>Ga0209723_1000070_pt1 | contig 192109 bp, 166 predicted proteins | sample BiotimSIPDNA_2_FD_185750 | JGI IMG/M metagenome (GOLD analysis project Ga0209723, IMG submission 185750) | Anaerobic biogas reactor microbial communites from Washington, USA - Biogas_R2 time_0 SIP DNA (SPAdes) (version 2) | ecosystem: Engineered > Bioreactor > Anaerobic > Unclassified | place...
AGTACTGTCAAGTAATGTTCGCAACTTTGGACTCCTAGATGTAAGTCGTAGTTGTTGTTTTAGTTCAGGGGGGTACCCCCCTGAACTAAAAATTTGGCTTGTTCCATGCTGCTAGGCAGCGAGTTGCGGAATCTCGGCGATCGATTGTTCGCTTAGATAAGAACGCGATACAGACCAATCTTCCGAGTATTCCATCAGGTATATCGTTGCAAGACGAACGTAGGATTCCGGGTTGGGGAAAATCCCAATGACCCGTGTACGCCGCCGTATTTCCTTGTTTAAGCGCTCAATCATGTTGTTTGAGCTTATCTTCCTTGAATCCAAACTAGGGAAATCAAAGAAGATCAGGCTGTCCTCAAGCCCATTCTCAAGCACCTCAATCGCCTTGGGGTATTTGTCGCCATAACGTTCTGCCAGTGTTTTAGCCTGTTTCCTTGCCACTTCCTTATTCGGTGCTTGCCAGATTAATTTTAGTAAGCCGGCAAAGGTTTTTTTGTGTCGCTTCGGCACATGAATGAGGATGTTGCGCATAAAATGAACTTTGCAGCGTTGCCAACTAGCACCGGGAAAAGCGCGCTCAATGGCCGTTACCAATCCTCTGTGCGCGTCTGAAACCACGAGACGTACTCCGCTAAGACCTCGATCCTTCAGCTTGGTAAACAGCTCTCCATACGTTGCTGCGGATTCCTCAAGCATCGGCTCAATCGCCAGAACCTCGCGGCGACCGTCCTCTCGTACACCGCAGACCAAAAGAACAGCCATGTTCACAACGTGACCACCATAACGAACTTTCTCGTATAAGGCATCGACCCAAATCACAGGATAACTCGCGCCCTCCAAAGACCGATTCCGGAAGGCTTCCGCTTGCTCATTCAGACCTTTGGTCATCTCACTTACCTGGCTGCGGGAGATGTTATCGATTCCAAGCTTGCTCGCCAACTTCTCAATCTTCCTCGTCGAAACGCCTTGGACGTAGGCCTCTTGTATTACTTGAATGAGTGCCGCCTCACTGCGTTTCCTCTCCGTGATGAAAAACGGTATATAGCCGCCGTTTCTTACTTTCGGGACCATTAGGTAAATGGTACCCATCCTTGTATCAAGCCTCCGCGGTCGATAGCCGCTTCGAGAGGTTTTTCGCTCGCTATTTTGTTCGTGCTTCTCAGCGCCTATCTGTGAACTTACCTCGGCTTCCATCAACTGATCGCAGAGCCACTCCAGCATATGCAGCATCGGATCTGACGCCCCTAAACATTCCCATAGTAATTTTGTCAAGTTCGTGCTATCTTTGCCTTGAGCCATTGGTTGTGCCTCCTAAATGTCTTTTTCGTTATTAACATTCTATAGGAGCCCCAATGGCTTTTATCTATTCCATTTTCAAGTTGCGAACATCAGTCTACGTAACCTGTGAAAGACGGAAAACTGACGATTTCTGGTCAAGATTTCAGTATGCTAGTAGAAGAGCTCTTTGGAGATTCTGAGTATGAGTACTTCTATGCTCTAAATCAGGAAAACACGTTATTATTAGCTGCTTTACTCAAAGGTGAAACGTTTGCGGAGGCTCTGGTAAATTACTTTTCTGGATTAGATGGTTGCAAGCGGTTTCGAGAGTTCTGTGATGCACATAATATCGAATATGAAAGCCATACATACTTTGGGTGAACTACTTTTGTCGGAGCCGAGGTGATTGGAAATCTCAGCCGCTGATGGCCACCTCCTCGTTCTAAAAAGTCCGGATTCCCACCGGAGCCTCGTCCATCAACGCGCACTCATACTATGCAACTTCCTGTTTTTTGATGATTATGCCATGTTTTCTGAGTGCTTGCTATCTTCACTTTGAAGATTTCTATTTTAATCGAAATTATCGAGAGATGTTCTCTATGCTTGATACTTATTGTCACACTAACTGTAGCAGGTTTTCTTAGTTCTTTCTATCTGACAATCTTCATTAATATTCGTCTCCAAACAGAATGCCCAACTACACCTAATCGCTATTTTTCGAAGTACGCGAACACGTTTAAGCATGACCTGTCTCTATTGCTCCAATTTTTGTCTCTCAAGATTTCCGCTACTTGATCAGTTTCTTAAAAACGAGAAAACGTGGCTGTCCACCATAAAATTCATCTTTCTTGATAATCCGATAACCAGACTCGAATAAATTATTTAAGCTAAACACATTATCTGGATGAACAGTAGCCAGTGTAGTCATAAATCCACGATCTATTAGCTCGTTCTCCGCCAAATTTGAGAGGATAACTTGCAGACCTCGACCTCGGTATTGCTCACGCACCGCCACTACCTCCAACAAAGCGGTATTCTCCGAAGAAATATCAACTGACTCCAGTATTTCTTTTAAATGTTTCCCTAAATATAGTGTACGTACTATAATCATTGCCACTATTTCGTTTTGCTTCTGTGAGCTCATAGACATCAGCGAATCCGAACTAGATAATGCCAATATTGAAAAACCTGCGGAACCGGTAAGCACTATCAGCTCATCATAACTGAGAGGAGCAAACCAAGAAGGAACAGACATACGTTGGATAATTCCTTCAAGCACGCGATGCATCTGGAAAACATCTTCAGGCTTCGCGATGCGAAAAGTCAGATCGGAATATTGCTGATCAACGGATGACATATTTCATCAATTCTGGGTGCTCATCAAGAATGCTGTTAGGATATTCGTACAGATTTGCTTTTCTTCGGTAATCTCTCCACAGATAGTCCAGTGTGAAGATATTGCGATTGACATCAGGGTACTTTAACAAATCACGCTCCTGCACTTGAGGATTAGCGACTAGCGCAAAGAAACGGCTAGCAAAAAGATCATCGATAACTCGAATGTTGATAATATCCCGCCTAATAAGAACTAACACGGTCTCGAAAAACGTGAGATACGTTATAAGAGACACCCAATGCTCGTCAGTGATGGGTCTATTGAAATATAGATGTTCGTAAAACTCGTTGAGTATCGAATTTTCAATGAAACAATTGTTTAAGTTAAGTATAAATTCACCCTCGGCAATTTTATGTACGGTGCGCATCTCAAACCAAAAAGTAAAAGCACCGAAGACCGCAGTTGCTATGGTGAGCATCCGCAACACATTGTCATCGAAAACATATGCTGCAAACATCAAAGCCAGCGCAAGCATTAAAACTAATAGACCTAACAACGCTCTGCGTTTTACATGTTTCATAATCTATTAACCCTCCTCCAACAATACATCCCCATAGTATAGTACTATTATCATAGGGACTCTCGTTTTGAGCAACTCAAAACTGTCTGACCGTATGCTTTCTCCCTACAATTATGAACAGGTTTTCGCAATCCTTTAGAGAACTAAATGTCTTTTAGATATAGCTATCGTCAAGATGTCGTTAAATTCTCTCATATAGATTCTACTACTATAGAAATAGCTGAATCCATCTTATTCCCTCTCTAGTCTTTGCTGTGGAAATATTAACTATAATCATTCGATCTCTTTTCGGGCAACCACTAAAACATTCCTTTAATGTCCCCTATAGATTAGCATCACTTATCTTGAGCTAACACATTAAAATAGAATTGAGGAATTTATAAAATTGAACAGGAGAAAATAGCGTGACGCTGTCCTACCGCAAGAAATTTTTTCGTTGCCCCTATTTAACTCCTCTTTTAATATCAAATTCTAACTCCATTTTACCGAAAATAATGACGGCGCTATTGGCTATTATGTAAAAAGCACCCCAAGGGGTGCTTTATTGAAAGATTGGGAGGGTGTGCATCTCCCCTCATCTCTTCTAGCCATAAAGATGGCGTGTCGCTACACTTGCCGCTAGGCTTCTCGACGTCCAATCTTTCGTTCTGATTCTACCACAGGTTATTAGCGTCCTCAACTTTGAAACCGCGCACTCAATCGTTTCAATTTCATTTGTTTCATTCATTTCTCTTTAGTTGCTCGTAATATCTAAAGACCGGCACAAACGAATGGTCATCGGGCTCAAACAAATATTGTTTCTTAATTCCTTTTTTAACGTCACCGTCTGTAATATGCACAATGATTCCTATTTTATTAGATATAGTATCAATCACAACGTCGTACTCTTTTATAAGAAAGAACTTGCTACCTCACTTACCTATTCTATATTGAATCCGCTTTTTGCTTGCCCGCTCAAATGACCAATAATTATTCTGGAAATTTTGTTGCTTCTTTTTAGTTTTTCCGTAAAACATTATAGGAAACGTTAACTAATCAATAAAAACAGGAAGCCCGGATTCCCACCGGGGCCTCGTCCATCAACGCGCACTCATACTATGCTACTTCCTGCTTTTATGATTATGCCATATTTTCACTGGTTTCTAAGCACCTAGATTTGCCGGTTTACGCTCCAGAGTAAAACCTTGGCAGATCAAAAGCAAATCAGTATATTTACTTCAACCACTGGAATTTGACAATCTAAACCGCCTTGTGGTGCTCTGCACGGTCTGAATCAGCGGCTCCCGAAAAACAGAGGATTGCCTTTCTGCGATCTCGCGTGGGTCAGTTGGCTGCCATCGGCAACATTTGTAGGCGCCGGAAAAGTTGTTTGTTGACTCCGGTTGCATATAAATTAAAAAACTTATGAAACGAGATAAGCCTAACACGTCCTTATTGGCGTGTTTATTTTTAATAAAAAAGCCGGAGAGTAAAATTTTAAACCACTGAAATTTGACAAACTCTCCGGCTTTTCTATTATCGAGAACACGTTTTATAACGCGTAAACGATGTTTGAATGTCGTCTTTGGTGGGATTTGCCGGACTTGAACCGACGACCCCCTGCGTGTGAAGCAGGTGCTCTCCCGGCTGAGCTAAAATCCCGAGTCTGGTGACCCGTACGAGAATTGAACTCGTGACTCCGCCTTGAAAGGGCGGTGTCTTAACCACTTGACCAACGGGCCTTTTAACTGGTGGCGGCAACAGGATTTGAACCTGTGACACTCCGGGTATGAACCGAATGCTCTGGCCAACTGAGCTATACCGCCATAACGCGCCTAAAAAACGACGCTAGATGATTTTACCTTTAGACTCAAGTAATGTCAAATCGCAGTTACACGTCAGGTCATGCAGGTTATGCACGAGCTGAATGCCAAAGCAACTTGGACAGTGAGAAGCACGGATTGCCATTACAAACCTGCAAGATGAGAAGGTTTCCCGCCATCACGCATACAGCGTGGGGCGTGCTAGTCGAATGTCAAATACTCTCCATTCATGTCCATTATTTGTGATTCATCATGGCACATTTTTGTAGTCCGTACAAATATGCTTCGCAATTCTCATCGGTAAAGGTGATATTATAATGTGTAAAACAAAGTTAGACGTCGTAAGACATGACCATAAATCCGTCGTTATCACCAAACAAAAAAGGAGGAACATAATGGACAAACCCGTAACGAGGCAGTACACTGCCATCCAGCTTTCAGGAAGCTGGGAGCAGATTGGTCGGCAACTGGCGCGCAACTTCCCTGACGAGATTATGCAGAGCAGAAATCTGTTCCGCATGATATTCGGCATCACGGGAAAAGACTTCGAGGCATACTATCGTGAAATCGAGCAGTACATGCCTGAATCGTGCAAGCAACAGATGCACGGCATGGCGGATGAGCTGTCCGCGCTGCGAGGTTGCGACTACCAAAAAGCGATGGAAGCCGTGATGGGTTGGAACATCGGCTACGACATCGTACAGAAACAAAAGGACGACCGTCTCAGAAAGAAAGCACGTTTCTCGGAAACAACGGAACACATCGAACCCGAAGCTTGCTCGGCGTATGCCTTCCTTACGCCCGATAAGCTCATCATGACTCATATCACCGACGCGCCTCCTCAAGCGGAGGGCGGTGTACTGATGCACTATCTGCCTGATACCGGCGAGCACGCATTTCTCTCCTTCTTTTCACCGGGCAACGTGGGCGTGGGACTAGGCATCAACGACCAAAAACTATGTATTACTTACAACGTTGGTCGTCCGAACCGCGGAGCGACGGTTGGTCTGCCGGGGCTCATCATGGCACGTGAAGTGTTGGCGAAGTGCGAGACTGTTGACGAGGCCGTGACCATGTTTCGCGCACATCTCGACGCGGGCGGCACGTTCGCGCATCAGGGTGTACGCTTCCTCATCGGTAGTTTTAAAGAAAATCGCGCCGTGGATTTACAGTTGCGTAGCCGCGACATACACGTATCTGAACCTAAACCGCACAAGGACGGCGTTTCTTACATCGCTTTTACTAACCACTTTGAGGAGGATTTCGCCGCGCTGAACAGTGTTGAGCACAATGAAAATGCCAACATCTCCTCTCTTCGCCGCCTTGAGCGGCTTGAAAGCCTGATCGCTGAGACGGAAGAGTTCACACCTGAGCGTTGTTTTGAAATCGCATGCGATCACAGCGGTAAGGAGGATGGTGACAATAATACGCTCTGCCGCCACGGCACCGCGACCGTCAGCGTGATCGTCAACGTGTTTACCGAGGACACGGCGTACTACACCGTGGGGCAAACCTGTAAATTTCTCGAACAGTACGGCGCGCCAAATGCGGTGTCGCTCAATGAGCCGATTGTACCTTCACTACGTGTGCAGGTTGCTGACAGAGACGGTAAACCTGCCGCCTTCCGTAAACTGTACCTCTTCAGCTTTGATGTGCCGGGCATACGCGATACGCTCGCGACGGATGAAAACGGTGTGGCGCTTTTCTCCAATCTGCCCGCAGGCACTTACTTTGTGCGCACCGGCAAGAAGGACAAACGCGCCGTCGAAACGGTCGTAACGGCTGGCGAGGTGACTGAGTTACACATTGATCTGGGGCACGTCGCACCGCATGAGAAGAAACAGTACTCCGCCATCCGGCGCGAAAAGAAACGTTATTCCATATTCGGTCTGTCGGTTTCAGGCACGCTGCGCAAGGTGGACTTCAAACTGTTGTTCTTTACGATCATGCTCTCAGCCATGTTCGGTTCCGCCAACTCCGTGCTCATATCGCCTTATTTGACCGAGGTCGTCGGTCTGCCGGTCGCCTCTCTCGGGCAAACAAGTACGCTGATGACCAACGTCGCGCAGATTATGATGCTGTTCTTCGCAGGGTACACGGGTGCGCTGAGCGACCGCATCGGTCGCAGAAAAGTCATCGGCGCGGGCTTTGCGTTCATACTGCTAGGCAACGTCATCTATCTGCTCGCACCTGCGCTAATTCCCGCGGCGGCTTCGTTGGCAATTGTAACTGCGTTCGCGCTCTTTGCACGCTCGATCGTCGGCGTGACCAACCAAATGACCAACTCAACCCTGATGGCGCTGATGTCCGACTATACCTCCGCGCGCGACAAGAGCAAGGGTATGACCGCCTACAGTATGGCAAACGGCATAGCGGCCATATTCGCCAACGGCATCTATTCCAGTATCATCGCACGGATGGGCGTAAGGGCGGGCTTCTATGTGAGCATCGCCGTAGCAGCGATAGGCTTCATCGTGACGTTCTTCTTACTCAGGGAAAATCGCAAACCATCCGTTGAGTCGAAAAAGACACGCTTTAAGGATGTGGTGCCGTTGCTAAAGAAGAGCAAAGCGATGCGTGCGAGCTACCTTGCGGCGCTGTGCACACGTACCGATATCATGGTCATCACCGCTGTTCTCGTGACGTGGGCGACTAAATCCGCCGCGGATTATGGTCTCGCCGCCTCCGAGGCGCCTGCCAAGGTGGTGCTTCCCATTATACTCAGTAGTGTCGTAAGCCTGTTCGCATTCCCGTTCTTTGCCATCGGTATGGATCGCATCGGCAAAATCCGCACGCTGAAGGTTTCTTGCCTGATTGCGACAGCGGGCTTTGCGCTCATAGCGATATGCAAAAACCCCTTCAGCATGTTCATGCTGTTGCCTGCCATACTCATAAGCATCGGCTTTGCCGGCGAAACGACCGTCCCCAACGCGATCGTTACGCAGATTGCCCCGCGCGATAAGACAGGAGCCGCCATCGGCGGGCTGAACATGATGCAACCCATCAGCATGATTGTATTTATGGCGGTGGCAGGCATCCTGCTCGACGTGGTCGGTATGTGGGCCGTGGCGCTGTTCAAGATCGCCATGAACCTGACAGTCGTGGCATATCTGCAAATCAACCAACGCAGTCTGGCTGCGGAGGTGTAACTCAGCGCAATCGACCGGTCATCGCATCACTCCGTCACGATAGCCCGGTGAAAATAATCGGGGTCGGCGCGCATATCGCCGACCCTGATTATTTTCAACATCCGCGAATTTGTTGATCCGGATCATGCGATCCGTTCCAATAGCACATTCATATTTGCGGGCGATTACAACCCTACTTGATAATAAGCGGAACCCCCGCCAAGACGTGCACAACTCGCGATGCTTTCGAGGCGCATGCGACGGCCAGTCTTCCGGCATCGTCACGGTCGCGCCTCGCTTCTTCTCCGAGGGGAACAACGCCTGAACCGACTTCGTCGGCTATGAAAATCAACCGGCGGACCCGATTTGAACGTTTGAAGTTTGCAAGAAGGTTTTCGAGTGATTCTTCAGGCGTCATGGATAAAGTTCTGATCGTCCCGACGATTCGCTCAACGTGATTAACGATAACGGTATCAAAAGCGTTGCCGTCCGCTTCACATTCGCCATGTTTTCCTTCCGACGATAATAGGCGTATGGTGCCAATATCACTTACGCCTTGGGGATCCTGGCTCAATGAAAACCAATTTTCGGGGATCGCGTCGCCTTCAATCACAGCAACCGGATGCGGCGCGTAAATAGAAAGAGCATAGCGCAGTTTACCTTGGTAAGCGCCACCTGTTATGAAAGTGAGTGTTTCACAGTCTTCCATACTTCCACATCTCCTAGTTGAGATCAATCGAATAACCTTGTCATGAGCGCGCTGCGATCTTTCATATGTCGTCTGTACTCTTCGCAAGCGCCGATCAATACCAAACCGGCAACGCCTGCGTCAAAGAAAAGACAACCCATCCGCCGACTTCCGTTACGGATAGGAGGAACCCGGCGAGATCTCCCGTCGCACCGCCGAATGCCCTTGCGGAAAAACGGCAGAAATACAGGAAAAAAAGAAACGACAACATCACCGCGATGACCCCGCTCCAATGTGCCGTCGCGACTACCGCGAGCGTACTGAGTAAGAGAATGACAACGAGGAATCCTCTAACCTTTCTTGGCATTTTCTGGCGAAAGGCGTATTGCATCCCCTCTCTTCTTGCAGAGGGAAGCGACGCGCTATAAAGCCCTGACAGTGAACGACCGAAAACACCGTAAAGTAAAGACGCAAAGGCAAGAAGCGTCCTGCCCGTTGCCAAGATCACCGTCCATGCCGCCAAAGCCATTGACAACAACAGTACCGTCCCGACAACAGCATAAACGCCGATGTGCGGATCGCGCATAATCTCCAACTGCGCCCGACGGTCACGTCTCGAAAAGAGAGCGTCGCACGTATCGGCAAAGCCATCGAGATGAATCGCGCCTGATGAAAGTATGAGCACGACAAGTACGGTGACGGCGCGAAAAAAGATACTCATGCCCAAGAGACGGAGAACGTAGAGGGACACGCCGGCAAGTGCGGCTCCCACCAAACCAGCGAAAGGGAAGAATGCGAAAGACCATGACAAATGCACAGGGTTAAATGCATACTGCGGGAAAGGGATGACGGTAAACGTCGACATCGCCAAGCAGAAGCTCCTCCAAAGACTGGGGCTGCCTCTTCTTCGCGCCGTTGAGCTTCGCTTTTCCCCACTATCCTTCCGCATCTCTACCACATCCCGCGTTCATTATCTCCATTTCACGTAACGATAGATTCTCAGACTTATCGAGCGAACCGTGCGCTATTAGTTTCCTACCTGATCTGCAAATGAAGTCAAAGCGCCTGTGCGGTCTCTCCGGATCACAGGGATTCCCGCAACAACTTCAACGACGGACGCCTCAAGTTTCTCTACAATCGATTGTAACACGCTCCCTAAAAGTCGCATGTAGCGATCAGTCGACGGATCGGGAGCTTTCGCCTTGAAAATATCGGGCGCGACGATGACCAAATCCCTCGTCTTCCGTGCCAACTTTCCCAATGCGCTCATCACGACGACTTCGACCGTCTCGTTCTCAAGCTCCATCCAGTGACCGCTGTCGCTTTCGATATACTTCCCTTGCGAAAGCATAACGCCGAGACAGTCCAACAAAACAACCGCTTGGTCTTCCAAGATCAGCTCATCACTCCAACGGTCGAGATCATCTGGTGTGTACAGCTCGACCGTCTCAAAAGAACGCACCGCGCGCATAACCTGATGTCTCCCGATGCGTTCAAGGTTTTCCCTATCACCCGCATGGCGTAGCGTCGCAACATAAAACAGGCGGTTTTTGCGCCTCTTCGAGGCGAATTGCTCGGCAAATTCCGATTTGCCGCTTCGCGCGCCTCCGATAACGAGCGTTACCACGACTGATCGTACACTTCGTAGGGCTCGACGCTACCCTCATCGAATGTTTGTGATTCGAGATATACGGCGCGAGCATAGTCGATGAGTGGTAGCAGCAAGAGAGCGCCCGCTCCCTCACCGTGTTTCATGTTCAGCCCGAGACAGGGACCGATCCCCAATTCGCGAAGTGCCGTCTCGCCGCCTTTTTCCGCCGGCAGGTGTGACGCGAACATGACGGAACGCGCTTCCGGAACGAGTCGAACGAGCGTCATTGCCGCGACAAGGGAGATCAATCCGTCGAGGATGACAGGAGTTCCCGCCATGGCGGCACCCGCATAGAAACCGACCATCGCGGCAATCTCAAGACCGCCGACCTTTCTCAACACATCAAAGGCGTTGTAGCGGTCAACCTCACGCATGGCGAGAGCATCGGTCAGGACTTGTATTTTCCGTTGCAGTCCGTCGTCCGACAAACCCGCACCTCTGCCCGTCAAGTCCGATGCCGGGCAGCCCGTTAGTGCCGCCAGCATCGCAGTTGCGGCAGACGTATTGCCAATTCCCATCTCACCGGCGATCAGAATCTTGAAGCCTTCAGATGCGGCCTTCAGCGCCAACTCCATGCCGATGCGCACGGCCATCATCATCTCCTCTTCACTCATGGCATCTTTAAGAGCGAAATTATTTGTTCCGTTTGGCATAACGGGCGTATGAACGACGCCGGGATAATCGTGCTCAAGATCGGCAACGCCGACATTGACGGGAATGACGAGACATTCGGTCTCTCTGCCTAAGATATTGATCGTTGCGCGTCCATCGGCGATATTGCGCACGACTTGTGCTGTGACTTCCTGTCCGGCTTGCGAGACTCCCTCTGCGACGATGCCGTGATCAGCCGAAAACACGAAGACGGCGCGCGGTTTCACCACCAGTTCATCGCCGGGAGACAATCCCGCTAATCTTGTCACCGTCGTTTCCAGCATACCGAAGGAACCGATCGGCTTACAGAGCGAGTTCCAACGGAACTTCGCACGTCGCTCGCGTTCGCGATTCGGCGAAGGAATGGAGTGTGTCGCATCAAAGAAGTCCTCTCGTGAGAATGCCCTCATGTCTTTACCTCTCAGTAAATGTTAAACGGTCATTTGAAAAATCCGGCAAACGCCGCGATGAGTACAACGCATCCCAACGCCACCCGGTAGTAGGCGAAAAGACGGAAATCTCGTTTGCGGATGTAGTTCAACAAGAAGCGGATAATCAAAATCGATACAAGATAGGCAACCCCCATGCCAACGATAATCGACAGCCATTGAATCAGATTGTAGTTAAGACCGATTTTAATGAGTTTCAGCAAACTTGCCCCGAACATCACGGGAACGGCGAGATAGAACGTAAAGGTCGCCGCAAGAGGACGGCTCATGCCGATCACAAGTCCGCCGAGAATCGTCGCTCCCGACCTCGAGGTTCCGGGGAAAACAGCAGCTATGACTTGGAACAACCCGATGATCAGGGCGATGCGCCAATCGATTTGCTCAATACGCTTAATCCGCGGATCCTTTTTCTTCTTTTTCAGCCATTGCTCGACGAGATAGAAAGCGGCACCGACAGCAATCAGCATAACGGCGACTGTCCACGGATTGTAAAAGACCGCCTCAATCTGTTCGTCAAACAGAAGACCGATAACGGCGGCAGGAACACAAGCGATCAAGATGATCAACCAGAGGCGTATGATGCGCATATCTACGGCAAAAGGTGTCTTGAACAAGCGAAACGGAATGAGGTCGTTGCGACTTGTCGCCGGCGCGGCAGTCCTTTTCCGCGGGAATGGCCACAACTCCCTCCAGAACGTCACAACGACGGCGAGAATGGCGCCCAACTGAATGACAATCAGAAAGAAAGAGAAAAACCGTTCATTCGACGCTGCCGTCTCGCCGGCCTTGAAAGGCAGTATCCTTTCAAGCAAGATCAGATGCCCCGTGCTACTGATCGGCAGCCATTCCGTCACGCCCTCTACAATTCCGTAAATGATACTCTTGATAATATCGAGCCATTCCATCCGTCCCTATCCTCCAAATACAACTCCGTGCCTAACTCCGGCGGCGTATCGACCGCACGACGTGTCTAAACTCGAAATCGGAACATCGGCCTCGTACCGTCCTCTCAATTAAACACGGCACTTATTTCGTCGGAATCGACGTCCCTTGCCTCAAAACTAAAATTCCACCGGGCAACAACGTAAAGTTTTCCCGATCAGGCTGATTGACGCCTTCGCTGATTACGATTCCTCGATGGTCGTACAACTCAAATGATGCCTCTTTTTCATCGAAACCCTGAATCGCCACAACCTGAGGATCTGTACCGATATTGATCGCCATGGCCGTTACTCCTTCTCGTGACCGGTATGTGTAGAAGTAAATGGTCCGAGAGTGCTCGTCGTCATGCGATCCCGCCGATTCTTTCTTATCCGATTCGCGTTCCGAAAGCAATTTTTCCGGCTCCTCCAACAATATCTTACCCGCTAGACCGCGACAAACCCGAAGCGCGCGCACCGCGGCATGATCGCCTGACAAAAACTTGTTGTCGGCGAGGTTGATATCGGCTAAGGCTACTGTTGAATTATCGCCGAGATCGGCAACGAGCGGCAACGCCACGTCGACGAGACGCACTGCGTCGCCTAAGCGTGTCACATCGACGGATCGGAGCAACTCAGGCATGAATCTGTCACCGATCATCCGTCGACGCGGAATTGAGTTGACCCATCGCATGACGTTCGCTTCAACATCGGCCGCCTCTCTGAGGGGACCGTCAAGCAATAAATCACCGGCATGATAGTCAGCCGATGTGTGGCTTCTGCCGTCATCGTATATCATGCCGTCGATAAGGAATATTTTGTTCTGCACATCGTCATAATCAGGTGCAGACACAATCTGATCCATGATCCAATGAACATAATTGGCGCGCGAAATATCGTTCGGTAAAACGTCGTCCACATCTGTTATTTCCAGATAAATAGCATCGAACGTATCACTCCATCGACCGATCGCCCCATCCCGAGAACGCAGTTTCCCGTATGCGGAAAGCGGCGAGCCGGCAAGGTATTCCATGAGGTTGCTGAGCTCCTGCGATGTCACGCGAAGGTCCAGAACGAGCCAGGGAACTGCGTTGAGATGCTCCGCATATTGCAGTGCAGCACCTAGGTTATGCGTCATCGCGGCACCTGTCCTCCCCACCGCTCTTCCCTCCGGCAATGCCCATGTTTCCGCAGCATACCTAGATCGTCCGATCGGCACGCATTCGAGCCTGACCACATCCACGGGAAAATGAGGCGCTTGCTCTTCTTTCGTCACCAACGAAGACAGCGCTTGCGAGGAATCAGCGTTGCGACCGAACCAGAGATTATCGATAAAAAGCGTCCCTGAACCGGAAAACCCGAAGTTAATCCAGAGCTCGTCTTCGGGTTTTAAGCCGCTCGGAAAAACAAACGTAAGTCGTCTATGCTCCCATGAATCTTGTGAGACAGAAACATACTCCCCCATATTCGTATGCGGTCCCGAGAACCAGACCTCAATCGGGTCTTCAATATTCCCCAACGAATAAGCATCAAATTCCAGTAGAAAAAAGGGATTCGATTCGTCTTGCACCAAGCGTGACAAATCGATTTTCTGCGTCATTCTCGCATCTAAATAAGAGCGATGCGCGTTGTTCACGGCTCTCTGATCAACAATCCCGCGCGTGATGGAAAAAAGAAAGTCTTTCGCGGCGAGATACTTATCGCGGCTCTCTTTATCTGCAAAGTCCCTCGGTGGTCGGAACGATAACGCACCCGCCCCTCCGGAATCAAGACCCGTTTTCCCCGCGTCGGCATCCGGTGTCGTCCTGAACGATGCGCCTCCGGAGATCGCCCATTCACCGAATGCGAGAGAATCACGTCGATACGGTTCTGCAAGCGTTGTCGTATCAAGCTTTCGTGTAATCGGAAGACTCAAAACAATGAGGTCGCCTGACTGAACACTTTCACCCGCCAGTTCAGGCTCAAAAGAAAACTTCACGGTCAATTCAGCACGCGTCACTTCGCCTTTTCCGTTAACAACGAAGATGTCGCCCGAGTTCATGCGCTCAATCCTTGTTGTTTGGTCGACGATGAAAGGTCCGCCCTGCTCCCATGTTTGCCCCTGGTTCTCCGTGTAGAGCAATATACCTTTCTCCGTCCTGACAACGACGCGGTTTGTCGCCAATACGACTACATCCATCAAGTCGGGCCACCGGCTATAATGGCCTTTCTCAGGAAGTCTTCCCGGGAAAGCACTGCGGAGATTTTTCGGATCAATCTTTATCACGGAACCTTTGTCGCGGCGAATGGCCATCTGGCCGCCATCACCGACGAAGAAAGCTATTCCGCCCGCCGCATCACCGCCGAGCCAACCTCCGTCACTTGAAAGCTCCTCTTCAAGCTCCCAGTTGACACCATTGGCCGACGAGATGACGTGACCTTCCAAACCCAGGGCAAACACGACACCGTCATCTGTCGTCACGAAACGCGTGATGGTATTGTCGGTAACACCCTGCAAGGGCTCAAGGCCGGTTAAATGCCCGAAATACACCTCCCCCGCCGCAGCCGAGGCAAGGAAGAAACCGTTCTCAAAATCAGGCAACGGGATGTATTCAATCGTTCGGACAGCCTCCGTCGCGCGAACGGGCATCCTTTGCCATACGATCCCGTCGGAAGAAGTATAGAAATGACCGGTCGAATCGCCCGCCAAAAAGCCGCTCGGTCCGGCAGAAATCGCAACGAGATCGACTTGAAAACCGATGTCGTGATGTTCCGGTGCGCCGTCTCTGGGCATTCTCAGGACGGATCCCCCCGTGCCGCAAGCGACTGTTATTTCTTTCAGTTCCGCAAAGGCGTTCCACTTGACTCCGTCGGGGATCTGGTTGGAAGACTCGACCAATCTCATTCCTGAGACCTGCCCGGCCTCATACCCCATGATTGATCCGCTTTGCAATTCTCTCATTTCATTTTGAGATTCGCGAAACAAGACGAATGACGCCCCGCTATAGTACCCGTCTGCTTGCGGGACATTGTCCAACGTTTCTGAAACTTTGACACTGAACTCCCCGAATGATCCGCCGCTCGCAAAATAATGTGCGTGAATGAACTCGGGACTGAATGAGCCGTTACCGATCAAGTTCGTTGCCGGCAAACCGATCAGATTACACCCCACGCCGCTAATCGGTTGACGTCCGGTTGACGCTTCGCTCAAACGAACAATTTTTGCCGCGCGTCTCGTCCTCTTACCCGTCGCATTCCAAACAATCGTCAGCGCGAGAGAGATGACGACGAGCAACGCGATCGTGGCGACGATGAGCGTTCGCCTTCTCAAGCTCAACGGAATTCCTCGAGGATGCCGTATCATTCGTATTGCACCTCAGATCGCTTATTCCGCAGGAAGCGCAAACAGAAGAACCCGGCGATCATCAGCGGAATCGATGCATACAAGACATATATAAGGATCGTCTCACCTCGCTCCGTCAGACCGACCAGCCTTGAGAACGCACCGGAACCGACCAAATTAAAGACGATGTGCATTCCGATCGGAATAAAGATATTGTTCGTCAGATGATACGTAAGGGAAAGAGCGAGCCCGACGAAAAACACATACGACCCTTGGATAAAATTGCCATGGAAAATGGCAAAAACCAACGAAGTCGCAACGACTGCGAATGCAGGGGGAAACGCACGCCGCATCTCGTCCTGTATAATCCCGCGGAAAAGCAGCTCTTCACCGATCGGCACGAGTATGACCGTTGACGCAATTTCGAGTACCATCATCCATCCTTCGGAAGGTTCGAAATGTTTCATCAGGTCAATGTAACGCTGAAACTGTATCCCGAGTGCCGAAGATGGATCGAGTTGCGACAGAACAGCCATCCAAATCTGTGTTAATCCGATTGAACCGAGGACAATCGCAAACGCGTTGACAACTTGCGCAAAAGAAATGCGCGATAGATCGAGAACTTGAATGTTCTTTCTCTTTCTCCAATAAACGTAAAACAGATAAATAGGGATGAGCAGGAGCATCGAGAAGAAAGAAGCAAACGTCTGCATGTTAATCTCGATCATGAATTCCGAATAAAAAGCCGGATCCTTCAACTTGCCTAATAGTATTTCAGCTGTCGCACGATCAACGGATAATATGTGTACTAAAAAACGCGCAAACATGGCCGCAATCATTGCGCCTGTATGAATAAGCATGAATAAGAGCGGGACAACAAAAGTACGCACTCTGACGCGCCTTTCCCGCTCATTCGGAAGGATTTCCCGCTGTTGAAATTCTTGATTTGTCTGTGCGTCATTCCGAACGTTTATATCTGTCATGTGCAAACCTTCCCCTCAAGCAAGCCTGATACAGGAAACGGCCTATGAACGAATGATCGAATCGGTATAACGCTCAAAGAAGAAATCGAAAACCCGATCGAGTTCTTTTTTGTTTGTGATCGACGCAAACGCCTGTTCACCGGTTTTGTCGCGCCATGAGCGCATGATGACGATCTCCGGGTCAGACCTTGAACCGTCATCAGGCTCATAGTTGTACATGACGGAATACGTCGTGCCATCGAGAGTAAAAACGTCGATAATTGAGACGTAATACTCACGACCATTACGCTCGTCTACAAGAATCGCCAAGACCTGGTCCTCGACGCGATCACGAGACGTGCGTTGAGGCGCGCGATCTCTACGATAACGATCAGTCTTCCTCGAACTCCGACTCATCTTGCTCGTCCATATACTTGCTGTATGCGGCAAAAACACGATCATCTTCATCCTCATCGAGGCCGACCAAAACCTCCTCGCCGTCATCGGATTCGACGAGTTTCATGAAAAACAGGCTGACTTCCTCTTCATCAATATCGTCCGGTTCGATCAGGACACAGTACGTCGCGTCCTCGAAGTCAAAATTGTCGACTAGGATGAAAGAGTACTCTTCACCGGTTTCCGTATCGGTCAAGACGACAAAATCATCTTCATCAAAAAACTCGCCGTCCCCCTCACAGCATTCCGGCTCACAACAGCAGCAATCGTCATCCGCCGCAGCATACATAAACTGTATCAATGTCGTCATTCTTACTATCCTCCTCAAGGATTGTTTATTACGAAAGTTCAATTCCTTTTTCTCATGCGACAAACGCACTTAAGGGAGATGAACGAACGCATTATAGCACGTTAAACACCCGTTATCTGCCGGTCACGGCACGATACGACAGTCATCGACCGAAAAAACCGCCCCTCTGCGTATCGAGCCAACCCTGCAAAAGGATCTCGGCTGCAAGCCGATCGACGAGTTCCTTGTCACGTTTCTTGCCACGTTTTCCAGCACCCGTCTCCACAATGACGCGACCTGCAAGTTGCGACGTATAACGCTCGTCAAACATCTCAACCGTCAATCCCGTTTTTTCCCGCAAAGCATCTGCGAACAAGACCGCCTCCTCGGCAATCGGAGACTCTCTGCCGTCTGTTCTGAGAGGCAAGCCGACGACAATCGTATCGACATCGTGTTCCCGACAAAGCGATACGACATGGTCAACAGGCCCCGGCGCATCGTCGTGACTGCGCGTCACCGTCTCCAAACGACGTGCGATAAGGCGAAGCGGGTCGCTTATGGCGATACCCACTCTCCTCGTCCCGTAATCAATTCCGAGCACTCGCTTTTTCACGGAGCTAGAGCCGTTCGATGTAATCTCGCAGAATAACTTCGAGCAATTCGTCACGCTCCATACGGCGAATCACTCCGCGAGCGCCGAGATGACTCGTGATGTATGTCGGATCGCCCGAAATTAAGTAACCAACCAACTGATTGATCGGGTCATAACCCTTTTCTTCCATTGCGACGATGACTTCTGCCATAATCTGATGAGCTGCCAGACGCTTCTCGCTACCAATTTCAAAACGATTTGTATCTTGTTCGACCATAGGCACCTCCAATGTTCAGTTTACCACTCCAAAGCACCTTATAGTAGTAGTTAGGGGATTACAATCCGCGCTCTGTCTCACGTAAAGCGCACTCAAATGATCTCGGCAATCGCCGTTTGCTCTTCAATATCTACAATGCGCATCGGAACGATGGAACCTTGTTCCGGCAACTCGACGCCGTAAGCTTCCTGCAGACAATTCGCCCGACGACTATGCCCCTTGACGAAAATGTATTCGGGCGTATAGCCTTCCGCCCGACCGCGCTCGTCGAATGTTTCGATCAGTACATCGCGTGTCTGTCCCAAACGCTCACGGATCGCATCTTCGGCAAGTTGTGCGGCTTTCGCTCGCAGAATCTCCGATCGTTCAGCAACGACCTCACTCGGCACTTGGTGCGGCATCTTATGGGCAAGCGTTCCGGGGCGAGAGGAAAAACGAAATACGTGGATACGCAAAAAACCGATTTCATCGCAAAAGGAGAGCGTCTCTTCGAAATCGTCCCGCGTCTCACCGGGAAAACCGACGATCAAATCTGTCGTTATGCCTGCGCCCGGGAAAGCCTTCCGAATTCGCGCAACGGCGTCACGATATGAATCACGTGTATCGCGCCGTCTCATCGCATGCAAAATGCGATCGGATCCGCTTTGTAAAGAGAGATGAAAAGATGGGCAAAGACTTTCAACGTCGACGATCTTGTCGATGAATTCTTGCGTCATCAGCCCCGCTTCAAGAGATCCGAGACGCAACCTTCGTATGCCCTCTATACGATTAAGCGCGATGATGACATCTGACAAATCGCCTGACGCAACCGAGTTGACGGACAACCCCGAGAACTCCGGTGAAGAAAGCTCACCATCGGTGCCGGCACCTCTTCGCCGAAGGAAATCCGACCCGTACAAATTGAGATTCGTCCCCGTAAGCACAAATTCCGAGAACCCGTGCGCAACAAGCTCCTGCGCCTCTTTGAGAATATTCGGCAGGGAGCGGCTTCTCGACGGTCCGCGCGCAAGAGATATCGCGCAATAAGCACAGCGATGATCACAACCGTCTTGCACTTTTAAAAAAGCGCGAGTCTCGCTCGAGATGGCGGGGGCAGGCAGTTCCTCATACGGAATGAATTTTCCAAGTATGCTTTGAACTTCGGCACGTTCGGCGACAACATCCATGAAAGCTGTACAATAATCGGCGGATAGCGCTCCCCTCATAATCAGCGCATCAAGAATAAGTGCGTGAATCTCTGACCGCCCGAAAGTGCCAACAGCAATATCCGCCATGTCGGACAGATCGGCACGTTGCGCATAACATCCGCAGGCAACGATCAACGCTTGTTCGTTGAGCTTTCTGTAGCGTCTGAACAGTTGGCGCGCCTTCCGCTCGGCTTCCACCGTGACGGTGCATGTATTGAGCACGTAAACCTCCGCCTTATCCCGGTCGTCCACGACGGAAAAGCCATGCCTTCGAAACCATTCGGCCAATGCATCCGTTTCATATTGGTTTGTCTTGCATCCCAATGATGCAAAAGCGATCCGAATCACATTTTCCTCCCGCGCTTTCACAACTCTTCTGAGCGATCCGCTCTCGACCTGACAATCTCTTTTATAAACACGCAAGCCGACAGCTCATCCCATGCTGCATACTTCAACGAAAAAAAGAGCCTTTTGGCTCTCCTTTCGATCGTCGTTCCGATGTTTCCCGTTCTAGCCGCGACCGGTTAACAGGTAGAGCACCATCGTAATCACGGCAAATGAACCGGCAAAAATACTCGTCAGCAATCTCAAGACGGCTTCTTTGCTACGCCCTTTCGACTTGCCATAGAACGTATCCGACCCGGACTCGCCTGCCAATACGCCGAGTCCTTTTGATTTACTTTCCTGCAACATGACGGTCACGATAAGACCGATACATGCAATAATGTCCAACACGATAAAAATAATCTGCGCGACTTTCATTCGGCAACCTCCCTTTTACAACGTGCGCACGCCATAATAGCATATAAAACCGACATGACGCAAGCAAACAACTAAAACGCTTCAGACTCAGACGAAGAAAAGCTGAAGATAGATTCAGACTTACGAAATATCTCACTCCCGTTATTTGCCCCGCCGGATTGCGCCATGTGCAATCAATAATAAAGAGTGTTTTTCAAATACATAATATGAATGCATGATTTTGGATAATTCTTTTGACTTTTAATGATATTTAGTTTGTACAATGGTACAATGATAGACAACGAATGTCATGCACTGCAATCATTTGTAACATCAGTTAGAAAACGCTCCTCTCCGCTGGAGAGACTTCATGATTCGGAGAGCTGGTGGTCATGATCGTAAATACACGGTGGAAGAAAAATGTGGCGTCAATCGCATCGGCTGTTTTCTCGTTCGCTTTCGCGCTGCTGATTGGAGCCATCATTATTTGGGCGACGGGATCCGATGCACTCCATGTTTATGGCGTCCTCGTTAAGGGTGCGCTGGGTGGTGTTAAGAAGATTAGTGAAAGTCTTCTCAAGTCGTCGACATTACTCCTTACAGGACTGAGTTTTACTTTTGCGTCAAAATGCGGATTGATCAATATCGGCGCGGAAGGTCAATTGTACATGGGCGCCGCTTGTTCCACGGCAATCGGGGTCTATTTCGGCTATTTACCCGCATGGCTACTGATCCCGTTCTCAATTCTTGGCGGGTTTGTCGCAGGCGCGTTGTGGGGAGGGTTGCTCGGCTTTTTGAAATCTCGCTTCAATGTCAACGAGATCATTACGTCTATTATGTTCAATTACATCGCCGTCCAGTTTGTCAGCTATCTGGTCACCGGTCCGATGAAAGATAAGACGCAGACCTACCCCTTCTCCCCCAAAATATCGACTTCAGCCATGCTCCCTCTCTTAGTTAAGGGAACGCGTCTACATATAGGCGTACTGATCGCGCTGTTTTGTCTAGTGGTTTTCTGGTTCTTTTACAAGTACATTCCAAGTGGCTACCGAATCCGCGTCGTCGGTCAGAATAGGCAATGCGCGGAATACGCGGGGTTTAACGTACGCAAAAACATGTTCATCGTTCTGCTAATCGGCGGCGGATTCGCGGGACTGGCGGGCTCACTGGAAATTCTGGGAGTACAGCACAGGTTATTTGAAAATTTTTCTGTAGGATATGGGTTCAACGGAATCGCCGCCGCCCTACTGGCAGGACAGAGCCCCGTCGGAATGCTATTCACCTCGTTCCTTTTCGGCTCATTGAAAAGCGGTGCAAACTCCGTTCAGATGTTTACGAATGTGCCCGCGGAGCTCGTCGATATTGTCCAGGGAGTTGTCATCATTACCGTGCTCATGAAGCTGACGACGACCCTCCCCGAACTTTTCCGGGAACGGAGAAAAAAGAAATCCGTCCGCGGTGTAGCGAATAAGGAGGCGTTATCATGAATTGGGGCTGGGTTACGGGTATTCTCGCCTCCACCATCAGGCAGTCAACCCCCTTGTTGTTCGTCGCTTTCGGAACTCTTTTTATCCAGAGTTCCGGCATCATGAATATGGCAGGCGAAGGTTTTATGTTACTTTCAGGATTCGTCGCCGCCTATGTGACTTCTATTACCCAGAACGTTTGGGCAGGCATGATCGTCGCGACGATAATCACCGGAATCGTCGGTTTTTTCTACACGTTCGTCGTACAAAGATTTCATGTCGATCAGATTATCATGGGACTGTCCTTTAACTCTCTCGCACTCGGGCTGACAACTTTAATGAACCGCAGCTTGTTCCCGCAGGATACTAGTAGCCAGCAAATTCTTCCTGAATTCACCTTTAAGCCGCTCGGCTACTCTATCCCCGTTTACCTCGGCTTTTTGCTGATACCTTTAACAGCGTTATTGTTAAAACATACGCGTATCGGATTGAAAATCAGAGCCGTCGGCGAGTATCCTCTGGCCGTCGAATCGGTCGGACTGGACGTCATACGCATCCGCTATATCGCATGTATTATCGGAACGCTGCTCATCGGTTTTGGCGGCGCGTTCCTAGCGCTCGGAATCAACAATATGTTCCTCGACAACATGACGGGCGGGCGCGGGTATATCGCCATGACCACAGTTTCTTTCGGCAAATATACGCCGATCGGGATATTGGCTGCCGTTGCGTTATTCGGTGCAGGCGATGCTTTGCAGTTCCGCTTGCAAGTAACAGGAAGTATCCCTTATCAGTTTGCCCTGATGATCCCATACGCCATGACCGTTATCGCTCTTGTTCTGTTTGCGCGCAAATCGCGGCAACCGTCAAGTCTTGCGAAACCTTATCGCAAAAGCAAATAGTGTATGTTGCGCAACACACAAAAAAATCCGTGTGCGCTTTCAACTTAGAAAAAGGAGGAAACATACAATGAAAAAAGTGCTCACCATGATCGTTCTCTTATTACTGACGATCGCGCTCGTTTTGTCCGCCTGCAAACCTGCTACCCCGGATCAAACCGAAGGACCGGACAAGACTGAAGCATCTAAACCAGATGTGTCAGACCCTGACGCGTCGCAAGCTGACCCGCCTAAAGACTTCAAGATCGCCATTGTCCTACCGGGACCAATCACCGATATTGGATTCTCAGGTCCCGCCTATGAAGGGGTAAAACGTTTCGGAGAAGAATACAATGTTCCTGTCGCTTACAGAGACTTGGCCGAACCCGCCGATTACGATACGATCTTCAGAGGCTACGCGGAAGAAGGTTACAATCTCATTATTGGCCACGGCAACCAGTTCTTTGAAACTGCAAGTCAAATCGCCGAAGAATATCCCGATCTAAAGTTTGCCGTCACAAGCGCACCTAAAGGAAACGGGACAAACCTCGCCTCTCTCAGACCTAGCTCTCAAGACGTAGGATTCCTTGTCGGAGCGCTCTGCGGAATGATGACAAAAAACAACAAGATCGCCATGGTCTCCGGCTCTGAGATTCCACCCCTCATCGCCGTGTTGAACGGTACCATCGTGGGCGCTAAGTACGTCAATCCCGACGCAGAGGTCGTCAACGTCTACACAGGCAATGTCGATGCTGCCAAGGTTAAGGAAGCCGCGCTCGCCCTCCTTGACGCCGGATGCGATATCCTCAGTCAAACAGCCGACAAAGGTTCCATCGGAGCTATTACAGCTTGCCAAGAGCGCGGTATCTATAACGTCGCAACCTCTGCAGACTTCGCTCCCCAGGCACCCGACACGGTATTGTCAAGCGTCATGGTGTTGAACGATATCGCGACATACACCGCCGCGAAGATGGTCTACGAAGGCACATTCGAAGGCATCGTTTACCCGTTCGGCATCCGCGAAGACGCCGTCGTCATGACAGGCTACGGTCAGCTGGAAGACAAGATTCCGCAGGAAGTCAAAGACAAGATGGCGAAGCTCATTAAGGATATTAAAGACGGTGTCATCAGCACGGAGGATCTCTACGAGGAGTACAAGGAATATTACGAGAACAAATAAGCGTTTGTCTCTTTGGCAAAACAAAACAAATCAAGAACTTTGGGAGAGATTGAAATGCAGGAAACTCAGGCAACTCCTCGACTTGAATTGAGAGGAATCACTAAAAAATTCGGTGACCTTGTAGCAAACGACCAGCTGGATCTTTGCGTGAAAGTCGGAGAAGTCCATGCCCTTCTCGGTGAGAACGGAGCGGGTAAAAGTACCTTGATGAACGTTCTCTATGGACTGCTTGAACCAAATGCCGGAACTATTATTATTAACGGCGAGGAAGTTTCCATTCGTTCCCCCAAAGACGCGATTCATTACGGACTCGGTATGGTGCACCAACATTTCATGTTGGTGCCCACACTGACCGTCGTGGAAAATGTCATGCTGATGCTCAGCATTGAGCAAAAATCATTCATCCTAAATAGAGAAGAGATTTCCCGTAAAATCCGAGAAATCTCAAAAAAGTATTCTCTTGAAGTTAACCCCGATGATCTGATCAGCAATTTGACCGTCGGGCAACAGCAACGAGTCGAGATCTTAAAGGCCGTCTACAACGATTCGGAACTTCTGATCCTTGACGAGCCTACGGCGGTTCTCACGCCGACAGAGACAGATGAGCTGTTTCTCATCATTGATCAACTAAGAAAAAACGATAAGTCGGTTATCTTTATCTCACATAAATTAAAAGAAGTGATGGAAATCAGTGACCGGGTCACTGTTCTCCGCGCGGGAAAAGTGATCGGTACGGTCAATACACGCGACACGACACCGTCGGAACTCGCCTTGATGATGATTGGTCGAAAACTTGACATGCACTTGGATCGCGTTCAACACGATGAAAAAATCGTTGTGTTGGAAGTGAAAAACCTGAAAATGAAATCCTTATCCGGAGCGCTCTCCGTGGATGACCTCTCCCTGAAAGTGCATCGGGGAGAGATTTACGGAATCGCCGGTGTTGACGGGAACGGGCAAAGCGAACTGATCAAGGGCATAGCGGCACTGCTTCCGCGCATCAGCGGGCAGATTATTCTCCAAGGAGAGACGCTAGCGCCCAGATGCGCTCCATGCGATGTTCTGAATCATAACATCGCGCACATCCCTGAAGACCGCCAGAAGATGGGGACCATGATGAGCATGGATGTCACGGAAAATTTGATACTCCACAATGTAAGCGACAGCAGGTTTAAATCCATGCGGATTCTGAACTGGAAAAAGCTGGCAGATTATTCGCAGGAGCTGATCGAAAAGTATGGCATCAAAGCGGGCGGTCCCCGAGCCCTTCTGCGTTCACTTTCGGGCGGCAATCAGCAAAAACTGCTCGTCGCCCGAGAACTTGAGAAAAAACCTGACCTGCTGTTAGCCGTTCATCCAACACGCGGTGTTGATATCGGGGCGCTCGACTACATCCACCATCAGATTATGGATGCCAGAAACGCCGGGTGCGCCGTACTCCTTATTTCGACGGAACTTGATGAGATCTTGGCCCTGAGCGACCGAATCGGTGTCATTTACAAGGGAAAGATTTTGGGAGAAATGGCGAGAGAAGACATCGATATGAACAAGATCGCGCTCTGGATGATGGGGCACTCGTCATAAGATTTGCATACAGGAGCCTTGCCGGATCATACGGCAAGGCTCCTCCTTTATGACACGTCATCAGATTGATGTGCGCGAAATTCCTTACTCAAGCTCCTTCATGGCCTGTTCAACGGTGGCATCCTCATGGATCAATTTTGCAATCGCCGCTGTGTACTTCGCGGGATCAGGATGCCCCCAGATATTGCGACCCATTGCAACTCCAGCCGCGCCCGCGTCGAGTGCATCGCGAATCTCCTGCATCAGTTGTCGCTCAGGAACTTTCTTCGCTCCGCCCAAAATGACAACCGGCGCGTATACGCTTTCCACAAGCTCGCGCATGCTCTCGATACTGCCTGTGTACTCGGTCTTAATGATATCCGCACCAAGCTCAACAGCTTGACGGCAGGCAAATGTAATATTCGCAGGCGTACGGTAATCTTCGGATTTTTCAAAACCGCGCGGAAGCGCTTCCGCGACAACGGGCATACCCCAACGATGAGCTTGCTGAATATTGCGCGCCAGAGAAGAAAGCGTCTCGTTCTCAAAACGCGAACCGGGGAAGCACATGGTAATGATCGCGTCCGCTCCCATCGCAAGCGCCTGTTCAGGCGTCACCACCGTTTGCAGCGGTTTGTCGTTTGCTCCGAGAAAGGAAATGCCGCCATCGATGCGCAGAATAACTCCTTTCCCAAGAAAACAATCCGCAAACTTGTCAAGCATACCGATCGTGGACAGAAAAGCGTCCGCTCCTGCCGATGCGCACGCGCGGATCACTTTTCCCGGGTCTTTCAACGCAGGGAGTACGTTGAAATTAGAACCGTGATCCATCGCTAGGATGAAAGTCCTTTTGTCCGCGCGAAAAATGTGATTCATTCGGTGAGTTGTACCCATTAATTTATCCTCCAATACTACGTGCTTTTCTAAGAGAAGAGCATCTATTTTAGGCTTCAAGCAGCTTGGCCGCAACGGCCGTATCTGTAATCAGCGCATTGATGAGCTGTCCTCGCAGTGCGCCGAGGATCGCTTCCGTCTTATACGTCATCCCCGCGACTCCCACGCGTAACGGTATTTTGCACAGGTCTTCCGGTGCAATCGCTAGCGTTCGATCGTCAATTTTTGTTTTAAGAATTTTTCCGTCCTTGTCAAATAGGCGGGTACAGATTTCCCCCACGGCTTCAGGCGGGACATACGGGCGAATTTGTTTAATCTGAGGAAAACTGAGATTTTTAATCTCCGCGATACCCAGCATCGCGACAGTACAAGACTGAATAACTTCATACGACCTTAGAAAATATGGCTCGCGCATAATGCCACGGCGTAATTCCTCATCATTAACCAAGACAGGGGCATATAGCATATTAACTTTTGAGGGAATAATTTCACTGAAACGCATTACGATATTGTCCCCCCCAATGCCGCCGGCTTGATGGTTCCAGCCTCCCATAAGCTGTGTCGCTGTCAAATTGTCGAGTTCGAGACGTTCCAGGTGTTCAAGCATAGCGGACAGCGTACGCCCTCGTGAAAAACCGATCACATCACCGCTTTGAAGTGTTTCCGTCATAAAGCGTGCGGCAGCCCGACCGATGGAAACGAAAAACTCTTGTTCATCCTGCGTCTCTTCAACCAGTCGGACAGACCTCAGATTATACTTGTTTGCAAGTGACGTTTCCTGCTCTAAAAACATGGACGATTCACCGTGGATGTGTATTTCCACGATTCCAAGACTGAGACACTTAGCCAGAATCCTGTTGATTCTCTGCCTCGATGTCCTCATTCTCTTCGCTATTTCACCCTGCGTGAGGCCGCCTAAATAGTAAGCGTAAGCAACTCGCGCATAAAGGGGTACGTCTACGTGTGTCAAATCTTCTGCATCTCTCATAGTCAAAACATTCAATCCTTTGTCTTCTCAGGCGCGTTTATTCTCGATGTATATTCAAAGAAACTCTCCTCCAGTGTCCGGCGCACGAAGTCCAGGTCTTTTTCGACTTGCTCGCGTACTTCTTCCAAAGAATCAAATCGCACCACGCCGCGCACTTTTTCCTGTAGATCCATTCTAAGATACTGGCCGTAAAGATTGCCAGAAAAATCGAGAAGAAAATTTTCTACGGTGACATACTCAAAATCATCGACGGACGGACGGCGTCCGATATTGGCCATGCTGCGGTATAAGTTTCCGTCGACCATTGAAATGGCGCCGTAAACACCGTCGGGGGGCAAATGCTTATTCGGTACAAAGCCGATGTTCGCCGTAGGCATTCCGACCGTTCGTCCTAGCTGTTTACCGTAAACGACTTCACCGTAGATGATATAAGGGTGACCCAACATAGCCCGCAGGTTTTTAAACTCACAGGCATCCAGCAATTCCGAGGCGCGCTCACGAGTGACAGGCTCTCCGTCGTGGCTGACAATGTCACAAAGCAAAAGCTCAAACCCGAGAAGCGAGCTCATCTCCCTGAACAACGGAAGCCGCTTGTCACAGGCGCCGGCAACAATGACTTCGGCGCCGAGCCTTTCAACGGCAAAGCGGACGAGAGCCGCGTCATCAAAGCTTTCCGGATCGATAGACACCATGAGATCGAGTTCGCTTTTCTCCAGAAGGAGGCGCTTTTCCAACTCAGACGTGATGCATTTTGAGCTGTTCAACACGTTATCATAATTGAAGCTGAGCAGCGTAGACCTGAGACCACGCGAAGACGCCTTGCCGGTCAGAAAATCGATCACCGCCTGATGCCCGCAATGCAGGCCGTCAAACCTTCCCAGCGCAAGACAAGAGGGAGCCTGAGATACTTGTGTCAGTTCTAAATAATCCATTGCGGACGTCTCCTTATTCATGCAAAGAATCCATCGATTCTGTTTCTGCTTTGCGTCTTTTTTTTGCGCTCGAAAAAAAGATCAGTACCCCGCAAAGCATGTAAGATGCGGTAAAAACCCAAATATACCATCCACCCATAAAAAATTGCGGAACGTAACAAGAAAGTAAAACAATCATCATAATAACAGGCGTGATTTTACCGCCCGGAGCGTTAAAAGCAGCCTGCCCCGGGAATTTCTTCCTCGCCTTGATAACAGTAATGCAGATGATCGAGACAACGGCAGCATTGCACATCGCACTCAAATTGATCGCGAACAACGTGACGTCCGGAAAGGCGGCTAACGCGGAAAAACAGAGCGTCACGAGAACGACCGCTCTCAGCGGCGCGCCCGTTTTTCTATTATTTTCCCCCAGAATACGCGGAAGGATTCCGGAAATGGCGGCAGCCTGAACGACGCGAGCAGCAAGCGCCGTCAGAACCATCATGTTGGAGAGAAGCGCGATCGTTGCCGCCAGCGAAAGCAGCACGGGCAACCATGAAAGATTCATCAGCTTTGTGCGGGCGGCGGCATAGAGCGGAATCATTGCCATGTTGGGATCACTTCTCAGAAAATCAGCGCTTACTAATCCGAGGGTAGCGAGCAGAATCAGAAAGTACAGTGACATCACTACACTCATGGCAATCATCATGGCGCGCGGGATTGTTTTATTCGGATTCTTAATCTCACCGACCATGAAGGCCGCAGATACAATGGAACCGTATGCGACCATCGCGATGGGAACCGAAAGGATGAAACCGAAAGGTCCTTGTTTCCCTTGTGTGAAAAAAGGATGAAGAAGGGAACTATCCCACGCCCCGCCAAAAAAACTTACACCGACATAAACGAGCATGGTCAAAATCAGTGAACCGGTCAGGATGGCACTGACCCGTCCCGCAACGGAAATATTGAATGCATTCAGAAAACCGCATAAGAAAATGGCCAAAAGAGCTAAAGGAACGCGTAAATACAAAAGCGCGGGAAAAGCCTGACTTAGATAGGAACCGACATACACCGCCGCAAAAGATGTCCCAACCCATGCACCGCTCAAATAGCCCCAGCTCGCGATCCACCCCCATAAACGCCCCTGCTCAGGCGTCTTGCCGAGTGTTTTAGCGGGAAAGACAAAGACACCGCCCGAACGCGGAAAAACGGTCGATAATTCCGCGTTGAGCAATCCGTAGAAGAACAAGATAATCCCCGCGATGATCCATGAGAGGATGGAAGCGGGACCGGCGTTCATGATGGTTACCCCGGAAAGGGAGAAGATGGCGCTCCCGAACATCCCGCCGATGATCATCGTTGAGCTATGGAGAAGCCCAAGCTTTCCACGGTTGTTTGCCATTTTCTTCCCTTTCACACCTATCCCAGTGTCAAAAGGCACTGTTGTTACATTCCGACCTATATTTTGACGATAACCCGATACGTTTCAGGATCTATTGCGCGCTGGAGAGCGTAATCAATATTTTCAAACGGCACCTCCTCAGAAATGAGACGGGCAGGGTTCACAATACCGGTAGACAGCAGTTTGGAAGCTACATAAAAATCTTTGATCTTGGGGTTTACGGAACCTGTGATAATCATCTCGGAATAATGAACATGGTTGACATCAAGCTCGATGGGAAGTTTAGGATGAAATGAGGAGTAAAGCACAACTCTCCCCAGTTTGCCGGCCATGGCGATAGCTTCCGCCGCTGACTGCGGATTAGCGACCGTACAGAAAACAACGTTTGCTCCACGTCCTTCCGTCAATTCAATCACTTTCTCGACTGAATTGCATTTCCCTGCGTCGACGAGCACATCCGCACCCATCTCTTTCGCGATTTCCAAGCGTTCCGGATCAAGCTCGATGGCAATGACCCTTGCTCCGCGAAGTTTTGCCAGTTTTATGTGGAAAGCGCCCATAATACCCACGCCTATTACGGCGACATCATCGCCCAATTCAATGTTCCCTTGGGAGATACTGTGTACACAACAGGCGAGCGGTTCTGTCAGTGCGGCATAAGAGAGGTTAATGTCGTTCGCCATTTTGTAGAGAAGCGACTCATCAATAAGGATATATTCCGACAGCCCTCCGGGGCCGTTAATCCCTTCATGCAGTGATGCTTGGAAGGAAATAACACATTGGTTCTCGTGACCGTTGCGGCAATAATAGCAGGAACCGCAGTTCGTCAAAATGCGTGCAGTCACATGATCACCCGGTTTGAGATGAACCACTTTATCGCCGATCTCGCATACAGTACCGGCAAACTCATGGCCGCCGGCAAAGGGGTAGTAGCGCATGACTCCGTTGTACACTCTCTGCTCCAACGTGCAGAGCGCACAACTATCAATTTTGACAAGAGCCTGCGTACCGAGAGGTTTCTTCAATTCCAGTTCTTTGAATTCAATCGTTTTCTCTCCTGTAAACACGGCGACTCTGTATGTACTCATAATCTGCACCTCTTTCTATTGCCCCAAAAGGTGTTACAAATGCTCTAGAGGCATTAAAATAGTTATCCTTATTCTAAACACTGTGCGTCTAGATTGCAACACGAAAAAATGCACAAGGCTACGGATAGCGCAATATTACCGCTACTTCCGGAGGTACTGATACAAGTGAGATAAGAAAATAAAACGGATACGGAAACGAATGACAAAGAGGTCACGGCATTATGAAGATTACTGACGCTGTCCTCGCCGGAATATATCCTCCTTACGTCGCAGGCGACGCATGAAGAACGGGAAAATCGCGATGAGTATCAAGCCTGCGACGTTCGTCGTGATGGAAAAAGACCACCAGATGCCTTTAACGCCGAGCGACGTGGCAGAGAGCGCCTCACCGATCGGCAGGCGCAACATCATGAAGCTCGTCATGACGATTGAGGGGATAAAGGATTGACCGAGCGCGGAAAAAGCGGAGCTCGTCAGCAAGGTCAGCCCTTGGAGCAACTGCGAGGCGGAAAGAACTTGCAGATAGTCGCGACCGTGCACAATCGACACCGGATCTGAGAAGAAGAAACCCATGATCGGTTCACCGAGAAAATAGAGAATGAGCGTGGTCACGGTACAGATCGAGGAGATAAGATAAAAACCGACACGATACCCTTTACCCGTGCGATCAAATAAACGAGCGCCGAAATTCTGCGCCATGAAAGCGTTGACCGCGACGCTGAAACCGTCGGCAGTCATCCACGAAATACTCTCGATTTGCGCCCCTAGCCTCTGAGCCGCCACGGCAAGGTCGCCGAACCGGACAATTTGGCGAGAGATCAGAATCGTCACCGAGGCGTGCATCGCCCCTTGAACGGAGATCGGCGCTCCAAGTTTCGCAATAGGCTTCAAGAGCTGAAAATTCAAGCGCTCGCGGAAAAGGCGCAGATTCGAAAACAGTTCATGCCGCTTGACGGACACCAACATAAGCGCGTACGCGACGACCTCTGCAATCAAAGTCGCAATCGCGGCGCCGGCGACATCCCACTTGAAGACGAGAATAAATAGCGGGTCAAGTACTATATTGATCACCAACCCTGTTACATAGATGACAAAAGGTGTGAAACTGTTTCCCGACGCCGTAAGAACGGCACTGTAGAGCCTGACACCAACCTTCGGTATGAGACCGAGACTTACAATGCGCAGATACGTCTCCATCCGAGTGATTGTATCGGCTTCATTGAACTGAAAAATCGAAGTGAGAACGCCCGACATCGAGATGAATAGAATCGTCGCCAAGAACGCCATGGCATACCCGAGGCGCAACGCAGCTCGCGTCCACATCCTCGCCTCATCCTGCTCTCCGGCTCCGAGCGATTGTCCGACAAGCACTTGCCCGCCCACGCGCGGAATCGAAAACAAGTTGTCGATGAGCCAGAGGAGCGTCCCGCACGACCCTACGGCGGCGACAGCGCGATCGCCTAATCCGGCGACCCAGAACATGTCGGTCAGCGTGTACGCAAGCCCCACAAAAGAACTCGCCATAATCGGCGTCGCAAGCTTTACAATTGTCGGCAGAATTCGACCTTCAAGCAAGTTGACCTGTTTTTTTGAGCGCATGGAAACTCCGTTCATTGACTGATCAAGTGAGATTCTATCACAGCAAACCTCTTCGCTGACCATTGAAGAATGTGATTCCAAGCGTTAAACTGGATAAGATAAATAAGCATGGAAACGATGGGAGAGTAATCATAATTATCATGCTTTCCGCGTGCATCTCCTATCTCCAAAAAGCAAAGGGTAATGTATGAAGATGAAATGGCTTGGCTTGTCGCAGGCGATCCACCCCGCCGACAAGAAGGGAACGGCCGGTCTCGCTATCAAGCCGCTCTCCGGTTTTTCCCGTGTAACAATCCCTCTTGACATGCAAGTTGGTCCCGGTTGCGAATCAATTGTGAAAAAGGGCGATCACGTCGACATCGGAGACCCCCTCGGGAAACCGCTCGGCGCGTGGAGCGTACCGGTCCATGCGAGCGTCTCCGGCGAAGTCGAATCCGTCCAAGAACAGATTTTGAGTGACGGAAGTCGCGCACAGTATGTGACCATCGTCTCGGACGGCAAAGATACGGTCTCGGAGCTCGTCAAGAAGCCCGTCGTCACGGATCACGCAAGTTTTATCGAGGCTATCCGCGTATCCGGACTCGTCGGACTCGGTGGCGCAGCTTTCCCGACACATATCAAGCTCAATCCCCCGCCCGACAAAAAAGTTGATACGCTCATTGTCAATGCGGCGGAGTGCGAACCCTACATTACAACGGATAATCGTATATGTTTGGAAAACGCCTATGAGTGCGTCGCCGGAGCACTTGCAACAGCATTCTGGTGCGGCATCGAAAATGTTGTTTTCGGAATCGAAGACAATAAAAAAGACGCCGCCGTCGCACTGAAAAAAGCCGCCAAACGCGCAAAGCGCGATGGTCGCGGTAGTGTCGAGATAAAAGTACTGCCGACCTCTTATCCGACGGGAGCAGAAAAAGTGCTGATTCGTTTAATAAACGGCCGTATCGTTCCGGAAGGCGGTTTACCTGCAGACGTCGGCGTCATCGTGCAGAATGTTACGACCATTTGGTTTATCGCACGGTATCTGAGGACAGGCATGCCGCTCGTCAAAAAATGGATCACGCTCGACGGAGGTGCCGTCAAGACTCCCGGCAATTTTGAGGTTCCGATCGGGAGCAGCATTGAAGAGGTCATCGAGAAAGCGGGCGGTCTGAAAGCTGAAGCCAGAAAGATTATCATGGGCGGGCCGATGATGGGCGTCGCCGTCGATGACATCACGCGCCCGATTTTGAAGCATAACAACGCCATCCTCGTCTTCACAGAGGAAGAAGCCGCCCTCCCGGAAGAATCGGCATGTATCCACTGCGGTCGATGTTTCCGTGCATGCCCGATGAAGTTGATGCCTGCCGCACTCGACAAGGCGGCGCGCGCCAACAATGCGACTGAACTCGACGAACGCCACGTCCTCAACTGCATCGAATGCGGTAGCTGTACATATGTCTGTCCCGCCAAACGCTACCTCGTCCAGAACATCCGAAACGGAAAAACACTTGTTCGCGCCGCAAGAGCGGCCGCCCGCGAGAAAGGAGGTCAGAGCTGATGTTACGCGTATCCGCTTCACCGCATATCCGCGACAAAACGACGACGCGCTCGGTGATGTTGCATGTTGTCATCGCGCTGGTCCCCGTTATCATCGCGTCGACCTTTATTTTCGGCTGGAGAGCTCCGATGCTCTTCGGCATCAGCGCCGCCTCCGCAGCGCTATTCGAAGCGCTTGCGAGGATTGTGATGAAGAGAAAGCAGACGGTCGGCGACTTCTCCGCAGTCGTCACCGGTTTACTCCTCGCGGCGAGCCTGCCCGCCAACTGCCCGATCTGGGTCCTGCTCATCGGCAACTTCGTCGCCATCGTTGTCGTTAAGCAAATGTTCGGCGGTCTCGGCGACAATTTCGCCAATCCCGCCGTCACGGGACGTATCGTCCTCTCCGTCTCCTTTACGGCACAAATCTCAACGTATAGCGTACTGGGGAAATTCGCAGGCGACGCCGCAACCGATCTCGTATCGAGCGCGACACCGCTAGCCATCGTCGGACAAGGTCAGGGCTCATTGCCCTCCACGCTCGACTTGTTTCTCGGATGCCACGCCGGCTGTATCGGCGAAACTTCGGTCGTCGCCCTTCTCATCGGCGGCATCTTTCTCCTCTTGACGGGGATCATCGACATCTGGGCGCCGATTTCTTTTATCGGCACAACAGCCCTCTTCATGTTGGCAACGGGACAGGACGTTCTCGTCCATCTACTCTCGGGCGCGCTCATTTTGGCGGCGTTTTTCATGGTGACGGATTATGTGACGACGCCTACGACCATTCTCGGGAAAATAATTTTTGGTGTCGGGGCGGGACTCTTGACGGGACTCTTGCGCGTCTATAGCGCCATGCCTGAGGGCGTCTCTTTCGCCATTCTACTGATGAATATTCTCACCCCTCACATTGAGCGCTGGACAACACCCATGACGGTTGGAGGTGCTAAACATGCCAAATCATGAGAAAAGCAAACAGCATGTCCCCTTTATTGAAAGGGGTGTAGTGCCCGCCATCGTTCTGACGGTGATCTGTGCCGCATGTGTCGCCTTACTCGCTGTCACTGCGACGATCACGGCGGACGCACGTGCAAAACAGGAACAGTTGATGGCGGACGCAAACAAGCGCACGCTCTTCCCCGAAGCCGACGACTTCCCGGAGGAATTGATTACGGAAGCTGGCAAAAGCTTCCCCGCAAACACTTCTATCGACTTGACGATCGATCATCCGGCAGTCGATCAGGTTTTTGTCGTTAAGCAAGGTGACGAGGTTATCGGAGCCATCGTGCGTGCATCGAGCAAGGGCTACGCGGGACAACTGCCGGTGATGGTCGGTTTCAATCTCGAGGGCGTCATCGTCGGCATCGTCCCGGATGCCTCAAATGAGACGGCAGGGTTAGGCCAGAACGTCGCCTTGGCGCCGTTCACCGATCAGTTCAAGGGGCGCTTCCTATCCGATCCGTTTAAAGATATTGACATGGTAAGCAGTTCTACGATCTCTTCCGTCTCCGTCATCAACTCCGTCAAAGCGGCCGCCGACGCTTTCAACGCATTTATGCAAATCGAAGTGGAGGAATCATCATGACAAAGAAAAACTCGCTTTTTTATGAATTCCTGAAAGGTGTTCTAAAGGAAAACCCGCTTCTCATCCTGATGTTGGGAACTTGTCCGGCGCTCGCCGTCACGACATCTGCGGAGAACGGACTGGGCATGGGGGTCGCCGCGACGGCTGTCCTGATCATGTCGAACGTCGTCATTTCTCTCTTACGGAAAGTCATCCCCGACAAAGTCAGAATTCCCGCCTACATCACCATCATCGCCAGTCTCGTCACTATTCTGCAATTCCTCATGCAGGCGTACGTGCCGGCGTTGAACGCCTCGCTCGGCATCTTCATCCCGTTGATCACCGTCAATTGCATCATTCTCGGACGCGCGGAGGCGTATGCGAACAGTCACGGCATCGTCCGCTCCGCCATCGACGGACTCGGTATGGGCGTCGGCTTTACGCTCGCGCTCTTCTTCATAGGTTCGATTAGAGAAATCCTCGGTTTCGGAACGTTTTTCGGAACGAAGATGCCTTGGATCACGGAAGGCGGTCTGCAACCGATGATGATTTTCGGTTTGCCTGCAGGCGGCTTCGCCGTCTTCGGCATCATGGTCGCCATCACGCAGAAGCTGAATAAGCGTTTTTATGCGCGACAACCGCAGGCGGTCATAGGATGCGCTGAGTGTCCCGGCTGCATCAGCGCCAATACAGCTCCTGTTGATCACGCGTCGGATGATCTCGAAGGGCAGACAGATGAGCCAAGAGTCGTTGTTCCCAAAGCATTGAGAGAGCCGGGTATTCTGGCCGAGCCTAAGGATGTGAAGCAATCAGAAAGAGAGGAAACGAAATGAAAGAAATGCTCATCATTTTACTCAGTGTCGTCCTGATCGACAACCTCGTTCTCTCAAGATTCTTAGGTGTTTGTTCATTTCTCGGATTGACTAAGGATTTAAAAAACGCGATGGGCATGAGCGTCGCCGTCATCTTCGTCATGATCGTCGCGACAGGCATCACGTATCCCATCTATTGGTCTATTTTAGAACCGATCAATCTCGGCTATCTGCAGACCGTTGTCTTCATCCTCGTCATCGCCGCCGTCGTACAAGTACTTGAGGCGATTATTCGCAAAGCATTCCCGCCGCTTTACAAGGCGATGGGTATCTATTTGCCGCTTATCACGACGAACTGCGCCATCCTTGGCGTCATGCTGATTAACATTCAGGAGATCTACAACTTCGGTAGCGCCATGATGTCATCGTTCGGAGCCGGTGTCGGCTATATGCTGGCGATGTTTCTGTTCACAGGCGTGCGTGAAAAAATGGAAAAAGCCGATATCCCCGAATTCATGCAAGGTCTGCCTATCACATTGATGGCGGCATCCGTCGTCTCCGTCTCCTTTATGGGATTCAAAGGCGTCATCGAGAACTTGTTCGGTTAAGCGTGAGGAAGGAGGTAATAACATGGTAATCATTCTACTCAATTCCGTCCTCGGCGCTACTCTCATTGGCGGCGGCATCGCGCTCCTGATGGGCGCCATCATTCTCATTGTTTTTCATTATTTCAGCGTGGTGAAAGATCCGCTTCAGGAAGAACTAGAGGGCATCCTTCCCGGTGTGAACTGCGGCGGCTGTGGCTATAGCGGTTGTTCTGCCTACGCATCCGCTCTCGCTGACAAATCCGAGGAAGATACAACGCTCTGCACTGCGGGCGGTCAGGATACGGCGACGGCTATCGCCGTAGCGCTCGGCGTCGAGGCGGGAACGGTCGTCCCCTTGGTCGCGAACATCTTCTGCCAGGGGACGTGCAAGTACACGCATGAACGATACGAATACACGGGAACACCGCACTGCGCATCGGCGAACGGACTCTTCTCCGGACCTAATTCCTGTACATTTGGGTGCCTCGGTTTCGGAGACTGCGTCAATGTCTGCGAATTCAACGCGATCTACATCGAAGACGGCGTCGCCAAGGTGAATCCCAATCGTTGCACCGCATGCGGCAAATGTGTTAAAGCCTGCCCGAAAGAACTGATCCGCTTAATCCCCAAGCACGAACTCGCGACGAACGTCACATGCTCCAATCACTGGCCGGCGAGAGTCGTACGGAACGCCTGCAAGGTCGGGTGCATCGCCTGTAGCCGTTGTGTGCGCACCTGCCCCGTCGACGCCATCAAGATCGAAGACAACCTCGCAGTCATCGACCAATATGCGTGCATCCACTGTGGAGAGTGCGTCGAAGTCTGTCCGACGAAAGCTATTCATCGCGGACTTCTCGACGGACCATGCGTTCTAGACAAAGAGAAACATGCCGGGTAATCGGCCGCTCGGCGAACCGCCGCAAACAAGAAGATATAGTTGCAGGACAACCGACAACTCATATGTAAAGTAAAACAAAAGGGGCTGTCTCAAAACTGCTCATTAAGAGCAATGATGGGACAAGCCCCTTTTTGGTCGCGCTATTTACCCCGAAGCCCCAGCCGTGTGCAATTTTGCAGTTAATATCGCTATTTTGGACTTTGCGTCGATACCCATGTACAGTTTTGCAGTTAATACCGATAATTTGGACTTTGCGTCGACACCCGTGTGCAATTTTGCAGTTAATATCGCTATTTTGGACTTTGCGTCGACACCCGTGTGCAATTTTGCAGTTAATACCGATAATTTGGACTTTGCGTCGACACCCATGTGCAATTTTGCAGTTAATTTCGATTTTTAGGACTTTACTTGCGCTCTCGGTTTATAAAAAAGAAAGAGGCTATCTCCAATCCCGCTACTTTTTAGCGGTTTTGAGATAACCCCTTTATTTAGCTGAGAATAAACCGGGCACAAGCCCGTTCACTTTATAGGTGTGTAATCCGTCAGCCTAAAACAAACTCTACGCGCGCTGGACGAGACCGCTTCTTAGACAGCGCGTGCAGACGTTCATTCTCTGTGGAACTCCGTCGACAACGACACGAACTCTCTTGATATTCGCGCGCTGACGATGCAGTCCGCGACCGGAAATCTGCGAACGCGTAATTTTGATTTTTCTGCCAAAAAACATATCCTTCGAACAAATTTCGCATCTAGCCATGTTGTATCTCCTCACCTTCGGTGCATTCAATCGTATCCGTCGCGCAAAAGCGCAAGGTAGATAGTAACACAGAAATTCAGGTCACGCAAATAGAACGTTATCGATTCCTCAGAAAACAGTGAACCAGTGAACCCGTACAGGTTTCTTTGGCATTCGGAAAAAAACTGTTAGCATTTCACAAACTTTCGATGGTCAATACTTACTTGTAGTGGTTCGGTCCTTCGTCCTTGAGGTATATGAAGTATCCATAGTCATCAGACGCGGGGAAGTTCATCAGCTGATCGTATGTCGCTTGAAAGAGAAAGCCCGGTTCGACTGCATCAGCTGACTCTTTGTAGAGAGAGACGTTGTAGCCGAGACGGTTCAGCCGTTGAAGCTCAGCAGCACGGATAGCGGCTTTGTCGATGGGCGGCTCGTCGGGTCGCTCACCGATAAAAAGCGATGCGACAACCGTGTAAATGGCAGAGTTTCCGTAGTCTTGTATGGCAAAGCCGAGAGGAAAGGAGAAAAAAGCCTCACCTTGTGACGGAACCTTGTATTTATCCTGAAAATGACCATCGACCTTATACGATGAAACAAAGATTCTGCTACCCTCTGGACCCGCACATTGTAACAGCTTAGCCATACCCGTTCGCTCAGCGTCGGCGGATGACGCAGTGTAGTTTCCCTTTTGCAACAACGCTTTCAGTACTGAGAGCGCTTGTGCCTCATCCATGTTTCGCATGCAGATATAACCGCTGTATTCACCAAGCGAAAGAGCGGCATAGCGGTGTTCGTCCGACACGCCCAACATGACCCTGTTGCCATTGATGATGGATTCCTGCCAAGAACCGGGAGATTCACACAGGAAATGCGCTGACTCAGTGCTCAAAGACGACTCGTCAAGATACATCGACCAATGAGACCCGTCTTCATTGGTCAGCTCTACATAGCCGCACATCAAGTCATCCGTGTAAATGGCTCCGTCCCGATCGTCTTTTATGATCTTATAAACGAGATAATAGGCGGTTTCTTTCGCATCCGGCAAATCAACATGAAACGTGTCCTGCCATATTTCCTTTGAGACTTCTCGAAAATCTCCCGCGAGACGAAGCTCGTCCTTGTCCTTTACCCTCTTCCAGATCATATAAGTATCTGTTTCCTCAGAAGGCCGGTCGTCAGAGTGCACGATCTTATCGTGGTCGGCTCCGGGGAAGGGATGTTTACTATAATCCGCCGGATTATTACCGATCATATGGCTGTCTAAAGGCTCCCCGTTTCTTGATCGCAACCCGGTATTTAGAATGCCGACGACGGCGACCACCAACACGCCCAAGATAACGCAGCAGGTTGCGACGCGGAGATATTTTTTGCGTTTTACTCGTTGTGCCTTGACATAGTCGTCGCGCCGCTCGAGCACCGCTTGCGCCATTTCCTCATAAGTCTTCATGGTTCCATTCCCCTTCCATATCTTCCAGAATTTCCTTCAACGCTTTGCGGGCCCTGTACGCGAGCGCCTCGACGCTCCGGTGCGTTTTCTTCATGACCCTTGCCGCGTCCTTGTAACTGAGTTCTTCGAAGTAGAGGAGCCACAGGACTTCCCGGTAATCTTGCTTGAGCTGCAACAGCGCTCGGTGTATAGCAATCTTCCGTTCTTCTTTTAGGTAGTCAAGCTCAAGCTGTTCCAAAAAATCGTCAGCGCTCATCTTCTCCGCCGTCTCCATCGGCATCAAGGTCTCCTTTGATGCGCGCCGGAGATGGTCGATCGCGACATAACGTCCGATGGCGTAGAGCCACGTTCTAAAAGAGGAAGCTCCTCGGAATGACGGTTTTTTCGTCACGAGCCTCACGAATGTATCCTCAGCCAAATCCTCCGCAACGGTCATATTGCGGACGTATGTGTTGAGAAACAGCATGAGACCGTCTTTGTACTCTCGAACAATCTCCACCAAGCCGTCGTCATCACCTTCGAGAAAACGGCGGTAGTTCCGAGCACCGTTATCCAAAAAATTCCCCCCTCCGTCATGTGTGTTCTTAACCATTAGTCGTATGAAAAGTGAAAACCACGCACTTGCCAGTCAGAGCATATCGTTTGAATAGCTACGCGCACGTCTACAGATGTGCATGGAGACAACGAGTATACGTAAACTTTATCTATATGAAGTTATGCTGTACAGATCATCTACCGTGTAATAATGATGGTCAGGATTCAACCCTTGCACGTATCCGGTTTTTGAGAAGAATCCTAAGCGATATCCGATTTCAGGTTTGCAGCCTTAGAAGCTAAGCCTTCAACTATTGTCCGGTCAATTTTTTTATTGGTCCACTTGCATTCAAACACCGCAAGTTCATCCTCTGTTTTCATGACAGCATCAATTTCAACATCCGCTTTTTGTATCCGGTCGTTATACCAGTACCGTCCAATCTCCTGAATGGTATCGCGATATTGATTGGCAAGAAATTGTTGACATATTATTTCAAATCCCTGCGCAACGAACTCGTCTAAATACGGCATAACAATATTCTGCAAAAAAGTTCTCGGTTCCATGATGACTTTTCGAGATCTATGAGGTTCGATAAATGTATAGTGAAACCGAAACAGCGGATCACTGATTTTGTATAGTGTTTTCTTCGAATTCTTCTTTTCTCCAAAATTGTATTCCTTTTGGACAATTCCCATGTTTTGCAGCGTATTCACAAAATTTGAAGCGGTACCTGTGCTGTTAATGCCTGCTTTAGGAGTAATACTGCTTATCTTAGTTGCCCCCGAAGCGATTGTGTTTAATATAGAGCTGTAACTCGAAATGCTTCGAACCTCTTGGCTTAAAAAGAAGGAAATCTCATCCTCAAAAATCGATCCGCGATCAACAATGAGATGATAAATATTGTCTTCGACCGAATGTTTACCTCTTTACTTGTTTACGATAAACTTTTTTACGATAGAGTTATTCCAACACACCCCCGTCCACCTGTCAAAATCATTGATTGTTTGCATTTCCGGTCAGAAATCAATTTTGATTCTTGAGTGCAATGATCGCCTGCAACCTGATATCTTGCCAAAGATTGACTCTATAAATTGAAATATGATTTCTAATTCTCGTTCCTTCAATCTGAATTTGTCACCTTATATTTGATGTAACCGCTTTTACCGGATCGGCACTATTTCCAGCCAGTATCCATCCGGGTCCTTAATAAAATAGATCCCCATGGAGGGATTTTCAAAGCAAATGCAGCCCATCTTTTCATGCAGTGCGTGTGCCGATTCAAAATCATCTGTCTGGAACGCCAGATGAAATTCCTCTTCCCCGAGATCGTATGGTTCGGGATGATCCTTAAGCCAGGTCAATTCCAGTTCAAAATCGCTCTCTTCATTCCCCAAATACACGATGATGAAAGAGCCATCCTCCGCGACTTTACGGCGCTTTTCCTTCAATCCCAGCGCTTGCTCATAGAACGCCAGCGAGCGATCCAGGTCTGTTACATTATAGTTTTCATGCACCATTTTAAATTTCATAATATATTCCTCCTCTGTTATAGTTCCCAATGGTTTTCTTTGGTTGTATCCAGCAAGATCGTTTCCGATTCCCGCGAGACAGGAAGCTCTTTAAACCGGTCTACAATGCTTCTGTCTTCCCAGAAGTGCATCGGCAGCACATACCGCGGATGCAGGGTAGAAAGAATCAGCGCCATGCCTTTCCAGTAATTTCCCTCCAGCCGACCATCCAGAACCACAAAGGCGACGTCGATGGGCGTGTCCGCAAGCTTTCCAATCTCGCGTCTGAAAATGGTCTCTTGGCTTTCAAGCCATTCCGGATCTTCACCGGGCCAGTCCCACCAATGAAGATCTCCCGCGTGAAAGAGCGTTGCGCAAGGGGTTTTAACGAGAAACGCGATGCCTTCGTCGGTGGAATAAAACGTCATCATCGTGCCGAGCCCTTCGATCGCGTATGTCCTGTCAGCATCCAAATACTGAACGTCATAGTCTGCCGGCACCCCCGGATCCCCCTTGATATCAAATGACAGAAGATAGGTCGTTCGGGGGTGAATATCCGAAAGAGAGAAGATCTTAGGGTTATAGTGATCCTCATGAATATGGCTCGCAAATACAAAAAGCGGCTTTTCGTCAGGCTTCTGTCCTATAAACGATAGATCTCCGTAATAATAATCAAACAGCAGCAATACGCTGTCCGTTTCAACGAAAAAACCACTGTGTCCCAAATAATCGATTTTCATGGACAAATAACACACCTTCCACGCTTCTACTTACTATCATTCTATTTCGAGATATTCAATATTCTTAATTTCTCGAAACAGAATGATGCCACTGCCTGAGCTTTTATACGATGCTTTGTTTCTTAGAATCTGCAACAATCGTTAGCACACTCGCTTCACGATCTTTCATTGTCTTATCAAATAAATCCTCTCTAATTCTTCTTTCACCTCACAAATTAGCACTCACCTTGGGCAATTCTTGACATCAATACCACCGTCTCAACATGCATACCACGTGAAAACATTTCAACAGGTTAGATGGTGACGACGTGGTAGCGGTCGCTCAGGAGATCGCAGGCAAGTGTCGCGCGATTTCAGCCGACGCAGATAAGCCGTTCACAATTGGCGGTTCGAATAACATCGAAAGCGGTGGGGTCAAACTGCATCCATATTGAACTCGCAGGACTTGAATCTGTTTTACTTGGGAAGGACGCGGTCAAAATCGGCGATGATGTCTTCCGCATCTTCCAAACCGACGGAAATGCGCACGAGACTCTCCGGAATATTTGCCGCTTTCAGCTCTTCCGCGTTGTACGCGGAATGCGTCATCGTCGCCGGCTGTTCAACCAACGTCTCCGCATCTCCGAGCGAGACGGCGATCGTGCAGAGTTCGAGATTGTTGATGGCTATGGCCGTCTCCTCGCGGCTCATGGCGAACTCGACGGCAATCATGCCGCCGAAACGACGCATCTGCCTCTTTGCAATCTCATGGCCGGGGAAATCTTTAAATCCGGGGTAATAGACGCGCGTGACGGCGGGGTGAGCGCGCAGATAGCCCGCAAGTTTCTCGGCGTTAGAGCAATGCTTTTCCATGCGGATGTCGAGCGTCTTGAGACCGCGCTCAATGAGAAAGGCGTTGAAGGGACTCATTGTCGCACCTGTCAAATCCTTCAACCCGATACTTCCACAACTCGCAATAAAATCATCGTCGCCGACGATAAAACCGCCGATGACGTCGCCGTGTCCGTTCAGATACTTGGTCGCGCTGTGAACGACGACATCGGCGCCTAGAGCCAGCGGCGTCTGTAGATAAGGTGAACAGAACGTGTTGTCGACGATGACCTTGATCTCGGGATTGTATGCGTGCGCTATGTCGGCGATGGGCTTGATGTCGACAATCTTAAGTGTCGGGTTGCAGGGCGTCTCGAAGTACACAACTTTTGTTTTTTCGGACAGTGCCGCCTTAAGATTGTCCGGGTTCGTAAAATCATGGAAGGTGGCAGAAATTTCGAAGCGCCTGAACTGGTGCGCGAGCAACGAGAACGTGCACCCGTAAAGCGTCTCGTCGGCGACGACTTCATCGCCCGATGAAAGCGAAGTCCAGAGCGCGGACGAGATGGCGCCCATACCTGACGCCGCCGCGAGAGCGGCTTGCCCGCCTTCTAGCGATGCCACTTTCTTCTCGACTGCCTCAAGCGACGGATTGCCTAGCCTTGTGTAGATGTAGCCTTGCTCTTCACCCGCAAAGCAGGCGCCTCCATGTTCAACGGAATCAAATTCAAATGTGGATGTCTGGTAGATGGGCGTCGACAACGCGCCTTTTGGATTCTTCTCTTTGCCGGCGTGAATTTGCCTTGTCGCAAAACCGTGATGACGTTCGTTTTTCATAAATCCCCCTCGGAGTTGCGATCATAGATCGCACGAATCGCTCTTCACCAAGATCTTCACTATTGATATGATACCACGCGACAGAGAAATCTTGACATCTCCGTCACACCATTTTAAAAAAAGATCGACCTTTATGAAAAAGAGGAGTCTATTATCCCTTGCGTCCGTCTTCCGCAACAAAAACTACACAGGACGTGGAGTTTGACCGCATAACGGTCACAGGATTTTAATCTGCTTCCTCTTCCAAGGTTTCTAAAAGAAAGGACACGGGACGAAAACCGTCGTTACAGGAAACCATGGCGGATTTTTTATTCTTCATCCAACCGGAGTAAATATCTTCACCCCCATGTGCCAGTGTCATGACAAAGGCTGACATGCTTTCCCAAGCACTGTCACAGAGACCGGCGGGTTTTTGCCAACCGTTAGCGACGAACACTTCGCCGACGGTCATACCACAAGGTAGCTCAAGAGGGTTTTCAAATTCTTCAATTAAATCCTCGTGACGCACCATCTTCACGACGGTAATTTTCACTTTTTTCATGCCTCCTCCTGTCTTGCCTTTCAAAAAACGCGTCACACCGTGTTAAAAAGCTTATTTTGTCATTTATTGGCAGTTAATACCGCAGTCCCTCATGTCACAGCAGAACGGGTACATGTAATCCCTATCTATGATCGTAGGGCTGTAAATTAGGGAAATTATGTGTTTTTCATCAAAACGTATTCGATTTCTTGGCTGACATCTTCAAAGTCATCGCAGCACCCTTCTAAACGACGGAAAATCTCCGTCCAAGCGATGACAGCGATAGGATCTTGCTCTTCGAGATAGAGTCTGCGAATCGCACGCATATAGATCGCATCGCCCTCTTCCTCTAGGGCATTGAGTTTGATAATGTAGGCACGGATGTCGTTCGAGCGCCGGAAGTTCGCAAATTCGGCCATAATCTTCATAAGCACTTCTGTGCTCGCCATAATCACCCCGACGAATTCGAATGCTTCATTGCGAAGTTCTCTGATGTTATACATATAGAGACGCATTAGAATATCTTCAATCGCGTCAGTCACATCATCAATTCGCTGAGCGATCGCAAGGATATCCTGCCGTTCAATGGGTGTAATAAATTCACGCGCCAGTTTTGATGTGAGTTCTTGTAGCTTAATATCCGCGGAATGTTCAATTTCGTGCATCTCATCGAGAGTACCCGATGATAGAAATTCGATATTGTAATCATTCATGGTGTCACTTAAGAAAGAAGCCGCCTTATGAATGTATTCGACGAGCTCTTCGAGCAGAGCATAATAATCATTTTTTCTTCTTTTCTTTTTCATATACTTACCTCTTATGACAGCAATATCATGTCACATACGTGCGTAGCGGCGGTTAAAAGATCGCCATAAAGAGCTTCGTCATGCCATATCCGATCAGACCGCAACACGGAAAAGTCAGCACCCAACTCACAACCATTTCACCGACTATGCCCCACTTGACATTCGATAGACGTCCGGAAGCACCTACACCGACAATCGCAACCGTCTTCGTGTGGGTCGTGCTGACGGGCAGACCGAAGACCTGCGCCAACAACAGGCTGGCGCTTGCCCCGAGATCAGCGGCAAATCCTTGGTAAGGCTCTAGCTTCACCATATCCATCCCGACCGCCTTGATGATGCGGTAGCCGCCAATGGACGTTCCAAGCGCCATGACCAACGAGGAAAGCAGCATCATCCAGATCGGCACCTCAAAGGCGCCCGCCACCGCCTGCCCTTTGTTCAGCATAATGCCAAGCATAAAAACTGCCATGAATTTTTGACCGTCCTGCGCGCCGTGCATGAAAGCCATACCTGCGGCCGCACCGATTTGCGCTTTTCGAAAACCGGACGCAAGATGGCGCCGGTGACCTCTGCAACAAATCCTCTCAATGAGTTTCGTGGTCATGTAGCCGAAAATAAATCCGAGAACTGAAGAGAGAAGCAATCCGTAGAGGACTTTCACCCATTCAGCCCCATTGATACCTGAAAAGCTGCCTTGCAATCCGATCGCACCTCCGGACAACCCTGCGATCAGCGCGTGGCTTTCGCTTGTTGGTATACCGAAGTAAGAAGCACCTGACGCCCAAACGACAATGGCCACCATGGCGGCACAAAGCGCGACAATGCTATCGTGCGCATCACCTCCGAAATCAACCATATTAAAGATCGTCTCAGCGACTGTCGCGCTGATCATGGTCATCACGAAAACTCCTAAGAAATTCATAACAGAAGCGAGGATGATCGCGCCTCGGACAGAAATGGCGCGCGTAGAGATGGCCGTCGCGATCGCGTTAGGTGCATCAGTCCATCCGTTTACTAATATAACGCCAATCGTCAGGATGACGGTAACGGCAAGTAGCGGGTTTGAGGCGACGTCTCTAATAAACGAAAAAAAATCCATGCGTGTTTAATTGTATCTTATTTATTAGATTATTTGTTGACAAACAGGATTTTATCAGTCGCGTTTCGGCATGCCTCCGCGCATCGCATCGAACAGCGATTTATCAGCCAGCGACACATTGATCGATGAAATAAACTGGTCGTTGCTTCGCGTTTTCAGAAGAAGTCCGAGCATCGTTTCCGTCACTGCCGCCGTCTCAAGCTGTGTAAACGTCTTGCGCAAAAGCCAAATGGCGTCGAGTTCTTTTTCGCTCAGGAGTAATTCTTCGCGGCGTGTTCCGGAACGCGTGATGTCGATCGCAGGGAAAACGCGTTTGTCCGCCAATTTGCGATCGAGGATGACCTCCATATTACCGGTGCCTTTAAATTCCTCGAAGATCACCTCATCCATCCGTGACCCGGTTTCAATCAGAGCCGTCGCGATGATGGTCAGACTTCCACCGTTCTCTATATTGCGCGCAGCACCGAAGAATCGCTTCGGTCCGTACAAAGCGCCGGGATCAAGACCACCGGATAAAGTGCGTCCCGTCGGGTTAATTGTCAAGTTGTACGCTCGCCCCATACGCGTGATGCTGTCGAGCAGAATCACGACATCCTTGCCGAGTTCGACAAGTCGCATGGCACGCTCGAGCACGAGCTCCGTGATGCGGACGTGATTTTCAGGTGTTTTATCGAATGTCGAATAGACGACCTCACCCTTGATCGAACGCTGCATGTCGGTCACTTCCTCGGGACGCTCGTCGATAAGAAGAACGATCAGTTCCGTCTCGGGGTTATTAAGAGAAATGGAGTTCGCTATTTTTTGGAGTAAGATCGTCTTACCGGCTTTCGGCGGCGAGACGATCATGCCGCGTTGGCCTTTCCCAATCGGACAAACAAGATCGATAATGCGCGTCGAGAGTTCTTCACGATTCGTCTCCAATGTGTATCTCTCTCTCGGATAGATGGGCGTTAAACGGTCAAAGTGTGGACGTCGAATCATCTTATCGGGCGTTTCGCCGTTGACTTCGCGCACATAGAAAAGTGCTTTATAGCGATCGTTGTCGCGCTGATGACGAACGGGACCCGTAACAAGATCACCGGTTCGCAGATTGAATCGTCGGATGTATTGCGGGGGAACATAAATATCGCGGCTACTTTGGATATAGTTTTCGACACGGAGAAAACCGTATCCTTCAGGCATTACTTCCAGTACTCCGGTCGCGATTTCCTGCGACCTTTCATCGCCCTTTTCATCTTCCTCGCCGTTATCCTCCTCAGACTCCAAGGCTACGAGATCTCTGCGTTTCACTTCCGCTACGGGCGTAACTTCCGCAACGACGTCTTCTTCAAACACTTCTTCATCAGCGACTTCCGCACTTTCGGTACGACCGGACTTCTTTTTCGAGGTCGTCTTTTTGACTTCGCGGATCGTTTTCGTGTCCGTATTCTTATCTTCTTCGTCTTCTGTTTTTTTCGCTTTGATCGTGCGCGTTTTGCGTGTTGCCGTACTCGTCTTTCTCGCGGACGATTCTTTTTCGGGAGCTTTTTCCTTCTCCGACTCAGACTCATTCACCGAGGACTTCACTTTTTCAGCGTCTTTCGTCGTCTCGGGAACGGCAATTATTTCAGTCTTCTTGCTCGCCCTTTTCTTCGATTCTGCCGCCTCAGGTTCGACATTCGAGGCAACCACCGCCTCTTCCGAGTCGTTAGCCACGCTCAATAAGTAATCGAGTAGTTGTTGTTTTGTCATGCGACTCGTGTCTGACGGTCTCAGTAGTCCCGAGATATGGGCGATTGCCGCGAGATCTTTCTTCGTTTTGCCACGCAAATCCGGTAGTGCCATAATAGCTCCTCTACATCGTATTGAACGTGCGGATATCGACATCCACACATGTATTACGTTCCCCTTACTTTTTTACTGGAGATCGAAATTGAATCCTGACTTGTCCCTCAATGCAACAGCTTTGCTGCCTGCATCTGTCTATGAAAAACCATTAATTGGGAATTATGGAAAGTATAAAACATGTTTCCAAAATCCGTCAACCCGGTTTTTGCACAGAAATAATCTAAAAAATGCAGATCTACAAACCGGCCAGATCCGTAAACTTATCCATGATACCGAGCGCGATGCCCGTACCGATCGCGACACAGGAAACAGGATCTTCCGCCACGATCACCTCGATACCGACGCGCGTCGCAAGCATGCGATCGAGACCGTAGAGGAGTGAGCCTCCACCCGTCATCACAATACCGCGCTGACTCAAGTCCGCCATAAGTTCCGGTGGTGTCTGCTCCAGAACAGAATGTATCGCCTCGAAAATCGCGCTCACGGGTTCTTCCAGAGCTTCCAGCATCTCCGTCGAGCTGATCGTCAGGATCGCCGGCATACCGGTGATGAGGTTACGACCGCGGACTTCCATCGTGAGCTCTTCCTCTCGCGGGTACGCACAGCCGATGTTGATTTTCAACTCTTCTGCCGTCTGTTCGCCGATGAGGACATTGTGCTTGCGGCGGATGTAGCGAATGATCGCTTCGTCGAATTTGTCACCTGCGACTTTAATCGACGTATCCACGACAGGACGACAAAGCGAAATCACGGCGATGTCCGTCGTGCCCCCGCCAATGTCAATAATCATGCTGCCACTCGCTTGCGTAATGTCGATGCCCGCACCAATTGCCGCCGCAATAGGTTCACGAATAAGATAGACCTGACGAGCCCCCGCATGACGACAAGCGTCCTCGACGGCCTTCTGCTCCACAGGTGTAATGACGCCGGGAACTGAAACGACGATGGTCGGCTTGAAGTAGCGAACGAGGAATCCCGTGTTGATACGGCTGATGAATTCCTTCAGCATGATCTCCGTCACCTGAAAGTCGGAGATCACCCCGTCACGCAAAGGTCTGACGGCCTTGACAATGTCCGGTGTACGACCGAGCATAAGGCTGGCGCGTTCCCCGACTGCCAAGACCCTTCCCGTGCGCGTATTCACCGCGACAACGGAAGGTTCGCGCAACACAATGCCCCTTCCGTGCACGTAAATGAGAACGGTCGCCGTCCCTAAATCTATTCCGATATTAAGACCTAATCCCATGTATAGCTTCCATTTATCTGCTTGGTTGAGCAGGAATCATCTCGATATATCATAACAGCTGGATCGCCCAATGACCGTTCTGAATCTCACTCTCATGAGCCGATACCGACCGGGCGTTTGATTGTTTGACATACGTCGTCATGATACAATAGTTCGCAGGCATGAGCAAGGATTTTTTGCCTGTGCAGGTGCCTGATTCAGAACCGTTCAACAGTGCGGATCGCCGTCGCCTAATGCGTTTGGCATCGCAATTCTCTCTCCGAAGGAGCGTGTTTTGCTGAAACTCGTCGGATATATTCTGACACTATTTTACCTGACGGGAGCTTTTTTCCATGAAGTTTTACCCGCACTTGTCCTCCTTATTTCACAGATGGCGGGACATACGGCCTTTGCGATTTTCGCGTTGCTCATCGCTCGCGGACTGCGAAGGAGTGTCAATCACTTCCTATATTTTCTGCGACTCGTTGCGGCAGCGTTTGTAACGGAACTCATCGTCGCTCTGGCAAGTTGGCAACTTAATGTCGTTATGCCGGAGAGGAACGCTCTCTTTACTTATGCCGCAGGCATTGCCATGCTCGCAGGTTTAGCGATGACGGTCGGTTGCTACCAGGATCTCGTAGCCCACGCCATACCGGCAGACGGCAAATGGGACAAAAAAACTCTCTTCGGTGTCCCCGTCAATCCGGGAAATTACAGGATCTCCCCCATTGTCGGTCTTGCCATCGGGCTTTTCTGCATAGGGATCGCCATCTTCGTCACCATTTTCTTTAGGTTTTCCCACGGTTGGTTCGGGCTTCTTTTCGTTGTGCTAGCCTTCCTCGCGATGCGAGATACCGATGAACGACAATTGCCGCGCTTTCGCCGTTCAATGTTCACAGGAACCACTTCGCTCCTTCGCACATTACTCTATGCCGTCTATCTCATACTGGCTTTTGCCCTCATTGATATCATCGTACGGCGAGCCGGTTCTACCTACACGTTCACGCGCACAGCGACGCTTCTTTCCATTCCCCTCGCTATCGTCCTGCCCGAACCCTCCACACCTCCTAGTACTGCCCGTCGGTGGCTGACGTATGCGACGCTCCCGGTGTTTACGGCACTTGTCGCGCTGGTGAAGTGGATTGTTGGCTGATCTTCTCACACGTCAAATAGTATTAAAATAAAAAAGTGGGGCATACCAAAACCGCTCAAGAGTAGCGGAATCGAGACAGCTTCTTTCCTTTTTTGGAAACCGAGAGCGCAAGTAAAGTCCTAAAAATCGAAATTAACTGCAAAACTGCACATGGGTGTCGGCGCTAAGGGTCCAGAAAATCGATATTAACTGCAAAACTGCACATGGGTGTCGGCGCAAAGTCCAAAATATCGATATTAACTGCAAAACTGTACACGAGTGTCGGCGCTAAGTCCATAAAATCGACGTTAACTGCAAAACTGTACACGAGTGTCGGCGCTAAGGGTCCAGAAAATCGATATTAACTGCAAAACTGCACATGGGTGTCGGCGCTAAGAGTCCAGAAAATCGAAATTAACTGTAAAACTGTACACGAGTGCCGACGTTAACAGGATGCTGTACACCGGCTAGAGCTTCGGGGTAAATAGCGCAACCCAAAAGGGAGGTTGTCTCATCATTTTTCTTTAATTATTATTTAAGAGAAACACCCTGATAAAAAGAGGATTGAATGGTTAATACAAAATTTACGACAGAAACAATCTTAAAGAACAATTAAGCAAGACGACTATATCATTTCTTTGCTAAGAAATGCTTCAAGCGCTTCCGGAGACAGAGGCCTCGAATAATAGTATCCCTGTATTTCATCGCAGGTTACTCTTTTCAGGAAATCCGCCTGCTCTTTTGTTTCCACTCCTTCAGCCGTTACGCTCGCCCCGAAAATCCGAGCTAATGAAATAATATGTTGCGTTAAAGGCGCACCTTTCCCTTCCACATCAATGTAATCTATGATTTCTTTGTCTATTTTCAATCTGTCAAACGGTACCCGTTTCAATCGACTTATTGATGAGTAACCTTTGCCGAAATCATCTATGACAATATGGACTCCCAATCCTTTCAGTTCATATATTTTTTTAAGCACATCATCAGGGTCTTTAGAGAACAAACTCTCCGTAATCTCCATCTCGATGTATTTCGGATCCACCTGACTTCCCTCTATTATTTTTGCAAAATCAAGTGTAAAATCTTCTCGCTCGAATTGTACAACCGATAGGTTTACAGAAACGCGAAGAGGCGGAAATCCCTTGGCAATAAGTCTCTTATGTTCCAGAAGCGTCTGCTCCAAAACCCAGAGCCCCACATCGTGAATCAATCCCGTCTGCTCAAGTATGGGGATAAATCTATCCGGCGGTACTCTCCTGTTGTCGTCGGTCGTCCATCTGAGCAAAGCTTCAACACCGACGGTCTTTCCCGTGTAACAGCTGATCTGTGGTTGAAACTCCAAAGAAAACTCTTCGTTTTGTAACGATTTAAAAAGCTTGTTCGTGAATAAGGTGTTTTCCGCAATGTAGCTTCCCAGTCGCTCTGCGTAGAAAACAATATCCTCTTTGTTTCTTACCGCTTCATATGCCGCTAAATCGGCGTTCTTCAAAAAAGTCCGTACATCTCTGCCGTCATCCGGATACACGGCTACGCCAATATGGGGGACGACAAATAAGGCTTCTATATCCAGATCGGTCGATATGGGATGAGAAAAAGCGGCAAGCAATTTGTTTGCGCACCCTTCGATTTGTTCAGTACTTTCTACATTGGGTAAAAGAACGGCAAACTCCCCGTCATTTGTCCTTGAGATAGTACAAGAGGCATCCAACAGATTTTTAAGCATTGTCGCAGATTTTAACATGACCTGATCGACCATACTGTGACCGTAGGTATCCTTAATCATCCTCATGTTCGCGAGTTCAATATTTAAAATTGCTATTTTCCCCGATTCTTTGCTGTCACGTATACTGTCCTCAAGCATTTTTATTAACATGCTCCTGTTCGCCAATTTCGTGGTCTCGTCAAAATAAGCGACATCATAGAGCATCTCTTCGTACAACGTCTTCTTTCTCGAATCCCCCAACATGTTCACAAGCATGTTTAAAAAGTGTAAGCGATTTTCAATGAGGTTCTTATCGCCACGATCGTAGTATTCAAAGACAAGCATTCCTTCTATCGGTCGTCCCGCGAGTTGTAACGGATAGGCAAAAAAGGAATTTATCCCTCTCGAGATGAAGAAATCTCTCGCCCCCTCACATTTATCATGGGGGGTATTGACGATGTCTTCACACATCACGGGCGTACCACGAGCGATCAGAACTTTGGCCATGGGCAGGTCGGCCATTTTAACTTTCAAACCCGAGCGATAGGGAAGTGAATCGCCCTCAATATTTTTCGTATATGTGCTGAAAACATTTGCCTCGTCATCATACTCGTTGAATCCGATTAAATACGCGTAATCAAATTCGAGAACCTCGGCGGACATTTTCAGCATTTCATAGACCTTCTCCTGAGCGTTTTCGCTGTTAATCGTAATAAAATTGGTCGAAATAGCTTCAAGCACTTGTTGTTCTTTTATAAACTGTTTATGTGCGTCAAGCTTTAAAGTGTATTCGTCCGCCAAGCGCCGCACGGCAACATAAGTAAGTATAACAAGAGCGATTCTTATCATGTACGCGTTTAAATCGACGGTAACGGTAACTGTCGGATAAAATACCGAGAAAATAATTTGAATTAATACCACCAACCCGGCGTAGATAGTGAGATGGGTTTTACTGTCGAGAATGACGGTAAACATAAAGAACAATATATAGATCGACCATATCGTCACCGCTCCCGTTTCGACGTTTTTTAAAATAATAAAGAATAAGCTAAGCGAGCCTACTGCCAGAAACAGGGTATTCTGAGCGGTATGATTTTTCGTTATGCGCGGAATATATCTTATAAATATTCCAAGTAATAATAGGATCGCGGCGAGAAAGATTTCTTCTCTCGTCGATCCTTTCAAGGCAAAATATCCGATGAAAAATGATACTGCACTGCCCGCAGTAAATATGGACGCACCCGTTCGAAACATACGCAATCGGTCTGTATTTTCGATTTGGTCGCTTTTCAAGGGCAAGAATACTTCTACAGGTCTCTCGAGAAGCAGGCCGGATCTTCTCAAAGTAAAAGAAAGCATTGTCACGGGAAGAATAATAAATACTACAACCAATTTGGGAAAATACTTTATCCCGAGGATGTCGGGCATCGTATCTGTCGCTATTCCCAAAATGAAGGGAAACAGTACGGATATTAAGAAATTCCTTGCCAGACGCTTCTGAGGATCCTGAGGTTCAAGATTTCTCCACCAGCGAATAAGTAATAATACACTTGCGGCTGCAAATACCAAGTAGTATAAGGCAATCCAAATTCTCCACGAGTCGCCGGGAAGGATATTTACCCATCCGAAATCGGATTTCACCATGTGGTATTGCTTCTCCGCAAGATATCCGAAGGGCGCAAACAAAAGTATGTTTATTACAGCGGGCAAATATATTAAAGTGTGCAAAACCCACTTACTAATTCGAATTTCAGTTTTGGTCAGAATCAGTACAAAGTGGAGTAGGATGCTGTAAAAAACTCCCCAACCGAAAACGGACATACATCTCCAATATGCACTTGCTTCCGCCGTAGGCGCTGAAGTTGAAATGGAATATGCGAATGCCCAAGTTGCTGTCGAACTCATCGCGAGTACAAACAGCCTGTTGACATAGCTTTTTGCGTTGGTATCTACTGCATATGTGCCGAAACCCATATAAAAAAATCCGCAGAGATAATACAACAACGACAAATGTGGGCTATATTTCATCATCTCATCTCCCGAAAATAAATATATCGCCGCTTACCGCCGGTGTCTTCTTCCTTGTTTTCGTTTTTTATACAAGTTCGATGCATTCTCTCGCCTATTTTTTGTTTTGAGATCTTAATCGCATTATAAACCATATAACGAATTCAAATTCATTATTTTACTTCAATTTCTTTATATTTTTCGCCCTCCATTAATGCAGGCGCACTGGAATTTGAACAAATATATTCGCTCCACATTCCGGAAAGAAAAAAGACTTTTAAAAGCAAGAGAAAGTAGCTGCAGAGCGCCAGTAAAAAGCGTTTCCTATTGATTTTTTTTCGTTCTCACAGCAGAATGTATTACAAATGTAGGAGGTTAGAAAAATGGGTGAAATTGTAAGCGTCCGTCTTAACGAAGAAGAAAGCAAATTTCTACGCCAAGTTTCCGCGCTCTATGGTTGCGGCGTGTCATCGCTTATTAAGCGCCTCGCCTTCGAGAAACTTGAAGATGAGTACGATTTACAGATCATTCAGGATTATGAAGCGGAAAAAGCAGCAGGCACGCTTGAAACGATACCGTATGAGGAAGTTAGAAAAAGCCTCGGTCTATGAGCTACAAAGTTGAATACACGAAGCGAGCGCTCAAACAGCACGCAAAATTAGATGAGGCGACAAAACGACTGATTGATGCGTGGATTATGCAAAACATTGTGAACTGTGAGAATCCTCGCCAGCGCGGACAAGCGCTCGTTGGTAACTTATCCGGTTATTGGCGATATCGCATTGGAGATTATAGGCTGTTGGCGGACATTCAAGATGAAGTACTTGTCATTTTGGCTATCGAAATCGCTCACAGATGAAAGTATTGCCATTTGTGTATAACTTGCATGTTATACTTTTGCAGAATGTGTTGATTTCCAAGAGATAAGTTTTGCAGAACGTGTGTAACTCGTGTATAGTGTGGGTATATAAGCTGAATATTCTCGATTAGCTTCAAGAAAGTTCTGAGGATTTGCCATGCTCAAACGGAAAGCCTACGACAAACTACTTAAGTGGAAAAATAATTCACATGGAAAAACCGCTGTATTAATCGAAGGTGCACGTCGCGTGGGCAAAAGTACATTGGCTGAAACTTTCGGTAAAAACGAATACAGCTCCTACCTTGTGATCGATTTCTTCCAAGCGCCGAATGAAGTTAAAAGTTACTTTGAAGATTATCGCACGGACTTTGACACCTTATTTCTGTATCTTCAGGCATTTTATGGCGTCACTTTAATCGAGGGCGATTCACTGGTGGTGTTTGATGAAGTGCAGATGTTTCCTCAAGCGCGCGGTCTAATAAAATATCTGGTTGCCGATGGTCGTTACGATTATATTGAGACCGGGTCATTACTTTCTATAAAGCAAAATATTGATAAAATCGTTCTTCCCTCTGAAGAAGAAACTTTAGCACTTGAACCGCTCGATTTTGAAGAATTCCTTTGGGCTATGGGCGAGGAGAATCTAGCAACTCTGATTCGCAAGCAATTTGAAGAGCTTAAACCTTTGCCGGAAGGTTTGCACAGGCGCGCCTCAGGACTATTGCGTGAATATATGCTGGTAGGTGGTATGCCAAAAGTTGTAGCGACTTATATTGAAGAAAGAGATTTCTCAGTTGTCGATCAAGAAAAAAGGCAAATCCTTACTCTATATAGAAATGATGTTGCCAGATTCGCTAGAGGCTACAAGTTCAAGGTCGTATCTGTACTTGATAACATTCCGGGGCAATTGTCTAAGCGAGAAAAGAAATTTACACTGGCATCTTTAGATAAAAACGCACGTATGAGAGATTATGAGGAAGCCTTCTTCTGGCTTGAAGACGCTCGCATAAGCAATCTCTGTTACGCATCTACCGATCCCATTGTGGGACTTTCTTTAAATAAAGAGTACAGATCACTTAAGTCCTACATGGCAGACACGGGACTTCTTGTCACACTGGCATTTGCGGATAAGGATACTACCGCCGAAACGGTTTATCGCTCTATCTTAAGGGGAAATATTGGAATGAATGAAGGGATGCTGGTAGAAAATCTTGTGGCGCAAATGCTTGTTGCTGCTGGTCATAAACTCTTTTTCTACTCTCAATCGGGGCATAAAGAGGGAGAAGAACGCATGGAAATTGATTTTCTTATCACTCGTCCTTATACCGATGCAGCCGGTAAACCGCGAATTAGTCCAATCGAAGTGAAGTCCCCTCGCCAGTATGGTACAACATCCTTGGACAGGTTTAAGAATAAGTTTGGGAAGCGAATTGGCACACAATATGTATTGCACCCCAAACAGATGAAAATTGAAAATGACCGAGTATATCTACCCCTGTATATGGGCTGGTGTTTGTAAGCTATACACTCAGAACTCTCAGCACAGAGTGAGTGCCTATTAAGTTGGCTTAGATTGTAATGTACCCAAATGCACCGGTGTGCTTTCTGAGTGGATTGTGTTCGTTTTGTTATGCTTGCCACCAAAGGACGAAAGAACGGTTACACTCCTGAGTCGTCTTTTTTTATTTTGAAATGTCTTCTTCACCGTATCCGTTATACTAATTTTGAGTTTTTATGTAACCGCCGAGGGTAATAATCCGCTATATAGGGTGAAGGCATGGATAGGGCACTGGGGGAGGATGTCAGATTGGACGATTCACAAATCGTAGATCTTTATTTATCCAGAAACGAGTCTGCCATATCGTTGACAGCGCAGAAGTACGGTGCCAAGCTCCGGCGGATTGCACACAACATCCTCCATAACCGCGAGTCTGCTGAAGAATGCGAAAACGATACCTACCTTGAAGCATGGAATTGTATACCGCCACACGAGCCGCGTACCTATTTGTTTGCCTTCCTAGGGAGAATCATTCGGCATCTTGCGATCGATGAATGCAGAAGAAACATGAGTCAGAAGCGATATGCCCTGTTCTCCGAACTGACACAGGAAATGCATGAATGCATCCCCGGGAAAGATGACCTTATGGGCGAGATTGAGCTGAATGATTTAAGTCATGCCATCAATGCCTTCCTCGGGAGTTGCTCGGTGGATAAGCGCAACGTCTTTGTGCGACGATACTGGTTTTTTGACACGATTTCTGAGATCTGCAAGAGGTACGGCTATTCACAGAGCAAGGTCAAGGTCATGTTGTTCCGTATGCGAGAAGAACTGCGGGAGTACTTAGGGAAAGAAGGTTACATGACATGAAACGATACGAACTTTTGGATGCCATAGGCGGCATTGATCCGACATACGTTGAGGCGGCAGAAAGAGGCAGCAAAGTTGGTAAAAAGCGCGTGTGGAAAACACTCGTTCCGATCGCGGCTTGCCTATGCCTTGCAGTCGGCATGATAAGCATCGTCAAGTACGCTCAATTGCGGAAAGCGACAACGCCTCCGGAAAGTACCGGTGATGGAACCGGTGCTTCCGCCACACAAGCCTCCGCCGATGCTACAGCTTCCACGAACGCGACGGATATGAATTACACCATCATATCTCTTGACTGGCCGGCGTATGAAAGTGCGCATGAGCTGGTCGAGGCGGGGAATATTGTTGTGTTAGGCAAAATCGGCGGCATATCCTTCCAGATGTATGACATTAAGACCGGCAGACCGCCTTCCGCTGATTCATACGGATCGGATATTTATTTGCACACGGTTTATGAAATTGAGACGCTTACTTTCTACAAGGGTGAGCCCGCGGACACAATCCATATGCGCATGATCGGCGGCTTGAAAGATGTGATGGTCGATGAGCAACGCGCACTTCGGGGTGACTGTGCTAAGGCGAACATTCCGTTGTTAGCGGGAATGCTCGAGCTTGACATAGGGCGGACATACCTGTTTGTTCTTCATCAATATGAAGACGCAATGCCAACATTGGTGAATCCCTCTCAAGGTGTTTACGCGATTGACAATCCCGAGCAAAAAGACATTTTGTCTCTTGTGTCCCTTAAAGACATCATCTCTTATTTCGGAGACGACAAATGGTCGGCATTTGAACAAACCTATGGAAAGAAATAGGAATTGCGGAGCTTGCGCCACGATTCAGTGACTCTTCACAGGTGTGAAACATCGACGCCGGCATCCGGCCTCATCGCCGGGTTAATGAATGTTGCGATCTCGCGTGGGTCAGTTGGTTGCCATCGACGCAGAGAAGCCATATTGATTCTTTCACAATCGACAGGCAGCTACTTCTTCCCGTCCGAAGGCGACAAAGAAGGAGAGGAAGCCGAGCGCTACATCAAGATGATGAAGCGACAGGTTCAAGAACGACTAGAGACAGTCGCTCTCACGGAAGACTGGCTTGCCGGACGAAGACGTGTGGTAGTGAAGCAGTTCACTAGTAGCTAAAAGGAGGATCTAAGACATGTCAAAAAAATATCTCATTGTTGTTGCCGCACTTCTTGCTGTAGGCACTTTGATGATCAGCGCGTGTCACGACAACAGGGCGATTCAGTCAACCAACGAAGTGCCTGCACCAGCCGTAAAAATGGTTGGTGATCAAATACCAGAGGAGATCGACAATCCTCTTGATATCGAAGTCGATGCTTGTTATCTTGACGGATACTCTGACATGCTATCACTTGCCAGAGACGCGTACCTCGTTGTAACCGGAACGGTGCTCTCCCAAGAAGATCACCCGTATGGTTATTCTGTGATTTCGAAAGTTCGCGTGCAAGAAGTGATTAAAGGCGTCACGGAAGATAACGTCATTGATATCGTGCAAATGAAAGATCGTCCGCTTCTTGAAGAAGGAAAATCATACGCACTATTCTTAGGTGACCAACCCGATGCCGATTGGTATTACGTCTTAGGCGGGTGTTATCAGGGAATTTTTGATCTGCAGGGCGAGCGGATTTTCGCATCAAATGAAGGCAACAGAACTTTTATCGAGTCAGGTCAGGGAATGGAACTTATAGAGCTTCGCAAGCTATTTGGATAGTACTGATGATATCTGCACGAAACTCCCCGCCGATACTGATATGAGCAGCGGGGAGTTTTTTAACCTTTCTCCCTGAACCCTGCGAACCTTCAAACCTACCGGCATATTATACCGCTCATCATCGATAAGGATCGATGGGTGCTTGACTATTGGCGTTCTCAACGTAGAATATATTACAAATGTAGGAGGTTAGAAAAATGGGTGAAATTGTAAGCGTCCGTCTTAACAAAGAAGAAAGCAAATTTCTACGCCAAGTTTCCGCGCTCTATGGTTGCGGCGTGTCATCGCTTATTAAGCGCCTTGCCTTCGAGAAACTTGAATAGGAGATTATAGGCTGTTGGCGGACATTCAAGATGAAGTACTTGTCATTTTGGTTATCGAAATCGCTCACAGACATGATGTATACCGTTGATCTGTGGTGATCCTTGCAGAACGCCCGCTAAGCGCGATTGAAGACGATTCTGACAAAACCCCACCTGTTTTGATTAATGCGCTGTATAACGCGTTCTAGAGAATTCCAGAGGTATGGACACCTATGTCCACACGCCCCTGTTCTGCGATGATTTATTTGCTGATGTGGCTACGGTTGTGATCGCTGATGAGAGAGGGCTGCGTGCTAGAATGGAAACAAGAGATAAGGATAGGCTTAGGACATGGCAATGGACAATAAACTTGGTATTACGGATCCAGCTCTTCTTTCCCGCATGGAAGAGAAAATCAGCAAACAACGAGCGATCGAACTGTTTGATCACGGTATTCTCGATGAGATTGAAGTAGGCACGTTTCGCGGATTGTCTGACATTCATGCTCATTTATTTTCGGACATCTACGATTTCGCCGGCAAGCTTCGCGATGTCAACATTGCGAAAGGACACTTTAGGTTTGCGTCCTGCCTCTATCTCGATAAAGCCGTTAAGACGATTGAACAGATGCCACAAAGCACTTTTGACGAGATCGTTGAGAAGTATGTAGAAATGAATGTCGCACATCCCTTCCGGGAAGGCAACGGAAGAAGCCTTCGCATCTGGCTTGACGCCATGCTGAAAGATGCGATCGCTCTTGTCGTGGACTGGAGCCGCATCGATCGCGAAGATTATCTTCTAGCGATGGAACGGAGCCCCGTACGCACGACGGAAATCAAGGTGCTTTTGGAAAGCGCTTTGACTGACAGAATAGACGAACGCGAACTCTTTATGAAAGGGATCGACGCAAGTTACCGTTACGAAGGATATCAAGCATACCTGACGACTGAGATTGATCAAGAACGTCTCTCGGAGAATGATCGCGAAAGATAACATCTGATTTTATCAAGACATTGAGTGTCCTCCGCTCTCGATGAATCCTCGCTCAGATAAGGGCAACGAACAAGCCGTCGTTACGAAAACCGGAACGACGGCTTTTTCAATATTGGAAAGGAAATCATATATTGATAGAATTTTTGCCTATGGGTGCAAATTGAAGGTCATGGGTGCAAATCAAGGGGTATGGGTGCAAACGCCGTTAAGCGTTGAAAATTAAGGGTTCTTGCTTTGAGTAAAACGAACCCAAGATTGCTTAAATACTATCGATGATATTTTCGATTTTATAACACTCAATTTGAGGAAGATTTTTCTTTGACAAATTAAGACCATATTCCGGAGCAGATTTCTTTCCCTCATAGTCACGTGAAACAAATATGGTTTTTCCTGAATCGTTCCATGCGGAAGCGGGGATAATGTACATTGTCGGATGCTCGGAGTCAATCAGCCGAATCAGTATCAAATAAAGGGCTTTATCACTAATATCAAAGTTTTGTTTCTTCATAAAGACATAATTTGTTTCATCCCTAATCGTTTTTACTTGAAATTTCAAAAATCCTTTTTCCGTTTCTGCCACAAAATCAATTCCGTGGTCATCAACTTCCGATGTATAGATGCTTAATCCATAAGAGGCAAGCGCCATTTTAGCATAGTATTCTCCGAAGGTACCCAATTTTTGTTTGGTTAGTTCTTTTCTTGACCAAGTTAAATTATACACGTTCCACCTCCGCAAAGATTCTAATTTGTTATTTGATATCTTAGCATATATCGCTACCCCATCCTGCAAAGTCGCCTTATCGGGCACTTATGACAATTTGGTGTTTTTGAACACACTTCACCATATCCGGCAGAACAGAAATACCAGATGATTTTATCTATTGCGGTTTTCGACAATCCAGTTTCAGTTGCAAGTGCATCCACCTGCTCTAAGATTTCTCCAATAGAAGCGGGGCTGTTATAACCTTTACCCATTCTGTCTGCTCCAAGAAAACGCCGTAAATGGTCATCGGGCTTTGCACCATCTATTCCGACATTTCTTAAATATTCCCAAGCAAGAGCCGGTCCTATTTGTTTAAGCTTATATTTGGATGTGTAAGAAGAAAGCTTCTTAACAATTTCGGTTGGAAGATCAGAAGTCACAAAAGCATCTACACTACCGTATTCTTTTTCAATCTTCTCAAAAATCGCTATATTGTAATGTAGACCCTCCATTGATTTTGCAAATGACATATTTCCACATTTCAGATTTTCAATTTCAGCATTAAAAACAGAACCCGGTGTGATTTTTAATTTATCTACATTGTAATTAAAAAAAACATTGTCAATCTCAGTAAGGCACAACTCCACTTGCTTCCACTTCCTCTGCGATGAAAGTTGAGAATATATCATCCCCTTAATATGTTCACTCAAAGAAAATGTTTGTCCTTGTTTTCTTTTGATAATTGATTTGGAGTCTGATGAATCATAATCCGGTACGTTTACAATCAAATAGTCGCGGAGAATAAGAAGATAATGTTTTTTCTCACAAATTTCGTTGTTTCCACGCATTTCACTTCTGAATTTTTCCGCAATCAAAAGACACAGCCTTGATAAATACTCTAAATTACATTGGTATACAACATCGGGAGACGGAGAAATTTGGTATTCAGATTGGGGGATATTTGTATTTTCAAAGTTAACAAGTTCTCTGTTAAGACCATCACGGATCTCCAAAAGTTCTTTGTATGACTTATTTTTGAGGTCAGCAATAAAGTTTTCTGAACTTACCATCATATTCGTTCACAGCCCTTCATAAATTATATAAGCAATGCTTTTCATCCGAATTGGCTTCCCAAAAACTCTGTTCATCGGATGTTAAATTTATTTCCTTGGTTATTATATCTGCTGCATATCTTTATCTCAATAAAATATGTAGTTCCTCAAACTTTAAGAAGATACCCCTTTGATTTTGCCTTTTTTGCACACGTGACCCCCGTCATCGTTGTGATTTGAGTATGAAATTTAAACTTTTGCAGTATTTCTTTTACATTATCTGAAAAACTGTCCAAATAACTCTCAAAGTTCTTTTGTAGACTTTGATTACTAGTAGAATTTAAAAGGTCTTTTAAAGTAAACTCAGAAGTATTATAAAAAGATTGTCCCGAAACTCCTGACAGTGTCACAGCTTGATTTTTTACTCCGTTTTCATCAAGCATTTTCTTAGTTTTCAGAACTTCTTGCTTTGTCGGCTCTAACACTGCGTCCAACCTTCTTATTACAGTCATAGGCAGGATTACATCTCGATATTTTCCTCTGACATACACATCTCTTAAACAGTCGTCTGCTACCGACCCAATAAAGCTTACTAATCTATTATGTTCAGCTGTTGTTAAGCCATTTATTTTACTCATTTGTCAACTCTCCTTTATCAAGTGAAACTAAATCGCCAATATCCGTATCCAACTCAATCGCTATTTTTGCCAATATTTTTAAGCTTACTGCTTCGCCTCTTCCCATTTTTGCAACGGTAGTAGGAGATATATCTACTCTTTCTTGCAATTCCTTTTTATTTAAATTTTTGTCTATTAGTTTTTTCCATAGACCGTTATAAACAAAACGCACGATTGCACCTCCACTGTTTTCAAACTCCATAATTGTGAAATTTATTTCCACTATTATATCATATAAATCCATTTTTTATAGAGCATTTGACATAAAGCAAATAAAAAAAGCCGGTGCAGTCCGAAGACCAAAGACACATTCATATTATTATCTTTCTTGTCCTTTATCGCACTTTTCTTTTTGCTTGTCTTCAGCTTTTTCTTTTTCATTAAACTCCTTAATCGCATCCAAGATAGATTCTTTCTTTTCAAATGAATCTGCCACAAACATTTTCACTCAAAACAAGACAAAGCAAACGATTACCCACAAAGCAAACCTTTGCTCAAAAAGCAAACGATTACCCCACAAAGCAAACCTTTACTTTTGAGATAGTTCACTAAGACCCCAAAAACAAGAAAAACCCGTCCCGAAAATGACTACGGAGCGGGTTGCTTTATGAGGCAAAAGGCTCAAAACCCCTTGAAATCAAGGGGTTTCGGACAAAAAAGAAAAGCAGATTTTTCTATCAAAATCTGCTATCTTATCTGGCGGAGGGCAAGAGATTCGAACTCTCGGTACCCTTGTAGGGGCACACGCGATTTCCAGTCGCGCTCCTTCAGCCAGCTCGGACAACCCTCCACATTGAGCATCGGCTACTCCCGGGCTATGACGCCACGGAGCATAGCGATATTAACACGAGCATTTCTTAATTGTCAATGAAATAATCCGTCTTGAGCAAGCGCGAACGCTTCCCCTTTTCTTATTAGAGAATACGCTTTGCCTGCCTCGTTTTCTTCTCCGTAAACGGATGGTATCGAAGCGAGACGTCGAAATACCAAGACTTCTTCAGTACGGTTTTGAAATGGCTGAATGTCCTGAAACTATCCACCCCGTGATACCTGCCCATACCGCTGTTCCCGACACCGCCGAAGGGAGCATAGGGTGAGGCGATATGAAGAAGGCAGTCATTGATACATCCACCGCCGTAAGATATCTCATCGATCACGCGTTGTGCACGTTCTTTGTCTTTCGTGAAATAGTAAAGTGCGAGAGGCTTCGGCTCCGTCTTGATCTCGGCGATGACATCTTCCAAGGAGTCATAAGGGATAACGGGAAGGATCGGACCGAAAATCTCTTCCGCCATGACAGGGGAGTCCTTCGAGGAATTCAAAAGAACAGTCGGTTCGATCTGCAATCGCTCGCCATCCCCTCGACCGCCGACGGCGACCTCCTGTCCCTCGATGAGTTGCATTAAACGATCAAAATGCTTCCGGTTGACGATACGCGGATAATCTTTCCGGTAATGCTCCTCCGAATCAAACGTCCCCGAGAAGTTTTTCACGAGCTCCTCGACCAGCTGATCTGCGACAGAGCGGTGAACGAAGACGTGGTTTGGCGCGATACATGTCTGTCCCGCATTTGTCAGTTTGCCGAATGTCAGCCGCTTGGCTGTTTTCTCGATGTCGGCGCTTTCGTCGACGATGACGGGCGATCGACCGCCTAGTTCTAATGTCACCGGGGTCAAATGGCGAGACGCCTTTTCCATCACAAGTCGTCCGACCGTAGGACTTCCGGTGAAAAAGGTGTAATCAAACGGCAGATCGAGCAGCGTCTCATTCTCCGCGCGCCCGCCTTCCACGACAAATACGACGCCTTCAGGAAGGCTTTCCCGAACAATAGTCGCAATGGCGGACGACGTGTGAGGACTATACGCGGACGGCTTCAGAAGACAGACGTTGCCTGCCGCGATGGCGCCGATCAGCGGACTTAGTGTCAGGAGCGCCGGATAATTCCATGGCGACATGATGAGACAGACACCGTATGGCTCGGGATGGACGCGCACGGAAGAAGGCATTTGAGCGATCGACGGAAGAACCGTTTTCGGACGCATCCATCGACGAAAGCGTTTTTTGATGTACGATAACTCTCCATAAACGAGGCTTATCTCCGTGATAAACGCTTCGTGTTCACTTTTATTCAAGTCTTTCTTCAGTGCGAGATAGAGACCCTTCTCATGACTCCGTATCCCTCTTTCAAGAGCTTCAAGACAAGAGCGACGAAAATCATAAGATCGCGTTTGGTTCGTCGCGAAAAATGCTGACGCCTGTTCAAATTTCAGTCGGATTTCCTTGTGATTCATGCCGATTTCCCCTTCGATTGACAAATGATTGACCCGCGATCTTGGAGTCGCAATACAATACGCTAACACTTAATTTGATGCTATCACGATCAAATGGTTAAAGACAACGTATAAAGCCACCTTTGATCTTAGCCATGACGTATCACACGATCAAAGCGGTACGCCCATAGAGCTTTTCCTTGGTGTAGCGATCGGCTTGAAGAAAGCTCGCATTCGTGAAAAAATAGTACTAATAACACAAATGGTTTCCATAATATTTCGGCGGGAGGATCGTTACCATGTGTGATACGGTGGCAATGTTTTCTAGGGATGGAAGTGGGCGCTCTTTTTTCGGCAAAAATTCAGATCGGGAACCCGGAGAACCTCAAATCGTTTACTATTCCGAGAATCCGGTGGATGAATTCAATCAAAGACCGTATATCGAGGCTTCCTCAAAATACACGAGTGGTCCACTCTTGGCACTAAAATCCATTTTCGACAAGTTTGACAATCCGTACAGTGCATTGATATCGCGCCCCGTATGGATGTGGGGAGCCGAAATGGGGGTCAATCAGTTCGGTTTGTCAATAGGCAATGAGGCTGTTTTCCCAAAGGCAAAGGTGGCGGACCATGCCCTGTTGGGTATGGATATCTTGCGACTGGCGTTGCACAACTGTAAAGACGCACAGGAGGCCGTAAGCTTCATCACAAACTTGCTCAAAGAACATGAACAGGGCGGGGACGGCGGTTACAGGGGATCCTTAAAGTATCATAACTCTTTCCTGATCAAAGACTTTGAGCGTGGGTACGTGTTGGAAACGTGCGGGAAGCATTGGGCGTTGCAAGAAATACGCGACGTCGCGGCCATCTCTAATTGCTATTCCATTACGGACGATTATTGCGAGGTCGACCCTGACACTGAAAAACCATGTAATTTCAAAACAAGATATGAAAACAAGCTTGTCACTTTCTTTACGAAAGGTGATGCCAGACGAAAATACGCTTACAACTATCTCAAGACTTCGGACAGAGAGTTGACAAACGTGATGAACGTCTTGCGATCCCATATGACTGCGGATCAAAAGATAAAGAAAGGGATGAAGTCGATCTGCATCCATTCCGGTCCGTTCATCAAATCGGAAGCTACATCGTCCATGATCGTCGATTACATAGGCGACAAATTCATTGCTTGGTTTACCGGCAGTCCTCATCCTTGCGTATCGCTCTTCAAACCGATCGTGTTTTCAGACGGTAAAACTGTCCAAGGATTTGACAATGTTGATTATTCCGTCGACTATGGCAACGACGCGACAGCCCTGGCGAGAACGCTGGTAAAGAATTACTCACTCTTTGTAAGTGATATCAAAACCATAAGGGACAAGTATGAATCTGACTTCAGAAAGCTCCTCTACAGTGATCTTGACACGAAAGATCCGGAACAACTCATCTCAGAATGCGAAAAGTGCTTTGAGATGGAGAAGGAATACGTGGAGCAAATACGCTCTTTAATCGGATAGTAGAAGACACGTAAGGTCATTGACGTTCGTGCCGGTCGGCCCCGTCATGATCAGCGCGTCGACGGCCTTCAAAGCCGTATAACTGTCATTTCTCCTTAACACGTCATCGATGTCGAACCCGGCTTTTGCGAGTTTTTCGAGCGTCGTGCTGTCGACGATTCCGCCCGCCGCGTCGGTCGGACCGTCCGTTCCGTCCGATCCGACAGAAAAAACGAGACTCCCCGGGACATTCGCAAGGTAAGGAGCGGAAGCGAGAGCGATCTCCTGATTTCTACCGCCCATACCATCTCCCCGTAACGTGACGACCGTCTCACCGCCTAAGATAAAGGCAAGCTTTTGGCGCTCCTCGCCTCCCCTTATCTCCGCGATGGCACCCAAAAAATGACCGAGATCTCTCGCTTCGCAGTCGACTCTGTCACTCAACACAATCGTTTCGTAGCCTCGCTCTTTTGCCTTCGCCTCAGCCTCTGCGATAAGTACGCGCACCGAGCCGACGATCTTCGTCGTTACGTTGGACAAATTATGCGGCAACGACTTGTCGAGCAAGACGATCGCTCTTTCCGGAAGCTCGATTCCATAGTCCGCGACGATGCGCTTCGCGTCATCGCGCGTCGAAAGATCGGGGTACGCGGGACCCGAAGCGATCATGTCGAGACGGTCACCGAGAACGTCGGAAAGCACAATGGAGAAGATTTGGGCTGGCTTTACGCATTCGGCAAATTGGCCGCCCTTGACGTTCGAGAAGCGTTTTCGGAGCGTATTCATGCTGACAATGTCGGCTCCGGACGCAAGCAACTGGCGGTTTATGTCCTGTAGCTCGGAAAGACTCAAGTCGCTATCTTCAAAGAGAGCGGATCCGCCGCCGGAGATCAAGAAGATAAGGCGGTCGGCCGCCGTCAATCGGGCGGCGAGCTTCAGAGCTTTCCGCGTCGCTTTGAGCGTGTTTTCGTCCGGTATCGGGTGTCCCGCTTCGTACGAGGTAATGTTCTTCAATTCACCTCGAACATGGCCGTACTTGGTGATCACGATACCTTCGACGATGCGATCGCCGAGCACGTCGGTGGCGGCTTCAGCCATGCTCCATGCCGCCTTCCCGATCGCAAGCAGATAGAGCGCTTTACCATCATCTGGAAGCGCTACCAACGCCTGTTTGACAGCTCTTTGCGGTTTGGCGCTTTCCAACGCCGCATGGATCATGCCGTGCGCATCGCGATGTAATTGTTCCAGTTTCATGAAAGACATATGGTCTCCGTTTATAAAAAGCATTCCCGAGTGGAGCATACGTGGCTTTTCCTGTCCATTCTATCGGAAGAATAGTACTGATAACCTATTATCAATCTTCTCGTACAATTAATTCGATCCGTTTCTGCGTTGAGAAACAGGATTGAGTATCAAGAATCCTTTCGCTTCTTTCTCTCAAATTCGCTCACGATGGCTGCCCCTAGGATCATGACGGCCCCGGCAAGTCCTAGGGCGCTCAATGATTCCTTTAAGATAAGTGCGGAGAAAAGTAACGCGGCGATAGGATCGATATAGCTTAAAATAGCGATGGTTTGTGCTTTCAGCCCTTCCATACTTCTAAAATAAAGCACATAGGAGAAGCCTGTATGAACGATGCCGACAACTAAGAGAAGCGTGACAGTGATCGGATCGAACTCAATTCTGCCGAGTTCGCCTGATAAGAATAAGTAAGGAATCGTGACAGCTGCTGCGGAGAACAATTGGATCACCGTCTTCGTATAGGGATCGATGTTTGTGATTTTTTTGTTCATGATGACAAACATCGCGTAAAAAATTGCCGATCCAAGCCCGAGCAGAACCCCCTTGGTGTGGTTTACCGCTATAACGTTTCCTTCCGTGACGCCGGAAACTAAAACCATTCCTGCCACCGCGATGACCCCACAGATCAGTTTTTTTGCCGTCATTCTCTCCTTGAATACCAATGGCGACAGCAACAAAACAATAATCGGTTGCATGTAGTTACACAGCGACGCGATCGCGACAGTCGTAAGATTATAGGCTTCAAAAAGCATAATCCACTCACTGCCCAGCAGCACGCCGGTCAAGATAAGCCAAACGAGATGCCGCATGCCGCTACGGCGGAAGACATGACCGCTTCTCAGCCTTACAAATAAGATCACGGATAGTCCGCCGAGCAGCCCACGCGCAAAAATCAGAAACCCGGAGGGAAGGGAGATGTACCTTCGGAAGATGCCGATCGTACCGAAAATCAGCATGGAAGACACGAATTGAATTAAGGGGACGGTTTTTTTGTCTCCGTTATTACTATCCACAGCCAAACGCTCCCACTCTCATCATCACACAAATTATCATCACTTCAGCCACGCGTGAAAAGCCTGCACAAGCTTCTCGCCGTCCGTTTGACTGTACTGGTGGTGCGAGGAATTCTCCAAAATATCAACGTCGCAACCTAAACCTGTTAATAGCTTCTCCGATTTGGAACTGACTAATTCATCGTGTGCCGACTGAAAAATGACGCACTTCTTGCCGGTCCATGGTTTGCTTTCCACAAGAGCTCGTGTCTTCCGGGATTCTTTTGAGAGCGATACGTAATTGGGAATCCACTTTAAGTATTTCCAGAATCGCATATCTGCTTCGACACCGGAACAAGGATCGTATGTGCTATGGACGCTATCACGGCTGGCTCGAATGATCATTCGCAATTTACCCAGAAAAGGCAAAAGACTAACCCTTATATACAGAGGCACCGCGAGTAGAAACAACGCTTTGACATTGTGAACCTGGGCTCTTTGCATGGCGAACAGCGTTCCCATCGAATGAGCGACCACGTAAATCTCGTCGTATTTTTCGCTCAACTCGACCATACTCTCATCAACTTGATTCTGCCACTCTTTCATAGAGGCTCTGCCGAAGTCGTCGACGCTCCCGCCATGTCCCGCCAGAAGTAGCGCGTGATAATCATATCCATCAGGGATTTCAGGATAGAACAGCTTGAATTGGTTGGGATGTCCCGCAAACCCATGGATGAAGAGAATCACTTTTTTCATCGAGTTGTCCATTGCCGTTTTCATCGTAGCAGTCCCTAATAATCTAAGACCCGTCACAAGTCCAATCATAAAGCAAGATTTCAAGAATGAACAGAACGAGGGCGGCGGACTCAGTCTCGCGTGAAGTGCAATCGCACGTCACTAGAGCAAGGATCTGATGAGAGTGAGAGGATCTTAATCACATCGCGCGAAATGCAATAACGGTCAAACAAAATAACAGACTCGAGGCACCACTCTCGAGTCTGTCCATCAATTGGAGGAAAAGTATGAAGTTCAGGGCGTTACCTTTATTGCATTGCCTACATTCTAAAGGATACAAATGTCAATCCTAATAATCATCTGTGAATAAACAAAGAACAAATCAAACAGAAAAGCCCCTCGCATAGGCTAAAGGGGCTTTTTTGTCATGCTTCTGTCATGAAAGTTATTTTAATATCGTGACGGCTGTCGTCTTGAGCGCCGCCTCGTCGCTTGGTTTATCGATCAGGTAACCGCCGCTCGGGGTGGCGACTCTCAGCGTCACGGGTTTTCTCGTCTTAGCGAAAGATCCATCCTCTATCTCTAGGATCTCGGCGCGCGCATCACAGTACTTATGGAACAACTCGATGCCCTCATCGAGAGTAACGTCCTCTTTGAGTACGACCACGGCGCTCGTACACCCGAGATTCTGAATCAAAAGATCTTTATCCACATCGATCTCCATCGGTATGGACGATGCGAATATTTTCCCGATATGGAGTCGACGTGCATCACGTTTTACGATCGTCGGAACGGCAATCGCCGCGAAAATGCCGACAATCACAATCGCGACGGCAAGCATGATCAAAATCGACTTCACGGGGATTTTCAGTTTCGGCACTTTTTTCTCGGGGAGTACATAATCATCAGCCGGCGTCGTTTTCTTTGCCGACCGACTGACTACCGGTACGATGGGTCCGCGCTGCACTTGTGCAGGCGTGAGTGACGGTCCCTCATACTTCGGTTGCGGTTCATTCGGAAACTCAAACTCCTCCGGATTCGTCAATGCCCGAAAAGCTTCTTCATTCTTGAAAACACAGTCACAGAAAAAACAGTGCCCCTCCGGCATCTTCGGATCTAAAAATAGAAACGACCCACAATTGATACAACGTCCTTCTTTTAATGCCATCGCCTAATCTCAACTCTCTATCGGTCTACGCTCGGTTTCCTACCTACCGGTCAATATTTGACGTGTTTAGGAACTGCGCTTAATCAACAGTCGCCTGCACGGAACGCCGCTCTCGATTAATCTGGACGACACCATGCAATGCACACACATGAGCATCTTACCACAAAGATAAAGAAAAACACGCAATGCGTGACACATGGTAAGATAAACGGTACGAGATCATTCGGAATGCAATCGTTCACTGAACCCCAAACTGCCCGGCGAAAGGCAATCCGGAGCCCGGTTTCACGACTCATTTCGATGAAGGCGCAACGACGATATACAGCGGGATTCTCTACATATGTTGCACGATAAACATGAACAATACATGGAAGACGCGCTCAAAATGGCGGAAAAAGCTGCCGCATTGGGCGACATTCCGGCAGGAGCCGTTATTGTACACGGCGATCGGATCATCGCGCGCGGTTACAACACACGCGAGGCAAGCGAAGATGCGACTGGACATGCCGAGATCATGGCAATTCGTGAGGCTTCGGAAGTCTTGGGCTCATGGAGACTGCTCGATTGCGATCTTTACGTCACACTCGAGCCTTGCCTGATGTGTGCGGGCGCGATCATCCAAGCGCGTCTACGACGTGTCATTTTCGGAGCGTACGACCCTAAATCCGGCATGGCGGGATCCGTTGCAAATGTATTTGATCTCCCGGCCAATCACCGTGTCGAAGTCATTGGCGGTGTATTGCAAGAGCGATGCGGCGACGTGCTCCGTGACTTTTTTGCGAAAAGACGAAAGGATAAGTCATTCGACGAGACCGATTAAACGTCTATTCGTGCGGTTCAATGTGATAGAATCGTTATCGTTTATATGTATGACACCTAAACATAAAAAACGCTTATTACGAAATACGTGAACGGGAGAATTCATCCGGCCGATGTGCAAGTGGAACAGAAAACCGACGGAGATGCAGAAGAGAGGCTGGCAAGGTTACTTTCTCTATTATCTCGCGATGCTGCTCAGCCGCTTACTGTTGCGTCTTCGCTACATCAACCAGGTCAACATCCCGCAAGGAAAGACGCCGTATCTTATTGTCGCTAACCATCAGACGATGTTCGACGGTCTATGGATTATGGGCGGCATCCCCAGAGAGCAACTTCCGTTATTCTCAGGTCTTGCCGGTTCCGATCTCGAAAGAAATTTCGGACTCACCGGGCGAATAATGTTTCGTGTCGGGCAAGCCATCCCGATCGACCGCGAAGGAAGCCCTATCCGCGGATTGATTCTCGCGCGACGCGCACTCAGAAAAGGCAGCATCGTCATGATCCACCCCGAAGGAACGAGAACGTATGACGGGCGTATCGCAGAGCTGAAGAACGGCGCGGCATATCTTGCCAATAAGGAAGGCGTACCTGTAGTTCCCGTTTACATTAACGGAGGCTTCGAGGTTTTTTCGCGGTATATGTCCGTACCTCGACCGATCGACTGGAAACGTTTTCGCAGAAAGAAATTGACTGTCGAGTTCTGCTCCCCCATCGACCCGGCGGATTACGATACCGTCCACGCCTTGATGGATGAGATCTGTCGCGTCCTTTATGAGAAAGAAGAAGAAGCGCTTACGGCGCGGGAACAATCCAAGGTTTGAGCAGTCCGACCTCGTTCTTTTTTATTTTCCCCTCCAAAACAATCACGTCGTCTTCATATTTCACGTCATCGACTGTCCCGTACTCGCGCGCATGGGCAACAAGTCCGGCTTCTTGATACGGAAAAACAGCTCGGTATTCGAGCAACGAGTCTTCAACGAAACGTGCCAGATTCGAGAGCAGCTCATCTAACCCTTCTCCCGTTATTGCCGATACCTGAAGGATTTGAGACGCTTTTTCATTACGTAACAACATCATGACATCATGCAAGCTTTCCGGTTTCATGCGATCGATTTTATTGAGCAGATAGAGAACCGGAATCGATCCGGCGTCCAAATCGTTCAGCTGCTTTTCTACGACTTCGATATGCATCGCCGCATCCGGATCGGAAACGTCCGCTACGAGAAGAATGAGATCAGCGGAGGCGGCTTCCTCGAAGGTGGCTCTGAAGGCTTGATAGAGAAATGCCGGAAGATCTCGGATGAAACCGACCGTATCGACGAGAATGAGAGATAGTCCTTCGCGAATATCGAGCCTTCTCGCCGTCGGGTCGAGCGTCATAAAGAGCCGATCCCCTGCGTCAAGCGTTTCGTCGCACAGCTTATTCAACAGAGTCGACTTGCCTGCGTTCGTGTAACCCACAATTGCCGCCGTCATGACATGGCGTCGATCTCGCAGGGATCGCGATCTCTCCCTCCGGTCTTCCATGCGATTCAACTCGCGTCGTAGAACACCCATACGCTTTCTGATAGCCCGTCGATCCTGCTCCAAGACCGTTTCTCCCGGACCGCGCGTACCGATCCCTCCACCGAGTCTCGACAGTTCCACGCCTCGCCCCGTCAACTGCGTCAGCCGGTAGCGCCAGTAAGCGAGTTCGACTTGAATTTTCCCCTCATCCGTTCGCGCATGATCGGCGAAGATCGAGAGAATGACGGATACGCGGTCACTCACCTTCAATTCCGTCGCCTGTGTAATCCCTCTTGTCTGTGCGGGTGAAAGCTCACCGTCGAATATTAGAAAGTCAGCATCGATTTCCTCTGCCCGTTCTACAATTTCCCGGAGCTTGCCCGATCCGACAAACGTATTGCGATCTACTTTATCGAGCCTCTGCACGATGCGATCGACGACGGTAAAACCGTTTGTCTTCGCTAAATCTTCTAACTCATCAAGTGACCGCTCTACCCTTTCTCCATCGTATGGACGCAGATCGACGGCGACTAAAATCGCTCGACCTGACTTTTTCGCGGTCAGCTCTTCGATGGAAGTGTTTGTATCTCTGATTTTCTTATTCATCTATTCAGGTATCCTTGTAGCCTCAACAGAAGGAATAGTATTAGATTTCGCTCTGGGCGAAAATGGATTTTGCCCAGCATGCTACAATGAATGTGTCATCCAAAGCAAACAACCCGTACGTCGACGTAGTGAGTTCGTATGACAGTGAGCCTTTTCACAAATGAATCTTCTCCATCCAACCGGCAAAGGCGTCCTCGCACTAAAACCGACAAATTGTCGCTGACAGATCCGCAAAAAATCAACCGCATGCATCGCAAGACAGCCGATTGGGTTGGTTACATCCTCAAGTTGGAACGACAGCGCCGTTCCCTCACACAGACACATATCGCTTCTGAACTCGGCTTCGGCATGAGTTACGTGTCCACGATCGAGTCGGGAAGCGCCTTCGCCAACATCGACAGAACCATGATGCTCATTCATTTTCTCGGCATCGATTCCTGCACGTGTATCGGCGCAATCGAAGCCCAGATCATGATTCAGAGGCTTCTTCGGGAGTCTCAAAAGCATCAAAAACAGAACGCACATCGGCGTCCTCAATGGAGTCAATCCACGCTTTCATATCATCAAGTCGTTGCGGATAAATCGACCGACACGCCAGATCAATGGCGCGCATCATCACCAAGCGTTCAGCGAAATCTTCCATACGTGCGAGAAGTGGAATGAACCCGTTGTAGACATCGCGAATGATCTTGTTCTCTTTCTCGTCCGCCTTCATGCGCAGTAGCCCGAACAGCTTTTTACCGAAGCCGTCATCGTCGCGGCAGATCGTCAGATAAACGTTTGCCGAATCGTAGATTTCCGCTTCGATGATGCGATCGGCATCCTCCCCCGCGTCTTTGCGCATATTTTGAAGCTCTTTCTGTCCGAAAAACCGTATGACTTCTTTGTAAGCGCGTTTAATTTCTCCTTTTCGCTTGCTACCTGAAGCGTATACATGACAAAAAAGCCATGGCTGAAGAAAACGATCGCCCTTTTCCTTACGCCCTTCGAGAGGAAAGTAACGAAACTTATCCATCTGTTCGCGAATATTGTCATGTTTAGAATCAGTCATGCTGGATCCTCTATCTGTTATTCCCGCCATCCGGGTAGTTGTTCTATCGATATCGAACAAGAACGGCGGGTATTTGCTTTCTATAAAGCAAGGGTGGTGTTGCTGAAAGTATAACACTCGGGAGGCATTACGTCCCCAGCCAGATGCCACAAAACTCCTCGTCGGTACCCTATTCAAAGATCGCGACGGATATCATATTCCGGAAGAGTTTAACCTATGCCTCATGCCTCCGCTTCAGGAGCCATGACTCCATCGGCCTCTTCGTTTTCTTTCGGGAAAATGCCTCGTTTCAGTTTCAGATAGGCGATGTAAGCGATAAAGGAGACGAGCCATGAAACAGGATACGCCATAAGGAGTCCGTCATAGCTATTCCAAGTAGGCAGAACAATGGCAATCCAAGCTAAACGAACACCCGCCATGCAAACAAGGCTGATCACCATCGGGTAAATGGAGTGACCGATTCCGCGCAACAAGCCGCCCATGACTTCACACAGTGCAAACAACCAGTAAAACGACAAGATAAACATCATAGTTCGCGTTGAATAACGTATCACGTCGGGATCGGAATTGAACAGGGAAGCGATCGGATACCTGAACAGAATAATTACCGCCGAAACGGAAACGATGACAACGAAGGTCAGAGCGAGACTCTCTTTAAGTCCACGTTTCACCCGATCGTATCGTCCGGCTCCCATATTGACGCCGACAAAAGTCATGACGGCGAGTGCCAGTCCGTTGATCACCACAAACACGAATCCGTCACTTCGCGTGGCAGCCGTATACCCGGCGACAGCGTGCTTCCCGAACGTGTTGATGACGGACTGCAAAAAGACATTGGAGATGGCAACGATCGCCGCCTGTAAGCCGGCGGGAATGCCGACCTTAAGCGCATCTCCGAGCACTTCGCCATGGAAGGCGATGTCACGAATGAACAATCTGAAGGGCGTTAAGCTTCGCGCGAGGCTGATAGTCACCAGCGACGCGACGAGCGTCTGCGCGATAACGAAAGCCCAACCGGCTCCCGCTACGCCCCAATCGAATACGCCGATAAAAAGCAAGTCGAGTAAAACATTGAATACGACACCGATCGACAGATAGATGAACGGGTGACGCGTATCGCCGACACCTCGCAAGATCCCCGCACCCATGTTATAGATAATGACGGACAGTCCGCCCGCGAAATAAATGCGCAAATATGTCGTCGCATGGGGCAAGATTTCTGCCGGCGTCCCCATCCACATGAGCATATGAGGCGCAAGGAATACTCCGATGAGACTGATGACAATTCCGCTCACCAGTGCGAGCGCGTAACTTGTGTGAACTGCCCTGTACAACTTGTCGTAATCGTGCGCTCCGTTGGCCTGCGAAACGACAACGGAACAACCGGTCGACAGCCCCAAAGCTAGCCCGAGAAGCATGTTGATAATGGAAGCCGTCGCACCGATACCCGCCATCGACTCGACGCCGCTGAAATTCCCGACAATCATCAAATCGATGACAGAATAAGAGTGCTGCATCAAATTCATGATGAGCAATGGCAATGCGAAAGCAAAAATCTGCTTCCAAATCGTCCCTTCCGTCAAATTGATGTTGCGTATTCTCATCTCTCAGATCTCACCCGGAAGTAGCCGACTCAGCCGAGTCTTCCTTTAAAATCTTCGTAGCCGAATCGTTTGAGCTTGACGATGTTGCCTTCTTTGTCCTGCAACATGATAGACGGGAGAGGTATCCCGTTGAACGTATTGTTCTTCACCATCGTGTAAATCGCCATATCAGTCAATACGATCAGATCGCCCGGTAGCGGCGGCACGTCGAATGAATAGTTACCGATCACATCGCCCGCCAAGCAAGTCGGGCCAGCCAGCTGGATATTGTACGGTTTGACGCCGGGCTCGACGCCCTCGTACCAGACGGAGGCGCTACTGGAACGCCCGGACGTAGGTACGATAAAACACTTTGGTGTGTAAGGCATCTCCAGAACGTCGGGCATATGACAAGTCGCCGACGCATTCAGGATGGCGATGACATAATCAGGTTTTTTGACGAGGTCAAGCACCGATGCGACGAGCCAACCGGCATCGAGCGCCACGGCTTCGCCGGGTTCAAGATAAACAGTCGCTCCCGTCTCGTCCGCAGTCCGTCGGATAAGTTTAACAAGGAGGTCGATATCGTAGTCGTCTTTCGTTATGTGATGACCGCCGCCGAAATTGATCCAAGACAGTCGCTCCGGAAAGGGACCGAAAGACTTGCGAATGGCGTCGAGCGTACGCTCCAGCACGTCGGCATTCTGTTGACACAAAGAGTGGAAATGAATACCGTTCAACCCATCGAACAGACCTTTCTCGCAGCCTATCTTGAAATCCTCTGCCGGCACGCCGAGTCTAGAATCACGGCTCGCCGCGTCATACAGACCGGTTTCCACCTCCGAATAACCGGGATTAATGCGCAACCCGCATGAAATTTGGCGTTCTCCTGAGAGATTATGTTCAAATACTCTCTCGCGGAAACGTTCCCATTGCTCAAACGAGTTGAACACCATCGTGTCGACCATGCCGAGGTAGTCGTCAAATTCACTTTCATCGTAGGCGGGCGCGTAGACGTGAACTTCGCAGTCCTCACCCATCTCTTCACGTGCCAGCCTCGCCTCGTACAATCCCGAACTCGCCGCGCCGTCCAAGTAGCGCGCCAACATGTCGTAAAGCGGATAACACGAAAAAGCTTTTTGCGCAAGCAGGATCTTGCAGCCCGACACCTGTTTTATCTGTCGTAAAATGCGCGCATTCCGCTCAAGCATTCTCTCGTCGATCAGGTAGCATGGCGTCCGAAGTTCCCGCACACGAAGTTCGGAGGGCTTGAGTTGACGGCGCGTCATGGACTCGAAAGAATCGCCCACATCGTCGACATGCCCGCGTATGGATGTTTGATCATTATTCGTATTTGTCATGGCAATTATTAACCTAAATGCTCTTGTTCGTTATGGAACGAGGACGGGATTTTCGTCAACGATCCAAGGCAGACCGAATCGGTTCAAGTCTTCCATGAACGGGTCGGGATCGAGTTGTTCGACGTTCCAAACACCCGGCTTCTTCCAGAGACCGCGCAGAACGAGAGACGCCCCGATCATCGCCGGCACTCCAGTCGTATACGAAACTGCCTGCGAACCGACTTCCGCGTAGGCTTCCTGATGGTCCGCGATATTGTACACACGCCATGTCTTGTCCTTACCGTCTTTCTTCCCGATAAAAATACAACCGATATTCGTCTTGCCGACAGTACGCGGACCAAGCGACGCCGGATCGGGAAGAACCGCTTTCAGGAATTGAAGCGGGATAATCTCGCGACCTTCGAACATGATCGGCTCAATCGACGTCATCCCCACATTCTGCAGACAGTTCAAATGTCTGAGATAACTCTCGCCGAACGTCATGAAGAAACGGATGCGTCGAACGCCCGGGATGTGTTTAGCAAGAGACTCGAGCTCCTCGTGGTACAGAAGATACATGTCGCGCTCCCCAACACCCTCGAAGTGATAGCTGCGCTTAATCTCCATCGGCTTCGTCTCGACGAAACGCCCGTTCTCGTAGTAGCGCCCGTTCGCAGTGACTTCTCGAATATTGATCTCGGGGTTGAAATTCGTCGCGAAGGGATAGCCGTGATCGCCACCGTTACAGTCGAGAATGTCGATCATGTGAATTTCATCGAACTCATGCTTCAACGCGTAAGCCGAGAAGACGCCCGTGACGCCGGGATCGAACCCGGAGCCGAGAATCGCCGTCAAACCCTTCTCGCGAAAGCGATCTTGGTATGCCCATTGCCATTTATATTCAAACTTCGCCGTATCTTCCGGCTCGTAATTCGCTGTATCGAGATAGTCAACGCCCGTCTCAAGGCAGGCGTCCATGATGGTCAGGTCTTGGTAAGGAAGCGCCAAGTTCATCACGATATCAGGTTTCTCCGCCTTGATAAGTGCCACAAGTTCCGGCACGTTGTCGGCATCGACCTGCGCAGTCGTGATCGGCACGCCTCGACCGTCCAGTTTCTTCTTCAGTTCATCGCAACGAGCGACCGTACGGCTCGCGATACAGAGCTCGCTGAATACTTCTTTATTCTCAACACATTTATGAGCGGCGACTTGCGCGACACCGCCCGCACCGATAATCATTGCTTTTGCCATCGAGTATCTTCTCCTTCCGTCAACAGATCTCTATCGTTCCATTTTGTGTAGGGTCGCGCCGCATTATGCGATATACAGCACTTTTCCATCATGATTGTATCAGATAGGACGAGAAGCAACAGGCTGTCAATCATACACTTTCAGCCGGTGAAAGCGCAAGTTCATTAGATATTTCGTAGCGCAGAGTATTCATAAAGAAGAAAGCCGAAGAAAGCCGCTCCGGATAGAGCGGCTTTGCTGTGGGGCGACAATGTCCCCCGGATTTATGATGATTCAGCTATCTTGCTGTTATCCTTGTCGCTCTTGCCGGTAACGGCAGAGATCCCCAGATTCGGCTTAATTTTTGCTTTCCACGCATGCATGGCCAACGCTAGGGCGATGACACCGTAAGAGATAAATACGCGGAAATGTTCACCGATCTGGCTGTCGTTGAACAGCTGCTTCCCTGCTTCAGGTGCGACGACAAAGAGCGAATGGAACAAGAAGATACCAATAATGGCGTTCTTCGTGGTCGCCTTTTGTACGGTAGCTCCTCCGACTAACAGTGCGGCGATGGAGAACTGAGCCACCTGAACGTGTTGCGTATAGGTCGCGACCGTGCCGAGGCTCTGTAAAAAGATGAGCTGTCCCCAACAGGCAAGCACTGTTGAAATCATCATGGCGATAACCCGCGTGCGGTCGACATTAATACCTGATGCATTCGCGATGACTTGACTGTGTCCGACTGTACGCATGTTTTGTCCGATGCGTGTGCGCAACAGCCAGCGTGTAAAATAGCAAACTCCGGCGATCAGCATATAGGTAAAAACGGGAATTCTTATAAATCGCATGATGGTTCTAATCGGAGGAATATAAGTTAATCCATAGATGACAGCGCACAACAAAAGTATCAGCAACGAACGGCGTGAATCACTCTTTTGCAGGAATTTTTGATCGGGAGATTGCGAAAGTACGTCGCTTGGCGATTTCGCTTCCACGTCCGTTTTTTCTGTGCCTTCCCTTTTATGCAAAATGAATGCGTAAACTAAGCGCGCCATTTGCCAGACGGCGATCACGATAAGGACAATGGTCAGCGTCGTCAGAAAATTGAGATTATTAATCTTGAGCAATTGTTTGATGGCGGGTATCTGCAAAAGCGAGAAACTGACGGCAGCCGCAATACCGAGGGCAAGGTCACGTAGACCAAACGTTGATTTTTTCATCATGACCATAACACCGCGTACTAACAAATACACAATGACAGCAATTGTGATCGCGGTAATCAAGTCACCTATCGGCAGTTTGTCAAAAGCGCCTTCGATAAACCCTTTGACCGTCTCTCCTCCGGAGCCGTCATTAAGGGGCATTCGGTAGCCTTTCAGATCGATCATGTTCTTGACGCCAATACCGCCCGGTAGCATTAACCCTTCGTGTGTGATGGGTATCACTCCACCGAGAACGAAGAGAAAGAAGAGCTGATAAAAACCATCGGCAAAGAAACCGAGAATCAATCCCGCAATCATCTCAGCTCCCTTCATACGGTTGAACAGGCGTCCGACCATCCAGCCGAACAGCATCGCCAGTGGCGTAGCGATCAGCGTGCTGACAAGCATGCCAGGGATGCCGTTAATGCCGGCGAGTATGGCGAAAAACAGACCGATTTGCCCCGCCATCGCACCGATAACGAGACCGAAGTTAAGTCCAAGTCCTGCCAATACAGGCACAAGCAATGCCAATACAAGGAAGCCGTTGCGTCCAAAACGTTCAAAAACGCTGCCAGCAATCACAGTCAACGGTAAACCGGAGATGATAATGGAGGCCGTTGTCAGAACGACAAAGAGTAGCATCACCTTGTTTTCAAAGACGAAAGAGCGGAATTTTTTTACCCATCCATTATTTTTCATGCTGATGACCTCCTCTTGTCTTGGACAATGCATAGAGGATGATGCCGTTGCTGACGATAATGCGTACAACCTCCGGCAACATCGAGTTCGGCATGAGCTTATTGACGACAGGCAACGCTGTACTCATGATTCCCTGAAAGAGCAACGCGCCGATGGCGACATGTGATATCTTGGCTCTCATCGTACTGGCGCCACCGATAAGGATGGAGGCAACCGCCTGAAAGCTCATCATCAGCGGAGCATTATAGAGTTGCAAAAAGCCGAATGTCTGCGCATAGATGATGATGCCGACAGCTCCCAGAATGGTAGAAACAGCCGTCCCTAAAATGCGCATCCTATCAACAGAAATGCCCGCCGCTTTTGTGAAAAGCTCATTTTCACCGGCGGCACTCATCGCCACGCCGGCCTTGCTTTGGAAGAAAATCCAAACGAAGAAGGAGCAGAGCGCAAAAACTAAAATCAAGCCAATCGGAATCGTTAATCCACCGATATCGAAAGCAAGATAATTAAGCGGGAAAGGTTGAGTTGACGTGACCGTCGGGTCACTTAGAAGTCCGCCAAAACTCCCCTCAAGATTGATGACATTGCGCAAGCCAATTCCTTGTAGCGGCCAGATAAGCTCACCTGACTTGAAAGGTAAGGTCAGCCAAATGATATTGGACAGGGCAATAATTGAAAATCCAACGTAGGTTGAGACGGTCATCTCAGATCCTTTAACACGGTTGAGAAGTAACCCGTAGAGGACACCTAGAACGGCGGCAAGAACTACTCCAATGACAAGAGCAATACCTAAAGCTGCCCAAGGACCAACACCTTCGTTCTGCGAACTGAGTTCCACAGCTGTCGTCGCGCCCAAAAGTCCGCAGACAATGCCGAGCGAGACGCCGAAGTTGAGGCTAATACCACATTGAATACCGGGAACCATAGCGAGTACCAGAATACTGTACATCAGCCAACGCCTCAGAATGTCTGAAAAAACAGCATCCATGGGCAATCCCAGTGGCACAGATGCGATGATAAGAATGATAAAAAACAAGCCGATGATCAGTCGAGGTAATCCAATTTGGTCGATAAAATGTTTTGTTTTACTCATTTTGTCACCATTTCTTTTTTGAGACCACTCATAGCCAGACCGAAATCCGCGTCGGAATCGTCGGGTTTGAGAATGGTGTTGATTTTTCCTTCGGTGATAATGGCGATCCTGTCACAAAGCGAGCGCAACTCAACGAGCTCAGAACTGATAATCACGATAGTGATGTTTTGTTCGCGGTTAAGTCGAAGAAGATGCTCAAGCACCAATTTTTTTGCTCCAATATCAATTCCTCTCGTCGGCTCGGCGACGATCAGGATGCGAGGATTCATCGTAAGAGCACGGGCAAGACATACCTTTTGCTGGTTCCCGCCCGATAGACTGCCTGTTTTCTGTTGTGACCCTGTGCAGCGGATATCAAGCAACTCGATCATCTCCTGTGTGTGTGCTTTTGATTCAGATCGGTTGAGAACCCTGATGAAGCCTATTCGTGAGGTAAAGCGATTGTGGATCTGAAGAGCGGAAAAAATAACATTGCGTTCAATTGACTCGCCAAGGAGCAGACCCGCTCCGCGGCGATCTTCCGACACAAAAGCGATGTCATGGCGCAATGCCTCGCCAAGTTTTTCAAGATCCAAGGTCTGACCAAAGACCTTGACCTCGCCGCGGGACTCATACAGCCCCATGATGCCATTCCCAATCCCTATTTTCCCTTGACCGGCGAGACCGCCGAAACCGATGATTTCGCCTTCGCGTATTTTAATGTCAATACCGCGGACAGCTTCTCCAGGCATATCGACCTCATAGTCTTTGAGTTCAAGCGCGATGGCATCGTCCGAGAGGGTACGCGTATCCTCACATTGATCGACAAGTTTGTCCACTTTGCGCCCGATCATCAATTCCGCGATTTCAACGACGGAAGTGTCTTTGATCTCCTTTATGGCAACGAGTTCGCCGTCGCGCAAAATGGTAACTTGATCAGATACTTGCATGACCTCGTCCAGACGATGGGTAATAAAAATAATCGCAATGCCGCGGTTGGCAATACGTCGCATGATGTCAAGAAGATTGGCTGCCTCGCTCTCCGTCAGTACGGCTGTAGGCTCATCAAAGACAAGGAGGCGAATACCCTTTTTATCGATTTCGCGGGCAATTTCAACGAACTGTTTGTAGCCAATCGGCATTCCTGCGATGCGGGCATAGTCATCAATATTCATGCCGATTAAATCGAGAGCGCGCCTAGCATCAGCGGACATTGATTCCCAGTCCATGATCTCCAAAGACTTCCCCAGACTTTCGCTCAGGAGTGTAGGCTGACCAGTTTCTCTTCCAACTTTAATGTTTTCTGTTACCGTGAAATCAGGAATCAGCATGAACTCCTGATGAACCATGCCTATACCAAGATGCATCGCCTCGTTCGGGTTGCTGATTTTCACTTCTTCTCCGGCGATCTTGATGGTTCCATCAAAGCCTCCCGTACTGTGGATAACAGGCATTCCAAAGAGAATATTCATCAACGTTGACTTTCCGGCTCCATTTTCCCCCATGAGTGCGTGAATTTCACCGGGACGAACTTGCAGACTGACCTGGTTGAGAACACGGTTGCCGAAATACTCTTTCGATATGTTTTCCATCGATAGAATTAAAGGTTGTTCCAAAACAAAACCTCCTCGTTACGGTTATGCAATTAGAAGAATGCGCCGGTTTAATCAATTAAACCGGCGCACTTTGTCGTTCTTCTCAATAATGACCTTATTTACTAAAGTCGTAGAAGTCTGCAAGCATCAGATAGAAGTTGTCAAGTTCCTTGCCATCTTCAACATACTTGGAAAGTGTCACTTCGACGCCGCCTGCAAGTGAATCGATGATACGTTTCAGCGCTTCCTGATCGTTACGTTCTGTGATTTTTCCTTCGATGAATTCCTTGGCATATTCGACACCGGCTTCGATCATAAGCATGTTGATCGCGACGCCCCATGTGGACATGCGTTTTTCTTGTCCGGCTTCTTTGAGTTTCAACCCGATCTGATCGAGCATATACTGCATGTCTCCCTCATGTCCTTTGACATCCACGTTAAGTGCGCTGGGATAGGCGTGGTAAGGGCTGGGGCAGCATTGCTGCGGATAAATCGCGCCTTCATTCAGGATTCCGCGGATTAAAGGCTCCTGCAGACCGCAGTTTGTGGAGAAGAACGCCGTGTCCTTTCCGTACTCCTCGATCTTGCGCGGGAGATCGTCCACGATGAACTGTTGTGCGCCTGACATGCCGGCTTCACCGGTGGGGTCCAACGCTGTCGCGGCGACAAACTCAAGACCGATCTCCTGACAGGTTTGCACCATGATGTCGTACCGGGCTTTGATGGTCGCATAGCCCATGTGACGCGGGAAAGAGTAGTGAATCAGTGTTTTTGCACCCATTTCTTTCGCTTTTTTAGGGATTCTTTCACCCATTGAGAGCTCATCGACCAACATGGCAATATCGGCGCGCTCAGAAATGGCTGACGGGTCTTCATGGACGACACCGCAGATAAACAGGATATCGTCCCGTGTTTCGCGGACTTTGTCAATCGCGGCGGCAGCTCCCGGAACAGCTTGGACGAATACGATCGCTTTGACCGATTCGTCAGCGGCCATTTGTGTCACAAGGGAGATGGTCGTTTCAGTTTCTTCTTGGAATTTGTCGGGATACGTCGCCGTGACGATCATATCGCCATACTTCTTCTTCATGTTCTGGGCAGCGAGATATTCTTCTTCGCCTTGGGATACGGTGCCTGTGACAATCCCAATTTTGTTGACAGGTTCGGTCTGCTTATTACAGGCAAATGATGAGAATGCCATGAGCAGAACGAGTACGATTACTACTACCTTTTTCATTTGTTCCTCCTCATATTTGGTCAGTTTTGACACATAAGTTCTCACCCTATAGATGATTCTTTATAAAAATCAAATAAGGTTAAAACTTCCCTAAATGAAGTATAGATGATTGCTATACAATTCGCAATCCAACGAAGAATAATTCAGTTGAGGAAGGAATAATTATCTGATGCAAGCTCGTTTTAGTGTGGTTTGTAGACACCCTGATGGTCGAGACACACTATTCAATCATCAACAGCCACTCGCGCAACAGCTTGCATGCGACGGCGGTCGACGCTCCGGACAAGTCGCACGGAGGCGACAGCTCCATGATGTCAGTCGCTACGACATGCAGCTTGCTGAAAACGGATAGCGCGTGGCGAAGTTGTGTAAACGACACGCCTTCCGGTTCCGGCGTCCCCGTACCGGGACACACCGACGGATCAAGGACGTCGAGATCGATCGTGATGTATACGGGCGCCTCTCCGATCTGATCGAGCGCACGTCCCGCCTGCTCGAGCGTAAAGGGGTAAAAATAGAGATGCTCGTGCGCAAAAGCGAACTCCTCGCGTAGCCCCGAACGCACGCCGAATGAATGAATGCGTCCATCGCCAAGCAATTCGTAAGCGCGGCGCATGACGGAAGCGTGTGAAAACGGATCGCCGAGATACTCCTCGCGCAAATCCGTGTGCGCATCGATGTGGACGACATGAAGATCTTCATATCGATTCGCGGCGGCTCGAATACCTGCAAGCGTCATTGAATGATCTCCACCGATCATAACGGGTATTTTACCGTCCTCCAAAATAGCCGTACATGCCGTCTGAACGCGTAGAAGCGAATCCTCCGTCGAGTCGCTCGGCAACTCCAAGTCGCCCGCATCGGCGACGCCGATATCCTCCAAATCGCGATCGAGAATCGGACTGTACGATTCAAGCCCCCAAGAATCTCTTCTCATAGCGGAAGGGGCGAACCTCGCGCCGGAACGAAAAGACGCCTGACCGTCGAACGGCGCGCCGAAGATGACGAAACGACTCGTCTCGTACGGCGCCTCGCATCCGCAAAAGGTCGTCGCCTCACTCATATCATCGAATTGTTGGTCGTCCATCTTAATAGCCATTCTTTTCGACTTCACTGAAGTCGATGTCGACGCGATCTTCATCCTCTGCATCGAGCGTGTCCTCATTCGGTGGCCAGATCGTATCCCCGATGACACGCCTGTAGGTTTGGTCCAGTAACACACCCTCGTGAAGCAGGCGGTACACGTAATTGGGCAACGCGAAAGCGCCGCGATGAAGTTCGGTATTGTAGTAATCCGTCTTGATGTCTCGCGCATTCCAGCGATCGGGATCAAAATCATTGAGAGGATGGTAGCGATCCGACATAAAGCCAAACAGCCAATGGCCGGCAGGATAAACCGGGATATGCGCCTGGTAGACAAACGTGTTCTTGAAAATCGGCGAGGTCTTCTTGTATGTCGACGCCGCCTCTTCGGCATCGTTATGGTAAAAAGTGCCTTCGTGCTGGTTGACGAGAATGCCGCCGTCTCTCAACGCGTGACTGCAGTTGCCGTAAAACTCTTTCGTGAAAAGGCTTTCGCCGGGACCGAACGGGTCGGTCGAATCGACGATGATGATGTCGAACATATCGCGACAGCGCCGCACATACCGCAACCCGTCCTCAAAAAGCAATGTCACGCGCGAATCGTCATAGGACGTCGCCACCGTCGGGAAAAATTCCTTTGCGACATCTACGACCAAACTGTCAATTTCGACCATCACGATTTCCTTGAGGTCGTCGTAACGACAGAGTTCGCGGAGCGTTCCTCCGTCTCCCCCGCCGATGATGAGCACTCTCTCAGCTTTAGGATGAACCGCCATCGGAACATGCACGATCATCTCGTGGTAGATGAACTCGTCTTTCTCAGTCAACATAACAACGTTGTCCATCACGAGCATGCGTCCGAATTCATACGTGTCAAACACTTGAATATGCTGGTAATCGGAATATTGGCCGAATAGTTGCTTCCTTATGCGAAAGTCCACTTTGAAGTCCGTTGAATGAAATTCACTAAACCACAGTTCCATCGTGTGCCTCCTTCCGGGCGGGTTGCGTATAACGTTTGGTCAATTTCTACTTTTCGGTCAGCACGTAAAGCTTCTCGACGGCGCTATCTTCCGTTCCCGTCATTCTACTCCCTTTTTCCTTCGCAAATCGGATATAGGTAAGCACCTCCGCCGTCACACGTTCACCCGGGGCGAGGATGGGAATCCCCGGCGGATAGCACATGATCGACTCGGAGGCGATGCGCCCCTCGCACTTAGCAAGAGGCAGCTGTTCCGACGGTGCATAGAAAGCCTCTGCAGGCGTCATGACGACAACGGGCGGGATATACTCATTGACGAGGTGTCTGGCGGGTTCTTTTCCGTATGTGAAACGAATATCGGCAAGCGCCGCGATGAGCCGCTCAATCGCGACCGGACGATCGCCCACGGAGAGAATCGCGAGGCAGTTGAGCATATCGCCGAATTCGATCTGAATGTCATACTCGTCGCGGAGGATGTCGTAAATCTCGATCCCCGACAGGCCCATCTTGATCGTATGCAACGGCAACTTGCATGAATCAAACGCGAAGAAGGCATCGCCGTCACAGCGTTCCTTGCCGAACGCGTTATACCCGCCGATCTGGTTAATCTCGTCGCGTGCGTAATTGGCGAACTCAATCACGCGTTCGTAAATCTTTTGACCGCGCAATGCGAGATTTCGCCTCGTGATATCGAGCGATGATAGAAGCAGATACGACGCGCTCGTCGTCTGCGTCAAGTTGATGATCTGGTGGACATAGCCGCCATCTTTACGCATACTCGGTCCGAGCAATAACAACGAACTTTGCGTCAAGGATCCGCCCGTCTTGTGGAGCGAAACGGAGCTCATATCGGCGCCCGCATCCATCGCCGAGACGGGAAGCGCGTCCTGAAAATAGAAATGCGTTCCGTGCGCTTCATCGACGAGCACGCGCATATCTGCCGCATGCGCGATTCTGACGACTTCATTTAGATTGGGACAAACGCCGTAATATGTCGGATTATTAACGAACACTGCCACAGCATCCGGGTGCTCGCGAATTGCCACCTCGACGTCCTTAACTGACATCGCGAGCGGAATACCGAGTTCCTTGTCGACGGAAGGGTTGACATAGATAGGAACGGCGCGCGCCAGAATCAAGGCGTTGATCGCGCTTCGGTGTACATTGCGCGGCATGATGATCTTGTCGCCCGGCGAACAATTTGAGAGGATCATCGCCTGCACGGCAGACGTCGTGCCGTTTACCATAAAGCGGCAACTGTCCGCACCGAATGCGTCGGCGGCTAACTTTTCCGCTTCCATGATGACGCCCGTCGGATGGATCAGCGTGTCGAGCATCTTCATCGAATTGACGTCAACGGATAAACACTGTTTGCCGAGGAACGCCGCAAGCTCTTCGTTGCCGCGCCCCTGCTTATGCCCGGGCACATCAAAAGAGACGATCCTCCGGCGCCGGTAATCGAGCAGCGCGTTGTGGATCGGCGCCTTCGTCTGGTCTAATGCAAATTGACGCACATCAGATCTCTTCAAAAATGTTTCTCCCGTTATAAATCTCAAGCATCTCGCGCTCGAGCGCTTGGCGAATCTCCGCCTGTTCGCTCTCGCAAATCTCATACACATCGCGATTGAAGATATAGCGGTCAAGATCGATCTCGCGAAGAATCATGCGTGTGTGGTAGAGATTCGAGTGATAGACATTGACATCCATCGTGTTGTAATCATCGAGCGTCTCAACGGAGATGAAATCCTGAATCGAGCGCACAGGATAATCGTTGAAAAGTTTCGTCCCCGCGGTATTGCGCGTAAAACCTCGCACGCGGTAGTCGATCGTGATGATATCCGATTCAAAATTGCCGATTAGGTAGTCGAGCGCTACAAGCGGCGTCACGCGCCCGCATGTCGATACGTCGATATCGACGCGGAACGTCGAAATCGAACGGCTCGGATGCGACTCGGGAAATGTGTGAACCGACACGTGACTCGTATTGAGGTGTGCTTGAATCGCCGTTCCCGGTACATCTTGATGCGCTTGATTCACCTTTTCCAATGCCTCGAGATTTGCTTGGATCGCCGTTCCCGACGTCTCGAGAATCCCTCGATTATTCGTCGGATCGACCTCGTGGTCCTTCAGCGGTGCCTCCGCAATCAAAATACTGACGGATGCACCTTGCGGCGTGTAGTCCTGTTTCGAAAGATTGAGAATATGCGCCCCGATAATATCTGTAAGGTTGCGCAGGATGCCCGTTAACCGTTCAGAATTATACTGCCCGTGAATGTATTCGATGTACTCGCGTTTCTCTTCCTCCGTCTCCGCATAGCAGACGTCGTAAATATTGAAACTCAAGGTCTTCGTTAGATTATTAAACCCGTAAAGTTGAAGATTGCTTTCCAATTCGCCACCTCCGGAAGAATCTAGGCAAAGGCCTGAACAACATTCTATCACGCATGGCAAGAGAACAAACCATGTAACAGAAAAACTTCTCCGGATCACTATCCCGACAAAAAATGCCAAAAAAATCGGACGGTCGCGATACGGATCGTCCGGCTTCATTATGTGAATCAACCGTTCTATTCAAACAGACTTGGCGACTCTTCTTAACCTTTTTGCCTCGGCATTTTAACCTTCACAATGTCGACCTATTTTACTTCATAACGACATTTCGTAAACTCCCACTCACCGATCTCGAATTTCTTCGCCTCGATATACCTCATCAGCTGACGCGTCTCGATAAACTCATCCGTAACGGTAACGAGGAATTGTCTGTTGTCGTCCTTTTCTACTAAATAAAACGCTTTGTCCGTGTTTTTAACACTGTTGATAACACCGGGAATGCCGAAAGGCGCATCCGTTAAAAATCCAATCATGTTGTCAATCACCTTTTCGCCCTTTGTTAATTTCAGTTTCCCAAGCAATGGACGAATGGTCGCATCGGGAAATTTCTCCCGGATCACGCGATCTTTTTTCTTTTTCTTGCTTCCGTCGCCGTAATCCGCCAAGTTGTACGCTTCGCGGATGACAAAATCCGTAACAGTCTCTCCGTTACCGAGCAGATAATCGACGCTCACATTCAGAAGCTGGGCCAGCGTCTTCAGATTATCCACATCGGGAAGACCTTTGTCCGATTCCCATTTGGCAATGGCGGATCTCGAAAGCAACATCTTCTCTGCAAGCTGCTCCTGAGTCAGTCCGCACTGCTTTCTCGCTTCTTTGATTTTTTCTCCTAATGTCATGTTCATGACCTCCAATCTTTTAGATTACGCCCTCATTCTAGTTGGAGGATTTTCGCCGACAATGGACTTTGCGTGTCATCGCCGTTACTTTCCGTAACAAAGCTCATATTTATTGAAACATCAACAATGTAGCGATGTAAAACTCAATCAAAGTCATCTGAATTTATCATATCATCTTCGTATAGTTTCAGTAGAGCTATCAAACAGGCCACTTGTACTGAACAACCATTTTCGACAAATTGGCTCCAATCATACGCTGAGGCGCATTACTTCCTCGTAATTACTCCCGAACTCCTCGATAAACTTTGAGCATGAGCAACTACATAGAAAATCGACATTGAGCACGAGCAATTATGCTTGGACATTAATCGTAGCGTGAGAAATATATGTAGACAAATAATTAAGGCATGAGCAATTACATCGAAAAATACATCTGCGGGAAATTCGCGCTTGATTACTGGGATGTACCATCAATCCGGGGTAAAATTGAGCCTCCCAACATGATCTTCCCCGAAGAGTACGTCATCTTCACCGACAAGCCCATTTATCGCCCCGATCGAGCCTTGTTACATACCTGTTGCATCCTCGGAGCAGAAAAATACGTGGAAGGACAAGCGTGTACACTTCCTTTAGTCTTTCTTCAAGTCGCACAGGAGTATAGTATCCACGAATTAATCTATCTCGGCCTTCAAATCTGTTCCTATCGCGAAGGCAATCGCCCTCGAAGCACCGTCGAAGAGTTGCGTGCCTGTGCGGAAAAACTGCAAGGACACCGAGGACGCAGAAAAGCTCTAAGAGCCATTCGCTATCTCGAGAACAACTCGCGCTCACCCATGGAATCAATTCTTTACATGTTCCTTCGTTTGCCCAATGCCCTCGGGGGTTGCGGGTTTAACGAGATCGTCCTCAACAAGGAAATTGTACTCGCTAAGGGTAACAAAACCTACTTTGCCGACCTTTATGTACCTTCATGCAAGCTCGATATTGAGTACGACAGCAAAGAGTTCCATAGTAGCGCTTCAGAATTATCGAAAGACCGGGAACGTGCCGCACACTTGGAAGCGGAAGGTTACCGTGTCGTTTCAGTGGGCTACTCCCAGCTTAGCAACCTAGAAGCCTTCCGAAACTTGACACGCCAGCTTTCTCGCCTTATAGGAAAACGCATCTACATCCGTGCCAGAAAGTTTTTTGAGAACTTCGTTGCTTTATGTGATCTGCTTCAAAGAAAAGGACACAGCATTCGCTCACGTTTCCGCAAAATTCACCTAAACGAGGTACCTTGGCATTCCGGAGTCCGCAAAGCCTACGAAATCTATCTTGTTGCGTGGAATCGACTTATCCGGCATCCTAACCGCTCTTTAGTATTAACGCGCGCACCATAAACAGCCAGCTCGTTTTGATCAATATCAATTCTTCCGATTGACGCTACTCAACAGCCGAAAAGCATCCTCGAAGGCTCGGTGCTGACCCGTTACGCTATAAAATCTCTTTTTCTATAGAATCCCCCTTTCACAATCAGCGCACCGCTCGTGCACAAATCCCCAAACACACAAAAATCCATCTTATGCACATCCTTTTAAGCACCCTACACCACCACTCCCACCCTCCTCTGTACAATTTTTCAATTTGCTTTAAAAAACTGTAACACTTGAGAAGAGATTTGTGCTTCAGGGAGCAAATCTGCCATCCAGCACACCTCACCTGTACATTTTTTCAGTTCTAAGTAAAAAAATGTACGAAGGTGGGAGTTTAGTTCACTGGGAGCTGGTTAGTGTGGTTGGAAACAGGGTATAAAAAGACGGCACATTTCTTGAGTCGTTTATATAAAAGAAGGCGCCACCCGACGGCTCAGACAGCGCCCACTTTGGCGTCCCAGGCAGGAATTGAACCCGCATCCGCAGCTCCGGAGGCTACTGCCTTATCCATTAGGCCACTGGGACGTGCTTCGTTATTTTAGTATAGACGAGCTTGAAACTCAAGAAAACACGTAACGCCAACGCACATCATTGAACGGAGAGAGCCATATTACGAAACTCGCCAAACGGCACTCTACTGCTGGTTCCTCCGAATTTCGGCGACACAAAGGTTAATCTGATCTACGCCCTGTGGTCACGCCTCTTGTTCGAGCCCATCGGGGCGTCCGAAGAACGGGCAGTCATTGTGGATGCACTCCCTGTTTCGCTCATAATAAGTGCATTCAGGGTAGCTCATTGGCATGGTAACGCCTAGATACTCCTTCGTCCATTCAACAGTCACTTCTATGGCGAGTCGCGACACGCGTTTGCAACAGCGAGGGCCTCCTATGGCCGTCATCGCATCGAGGCATCTAGCGGTCACCTGTTGCGGGTAATTCCACGTATCTTTCTTGAGTGGTGAGCCATCGAGCACGATACACGCATAGATTCCGGCTCCGACCGCCGCTCCGCACGCGCCCCAATAGCCGCAATACCCTCCCGGTACTTGCGAACCGCGCTCAAAAGCCAGCTCGAGCGCTTTCTCATAATCTATTTCTCCCCCGTTGTTCCGATAAGCCGTCACCAAGACTCCGGGGACTATGCTGTGGTGTTCGGGACCGTGCATATGCACTTTTTCCATCTCAAATACGTGAAGCAAGATCTTTATCGGATCCTTTTCAAACGTATGGCGCAGAAACCACTTCACATCACTTTTAGAGGCGGAATGGCACACATCACAGACGAAGTGTCCATCCTCACAATAGACACGCGTCTCGAAAATTTGTCCGCAGATCGAACATGGACGGCTAATCGCTTGCTCGGCGTAGATGAGGTCTTTTCCACAAACAATGCATCCAACCAGATGGTATTGATCGCTTGCAGGCTTTTTGATGACCTCTTTACTTGAGTTGTCTTTCTCTTTTCGCTTTATCGAATATCGTTTTGGCATTTGCTTGACCTCTCATTAGCTAGTCGTACCATTTCCATTCTAGATGATTTTACTCGCAATTTCTCTGAACGACGGGATCCATCATCTGGTGACAATGTTCTCCGCCGATATTTGGCAAAACATGTGTGTCTTCTCTTGAGCAGAGTTCATGGGTAAACAACTGCTTAACGTGCTATTATGTGGCTACAAAAGGAATGGAATGGCATGGCCTGTGAGGCAAGGAGAATTAACATGCTTATCATCATCTTAGCTCTTGTTTTAGGGTTTATTATGAGTATTTTTGGACTCGCTAAGCGCTACTAGCGCAACTTCGCTACTGATGGGGAGGCTACAACTTGAGTTCAGCCATTTGCTGTTCTCGTATAGGTCGAAACAATCCTCGTAAATAATGCTCCTGCAAGAGACACTGAATGACGAACAAACTTGACAGACTCATACTGACGTGCTAAAGTATCAAAGCGTTTTGAGTAACTGCTCGTGTGGCGGAATCGGCAGACGCAGCGGACTTAAAATCCGCGGGATTCCAATCCATGCCGGTTCGAGTCCGGCCACGAGCACCAATCTAAACAAGAACACCGCGGAGTGGAGCAGCTGGTAGCTTGTCGGGCTCATAACCCGGAGGTCGCAGGTTCGAATCCTGCCTCCGCAACCATAAAAAACCCCTGTGGCTCTACGCTTACAGGGGTTTTTTGTTTAATACGCATATCACTTAAGCAATTGAGATTTGCCCTCAATTAAGCCCTCAACTCAAAGGAGTTTTACCGTGTTAGATGAATTTTTGGGTGGCTACACTCATTTCATCGAGATTAAATGCAATCTTCACGAAGGCGGTTTAGAGACGTTGGTGTATGCCTTAATACCGATTGAACTGTTGAGCTAGGAGGAGATTATGAGAATAAGGGAAATAAGGCAAATGTTACACCATGACAAATTGAGCCGCCATTTGAGTGAAATGCATTAAAAAATGGTATTCTTATTATAAGCTACCGGTTTTATATTCGTACTACACATAGTTAATGGAGTCGAATGAAGCTATGAATGATTTTATTTTATTTACTAAGAAAACAAACAGATATCTCTTAATTATCCTTACCGTTCTACTTTGTTTTACTCTTGTATCGTGTGGAAACACAGATTCTCGTTTTGATGAAGCGAAAATCCCGCTAGGATTAAATGTACAAGATAATCGAAACTACCCTTCAACTAGCGTTCAAGAGGACGGTGAGAGAGGGACAGTTGCCATCAGTACTGATAACCCTCCAGAAACGACAACAGCCACAACGCCTTTATCTTCAACTTCAATTAGTACTGAAACGGAAACACCTACCAAAACGACGCAAGATCAGCCTGTAGTTCCTCCTGCGAATTCAACATTTTCCGTTAAGTTTATAGATGTTGGTCAAGCCGATGCAGCATTAGTCGAATGTGATGGCCATTACATGTTGATTGACGGAGGCAGTAAAATTGACTCCAGTCGGATGTACACGATCCTTAAAAATACGGGTGTAACGAACTTAGACATCGTGGTTGGATCTCATGCACATGAAGATCATATCGGAGGTCTCCCCGGCGCACTTAATTATGCTACCGCTGATTTAATTCTCTGCCCCGTTACCTCTTATGACACTAAGGCGTTTAGAGATTTTGTGAAATACGCAAATCTAAAGGGCAATGGCATTGTGGTTCCCCGCATAGGGGCAAAGTATCCGCTTGGAAGCGCAACGGTAACGATTCTCGGCTTAAACGCCGGCAGTGATGCAAACAATACTTCTATTGTGCTGAAAGTTCAGTACGGTGCTACATCATTTCTGTTTACCGGTGATGCAGAACGCGAAGCAGAACAAGCCATTCTCAATTCCGGCGTAAATCTATCTGCGACAGTGTTAAAAGTTGGTCACCACGGAAGTGATACAAGTACAACATACCCTTTCCTAAGAGAAATCATGCCCAAGTATGCAGTTATCTCAGTGGGCAAAGGCAATAGCTACGGTCATCCGGAAGACAACCCGCTCAGTCGTCTGCGAGACGCTGACGTGACTGTGTATAGAACTGATTTAAATGGCGATATTGTCTTTACGTCAGATGGGAGGTCAGTCTCCGTTTCAGTTGCAAAGCAAGCTTCATATGAAAGCATTATGACTCCCGGTGGAGCCGTGGTTGTAGTCACTACCGTCACAACACCTGCTAAAACAACCAAATCAACAAACACTACAACTAAAACCGAGCCAAGCAGTACGACTACCACTACCAAACCAAGTAGTACAACCACTACCACGACAGGCAAGGTAAAATACATTGCAAACACTAATACGAAAAAATTCCATTACCCTGATTGTTACAGCGTCACGCGAATGAAGGAAAGTAATAAGTGGTATTTTACCGGATCAAGAGACGAACTGATTGCTCTTGGATATAGTCCATGTGGCAACTGCAAACCTTAAATTTGATTTCCTCTCCGCCCCGGCTTCCCCCGAACCGAGACGGAGAGTGTTTTGGAAGTGAAGTAGATGTTTTACCTTCCTGATAGTTGGCTAATAGATATTAATAACAAAGAGAGAATTCTGTCTTTTGTCGATGAATATTACTTTTCGGATATCATTATAATTGGGTTCAATGATGACCGTGACGAAAAATTAATCGCACTCCTCGAAGAATTGAAAGAATACAAGTTGTTAGATATATTTATGAGGCACGAGATAGTGTTTCCAAATGCGTAAATAATCATGTATGCGGTCCTCAAGAAAAAACCCTGATTTGATATAGTATCAAGTCAGGGCATTTATTTAGTTCGAGCAAAGAATCACTCCTTCAGCATCCCGAGATAATAATCCAACCGTTCGATAATGTATCGGGCTAATAGCTTCTCCATGGCGGACAAGTTGCGTTTCACGTGGTATTCGTCGAATGCGCTGTAATAAGTTGCGCGGTCCGTGAACTTTATATCAATAGGAGGGTAACCTGCCTTCATCAGCTCCAAATTGACCAGCAATCGTCCGGTACGACCATTACCGTCGATAAATGGGTGAATGCTTTCAAATTCAAGGTGGAACCGCGCAAGTTTCGTTACGACATGCTCGATGCTGTCGCGATAATTTGCCATAAGCTGTTCCATTTTTGGCTGGATCAGGTATGGTTTCGCAGGCTCGTGTAGAGAACCCATGATGCGTACGGGAACCCGACGATATACACCTCTGTCCTCCCTTTTATCAGCCAAAACGAGGTAATGGATTTGCTGAATATTCTGCTCGGTCAATTGCATCCTGTTACGAACCATCTCCAGAACAAAATCAAAAGCCTCTTTGTGACCAACTGCCTCCATATGATCCCTTAGCGGTTTCTGATCAACCGTTAAACCGCGCAACACCATATCTGTTTCCCGAAGCGTCAGAGTATTACCTTCAATGGCATTCGAGTTATAGGTAAACTCGACGGTAAATTCTTCCATTAGACGAGCGACCTCACCCTCAGTCAGCGGACGGCAAGTGTCTAGTTCCGCTTTTTTGCGGTCAATCATGTTCAATAAGCTTTCGGAAGACTTAAATCGTCCATCAGCGGGTTTGACAGCATCCGCAGGAATAATCCAGCCGCGCCCCTCCCGAATTGCGCCGGAAATTCTTCCCTCGCCACAGAGAACACGGACACGACGGTCTGACAACCCCCATTTGTCTGCTGCCTGTTTTGTCGTCATAAACATACGCAATCACTCCAGTCCACAATTGAAGTATACAACCTTTGCGGAATAATACCAACCCTATCGGAATAATAGTTTGTCTTTTAGCGGAATAATACAATTGCCATCACACAACTGCCTATCTCCTCGCAATCTTTGATCGTTCCACACGCAGAGCATTTCACACACCTACGCCAAACATTTAACGGCAACACTCAAGGCTAAAGGAGCCAAGATCGAAGTCTCGCTGATACTAAACAGGTTTTTCGCAGAGGATGCGACTTCAATTTCAGAGCTACTTAAACGACTTGAACCTAACTAGTTCGGCTTCGTCGTACCAATATTCACCCCTCACGGTCATATGATGGATTTTGAGCCGTATAGGGCTTCGATGGAAACGGTACATGCCACTAGGGAGTATTTCGCGGAATGGACGCACTGATCAAGACGTTGAAAGGATTGCCTCAAGAATTGGTCTATGGTGATTTTTAAAGTGCGGTTTACCGAGGACTGACAGAACTCGGTGTTCCGACAAAAATCTTGGCATTGTAAAAGATATGTTTCGTATGGAATTACATATGAGCTTAAGTATTTGAGAACCCCCTGCTCGATTTGCCCTACAAGGGATAATCGCAAGGATTCTTGTGACTTATGTATTTGAGAAATTTCGGTTCGATTTATCCGGGCAATTTAATATCCGAAGACACCTTCTAATGATTCATCGTTTTCGATCCATTCATTGACGTCAATGAGTCGGTAGTCGTCTTTCGTGTCGCGGACATAAACTTCCTTGATCCCGGCATTGATAATCAGGCGCTTACACATGGAGCAGGGCATCGCGTTTTTGACGTACTCACCCGTTCCGACTTCCTTGCCGACGAGGTACAAAGAGCTCCCGAGAAGCTCGCTGCGCGCTGCGCTGATGATCGCGTTCGCCTCCGCGTGAACGCTGCGGCAGAGCTCATAACGCTCGCCGCGCGGGACTTTCAAGCTTTCGCGGATGCAATATCCGAGCTCGTTGCAATTCGCACGTCCGCGAGGCGCACCGACATATCCCGTCGAGATCACCTCATCGTCTTTGACAATGACAGCCCCGAAGTGACGGCGAATGCAAGTCGCTCGTTCACCGACGACTTCCGCCAAGTCGAGGTAATAATTCACTTTGTCTCTTCGTTCAAAAACGGTGCGCGATTCCATGTTACAATCTCCGATAATTAAAATGTCTTCTAGCGGTGAGGTAAAGTATTGCATCCCCTCACCTTCTAGAGAGTGGTGTCCTTTTATTTTATGCCATGAGCGATCTTTTCTTCAACTGAATCGCTTGGATGGCTTCCGATTCCAGTGTGATTCAAACCGAGCGTAATCGTTGTTTGAACTTATCGTGTAATATCTGATGGTAGTCATGCAATATCATGTTAGGTTGTATCACGCAATCAGTCGAGGTGTAGTGTCCCCTGTGAATTGGATTTGCATCTCTCAGATGCTCCATAGAGTACTTCATGTAACAGAGTTGATTCCCATAAATGCGAAACAAAAAACCGCCCAAAGGCGGTCTTTTGTGCAAGCGGTGGGTGTGCCTGTCCCCACATCTCATTTCTCACCAGTCTTTTCGACCCGGTAGCGTAGCGACACTTGCCTCTCGGCTTCTCTACATCGCCTGCAATTAGATTGTAACATTACTTCAGTTCTTTGCCAAATTCTTTTCTGAGCTGTTTTTCATTGATAATTCTTCCCGAAATGATTGTATTCTCAAACGTTTCATCCATGCTTTCGTCAAATTTTCTCACTACATACAAAAGATATCTGCCTTCATATTCTCTTACCAGCTTAAATGAACACGGATCATTATCTAGCATTGTTCTGCTCGGATACATTATGGCTGTCTCCATATAACTAAACAAAACATGAGCGTCCATATACGGCTTACCATCGAATATATGCACAACTCGCTCGTTAGAAATTGTTATCCCAGATTTAAGCAAATTGTGTTTAGAAACAACGTCATCCGGCAAATTGGCAATATGCTTTTTCCCCCGCCGATCTGTTGTAAACCCGTGTTTTTTAAGAAACAACTTTGCCTCATCGGTCCATGAGTTATCTGATTTGTCTCTTAGTTTAAGCATTACGCTGCACGGTTTACTCGACTGAATACTCGGCTCTCTATTGAAAAGAGGAGTATACTCATTTTTAGGAGCTGCCTCCTCTAGTTCTGCGATCATATCATCCTGTATGATCTGAGTTTTTCGCTCTAAGCGAAAAATATCTCTTTCGCTTAGTAACCTGCCCCGAGCTTGTCGGCCGTTTCTTTCGACTGGAAAGCAGGGATGACGGCGCCGTCGTACTTGTCTTCAATGAACGTCTTGATTTTGTCGCTTTGGAGGGCTTTTAAGAGTTTTTGCAGAGCCTCCTCGTTGGCGCGACCGTCCTTCACCGCCACGATGTTGACGTAGGGGCTTGAGGAGCCTTCGACGAGGATGGCGTCTTTGAGGGGATTGAGACCGTGTTCAATTGCGTAGTTTCCGTTGATGACGGCACCGTCCGCGTCTTGATACGCAAGCGGAATGGCAGCCGCTTCAAGCTCCGTAAACCTCAAGTTTTTCGGGTTGTCGACGATGTCCTGCGGCGTCGCGGTGATCGTCACGCCCTCTGCTAACTTAATCAAACCGGCTTCTTGCAGAATCAGGAGCGCGCGCCCTTCGTTTGTCGTGTCGTTCGGCACCATGATCTCCGCGCCGTCAGGCAAGTCGTCGAGCGACGCGTATTTCGTCGAGTAGAGAGCCATGGGCTCGACGTGTACGCCTCCGAGAATCTCGAGACCGAACTTCCCATCGCGATTCTCCGTCACGAAGTACGGGATATGCTGGAAGAAGTTGGCGTCGATATCGCCGTCAGATAAAGCGATGTTCGGCGTCTTGTAGTCGCTGAACTCGCGAATTTCGAGCGTCACGCCTTCTTTCTTCAGATCTTCGACGATCTCTTGCAGAATCTCCGCATGGGGAGACGGGCTTGCGCCGACGATGATTTTCGTCTCATCTTTTCCTTTATCGCATCCTGTAGCGATAAGCAAAACGATCGACAAGACGAGTGCCATGGCGATGAATACGCTCTTTCTCTTTTGTGTGTTTTTCATTTCTATTACCTCAACTTGTTATTTGATGGATCATCGTGTGATGATCGGGTGGTTTTATTTCATTCGCCCCGGTGCCGAGGGCGTTGCTCTTTGTTCATCATCCATCCCGCGACTCGTAAGTCATTCGCCCCGGTGCCGAGGGCGTTGCAGCTATGATGATCGGTTTGATAAAGGCTTCTCCTTTGTGCATATATATGTGCCGTCAATGTCGTGAAATCGTATCCGGCAACTTCATCCATATGTGTTTGTTCGCGTGCCGCCGACGTCACAACATTGCATTGTCAATGCTCCTTGGCGCGACGGTTTCTTCAACTTATCAAAGTTCATCAAAGTGCCGGCGATGTTCCGTCGCGTCGCAGGCGATTCTCGATCAGGCGACCGAGGAATTGCACGATTTGGACGAACGCGATGGTAATCGCCACGGCGACGAAAAGGTTCAATGAGTTCCTTCGGTATAACCCGTATCGGATTGCCAAGTCCCCCAAGCCTCCTCCACCAATGGCACCTGCCATCGCTGAGTTCCCGATGATGTTGATGATGGTGATCGTGACGCCGTTCACGAGCGCGGGCAGAGCCTCCGGGATGAGTACAGTTCTCACGAGTTGGCCGATCGTCGCTCCGGATGCGAGCCCCGCTTCCAAGACGCCGTAGTCGACTTCGAGAAAACTCTGTTCCATGATGCGTGCGACGAAAGGAATCGCAAGAATCGCAAGCGGTACGATCGTCGCCGTCGTGCCTGTTGCGCGTCCGACGAGTAGGCGCGACAACGGGAAGACGACGATCATGAGTATCATGAACGGAATGGAACGCAGAACATTGATGGTAACATCAATCGCGCGGTAAAGATTGGGCTTCGGTCGTAACCCCTCCGGCCTCACCAAGATGAGTAGGACGCCGAGCGGTAAACCGATGACGACGGAAATGATACTGCTCGTTAACACCATGTACACTGTCTCCAACGTTGCGCGGACAAACTCGTTCATCGCACTTCCTCCTTTGCATGTAAGCCGACGCCGTTGTTTTGTCCATTCCCCGGCTCTAGTTTCAGAATTTCGACTCCGTCTTCATGTAGCGAGCTGAGCGCCCCGCAGACGGCTTCTTCCTCGCCTTCAAAGGAAACGACGAGATAGCCGACGTCCCCTCCGACGAGTGCATTGATGTTGCCCGCCAGAATATTGGCGTCCACATTGAATCGTCTTGATATATCGGAGATGAGCGGTCGCGTCACCGTTTGCGACCGGAATCCCAATCGATAGACGGGTGCCGATGTTAAGTCCGCAAAATGTTCGAGCGGAATGTCTTCGTCGAAACCTCGGATCATGCGGCGCGTGACGGCATGTCGCGGTCGCAAAAAGAGCTCTTCGACCGTGTTTTCCTCAACGATCTTCCCGTTCTCCATCACGGCGATGCGATCGCAAAGGGCTTTCGCCACTTCCATCTGGTGCGTGATGAGAATAACGGCAATCCCGAGATCGTCAACGACTTTTCTGAGCATGGAAAGAACAAGTTCCGTGTTGACGGGATCGAGCGCCGACGTCGCTTCATCCGATAAAAGAAGGCGCGGGTTCATCGCCAGCGCGCGGGCGATACCGACGCGCTGTTGTTGACCGCCCGACAATTCCGCCGGGTAGGACCGTGCGTGCGCAGAAAGTCCAATGTAATCGAGAAGCTCCTCGACGCGCGGGATGATCTCTTTCGTCCGTTGACCGGCGATCCTGAGAGGATAGGCGACATTCTCCCAAACCGTTTTCCTCATGAAGAGATTGAAATGCTGGAAAATAATCCCCATCCGGCATCGCTTCTCGCGGAGAACGCTGTCATCCTGCTCCACAAGATTTAGTCCGTCGAACCAAATCTCCCCCGAGTCGGGACGCTCCAACAAGTTGAGACAGCGGACGAGCGTCGATTTTCCCGCTCCCGACAAACCGATTAGACCGAATACCTCGCCTTCGTCGACAGAAAACGATACGTCGTCGACGGCATGAATCGCGGTCTTGTCCAACAAAAATGATTTTCTCAGATGTTCAACTCTTATGACGCACATCTTCAATACCTAACCTATACCTTCTCGATTTCGTGAACGTGACTCTCATTGCCTGTCCAATTCCCATCCCGCACATCGCCTTTACCTTCTCTTGAGGTGAACGGCATCCCTGTGCCTTGCGGCTTATTCCCTTCGTTCTCCCCTTTTTCTCGTCTTCCCGCCTTACGCTTTCAATAAAAAACGCCCGTCTCGGAACCCGATAGGATTCCGGGACGAGCGATGAACGTCGTGTTACCACCCGGATTCGCCTGCCCCTCACGAGACAAGCCTCATAGAGTACCACCATACTCCGGCGCTATTACGGGCGCACCCGTCAGATCCTTACTTCTAGCGACCGTCTCGATCGGCTTCCGCTCAAACCTGCGGCTCAGGGGCCATGTTCGGCTTTCGGCTCCGCCCCGCTTCCACCTTATCGGGTTCTCTGTTCGTCACCAGCCAGCGTACTCTTCCCGTCACTGCCTTTATAATCATTCAATTTGTTTGCAAGTTTCACATACTTGCAGTCTCCTGTCAACTCGAACAATCGCAACAATTAAGTATGCCGAAACGTCTCTTTTCTTATCTCAAATCTCCAAAAGCGCCTTGGTACAAGCGCATTACTATTTGACAACGATGTTGACGAGGCGTCCCGGCACGTAAATTTCCTTGACGATCGTCTTGCCCGCGATCTCCTGGGCAACGGAATCGTTCGCCTTTGCGTACGCAAGAACGTCCTCTTGTCCGAGATCGTGCGCGATGTCGACGCGAGCCTTGATCCTTCCGTTGACTTGAATGGCGATCTCGACAGTTTTTTCAATCGTCTTCGCCTCGTCGTAGAGAGGCCACGTCTGATCTGTCATAACGCCCGGATATCCCTGACGTTCCCAGATCTCTTCCGCGATATGCGGAGCGAACGGATTCAACAGAAGCAGGAATGTCTTGAATTCCTCATCATTGACACTGTTCAGTTCATAGAAACGATTGCAAAGCGTCATCAGCTGGGCGACAGCCGTGTTGCCTTTCAGCGTGTCGATGTCTTCCGTCACTTTCTTGATCGTCTGATGCATGAGCGTCTCGACGTCCGCTCTGTACGCGTTGCCGTCGATGACTCGTTCTTGAAGCGCCCAGACGCGTTCGAGAAAGCGAGAACAACCTTTGATCGACGTCGTGCTCCACGGCGCGGGTTTCTCAAAGTCGCCGATAAACACTTCGTAAAGGCGCAGAGTGTCGGCTCCGTACTCATCGACGATGTCGTCGGGATTGACGACGTTACCTCTCGATTTCGACATTTTATCGCCGCCTTCGCCGAGGATCATCCCGTGGCTCGTACGCCTGAGATACGGTTCTCTGACAGGAACAAATCCTTCGTCGTATAGGAATTGATGCCAGAAACGCGAGTACAGAAGGTGAAGTGTCGTGTGTTCCATACCACCGTTATACCAATCGACGGGAAGCCAGTAGTCGAGCGCTTCCGACGAAGCGATCGCTGTCTCACACGTCGGATCGGTGTAGCGAATGAAGTACCATGAAGAACCCGCCCAGTTGGGCATCGTGTCCGTCTCGCGCTCCGCGGGTCCTCCGCAAGCGGGGCATTTCGTCTTCACCCAATCGGTAAGTTTCGCTAACGGCGATTCGCCCGTTTCCGTCGGCTCGTACGACTCGACCTCGGGCAGTTGAAGCGGCAGCTCATCTTCCGGAACAGGCTGCCAGCCGCATTTCTCACAGTGAATCATCGGGATCGGCTCGCCCCAGTAACGTTGGCGCGAAAAGACCCAATCGCGCAAACGGTAATTTACTTTTCTCTTGCCGAGACCTTCTTCTTCGAGCCACTCAATGACGCGCGCGATCGCGTCGCGCACACTCAGACCGTTGATAAATCCCGAGTTGACGATGATGCCTTCGTCGATATCGGTATAAGCCTCTTCGCTGATGTCACCGCCTTCGACGACGCAGACGATCGGGAGATCGAATACTTTCGCGAATTCATAGTCGCGGTCGTCGTGTCCCGGCACGGCCATAATGGCGCCCGTCCCGTACGTCGTCAGCACATAGTCGGAAACGAACAGCGGGATTGCCTCTTTCGTCGCGGGATTGATGGCGGCGACGCCGTCGAGGCAGACGCCCGTCTTCTTTTTGTTGAGTTCCGTGCGCTCAAATTCCGATTTGCGCTGCGCTTCCTCCCTGTAAGCCGTCAACGAGTCGACGTTCCGGATCAGACCAGCGCTCAACCACTTGTCCAAGAGTGCATGCTCCGGCGACATGACGGCGTATGTCGCACCCCAAAGCGTATCGGGGCGCGTCGTGTAGACGGTGATCGGATCGCCTGCCGTCGAACCGAAGTCAATCTCGGCGCCTTCGCTGCGACCGATCCAATTGCGCTGTTGGGTATTCACACGGTCGATGAAGTCGATCTCATTCAAACCGTCGAGGAGCTTCTGCGCGTATTCGGTGATTTTCAGCATCCATTGGCTTTTAATCTTGTGCGTCGTCTCGGCGCCGCAGCGCTCACACTTCCCATCGACGACCTCCTCATTGGCGAGGACGCAAAGACACGACGGACACCAATTGACCGCCATTTCTTTTTTGAAGGCGAGACCGTGTTTGTAGAATTGCAGAAAAATCCACTGCGTCCACTTATAGTAATCGGGGTCGGTCGTATTGATCTCGCGCGACCAGTCAAAACTGAACCCGAGTGACTGGAGTTGCTGCTTGAATCGGGCGATATTTTCGCGCGTGACGATGGAAGGATGAATTTTTGTGGCGATAGCGTAGTTTTCCGTTGGAAGACCGAAAGCGTCCCACCCCATCGGGTAAAGAACGTTCCATCCTTCCAGTCGCTTTTTCCTCGCGACTAGATCAAGCGCCGTATAGCTTCTCGGATGGCCTACGTGCAGTCCGTCACCTGAAGGGTACGGAAACTCGACGAGACAGTAATATTTCGGCTTTTCCGGCACGTGGTCGGCAGTCGGCTGCTCCGCATGAAAAACACCGGAATCTTCCCACCTCGCCTGCCACTTCTTTTCGATCGATTTAAAATCGTATCTGTCCATATGTATGCCTCCAAAACATGCGGCACCCTTGCGCGCACGCTCATTCACAATTACTTTTAATCATACCACGTGGGAAGGGAGCGTTTGCTCCAAGATTAAAATGGGAGGGTAGTCTCTCGTCATTGTGCCACGCCGGCAAGAGCTATCAGCATCGAAAGTCAGTAAGTTAGATAGCCTTTTCTCGTCGTGTCATCCCTCAAAAACTGTTCGGATAGAGAATCGATTGTCGAGAAATCTTTCTTTGTCGTGCCGCTTCTTCAAGGACTTCCATAACGCCGTCGCGCGTTTCATGGCGCATGATTCGACTCCGAAGAGCACTCGCGCCGTGAAATCCGCGAAAATAATGCGCGAAATGCGCGCGCATTTCACGAATCGCTGTGTATTCCCCGAAACTATCGATCATGTCGTTAAGATGTCGCGTCGTTATACTCAGCCAGTAGTCGCTTGAAACCTCAAGCAGTGTCTGCTCATCGAACGTCAACGTGCTTTCGCGTCCTAATGCCTGTGTCCCTTGCTTCCTAGCATTCGCGTTCACACCCTCTTGATACGCCCGACCGACGAGCGCGAACAGAAACGGGTTGCCGCGAGCCGCTCGACCGATTTGGAATCCGTCGCACCGCGTCTTCTCTCTCATTCGAACCAGATCGACAAGTGACGTGATGTCGCCGTTTCCGATGACAGGAATCTGGATGGCATCCCGCACTTGCTCAATCACCTTCCAGTTGGCATGACCTCCGTAATATTGATCGCGTGTCCGCGCATGGACAGTCACAGCAGCAGCCCCCGCCTGTTCGGCGATGCGAGCGATCTCGGGTGCGTTGATACTGTCCGCATCAAATCCTGAGCGGATTTTCACGGTGACCGGTTTATCGAACAAGGCGGCTGCTTCAACCGAAGCGGCGACGATCTCGCCTACAAGATCGGGGGTCTTCATTAGAGCGGCTCCACTGCCGTCACGCACGACTTTAGGGACAGGACAACCCATGTTGAGATCGATGAACGATGCCGAGTCGTATGCGGGATCAGAAAGAAGCCTTTCGATAGCGAATGAGAAATCGGCGGGGTCGAACCCGAACAACTGAATGCCCCACGGTTTGTCGCTCTTTGTAGGCATCAGGTAACGGGAGGATCGTGAAAGCTCGCGATCGTAGCGAATCCCGCGGGCGGAGACGAGCTCCGTCACCGTAAAAGAGGCGCCCTCGTCGGCACAAATCGAACGAAAAGCGGCTTCCGTGAACCCCGCCATCGGCGCAAGCCCGACGATAGGTTCCGATCCCTTAAAAAGCGACAAAAAGCCCCCCGCCGAGCGGACATCGTCGGCATGGGGGGCTCTTATGTCTTGATTCATCACCATCTTCCAACAACCGGGCGTTCGAGCATCAACCCTCTCGCCATCCGTTTCTTTCCGACGGTCGAAAATCTTCTCCGGACAATTAGTCCTGCAGGTCGTGGATGAACAGACCGGAACGGAGTTTCGGCTCGAACCACGTCGATTTGGGAGGCATAATCATGTCGGCATCGGCGACAGACAGAAGCTCGTCCATGGTCGTCGGGAACATCGCAAACGCGACGCCCCACCCATCATCGACACGGCGCTTCAATTCGCCAAGTCCGCGAATACCGCCCACAAAATCGATCCGTTCACATGTGCGCGGATCTTCAACGCCAAGGATAGGTGCGAGGACGTTATTCTGCAGGACCGAGACGTCGAGTCGGTTAACGGGGTCAAGCCCTTCGTAAATCGAGTCAGGCGCCGTCAACGCATACCACTCGCCGCCCAAATACATGCAAATCTCACCCTTGCGTGTCGGATGGAAAGCGTCCTCCACTTTCTCGATGCCGTAGATCTTCCCAAGGCGATTGAGAAACTCATCCGCAGACAAGCCGTTCAGGTCTTTGACCAAACGGTTGTAGTCCATGATGTACAGGTCTTCGTCGGGGAATATGACCGCCATCGAATAGTTCTGTTCAGCATCCGCAGGCGCATCGGGAAATTCCTCACGGCGCTTAAGCGAGACGTTCGCGGCTGATGCCGTGCGGTGATGTCCGTCAGCGATATAGAGGATATCGATATCGCGGAAATGACTTTCCAGCTCGACGATCGTCTCCGCATCGTCAATCACCCAAAGCTGATGCACAATGCCGTCGTCCGATCTGAAGTCGTACGTCGCGTCGTTGTATTCGATGAAATCGTCGATCAGCCGCGAAATGTCATCGCGCTGACGATACGTCAAAAAGACGGGCTCCGTGTGCGCATTGCAAACATCGAAATGGCGCGTCCTGTCTACCTCTTTGTCTTTTCTCGTAAACTCGTGGCGACGGATCTTGTTCGCGACGTACTCATCGACTGACACGGTCGCGACAAGCCCCGTCTGCGGACGTCCGTCCATCACCTGACGGTAGACGTAGAAGTATGGGCGCTCATCCTTTTGGAGAATGCCGTCTTCGATCATCCGGCGGAAATTGGCACAACCGTGCTCATAGACGGCGTCATCGTAATCATCAACCGACTCCGGAAGCTCAAGCTCGGAACGGACGACACGCAAGAAGCTGTAAGGGTTTCCTTCCGCCATCGCCTTCGCCTCCTGACGATTCATAACGTCATACGGCAGGCATGCGACCTTCTCTGCAAGTTCGGGGTCGGGTCGTATCGCTCTAAAAGGTCTAACGGTTGCCATCTACAGTCTCTCCTTAATGATGTCGACGATGTTGTCGCCGATGCGCGCCTGTGCCTCCGCCGTCGCCGCACCGATGTGCGGTGTCAGGGAGATCTTGTCGCAATTTCTGATGCGCTCGTTTTCGAGCGGCTCGACCTCGAAGACATCCAAAGCGGCACCTGCCACTTTGCCTGCCTCGATCGCGTCGACCAGCGCGTCTTCATCGACGACTCCGCCGCGCGCGCAGTTGATGATGAAAACACCATCCTTCATGAGTTCGAATTCTTCTTTGCCGATGAGCGGTTTTCCGCCTGAGAACGGAACGTGAAGCGAAATGTAATCCGCCTCGCGAAGTACGTCTTTCAAGCACTTTTGCTCGCAGTTATCGCCTTCAAGCTGGAGGCAATCGTGGAAAATTACATCCATGCCTAACGCGAGGCATTTGAATGCCAACGACCTCGCGATGCGACCGAATCCGATCAGTCCGAGCGTCTTGCCGGCGATCTCCGTGCCCGAGTACTGCTTCTTCAACCATTTGCCTTCGCGCATGGTGACATTCGCCTCACCGATGTGGCGTGCGAGAGAAAGCATATGACCGAGCGCCAGCTCCGCGACGGCACTGCTCGAAGCGGCAGGCGTATTGCGGACTTCGATGCCTTTTTCCTCAGCGTAATCGACGTTGATGTTGTCGACGCCGACACCTCCACGGATGATCAGCTTCAGATTGCCCGCTGCGCCGGCATCGATCTCGGGGTTGCGGATTTTTGTCGCACTGCGGACAATGACTGCGTCAACTTCCGCCAGTCTCGCCAAGAGCGCGTCGCCTTCATATTTCGCCGTATCGACGACATGACCGAGGTCAATAAGAGCCTGCTTGGCAGATGCATCGATACCGTCATTTGCAAGAATTAACGCCATGATTACGCCTCCAATCCGAGAATTTCGTTCATCGCCGCGATCACTTCATCGAGCGTCTCCTCTTGAAGTTCGCCCATCGTCGCGATGCGGAATGTCGAGCTCTTAAAATCACCGTAGCCACCGCCAAGCCTGTATCCGCGCTCTAGCATCGGCTTGCTCAGCTCGCTGAACACGAATTCAGGCGGTGTGCTGATGCATGTCACGGTATTGGAACGATAACCTTCCGCCGCGAAGAGCGCAAAATGCTTCTCCGCCCATGCACGCACTTTGTCCGCCAACAGTTTGTGACGGGCGAAGCGGTTTTCGAGACCTTCCTCCAAGATGCGATCGAGCTGGTAGTCGAGCGCGAACATGTGGGACAGAGACGGCGTCGACGGATACTGGAAATCCTTCGCGACGCGCTTATAAAGGCGCAAAATGTCGAGATAATATCCTCTGTTCTCCACCTGCTCCGCCGCCTTGAGCGCACGTTCGGAGATGGAGCACAGGCTGAGTCCCGGCGGGAGCGCCAAGCACTTCTGTGTTGATGTGATACAGCAGTCGATACCCCATGCATCGACTTCGACTTTATCCCCACCGAGCGAGGAAACTGCGTCGACGAGATAGAGTACGTCATCGTATTTACGGATCACATCACCGATTTCTTTACAGGGGTTCACGACGCCGGAGCTCGTCTCGTTGTGCGTGACTGTGACCACGTCATATTTGCCGGTTTTCAGCGCTTCATCTACCATTTCCGGTGTCGTCGGCTGCCCGGGCTCCGACTTGAAGATATCAGCGGGAACATTGTTCGCAGTTGCGAGCTGGTGCCAGCGATTTCCGAATGCGCCGACAGAAAAAACAGCCGCCCTCTTACGTGTGCAGCTGCGAATGGAGCCTTCCATCAAACCTGTTCCCGAAGAAGTTGACAGGAGGATGGTATCGTCCGTGTACATCAATTTCTGTAATTTTTCCGAAATGCTCTTTTGCAGTTCCGTTGCTTCTGCTGTTCTGTGCCCGATCATGGGTGTCGCCATTTTTTCCAACACACTTGGATCGACGTCTGTTGGACCGGGGATAAATAGTTTTTTGTACATGGTACCTCCTGAAGAAATTTATGATGATAAGAACGGTCAATTTGACCGCGTATTATTTTAACACAATCAACCGTAATATTACATATTTTTTTAAGCATAATGTGGCGGTACGTGGCAGTATTCGTACTTTAACTTTCATGCACATGAGCGTCAAAACATGTTCCATTCCACAAAACTTCCCTCCGAGTCGACGATGCGCACGGACAGTTGCTGATTGATTGCCTCCTTTAATAGCGGCACGTGAGAAATAATACCGATCATGCGATTGTCAACAGTGAGGTCCTGCAAAACGCGAATCGCGTCTTGGAGAGAATCGTCGTCAAGTCCTCCGAATCCTTCGTCGACAAACAAGGCGTCAATCTCTACGCCTCCGGCGTGCTCTGATATGACGTCCGACAAACCGAGAGCCAAGGCGAGCGCCGCTTGAAATTTCTCACCTCCGGAGAGCGTCGAAACGGGGCGCTCTTTCGTCGTCCAGAGATCTTCCACGGATAGATCGAGTCCCGTCCTGGAACGCTGGTCAACCCCGCCTTCCGAGCGACGGAGCTTGTAGCGACCGTTCGTCATGGTCGAGTACCGCAGATTGGCGCGAGCGATGACCTGAGAAAAATACCACGTCTGTACAAACGTCTCGAAACTGATTTTGTCGGCTTCTCTATGCTGACCCGAAGCAAGTTTGGAAATGTCTCCCAGCATGCTCTCCTCTTTCGCCAAAGCGATCGCATCCCCGAGAAGCTTTTCAATCTCCTTCATACGGTCATTGAACTGTCTGACGCGGAGTGTCTCGTCCGTATAGGCGGATTCGAGTTCAACTTGTGTTTCTCTCATAGCATCAACGACCGCCTTCGCTGTCTCTTCGTCCTGCCTAATCAAGTCTTTTGCTTCTGCGCTCAGACGCTCTAAATCGTGCTTATTCACTTGGCGAGCGCGCTCTTCTTCGTCGACTTGTTTGCGCAGCGCCGTACGCTCATCCGTACGCAGACGTTTCTCCCGGTAATCGTTCTCCGTGACGAATTTCGCCTCTTCGAGCGCCTCGCGGAAATCCTTTTCTCGATCGACACAAGTTTCTTCCGCATTTTTCAAGCTTGCTTGATTCGATTGATGCGCCGCCTTCACCGCCGAGAACTGTTCGCTCGCGTTCCTTTCAGCCTCGGTTGCACCTTTGAATTCTTCGTTCAGCTCTTCAAATACCCTCGACTTATTCAGGAATTCCTCTTGTACTTCGTCAAAAGAGCGCCCTGAAACACGCTCTTTCAATTCCTTCAGCCTAGCCTGCAATTCCGCCAGCTCAAGGCGTTTCCTCTCTCGTTCCTCCTGCAATGCTCCAAGCTTTGTCTTGTTGTCGCTCAACGCGTCGCGCTGAGTCTTCAATTCATTCGCCAGTTCAGCGCGACGATCGACTCGCCCCTTTGCAGATTGCACAGCTTGATCGGCAAGAGCCCGCTCCGACGACAAAAAGGCATTGACCGTTAAAACATGCTCATCGAAAATCTTCAACTCGGTCTCGATCGCGCCGAATTCATCAACGTTCTCAACGTGTCGTGCGGGCACTTTCGAATCGAAGGACAACCCGCTCCGCCGTTCAACTATCTCCGTCAACACGACGATCTCAGAAGAGAAATGGTCGAGCGTCGACTTTGCGACCGCCATCCCCTTTTGCAAAGCGGCGCTTGCGCGGTCAAAATGCTCACGTTTTTCATCCGCAACCTTTTGGAGGCGTTCGACGGTCGCTTCGTCAAGCGCTTTTTCCGGCAGTGTCGCCTTCATCGGGTGTTCTGTCGATCCGCAGACGGGGCAAGGGTCGCCGTCCTTCAAACTCGATGCCAGGTAACCGGCGCGTTCATGAAAAAGCATCTCCGTCGCCGTTTGCGCCTCCTGACTCGCATGCTTCCAGGCGAGATGCAACTCATCGAACCGCTTCCTGTCATCGAGTATCTTCTCGGTGTCTTTCCGCAGGTCGGAGAGCGTTTCACGCATTGCAGTCATCTGGGCGACATCGCTCTCAACGTCACGAAAGCGCGTTTGCGCCGCATGCCATTCTTTCTCCGCATCCGCCAAAGCATCCATCTCGGTGATGACATCTTCAATCGTTTTTTCCAACGTTTCGCCCCGTTTAAGGTGTTGTTGATAGGCGGTTTCGAGTTGTTCCAAAGTGATCTTCGCTTTCTTGGAAGCTTCTTCGATCGGCGTCATGGACTTGAGGATTCCCAGCTCATCGGCAAGTCTGCTTATCGCGGGAGGCAGTTCTTGACGTTCCTGATCGCGCTCTTTTACTTTCATCAAGCGCTCGCCTGCCTTTTCTTTCTCCGTCGTCGCCTTCTTCAAAGCCTCGGTCGATTGCTTGACTTTCTCCCGTACATCTGCGACCGCCTTCTCCGCAATCTGCCAAGCATTCCAAGCGGGATCGACGACGCGGGCAGCTCGCTCATCATCGTCGAGACGTTGCTTGAGACCACGATAAGCTTCTTCGGTCGCTTCGAGTTTCTCACGCATGGCAAGCGCTTTTTCGTACGCGTCGATCGTCTCGTTATCCCTGCGAATCTTCTCAAGCGCGATCTCCCTTCGGCGCAGTTTCGCCTGCGCGTCGGTTCGATCACGATCGAGCTTTCGGAGTACCGATTCCATCTCTTTGCCTATGCGTTTGAGTTCGCTGGAAAAATCCTCGATCACCCACAATGAACGCGATTCAAGAATCTCGTCGCGCTTGTTCGCAGCGTCTTCTTCACTGTCCGGCAGTTGAAGACCTCCCAATTCGTGAAACAATTTGTCCTCGCACCTCTCGCGCTCGTTCTTCGCTTCTTTCCACTTTTCCGTAATGAGCGTCTGTATGCATTCGTACAATCCCGTATCGAAGAGTCTTCTGAAAATCTCCGATCGATCGCTGCTGCTCGTCCCGATCAGCTCGTAAAATTCACCCTGAGCGATCATGGCGACTTGGCGGAACTGACTCTTATCGAGCCCGAGAAGTTCTTTCATCTCCTCTTCGACTGCTCTGACCATCGTGACCGCGTGTCCGTCCGGATAGGTGAGCTCGACCTCCGCCGCCTTGGTCGTCATACCCTGCCCTCGTTGCTTCGGTCTTGCATAGCTCGGGCTTCGCTTGATCTTATATGTCTCCCCGCGGAGAAGAAATTCAAGTTCAACGAATGTCTCGACATCGCTATCGGCAAAGTCGCTTCGCAGCTTGTCGTGACCGCGTGTCATGCCGCTCGTATCGTTGTAAAGAGCAAACATGATCGCATCGAAAATGAGCGTCTTGCCTGAGCCCGTATTGCCCGTTATGAGAAAGAGTCCCTCTTCAAGGCGGTCGAATGCAATCGTCGTCTCTTTCGCATAAGAACCGAAAGCACTCATCGTCAATCTAACCGGTCTCATGCTTCACCTCCCCCGACGATATCCTCAGCTTGAGCCGTCACCTCCCTCACAACGCGCAACTGTTCCTCCGTCAGCGGTCGATGCAATTGGCGCTCAAAAAACTCGGCGAACAGATCGACCGGACTCTTCTTCACCAAGTCCGAGCCCGCAATGAGCGTCTCCGATTCAGAAGAATCGCCCCGCTCCCGCTGAAACAACAGACGCATGACGTTTGGATAGACATCGCGAAGACGACTCATGGGGTCGATGACGGGACCCGAATCTGTCAACGTAACTTCGAGATAATCGAGTCGGGCATTGTCACCGAGACGTTTTAAGCGCGCACCTTGTTCAAGCAATTCCGACAGCGTCCCGCTGATGCGGCGCATGTTGCGCCTTCTCTTGAGCGGCTCTTGCCTGACGGTGACGGAACCGTCCGCCATCATGTCGACGATGAGGGCGCCTTTTACGTGGTTAACTTCGGAAAACGAATACGGGAGAGGCGACCCGGAATAATAGACGTTGTGAATACCGACTTGTTGCATGCCGTGCAGATGCCCGAGGGCGACGTAATCGAACGCGGAAAAGAGAGAGACATCGACTTCATCTGCCGTGCCGACTTGAAGCGTTTCCGACTCCGTTCGTATGGGCGTGAAGCCGCGTGCGACGACAAATTGATGGGCGACGAGAACTTGTCGCCCTTTGCCGCGCGTCACACGCGTAAGCGCCGCCTCGATCGCCTCTTCGACGGTCTTGATCTCTCGTTCAGGGAAAAAACGCCTCACATGACCTGCTCGTATGAACGGCAAAAGATGGAATGTCACCCACCCTCCGTCATCGCCTCTCACTTCAACAGAAGGAACCGTCCCGTTGAAGACGCCGACGATGTGAATGTTGTGTTTTGTGAAGAGAGAGCTGACGTGCGACAGACGCTCTCCCGAGTCGTGATTCCCTGCGATCATGAGGATCGGCACGGACAATTCCAATAAATGTGTAAGAAGTCGCTCGTAGAGATTCATCGCCTCGACCGACGGTATCGCTTTGTCATATACATCACCGGCGATGACGATCGCTTGCGGTCGCTCGCGCTTGCATAAATCGATGATCGAGTCGAGCACGACCGCTTGGTCTTCTGCCATAGGAAACTCATGAACTCGCTTCCCGAGGTGTAAATCGGACACGTGAATAAAACGCAATGCTCAGCCCTCCATTCCGAGAAATTCCAACAGCGCAGGCAATTCTCTGTACGCCTGCTCATAGCCTAACTGATACTGCTCCAACAGTTTGCTCTCTTCGCGCTCCATCATCGTGACATCGAGCGCCTTCGGATAGAAAACATACGCTCTGCCCTGACGCTCAAGCTCTTCAATCCGTTCAAGCGTCACGTTGTACCTGATGTGCCTCGTCATCAGCGCCTCTCCCTCAATCGGTCGATGCTTAAACAAGGCATCTAAAATCTTTGGTCCGGGAGGAGGACTCAGGCGGAAACCGCGCTCCCGCGTCAAGACGAACACAAAACGCTCGTACCCGTCCTCGATGGCGGGATCAAGCGCGATCCCCGAACCGAGACCACCGTCGACGTAATCTTCGCCATCAATCGTCGTTACGGGCATCAGGAACGGCATCGTTGACGACGCCCGCACGCGCAGAATCAAGTCGTCGAACGTCAGAATGTCTTTTCGATGCCAGTAAACGACCTCGCCGCGATCGCGATTAAAAGCGCCGATCACACATTCCGCGTCATTTCGAGAGAATGCGTCAAAGTCGTAGGGTATCGCTCCGCCGGGTCTCGGCGCTTCGGAATAAATATATTCGGAGTTAAAAAAACCCTCGCCCTTCAACCATGATTTCAGATCGCCGAACGAAGGATCCGACACAAATTCAGTAAAACTCCTCTTCGTTCTCTTGATATCGCGCGAGAGATAGTTGACGGTCAGCGACGAACCCGCTGAAATACCGGCGACGTAATTGAAGTATATCTTCTGTTCGAGAAGCATCGCGACAAACCCCGACGTGTAACTGGCGCGCATGCCCCCGCCCTCAAAGATCAAGGCAGTATCATGAATATTACTGACTAACGGTTGATTCTGTCCCATGGTTCATTAACGCTCATTTCTTAAGCCGCTAAGCGACCCAATCGTCGTGTTCTCCGAAGATTACCGCGTTCGCCTGCTACGTCCAAATGATAGAAAATCTGCATAAGATTCTCGCTGACGATGCCGCGTTTGCTCTGTATGTTCTCCTATGATAACGCGAATACGGACTTACGACCTTACACATGTCGATAAAAATACGCAGCAATCAATAAGCATCTCGATTGTGGATATGCGAGGTCAATCTTTCATCTTTCCGGAGTTCCGCCACTCGACCATCCAGTCGCCCGTCTCGCCATCCCATGGAAGTGCGACTCGGCGTTCGGCACCGTGCCGGAGGCGAACGAGCCGAACGAAACGCACAAAAGGAATCCCGTAACCGAATGCCGTGCGCCAGATCGCGTACGTGCGCGTAAACGATGCCGAGATAGAGAGTCTGCCCCGATCACGATGGAGCACGTAGATACCGAAAAGGCGCTTCCCAATCGTCGTACCCGTCCACGCGATCGAGAAAACCTCGTACAAACATGCGATAAAGACGGCGATCGTGAGATCGCACAGCACCAAGCCAAGATTCTTATTTGCTGAACCGCCGGTCAGCAAACGTTCAGCGGCACACCATAAAACGAGCGCCATCAAACAATCGACCAATCGCGCACAACCTCGTCGTGCGAGCCCCGGGTTGACTCTCTCGTTCTCTCGACGGCACATGACGATAGTATACGCATACCTTTTGGGCACCTGTATTCACTTGTCTTGATTTCTCACGTCGCGATCCGTCAATTTGCCCTGAGATTCTACTCTGTGTATTTCTTAATGATATGATTTAATGAATGCGGAACAACGGGAGACGCAACCAATAAGACTTGGCGACTCTCTTTCGACCGTTATACCGGATTTATGCTGAGGTTGCTAAAAAGAATTGTGTGAAAGAAGTCAGACATGACCGTCACGAGACAGATAAAACTCACTAGCTCTGACAATTCTTTTCCGCGACGGAAAACCGGCGCGGAAAAGTCTGTGCGTAGAATATCCATGTTGCGCCTCGCGCTTCTCTTGCTGACGGCTTTTTGCATAGTGCTCACATCAAGCTGTACTCCGACCGACACACCCACACCGTCAGATTCAGGTGATACGACCTCGCCATCCGCATCAAACGGTACGGATCCGTCGAACGGTCCGCCCGCGCCCGACATGAGCAAGATCAAAGTCCCGGGTATTCTGCCCGACGATGAGCTCCTCATCGATATCGACGTGATGGACCTCGTTTTTTACAGTCAATTTACCCAGAGAAAGAAGTTCGAATTCGTCTTCGTCTCCTCCAAGCCCGTGAAGGCGGATGATCTCATCGTTGAATTGAGCGGCACGTCGGTGGAGAGCTATGTGCCGAAAATGCAGCTAATCGAAATCATCGAAAAAGATAACGGATTTCCCTACCATCTCTTTCAGACTTATCAGGGGATGGACTGGAATGAATACAGCCGTCAATACAATCTATATCTTGACTATTTCGAGAGCTGGAATTACTCTCTCCTTCCCGAAAAAAGAGCATTTGAAGAATTCGACAATAAGGATTACCCCGCTTATTTGAAATTCATTGAGAACGGACCTCCAACGTACCACCAGTATTTCGCCTACGTGGACTTGAAACCGCTGTTCGAAGGCGACAGAACGGGAAGCGTCGAATTTAACCGGATGACCGTCCGTTTCGGCGATAAAACATATCGCTTCGACGTTCGCGTCAAGATCGACTACGACCGAGAGCCACCTCAATCATTGTCGAAGTACGGCTCTTTCTTGTTGCGTGAGACGATCCTCGAGCCCTTTGCATTGGCGTACAGCGAGGACGGCGCGTTCTTGTCAGGCTATGCCGATATGATGATTGACAGTACGAAGGTGCCGCCGCTGATCGAATATGACATTTTTGGTGAGAGATATGAGATGTCTCCTCTCTTACGACTGCACATGAAAGATGTCCAACTGATTGACAACGAGGCGGCGACCTTGCGTGGCATCCGTCTCAACGATGTTTCCCTCTATTATTCCAGTGACGGGAGACGGTGCGCTTGGCGATACGATCGAGACGTCTTTTATGACGGGTTGAAAAGCAACTACTGGAATCTTCAAGGATCCGCATCGCAACAAGTAGGGCTGTATTTAAGCGGGCATTCGAGGAAGAGATTTCATTTTGACATCATGGATCCGCGTTATCAAGGGAAATCGGCTTTTATCGCGAAGTATTACGCGACGATTTACTACGACGAAATAGACCCGGAAACGTCTTTTTTAGTCGAGGATTTATACGATTACTGCGAAATTAACGTCATGACGCGGCGCAATGTTCACGAAATCGTCGCGGAACGACTCGACGGCATAGACGTCAAGGCACGGTATTTCAGCGACCTGTACACCGGTTCACGCGGAGACTCGCGATAGTCAGAGAAGAAGACATGAAGGTGCCGAAACGAAAAAACATACGACACATCGCCTTGAGCGCGATGAAAGGGCGTAAAAATGACACGAAACTGTTGCTTTTCGTGATCATCCTCGTGTTCCTGTTTATTTCGTTGTCGCAAATACTCCTCGCCTCCATCGCCAAGACGGATCACTTGCGCCGCACCAACTTGTACGGCACGTGGCAGGTCATGTATCACGGCGCCTCGGAAGAAAAAACAAATGCCCTCCGAGAGAAGATGACGGGCATATCGCTCTCCGTCTTGCCGATTGCCGGCTACACACAAGACAACCAACTGATCGCTTCATTCGATGACAAGACGATGGAGTTGGGCAATTTTAAACTCAAGGATGGTCATCTTCCTGAAACGCCCGACGAAATTGCGCTTGTTGGCTCCGGCGATGATGCAAACCGTGCGATCGGTTCGACGGTGACGATAAAGTATTTGTCCGATCACACGCTCAAACATTATACGTCTTCGGAATCGATCCTCGATCAATACGCTCCGCTTTATCAGTATCTCCCCCTCAACGATCTGCGCATCGTGCGGGAATTCGAACGATGGTGGGCAGAGAAAGGCGGCAGTATCATAAAAGGAGTCGCAGGATATGAAACGTATCCGCGCAACCTTTCGGAGTGTACTGCACTGCAATACAGAGCTCTCTTCGCACAATGGATGCGCCGGGTGAGCGTCCCCGGTTCGCTTACAGGGGGCTACTGGACTGAACAGTTCGGCAAGACGACGACTTCAAACGATCTTATAGGGTACGAAGGAACCACCATTACCATACAACGACTCATGAGGGAAGTTTCCTATTACGGCGAAGAGTTTGGCGGTTACGATAGCAATGGACTCGAAGGATACGCGAAACCTTGGTTCACAAAAGTCCAGTTCAGCAAGGAATACAAAGTAACGGGATTGATCGAACCTTACGAGGAGCGTTGGGATACGGAGGGTTTCGAAATGCCTTCCGCGTTCGTGACGCCCGAAGAATGTCAATTTATCCATAACGCCATGGACGCTCCGAGAGAGAAGTTTATAGAACTTCCCCCCTACGAACCGCAATCGATCGTGCTTTTTGCGGGATCGCCCAAGATGGCGTCGTCGCTGTATGAGCAAGGCTTACCCGTCTACGAAGACGGACTCACAAAGCGTTTCAAAATATCGAAACTGCAGAAGGGCTTTGGAAAGTACGGCGGCTACATCACCGGACTTGATCGCGAGGGCAATGAAGTCAGCCTGCCGTACGAAGGTGAAGGGGGACTGTTAAAGGTCGAACACCCATATCAATTATACACAACAGTCGAACAATTGCGGACGGGAACGTTTTCATACGAATCAGTTTTCCCTATGCCCATCCCGACACTCAGCGCGGACAAAGCGTACGAAACGAATGAAGAACCGTACCGCATCAACCGCTTCGCCTACCCGCCCGATACGGATGTCGCCGTTCAGCTTCAGACTGTCATGTCCTTGAGCCTGAGCGCCGTCAGCTTCTGCGCCGTCTTTCTGATCTCCTTAACGCAATTGAGGCGCCGATCAAAACGCGTCGCGCTCATGCGCGCCATCGGCGCGAGCAAAGGGCAGACGGTTAAGCTTCTCGCATGGGAGACATGGTATCAGCTCGCCTTCGGCGTTCCGCTCGGGTTATTGATTGGCTTCATCCTCAGCTTCATCGCAGTGAAAATCTTCGGAGCATCATATTCCGTCGGCATGGTCTTCAGTATCGACGTCGGCGCGCTTATCTTGGGCATCCTCGGGGGCGTCATCTCTGTCCTCGTCTCCATGGCTCTCTCCGGTCTTTACGCCATGCAAATTCCGCTCATCAGCGGAGCGGAGAAAGCTCCGAAGAGAATCTGTGAGAAGCCCCGTGCAAAACTCAGGAAAAGAAAGAAAATGACGCGTCTGTCGCTCGTGAGACGGGAATTATCCTTCAATCGCGGACGAAGCTTGGCGGCATTCGCTCTTTCATTCCTCTTGATTCTGAGTACGATCCTCGCTGTCTTTCTTGGATCCAACGCCTTTTCTCGTTGGCGCGAGACAGTCTATCTGCCGGACAAACCCGATTATATCGTCCGCGTTCCGTACCGCGTGAACAAGCCTTTCCTCGAAGAGATCATGGAGGAAATCGGCTCTATAACGGACATCAATCGCGTCATCCCCTATCATACCGGCGAGAACTTGTCTCTCGTGTGTGAAGAGCTCCTGCCAAAAAGCTCACGCCTGACACTCGAATATGAGAAAAACGCTCCCGGTCAGCCGGGATCCTCTTTCAGCCTGACGGGCGGGTACAAAGAAGCACTTAACTACCACGATGAGTATCTCTTCCGCGAACAGGGAATGGACGAATACTATGATCCCGATCAGAACGACGGTTCCGGCTCGCGCAAATGGGAAGACGTAACGAGCGTTTTCGTCGATCTCCTCTGCTTCGATTTCGATCTCTATCCGACCGCTAAAGACCTTCTGGAGAAAGCTCTCGCTGAAGGAGATGTCGATTGGGAACGGCTCGCAAAAGGCGAGACGTGTATTGTACTGAGTCCGCTCTACGACGACGACTTGCAAACGAGTACAAACAGAAATGATCGACATCTCTTCTATCGCGACGACGGCGTCGACGTGGGCGATGTGTTCAGGCTGAAAGGACACACGCAGAACTTGGGTATGGATGGCGATCTGAGCATTACAACAAAGGAAAATGTGGTGGAAGTCTCAGGGATTATTCACTACTTCCCGGATCGCGGATTCTGGCCGCTCAGCGACGAGCCGAAGCGCTTGACAATCATCAGCGGAGAACCCCTTTTAAAGTCGCTCTATCACCTCAGCGGTAAAAGGATGGACGCATATCAGTCCTCACTCTTTGAGATCATGTCGCGACTCTTCCAACCCGACTGCATGGGAAAATCGTATTTTTGTCTCTTCGCGGATCCTAAAGCGGAAGGCGGCATGCTCGATATCTCCGTCCACCAGTGGGCGGAGAGCCACGGCTTCCATGTCACGGACTACCGCATGGCAAACCGAGCGCTCTACACGGACGCCCAAAGTTCCATGCTGATGACCGTGTTACTGGCTGCCGGAGTCATCTTCATCACGCTTGCGATCCTCATCAATACGAACCAATCGACCGTTGACGCGAACAAAAAACGTACGGGTATACTCCAAGCAATCGGACTGACGAAACAAGATTTTCTCGTGATGCAAGTCCATAAGGCGCTGCCCTCCGCGCTCATCGCGCTTCTGTTGTCGCACGGTATCGTCGCGGGCGTGCTCGTCATCATCTCGGTCTTCTTCAAGGGCGTTTCACCCCGTGTGCTCATCCCGCATATGGCGGAAACGTATTTCTGGCAGTACCCTTGGACGATTCACGCGGCGCTTTGCATCTTGTTCGTCGTCCTTTCGGTCGTGATCGCGGTCAATCCGATGCGAAAAGTCGCTTCAGAGTCTGCCATCGACAACATCCGCGATTGATCAGCGTCTATCGCGTCGATTTCCTTACGAAGCTTTGCTGGAGTTGCGTTACAACACATAAGACCCTCCATTTCATGAGAATAGCCTCATATGGTAAAATGCAAGCACTTGCACCGCATGCCCGGAGCTCGTTTTTGTGAGCCCAAAGTCAGACTATAGTAATGATCTGACAACTAGCGGGCAAGACTAAAACATGATGGACCTTAGCGTATGAAACGAACAAATTATTGCGGTCTTTTTTCTGAACGAGATGTCGGGAAACGGACGACAGCTTGCGGGTGGGTAGAGACGAAACGCGACATGGGCGGCGTCATCTTCATCGATCTCGTCGACCGGGAGGGCGTGCTTCAAATCGTCTTCAACCCAGCCTACACATCGCCTGAAGCGTTCGCTCTCGCCGAGCGTGTACGAAATCAGTCAACACTGATGGTAGAAGGCGAGATGTTCCTCCGCGACGAAGAAACGGTCAACACGAAAATCGACACGGGTACCGTCGAACTGCGTGTAACGCATGCCGTACTTCTTTCAGCATGCGGCGATCTTCCGTTCAATCCCGCCGAGGCCGACGATGTCCGAGAGGACCTTCGTCTCAAGTATCGTTACCTCGATTTAAGGCGCAAGCGTCTGCGCGATAACATTCGCTTCCGACATCGCGTCACATCGTCGATTCGCCGGTTCATGGACGATGAGGGTTTCATTGACGTGGAAACGCCTATCCTGACGAAGAGCACGCCGGAGGGCGCGCGCGATTACCTCGTGCCCAGCCGCATTCACCCCGGATCTTTTTACGCATTGCCTCAGTCACCGCAACTCTTCAAGCAGCTCCTCATGGTCTCGGGCTTCGATCGGTACTACCAGATCGCCCGCTGTTTCCGCGATGAGGACTTGCGCGCTGACAGGCAGCCGGAATTTACCCAGCTCGACCTCGAGATGTCGTTTGTCGAGATGGAGGACGTCCTCATGCTGTTGGAGAACTTGCTCCGTCACGTCATGCTCGACGTCAAGGGCATCCGCTATGCCGATCCGTTCCCGCGTTTCACATGGGCGGAAGCCATGGATCGTTACGGCAGCGACAAGCCCGATTTGCGCTTCGATTTGCCGATTGTCGATATAACCGACCTTAAGGCGGTCTCCGAGTTTTCCGTGTTCAGCAAAGTCGTCGAGGCGGGCGGAGTCGTTCGCGCCATAACCTTGCCGGGACAGTACGATTTGACGCGTTCGACGATCAACGAACTGACCGATTTTGCAATCTCTGAAGGTGCCGGCGGCATGGCGTGGATCGCGTGGAGACCCTCCGGCGAGATTTATTCCATCTTGACGAAATACATCGAAGAACAGAATCTGCTCGAACTATTGCGGCGCGTCGGCGCCGAACCTGGCGACTTCGTTCTGTTCTCGGCAGATAAACTCGACATCGTCCGGCGCGTGACGGGCGCGCTCCGCCTGAGGCTCGGCGACATGTTGGGACTTCGCGACCCCGACAAGTTCGCTTTCGCCATCGTGACCGACTTCCCTATGTTTGAATATAACGAAGAGGAAGATCGGTACACGGCGCAGCACCACCCCTTTACGATGCCGTTTGAGGAGGATTTTGACTACCTGTTGACGGATCCGCTACGTGTGCGCTCACAGGCGTACGACTTCGTCCTAAACGGGACGGAACTCGGATCGGGCAGCATCCGTATCCACCGAAGCGACATCCAAACGCGCGTTTTCCAAGCGCTCGGTCTCATCGATCAAGAGATTGAGGAACGATTCGGCTTTATTATTAATGCGTTTAAATACGGCGCTCCTCCGCACGGCGGATTCGCCTTCGGCTTGGATCGGCTCGTCATGATCCTCGCAGGCGAGCAGTCGCTGCGCGATGTCATCGCCTTTCCGAAGATAAGAGATGCCTCGTGCCCCATGACGGACGCACCCTCGACAGTCGACGAAGTGCAGCTCGACGAGCTCTCCATTTGTCTCGCCGACGCGATTCGTCCCGAGCGCGATCGCGCCGTCACAAAGGAGAACAAACGCCGCGCGGAACTCAACATCAAGCGTTTAGCGGAAGAATCGCGCCTCCAAATCTCGCGGAAAGACGAAGCCGGTATGCGGGACAGCTTGCTGGAACTCATCTCTTTTGCGGACGCGCTTCATGAGGTCGACACGGACGGCGTAGAGCCGACCTATAGCCCCTCTGAATCACATGACGTTTGGCTAACGGAGCGAGACGACCGCGCGCTGACGGCAGAAGATGCGCTTGCCAACGCACCGGAATCACGTCAGCAGTTTTTCTTCGTCCCGCCGGTCGTCGAGTGAGAGGAGAGCGAGAATGGATTATCAATCAATGCAATTACAACAGCTCGCAGACGGTCTTCGCGCACGTAATTTCTCCTCGCGCGAACTCACCGAAGCCGTCTTTTCGACCATCGAACAAAAAGAGCCCGTGATCGGCGCCTACATCACGCTGACGCGCGATCTTGCCATGCGGCAGGCAGACCGTGTCGACGAACTCCTTTCGGCAGGATTGGCGCTGCCGCCACTCGCAGGCATCCCTGGAGCGCTGAAAGACAACATCGCGACTTCGGGTATCCCTACGACAAACGCATCAAAAATGCTCGCCGACTTCGTCCCGCCTTACGACGCGTTCGTTTGGCGCATCCTCAAACAACAGGAAATGGTGCTCACGGGCAAAGCCAACATGGACGAGTTCGCGATGGGTCATTCGACTGAATCATCCGCTTTCCACTTGACGCGCAACCCCTACGACACGACGCGTGTCCCCGGCGGAAGTTCCGGCGGTTCGGCGGCGACCGTCGCCTCGGGCGAGGCGTGTTTTGCTCTTGGAACCGACACGGGCGGTTCTGTGCGCCAACCGGCGACGCTCTGCGGAATTGTCGGCATGCGCCCCACGTACGGGCTTATCTCGCGGCGCGGCGTGACATCATTCTCATCCTCCCTCGATCAGGTAGGACCGATGACACGAAGCGTCCGCGACAACGCACTTTTGCTTGATGCGCTCGCTTTTTTTGATCGCAAGGACGCTCAATCGGTCGCGCAGCGAACAGACTCTTTCGTTGCCGACATTGAGCAGCCTTTCGGTCAACCTGTGATCGGCTGGCCTCAAGCGTACTTCGAGTCAGATGACCTGCTCGATGACGTCAAACATCAACTCGAGAAGGCGCGCGATTTCTTTGAATTGATCGGCGCACGCATCGTTCCGATTGACCTCGAAATGCTCGATGCCTGCATGGCAGCCTATTACATCCTCTCGAGCGCGGAAGGATACTCCAACATGAATCGTTATGACGGTATCCACTACGGACATCGCAGCGATCATGCGGAGACGCTTGAGGAGATTTACACCCTTTCGCGTTCAGAGGGTCTTGGAGCGGAAGTAAAACGAAGGATTCTCTTAGGCTGTTTCGCACTGTCCTCGGATAATTTCGACGCTTTTTACATGAAAGCCGCAAAAGTGCGCACCATGGTCGTCCGTGAGTTTGAAGAAGTGTTCCGGACGTGCGACGCGATCCTCACGCCTGTCACGGCGACGCCCGCGTGGCATCTCGGAACACACCCGGAGGAGTTGGGCGGCAACAAATACAGCAACGACCGTTTTACTCTCCCGCCGTCACTCACGGGGATGCCGGCGCTCGCTGTTCCGGCAGGCTTGACCGATGCGGGATTGCCCGTCGGCATGCAACTGATCGGACCGCGCTTCTCGGAGGGAACGCTCTATCGCTTGGCTGCCGCCTATGAAGACGCACACGGATTATTGCCGTTACCCGGGGAGGTGAAAGCATGAGCATCACGGATTACGAAAGTGTCATCGGTCTCGAGGTTCACGTCGAGCTCAACACGACGCACAAAGCTTTCTGCGAATGCTCAACAACGTTTGGAGCGCCGCCCAACTCGCAAGTCTGCCCCGTCTGTCTCGCCATGCCCGGCGCACTCCCCGTCCTGAATCGTGAAGTAGTCGATTTCGCCATTAAGGCTGGCATCGCGACACACTGCACAATCGAGCCTGTATCGCGTTTCGACCGCAAAAACTATTTTTACCCCGACCTGCCGAAGGCATATCAAACAACGCAGAACGATTTCCCGATCTGTACGAATGGCTACGTGGACGTAGCGAGCGGTGACGGCATTCGCAGGATTCGCATCTCACAAATTCACATGGAGGAAGACGCAGGCAAATTGATGCACCACAGTGAGGGCACTGAGATCGACTGCAACCGTTGCGGCGTACCTCTCCTCGAGATCGTCTCGGAGCCTGACGCGCGGTCGGCGGAAGAGGCTGTCGCCTACCTTCGTAAACTGAGAGCCATCGTCCGCTACACGGGCATTTCAGACGGAAAAATGAACGAGGGGTCTCTCCGTTGCGATGTCAACTTGTCCGTTCGAAAAAAGGGCGAAGAAGCTTACGGAACGCGTGTCGAGATCAAGAACATCAACTCCTTTAACTTTGTGGCTCGCGCGATCGAGAGCGAATTCAAGCGCCAAGTCGAGCTCCTCGAAAGCGGCGGCATGATCGTCCAGGAGACGCGCCGTTTCGACGAGAAAACGGGACAGACGTATTCGATGCGGTCAAAGGAAGACGCCGCCGACTATCGTTACTTCCCCGATCCCGACCTCGTCCCTGTCCGCGTGACAAAAGAAGAAGTGGAAGCCATAAGGAAGACTATTCCGCGCATGGCGGACGAGCGCAAAGCGTCGTACATGGCGACGTATAACCTCACGCCGTACGAAGCCGAGAGACTGACGGAAGACAAGGAGATGAGCGACTTCTTCGAAGATGCCGTCGCGCATACAAGCTACCCGAAAATACTTGTCAACTTGATTCTCGCCGATATCTCGCCGCTCTTTACGGAAGACACGGTTGAGTATCCCGTGAACCCGGTAAGCTTAGGCGCGCTGTCGGATCTCCTCGGAGAAGACGAGATCAACAGCAACACGGGCCGACGCATCTTGAAGTCCTTGCTTGAGAATGACTTCGACCCGAAAGCCTATGTCGTAGAGCATCAGCTTGCGCAGATCAATGACCGCTCCGCCTTGGAATCGATCGTCCAAGCCGCCGTTGCCGCCAATGAGCGCGCCGTCAAAGACTACCTCGGCGGCAAAGAAGCGGCCCTCCGCGCCGTTATCGGCTTCGTCATGAAGGAGACACAGGGACGAGCCAATCCCCTGCTCGTGGAGGAAATAATTCGCGAAGCGATTGTCTAATAATCACGACTTGACAGCTAAAAACGCGCCTCGATGCCGTAGCGGTACCGGGGCGCGTTTTCATGTAAACAGCTATTTCTAGTAAACCAACTTTTCCAACGTTGACTCGTCGAATGAGCGCAAGAGTTCCGTCGCGAGGGCGACAGCCGCTTCGACATCGCAAAGTTTCGCCCAACCGTAATGTGTGTGGATGTATCGGACGGGAATGCCGACGACGATGGTCGGAATCCCCGCGCCTTCCGTATGGATCGGAGCGCCGTTCGTTCCGCCGCCTCTCCTGACACCTTCCTGTACCGGAATGTTATGTTCGCGCGCCAGCTCGAGAGCGTATTTCTGGAATCCCGGGTGCGTGATCATCGTGCGATCGATATGGCGCAACATCGCCCCTCTGCCGAGAGCCGTCTGTGTCTGATCGGGGTGTGCGAAGTAGTCGTCGGCAGGTGTCCCCTCGAAGACGATCGCGAGATCGGCTTCAACTTGGCGAGCCGTCACGATCGCTCCTCTGCCACCGATTTCTTCCTGCACGGAGTAAGCGGCGACGACGTCGCAGACGAGCTCTTCTCCGTCAAGGCGTCTCAACGTCTCCGTAAGGGCGGCGCATCCGATTCTGCAATCGAAGGCCTTCCCGAACAGGAGATCATGTTTCTCGTCATACGCAAAGGTGACATCCGGCGCGACGGGCGCGGCGATATACACACCGAAAGCTTCTTCCGCCTCGTTCCTGCTCCTCGCGCCGACATCGAGCTCGATTTCTTCAATCGTGATGCCGTGATGTTTTTCATTTTCGGACATATAGTGAGGAGGCGTACTCACGGAAATCGCGCGAATCCAATGACCGTCGCGTGTTCTCACGCGAAACGCGTGTGCCGGTATGCGCTCGGGAACCCAGCTCCCCAGCGTCATGATCCGCAACATGCCGTCTTCACAGATTGAGTGAACAATCAGACCAACCTCATCGAGATGCGCATCCAGTTGAACGCGCAGACGGTCGCCCTTGAACTCCGCTCTCTTGACATACACATTCTGCATACAATCGACGGAGCTTTCTCCGAACGGACCTGCAAGCTCAAGCGTCAATGCCGCCACCTCATGCTCAAAACCGGACGGACCGTATGCGTCTGAAAGCCTCTGAATATAGCTCAGCAACTCCATCTTTCCCGTTCCACAAAATGATTCCACTTTCTGCCCCTTTCTCCTCCGACAACGATATTTCACTCGAATGCCTCACTCTATGTCGGGATTAACAGTAATCCAAAACAAGTGGTATTCGAAACAACAATGATTTTCAAACAGGAGATTAACACTCTTTTACAATCGCCTGTTGCCCCAAAATCATACCACGTCTGTTCAGCAGATACGAGCATCATTGAGCCCATATCTCCTGTAATGAACTGATACCAGCGATTGTAGCTGTTTGTTAGCTAGACGAAAATTGTTCGTTCGAGAAACGTATTCAGACAAAATGACTGAAGCATGTGTATTAGTACCGGTGAATTTAATACATTTGCACAGACAGTTCTCGTTCCATCTGACAACGATAGCGATTGGGCAAAGCAAATAAATGGGTTATTTTGACGTTTGAAACGTTTCTCGATCTTTAAGATACTAAGACCATCCAAAAACTTCCCCTTGCTATGCAATCAGATTTTTTCATGTGTCTCTGTTTTGTATTTGGGGAAATAACGAGGATATGCCGTTTGGCATAAATAGTTAGTAACTTAAGGCAAATCATTCAACTTGGTTGTTTTGATTTAGCCGGCGATGCTAATAACTTAATAAAGGATTAACTAATGAAAAATACAAAGAAAAGAATTGCCGTTACAGCGGCAAGCGCCGTGATGGCTGTCATCGCGTTGTCAGTGCCGATTTCAACTTCGGTATTGCATGCGCGCGGCAGCATTCCGGCACATGAAGAGACAACAACGGAGCCGAGCGAAGAGGAGCCTCCTATACATTTTGACGAGGGAGAAGAACTCTTAATTTTCGACTATGAAGGGTTCGATCGCCATCTGCTCGTCTTTGAGAATGAAGAAGCTCGTCAGCATGAGCAACTGCTATCAGGCAACATGCCTTTAACATGGGAATTATCATCTATCCCCACACAAGATATCGACGTTCAGGACATATCCGTCGAGACTCTCAACTCTAATCACTCCCAATTTACCGAGATTCTAATTGAACTCCCCGCGCTCGAGGAGAATAAAAAAGACACGTTTGAGCTGCTCAATGAAGTCGAACGCTCGGGAACCGAGCAAAAGGGAGTGCTCGGAGAGTCGCCTGAAAGGAAACAGGACGGGGCGAGTATCGGAAACGTTCAAGAGGGCGGACCGTTCCTCATTGAGATAAAAAATCCCGACAGACACTACGTCGGGAGACCCTTGAAAGTCAAGGATCGCCAATATTTGGAAGGACTAGTGATGGGCGAATTCGGTACTGATTACATTGGAGCCGTCTTAGTAGCACAGTGTATCCGCGACTCGATGGTCAAATCGGGCACGAACAGCGCCGCGGTCATTAAGCGCATATACGGATACACGGCGCCCGTTCACAAGGAAGTTTCTCAAAATGTGAAAAGAGCCGTCGCCTTCGTCTTTGATGAGGGTGGCAGCGGCGTACAGCATCCAATTTATTACTTCTACGCGAGCAACCTCGTCAGCGGGAGCTGGCATGAAACACAGAAATTTGTCGTCCAGCGTCACGCCGCCCGTTTTTTTAGCACACCCACACGATAGGCATATTCAAGACCGCAATTCACAATAGACGAAAAAAGAGAGTTGTCTTCCATTACTACACAACGACAACTCTCTTTTTGTTGTTCTAAGGAATTAAGCGACAAACGCCTCCACTAGGCTGTCTGCTCCTCAGAATCGTCTTCGATTCCCGCCATCAGGAGACCTAGTCCGCTTCTCGTACAATCGCACTGATCGAGACAAGCGAGAATTCTGCCGCTGTAGATGACGAGCACGCGGTCGGGAATCTCGAGTATCTCGTCGAGCTCCGTTGAGACCATGAGTACCGCGACACCCCTGTCGCGAGCTTCAACAATCTGCGACTGAATGTATTTCGTCGCGCCGATGTCAAGACCGCGCGAAGGGTGGACGGCGATCAGCAAGTTCGCTTCGCGGGAGAGTTCACGCCCGACGACGAGTTTCTGCTGGTTGCCTCCCGAAAGGTTGATCGCTTTCTCCATGATGCTCGGCGTCTTGACTGAAAACTTCGCGACAAGTTTTCGACTGAAGTCGTCAATCCATTTCCAATGCATAAAACCGTGAGAAGAATACGGTTCATCATGACCGTCGACCATCGCGATATTTTCACGAAGGTTCATCTGTCCGACCATTCCCATCGCATGACGATCTTCAGGAATGTGACCGATCCCCTGCTTGAGTATTTCTTTCGGACTGCTGCCTGTGATGTCATTCCCCATCAGCTCGATCTTACCGGATGTAGCGGGAAGCAATCCCGTCAAACACTTGATCAATTCCGACTGCCCGTTGCCGTCAACGCCGCATATACCCACGATTTCTCCCGCGCGAACGTCAAAACTGACATCTTTTAGGACATGTATACCTTTGTCATTGATGTAATTGAGATTCTCGACATTGAGAACGACATCACCCGGCTCGGATAGTGTTTTCTCCGTGACGAGCTCGACCTCGTGACCGACCATCAAGCGCGCAAGTTCGTTGAGATCTTTGATCTCCGAAATTTCGAGACCCGCAGCGGTGACTTTCCCGCGGCGAAGAATCGTACAACGATCGCAAATCTCCCGAATCTCCGGCAGTTTATGGCTGATGAAGACCACCGTTTTCCCCTCCGCGATAAGCTGACGTATCACCTCAAAGAGCCCATCAACTTCCTGCGGTGTCAGAACGGCAGTCGGCTCATCGAGGATGAGCGTTTCCACATCGCGATAGAGCGCCTTCAGAATTTCAAGCCTCTGCTGTTGACCGACGGACAAGTTGCTGACCAGCTCCCAGGGGTCGATGTTCATGTGGTAGCGTTCCGCCATTTCCGTGAACCGCTGCGCGGCCCCCTTCAAGTCGAGAACAGCGGCATTGCCCTCATAGCCGAGTACAACATTCTCAATGGCGCTGTGTGCAGGGATCAGCATAAAGTGTTGGTGAACCATGCCGATCCCCAGATTAATCGCATCGCGAGGCGAACGGATGTTGACTGTTTCTCCTTTGTAGAGAATTTCGCCCGATGTCTGCTCGTAAAGCCCGAACAAGATATTCATCAAAGTCGATTTACCGGCGCCGTTCTCACCTAACAGAGCGTGCACTTCACCCTTCCTGACTGAAAATGAAACATCGTCATTCGCGACAACGGAACCGAAACGCTTCGTAATATTTCTCATTTCAAGAATTGTTGTCATCTGTCGCCTCCTATTCCTTGATGTACGGCTTTCCGCTTCCGAGGGGTTTGTTCGACTTCCGACTGACAATACAAAGTGAAATGATCGTAATCACATAGGGAATCATCAGCAGGAACTGTGAAGGAATATTGGTAGCGAGTGCTTGCAGACGATACATCAGCGAATTACTGGCACCGAATACGAGCGACGAGAGCATGACGCCTCGCGGCGTATAGTTGCCGAATACGACGGCAGCCAAAGCGATAAATCCGCCTCCGGCGATCATTCCCTCTGTGAAGAAACTGACCATGCCCATCGAGATGAAAGAACCCGCCATACCCGCAAGAACACCGCTGTACAAGATGGATAAGAAACGTGTCAACCCCACACGGATACCGACCGTATCGCACGCCTTCGGGTTCTCTCCAACGGAACGGACTTTCAATCCGATGTTGGTCCTGAACATAACAAATTGCGCAATCGGAACGAGAATAAACGTCAAGTAGACGATGATATGGTGATTGAAAAAAATAGGACCGATAATCGGAATACTCGAGAGACCGGGAATTGCGACAATACCGAAACTGTCAATTTCCGGCGGGCTTGTGCTCGCTCCGAAAAGAGCGCGGTTGACGGTGATCGTCAACCCCGATGCCAACAAGTTCATGCCTGTACCGATGACCGTTTGATCCGCCTTGACAACAACAGTGAAATAAGCGAAAATCGCGGAGAAAAGGACGGTAACGAAAACGGCAATTAACATGCCTAGCCATGCGCTCCCGGTCACGTATGAACCGATCACGCCGGCAAGCGCACCGACAAGCATCATGCCCTCGGTGCCGATGTTGACAATCCCCGCACGTTCACTGAACACGATGCCAAGTGCCGCAAGAAGAGTCGGCGCCGCCAGACGAATGGTCGTCGAGAAGAAACTTACAACTTCATTCATAAGGTCACACTCCTTCCCCTGCAGTCGCTTGAACAGTCGGTGATTCATCCTCCGTCGCATCATCCACAACCGTCTTGCCTTTGCGTTTTTCTGAAGAAGGGCGATACCTGTAGCGCCTCTTGAAAGCAAACATCTGTCTGCCTGCGATAAAGAGAATGATCAGGGCTTGAATGACGACGGCAACTGAAGAGCTGACGTCTCGCGTCATGACTTCCATGCGAAGTGCGCCGGCGGACAAGCCGCCAAACAAAATGCCTGAGAACAGGACGCCCAATGGGTTGAGGTTGCCTAGCAATGCAACGGCTATACCTGTGAAACCGTACGGAACTGCGAATGATGTCATCATGAGGCGTCCCTGAACGGCGATGATTTCGATACATCCGCCAAGTCCAGCAAGTCCTCCCGCGAGGAAGAGGGCGAGAATCGTCGAGCGTCCGATACTCATCCCAGCATACGCTCCGGCCGACGGGTTGAATCCGACCACTCGCATGTCAAAACCTGCCGTCGTCTTCCAGAGGAAGAAATAATATAGGAAGATAAACGCCAGGGCGATGAGTAGCCCGGTGTGAACATTGAGACCGGGAATAAACTTGTACAATCTGGCTGACGGTTCCATCGGCGCCGATTGCGGGTATGAACTCGAAGCGCTATCCATCAACGGACCGTTTACGAAGTAAGAAATAAGCTCCTTCGCAATGTAGTTGAGCATGATCGTAATGATAAGCTCCGATGCGCCAAATTTGACTTTCAACACACCGGTAATCAGTCCGAACAGGGCGCCTCCGAGGAATCCCGCCAACAACGTGGCAGGCAAGTGAATAATCGCAGGCAGATTAGGGGTCGCCACTCCGACAGCCGTTGCAGCAAGTGCACCCATCATGAACTGACCTTCCGCTCCGAGGTTGATAATGCCGCTTCGCCTCGCAAGGGAGAAAGACAGGGCGGTAAAGATCAAAGGAATTGCTTTAATTAGCGTCGAGTCAAAAGCGGCAATACTTCCGAATGCGCCTTTCAGCATATGTCCATAGGCTGTTAACGGACTGGTAGAACTCGTCGCAAGAATGACGACACTACCGAAAAGAAGTGAGACGACGATCGCTACGAAAGGGAAGTAAACCGACTTCAAGGTCTCCTGAAATCTCTGCTTGATGCTTAAACCCTCCATACGTGTCCTTTCTGAAACCATCCGCCTCACCTAACAACTCTCATGAAACGAGCATCGTCTCAAGTGTGCGGGCGGTCATGATAAATGAAGGCACGTGCCATCGCCTGGCACGTGCCCTTCATCGTCATTTTAGATGTTGTCATTCGACATTGTGCAAATCCCTTAGTCGAGGTTGATTTTGATTTCGCCTGACGCCAATTTCTGCAGGATGTCGTTAAGCTGATCTTTGACGTCTTGCGGAATGTCGTCCTTGTAGTAATCGCCGATATAGATGACACCTTGCGCGGCTCCCATCGGAAGAACCTCCGCAGGCATATTGCCGGCGAGGTACGACCTGTATGCAGCCTCATACGCAACCGCTGTATCCTTCACGATTGCGACGACTGCAGCGTTGGGGGCTACTGTCTCCTGATCCAGACCGGAACCGATCGCGAGAACACCTGTCTCCTCCGCAGCCTCCATGACACCGAGCGACGCTTGGTTCGCCATTGGGCAGAGCACGTCTACACCTTCACTCACAAACTGTTTGGCAAGTTCTTTCGCTCCAAGTACGTCATCGAAGTTGCCCGTATTTTGCACCTTGACATTGATGTTGGGGTTAACATATTTCGCGCCTTGTTCGAATCCCTTACCGCCGTTGACGATTGGGTTGATCGGGAGACCGCCGATGAAACCGACCGTGTTCGTCTCCGTCAGCAATGCCGCCAAAGCGCCCATGAGGAAGCCTTGCTCAGCGTCCTGAATCGCGAAAGAGCGGATGTTATCCTCCGTCGCCCCTGAATTAATCAGAAAGAACTGAATATCAGGAAATTCTTTCGCCGTCTCAACAGCAACATCTTGAAAGCTGTTCGAGGACATGAAGATCACATCGTATCCGTCGGCCGCGTAAGCACGAATTGCATCGGCAGCAGAAGAAACCGGCGTATTTTCAGTGTGACCGACCGTAGCGCCGAGATTCTTGATCTTTAACAGTCCGTTGTAAGCCGTCGCATTCCAACTCATGTCTGAAATCGCACCTTCAAGAATCAATGCAACTTTTACGTTTTTGGCGTCCTCTTCTTTCTTGTCGCAAGCGACAAGCAAACCAAAAGACATGACAAGAACTAATACGAGAGTCGCAATTCTAATCCATTTGTTTTTCATTTTTTCCTCCTTGGGCTAATGTTAGTGATTGACGGCATTCAATGTACAGGCATCCGTTCTATTTTGGAAATACGACAAACAGCCGTCGTAAGTGCCCCTGAAACTGTTCGAATACCTACAGCAAAAGCCGTGCTTTGGCATCAGCCAATTCATTAAATGCTATTTTATCAAAAGACCTTGCATTTTTGTGTGAAAAAAATCATTAATACTGACAATTTGGCTATATTTTTTCAATTAAATAGTATTGTCCGGCTACAGTTAGCCTTGCTTCATTTGAAAGATTAAACCACCCAAATGTGCAAACTCTAAGCTTTTGTATAAAAAAGGTTACAAAAAACGACCTCTTACGTGAAATGACAGTCGATTTGCTGTAATATAAGAAAAATACCCTAACAGTTCTTTTAGATGAAGAATCGAGTGACAGAGAATCGTGTTGGATTTAGATTCAATCTTCGAAAACTCGTTTGTTCAACTCTTCTTCATGTGATCTAACGGATGGAGGATTTCAATGGAAGCAGGTAAATGTCTCAAACGAGTTGATGCGTTCGATAAGGTAACGGGGCGTGCCAAATATACGGATGATATGTGTCCGAAACATGCCTACGTTACCCGTATCTTGCACTCAACGATCGCACACGGACGTGTCCTCAGCATTGATACGTCGGAAGCGGAAAAAATTGAAGGTGTCGTCAAAGTCCTGACATGTTTCGATGTCCCCGATATACCGTTTCCGACAGCGGGACACCCTTGGACCACTGTTCCGGCGCATCAAGATGTCGCCGACAGAAAACTTCTCAACGAGCACGTCAGGCACTATGGAGACGAGGTCGCCGCCGTTGTCGCCGAAGATTACGTCGCCGCCGATCGCGCGATCCGGGCACTGAAAGTTGAGTACGAAGAGTATCCCTTCGTGATCGATCCCATAGAAGCTGCCAAAGAGGGGGCGCCTGTTATTCACCCCGAGCGTCAGGACAACAACATCTTGGCGCACTCGGACATCAGGATCGGCAACTATCAAGAAGCGATCAAGGAACCCGGGCTCATCAAAGTAGAAGGCTGGTATTACACGCCGACCGTGCAACACGCGCACATCGAAAACCACATCTGTTATGCCTATCAGGAGCAGGGCGGACGCATGACGGTCGTCACGTCTACACAGATCCCCCATATCGTAAGGCGCGTCGTAGCTCAGGCGCTCGGCTGGTCATGGGGCAAAGTGCGTATCATCAAGCCCTACGTCGGCGGAGGGTTCGGCAATAAACAGGATGCGCTGTATGAGCCGCTTTGCGCGTGGTTATCCTTGCAAGTCGGCGGGCATCCCGTGAAGCTTGATGTCAGCCGCGAGGAGACATTCGTCAACAATCGGGTACGTCATGCGATGCCGTGTCATATCATCTCTTGGGTACGCCCCGACGGGACGTTCGCTGCAAGAAAAATCGAGCTCTGGTCCGACCAAGGCGCGTATGCGTCACACGGACACTCAGTTGCCGGAAAAGCGCTTGGTTCATTCCCGCAAATTTACCCGTGCGATAACATTGAAGCCGACGCTTGGACCGTCTATACGAACAAACCGACAGCCGGCGCGATGCGCGCGTACGGAATGCCGCAGGCAACGTTCCACAATGAATGTCACGTCGAGGAAATCGTCACAAAATTGAATCTCGATCCGGTGGAGTTCAGAAGAAAGAATTCTATGCCCGTCGGTTATTACGATGATTTCTCAAAGAATGAACTCTATCACGACAGCTTTAACGACTGTTTGGATAAGGCGATAGAGCTTATCGATTACGACAGAAAATTTGAGCTTTACAAGAATCAGACCGGACCCGTTCGACGCGGTATCGGAACGTCACTTTTCTGGTACAACACCGCCGTTTGGCCGATCAGCATCGAAACCTCGTCGTGCCGCATGATTATGAACCAAGACGGTTCCATCCAGCTGATGACAGGGGAAACGGAGATCGGACAAGGTTGCGATACTGTCTTCGCGCAAATGGCTGCCGACACCGTCGGACTAAAAGTCGAGGATGTACACGTCGTTACGAATCAAGATACGGACGTCACCCCTTACGGCGCCGGCGCGTACGCGTCGCGGCAAACATATGTCGGCGGATTTGCGATCAAGCAGACAGGCGAGTTATTGAAAGAGAAGATCTTGGGGCATGCTCACACCCTGACCCGTATGCCGGTCGATATTCTGGACATCGTCAAGGGCAACATCGTAAGAAAGACAGACAACAGAGTTCTCATGTCTCTCGGTGAGCTGGCGACTAAAATTCTCTATGACTTCGAATTGAGCGAGCACATGGCCGCGGAGAGCACATACTCCGTCAAGAGCAACGCCTACTCTTTCGGTGTATCGATCGCGGAAGTAGAGGTCGATATTCCCCTCTGCAAAGTGGAGCTTCTCAACATCGTCAACGTCCACGATTGCGGCATTCTGATCAACCCGCCGCTCGCGGAAGCGCAAGTACACGGCGGCATGAGTATGGGAATCGGATTCGGGCTTTACGAAGAGCTGCTGGTCGACAAAAAGACGGGGCGCGTGCTCAATGACAATTTGCTCGATTACAAACTCTGCACAACGATGGACCACCCCGACCTCATGGTTGACTTCGCGGAGAACCCGGAACCGACGAGCCCCTTCGGAACAAAAGCGCTCGGCGAGCCGCCGGCATGTTCTCCGGCGCCCGCCATCAGGAACGCCATTCTCCATGCGACGGGCGTCGCCATCAATTCGCTACCGATCAATCCGCATAAACTGTTTGCCGCGTTTACGGAAGCCGGACTTTTCGAAACGCTTTAGAGATTGGGAAAGAGACGATCACCGGAAGATTTCAGTCTCCCGGACGAACGGCACTTATTGTAGAAAGAAAGGATGAACCCTCGAGCTGCCATTAGGCTGAAGGGAGTAGTGAGGAACCTATGTACGATATTAACCACATTTACGAAGCAAAGTCCGTAGAGGATGCCGTCAGACTTCGAATGGAGCAACCGCAGGCGACAATCATCGCCGGCGGCTCCGATCTCCTGATCTCGATCAGAGCCGGCGACCTCGCCGGGTGTGATCTCATCAGCATCTATATGATCGATGAGCTCCGAGGCGTCTCTCTCGATGATGACGGGACAATTCGCATCGGCTCTCTAACGAGTTTCGCCGCGCTCACGAAGGACGATATCATTCAAAAGCACGTACCCGTTCTCGGCGAAGCAGCTGATAAAGTCGGCGGTCCGCAAATCAGAAACATCGGCACCATCGGAGGCAACACATGTAACGGCGTAACGTCAGCCGACACGGCCTCCACCTTGATGGCGTACGACGCGATCATCGAGCTCACAGGCTCGGAAGGCAAGCGTCTCGTGCCGATTGAGGAATTCTACCTCGGCGCCAAAAAAGTCGATTTACGTCCCGATGAGATTCAGACGGCGATACTTATCCGCCCCGAAAGCTATCAAGGGTACGAAGGGTACTACTATAAATACGCTATGCGCGGCGCGATGGACATCGCAACGAGCGGATGCTCCGTCAACGTCAAGTTGAGTGAAGACAAAAAGACGATCGTCGATGCCCGCATTTGTTACGGCGTGGCGGGTCCGATTCCGATGCGTACGAGAAGCGCCGAACAGGCGGTCAAGGGACTGCCCGTCTCGAAGGAAACGGTCGAGGCATTCGCCGCGGGTGCGTTGCAAGATGTCAATCCTCGAACGAGTTGGCGGGCGACAAAAGAATTCCGCCTTCATATTCAGGGCGAATTGGCGCGTCGTTGCCTGACTGAATCAATCAATCGCGCGGGAGGAGTCTGGTCATGAGCGAAAAACAATTCAAGACGATTAATTTCACACTGAACGGAAAACGAGTCAGCACATCCGTCGATGTGCGCGAATCACTCTCCGACATGCTGCGCGACGATTTCGGTCTCACATCCGTCAAAAAGGGATGTGAAGTCGGAGAATGCGGCGCCTGTACCGTACTCGTCAACGGCGAGGTCTTTGCGTCCTGCATCTTCTTGGCGATCTGGGTAGACGGAAAAGACGTACTGACGGTTGAAGGACTCGTCGATGTCGACGGCAACATTTCCGATATTCAACAGGCATTCATCGATGAGACTGCCGTGCAATGCGGTTTTTGCACGCCGGGCTTCATCATGTCGGCAGAGCACCTGCTGCGCACGGGCAAACGTTATACGCGCGATGAACTGCGCAAGGAACTCTCGGGCAACATGTGTCGCTGCACCGGCTATCAGAACATCATCAATGCGGTGGAAAAAGCGATGAACGCGCGTCTGGCGAAAGCGGGTAAAGAATAACAAACTATCGGCAACCTAGGACTGCTCCGATACGGAGTCGAGTTCTCACGCCGACACTGTTTTATCACTCATAACAATGGAACGCGCACAGGGCGACATCGTCGCTCCGTGCGCGTTTTTTGTTCGTTAATCCCAATTCAAAATTGAGTCTTCTCTAAATGACCATTTTTTCTTTTCTATGCGATGCTATGCGGTCGTTCTTCTCTTTCGCAGAAGATCAATTTCTCGTGCATAGCCGTCGAGCTCGTTCGGGGTCTCGAGGTTGAACGGCAGCGTTCTGAGCTTTGGGTGATTGACAATCCGGACAATAGCATCAAGACCGAGCGTACCCTCACCGATTTTGGCATGACGATCTTTGCCGCTTGCGAACGGGTTCATACTGTCATTGAGATGGAACGCCTTGACGCGGTCGAGACCGACGAGGCGATCAAATTCATCCAAAACGCCGTCAAGATCATTCACGACATCGTATCCGGCATCGTGCATATGGCAACTGTCCATGCAGACGCCGATCTTATCTTTCAGAATCACGCCGTCTATAATACGCGCAAGTTCCTCGAATGAGCGTCCGATTTCACTTCCCTTTCCCGCCATCGTTTCAAGCAGAATCGGCGTCTTGATCTCCTCAGTGAGCACGGCGTTGATCGCGTCGATGATCATCTCAATCCCCAGATCGACACCTTGTCCGACGTGACTGCCGGGATGAAAGTTGTATACGACGTTGTCGACATGTTGCAATCGCTCCAAATCGTCGCGCATCGTATTTCTGGCGAACTCACGCACTTCCGGTTTTGCCGAGCAGAGATTCAACGTGTAAGGCGCATGCGCCACAATTGTTCCGAAGGTATGTTCCGTTGCATACGCATTAAAAGAGGCGATATCGTCGAGATCGAGCGCTCGCGCGGAGCCGCCGCGCGGATTGCGTGTGAAATACTGAAACGTATTGGCTTTGATGGAAACGGCTGTTTCACCCATCGCAAGATAACCGCCGCTTGAAGATAAGTGGCACCCTAAATAAAACATACGAATATAAAAATTCCTTTTCTAAATTGATCCGATTCTAGTCTATCTGAATGAGTATATCACCGGGACGCAACATACCGAGGTAGTCACGTGCGATACGCTCGATATAATCGCGAGTATCGACGATCTCATTTAATCCGCGCAAGTCTTCATATTTCTCGAACAACTGATTTCGTTCGCGTTCCAACTGTCGACGTTCCGCGTGCAAACGGTCAAACTCCCTTTTTTGTGAAATAAATGAAGAAATACAAAATGCCAAGACAATAACTGTCACAACACCTGCGAACAAGCGCAAAAAGAAAGTCTGCGTTGCAGCTCTCCGATTGAAACGCTTTTTATCAACGTAACTTGTACGCATAATGTGCACCTGTCGACCTGACATCCTGTTGATGTACAGTCATACTAATCTAGTTTGTTCGGTTTTGCAACTCCTTCGCTTTCGAGCACTTCGTAGAGCGATTCAGCCTCCTCTTTTCGCACGTGCTCACGCACGTCAAGGATTTTTACCTTAACTCGGCTTTTTCCGTATCCGATATCAAGCACGTCGCCAACTTTTACCGTCGTACCCGGCTTCCCCGGGCGACCGTTCACTTCGACTCGCCCCGCTGAGCACATGTCGTTCGCAACCGTTCTTCTCTTTACAATTCGGGAAACTTTCAGAAATTTATCTAGTCGCATGGTTTTTTTCTCTCATTTTCCTTCACTTTGTTCCACAGCTGGTCCATCTCATCAAGCGACATCTCTTCAAGAGTCTGATTATTTTCTCGTGCCAATTCGTCCATCATGACAAAACGTCGAATAAATTTCTCCGATGTCGCGTTCAGCGCAGACTCGGGGTCGATCTCAAGCATACGGAGCACATTCACCACCGCGAAGAGGAGATCACCCCCTTCGTTGAAAATGCGCTCCCGCTCAAAGGTTTTGGATGAATCCCCCTCCGAACCGACACCGAAGGAGTCATCGCGCATCGCCTTGTTCACCTCATTGAACAGCTCGTTCGTCTCCTCTGCTATTTTCTCGCGAGCACCATCGATCGTCGGCCAATCGAAGCCTAAACGCGCGGCACGCTTCTGCAGTTTGAACGAACGCATGAGCGCCGGAAAGGAAATCGGCACATCCTGCAATTCCTGAACGATGCTGTCGTGACCCTTTTCCTCCCTCTTGTTCTTCTCCCACGTATCGAGAACGTCGTGAGGCGTCGTCGCCTCATCATCGCCGAATAGATGCGAATGGCGCGAGATCAACTTGTGACAGATACCCGATACGACATCCGCAAAGGTGAAATTCCCTGCCTCTTTCGCGATCTGCGCGTGAAAGACGACCTGCATCATCACGTCACCGAGCTCCTCGCAAAGCTTGTCGGCATCCTTTTGTCGTATCGCATCGACGGCTTCGTACGCTTCCTCAATGAAATTACCTTTGATGCTCTCGTGTGTTTGAATACGATCCCATGGACACCCCTCGTCGCTACGCAAAAAAGCCATGATCGCGAGAAGCTCATCCACGGTATAGCGTTCTTTTAGCGAAAAAGCGTCAGACGAAGAGCGCTCGTATCCGCACTTTTCAAGATCGTGACAATCGTCTGCATAGATGCGGTCATGCTTCAGGTAATGCTCGAACGCATTAAGAAAAATAGCTCGATCTTTATCAAAAGTCAGAAGTCGAACAGCATCGACGGCGCGCATCCAATGTACGGCGCAGACTTCACCTTCCTGTGGACGAACGGTACCCCCAAAACGATTCCCAATAAAAAAGGCGACCGTCTTGCTGACGCCATTGCGAGGCGAGTATGTCGATTCGCCGCGGAAGTTCGACGCGATCTCAATCTCGACGCCCGTCTCTTCTCGTACTTCGCGGATCGCCGTCTCATGCTCGCTTTCTCCTTTTTCCATATGGCCTTTCGGAAAAGACCAGTGACCTGCCCTATGTTGGATCATAAGGACGTGAAGCGCGCCTTCCATTTCCTCAAAAACGATCGCCCCGCAGGAACGTTCATGAGTTCTCGCCTGCTGGAAGACTACTGATTTGTCACTATGCGCGCACTTTTCATCGGATGCCATCCCTTTAGGACGCCCGCCCTTATCACAATGCGCTCTCATAAAAATACTTTTCATCGCAATGAGTTCACTCCCGTCGCTTTCTGATGACATGATAGCATCGATTTACTCTCGGACCTTTTCAATCGCAATATTTCTCGTTAAAATTGAGATCGTGTAACCGATCCGAAACTCAACACAAACAAAGACAACGGAACGAGCGATTACATCGCATATTGAAATAGAGATGACTTAGATATGGCATACAACAATAAAGATAAAAAACCGCTTCTCATCCTCACGACCGATCTCACCAATCCATGGAACAATTTAGCGCTTGAAGAATATCTCATGGGTCTTTGCGAAAGTGATCTGACAGAGGATGGCGAGCGTCTCTACGGTGCCGTTCTCTTTTTGTGGCAGAATCGGCATACCGTCGTCATCGGTCGCAATCAAAACGCGTGGGCGGAGTGCAAAACGGGGCTGCTTGAGGACGAGGGCGGATTTCTCGCGCGGCGCGGCACCGGCGGCGGAGCCGTTTACCACGATCTCGGGAATTTGAACTTTTCTATCATTCTCCCGCGCGCGAAATTCGATCTCGGCGAAAGCTTCAGGGTCATTCTCGACGCCGTTCAGTCGCTGGGACTCGATGCGGTTCGCTCGGGTAGAAACGATATCCTGCTCGACGGAAGGAAATTTTCCGGCAACGCGTTCCGGTACATGAGGGGCGTCGGCCTCCATCATGGTACGCTGATGGTCGACACCGACGTCGATCCGATGATGCGATACCTCACCGTAGCTGACTCAAAGTTGAAGTCGCGCGCTATCAAGTCCGTGAAGTCGCGCGTGATCAATCTTCGAGAAGCCAAACACGGTTTGACGATTGCCGAACTGATGGATGCCGTCGGAAACTCTTTCGTGGAGCAATACGGTCAAGGACGTGCCGTTATCAAAAAAACCGTCGACAAATTCCACGGAGATGAAAAATTGGCTGAGTTGGAAGCCCTTTATGCGTCTTGGGAATGGAGATACGGACGAGCGATCGATTTTGACGCACAAGTCGAGTCAGATCGCTTCACATGGGGACAGGCAGATATTCGCTTTAAGGTGGCTCAGGGAATCATCGCCGATACCGTTATTTTCAGCGATGCGCTCGACAGCGATTTTATCGACTGTATCGCACAATCGCTCATCGGCGTTCCCTTCACGTCCCGTGACATGGCTGAGCGCGTCAAATCTCTCGGAAGTGCGAAAGACACGGTCGGAGACATCTCGCAGACTGTCATCGCGCACGATATTGCACGAACCTTGCTGGATGAAGCGTTCTAATTCTCTCGTCTTACAGAGTTGATTCGGTCAGAACTTTCTTCTCGTATAGCCGAATCACGGGAATCGACAACGGAATCGCCAAAAGTCCATAGACGATGCCGCCGGGGATATCGAGCACAACGTGCTGTTTCGTCGTGACGGTCGAGATGGCGATGAAGCCGAAATAGATCGTCACTAGAAGTTTCACCCACAGTTTCGCCTCGCGGAAAAACCAGATCATGACCATGGTGATGACGCAGTTAATCACATGGATGGAAGGAAAACCGCAGTAGTGGTTATCGACGCGATAGACGATAGCAAGCATCTTTGAAAAGATATCGGTCCCCGCAAAAACTTCTTCGTAAGGGCGTGGGATCATTGTCTGGAAAAACGGAAAGGTCACATTGGCCATCAACTGACCGATGCCCAACGTGATTAAGTAACGCCGCATCAGGTGGCGATCGTACAAGAAGTAAACGACGGCAAGCGCAATAATCAGCGGCGCCCACGACATATAGATGACAATCGTCCAAGGCATGAGCGGGATGACCTGATCGAAAGGAATCGATAGATCACGCACCGTTCCAAAAGGACGATTCATAAGCTCCATCACCCACATAGAGGCAAAAAAGACGGCAATCAACACGGCATCTCGCCAGAAATGGCGACAATAACGAAGGTAGGAACCTTTATCCTTTAACGAAGGGGTCGAGGGTTTTTCCACTCTTCTCATCTCCTGCATATCATTTTCCTTGCTTTCACTGTTTTATAAAAAGTCGTCAATCGCATCTGAATACTTTAGGGCTTCCATGCGATCGATTTAACGTTGTCGCGTAGTCGAACCAACCTCGTACGCTTGGCAGCGACAGGGTCACTTAGCGCGACGAACGGAACAATCTAGAGCGCATCAGGCGGCGTGCGTTTGTTTTCTCGCGCATACTTTGTTCAAGAATCGACCGAACGCGTACAGGAGTAAAATCAAGAGCTCGTACCCGATTAACATAATCAGATAGTAGAGAAAAGGCGGGAATGACAGCACGAAATCCTTAAGCGATCCGGGCGGGAACAGCAAGTATCCGTAGTTGAACTTAAGCTCGGCATGTGCGATAAACGTTCCGTTAAACGCCGCATTGAACAGAATCAGAAAGACATTGTATACGAACGTGACGATCAGTGCGAGTTTCAATCCTTTCTTCTCAAACTGATAGCCCAAGACGAATATTACGTAGCAGATGGCCCATCCGAGCAGCAGGTGAACGATAAAGAATTGGAAGTTCGTGTAATGCGGAAAGTCGAATCGGTAGAGATCCATAAAGATCATTGAGAAGATCGTCCCGAGCGCTCCCCAAAAAATCCAAATCGGACGCAAAACCTTAACGCCGAAGACGAGATCGAGGATGAGAAGCGGCACAGCGATGCGACAATGGTAGAGGGGCAGGCTCAGTTCAAGATTAAAATAACCGGATATAAACTGCCAACTGTAGAGCACTACCTGATCGACTAGGAGAATCACGCCCATAGCTTTCGCGATGCGGTCGGGATTGCGCAATTTCGACAGACGATCGCGCGACAGAAAAAGGAACACCATCACGGCGAGCCATAAGGCATACAATCCGATTTTTAACGGAAGCGAAATGATGACGGGTTGCTCCCGCTCAATACCACTAAAAAAACTTAAAACGAAATTCATTCTCTCTCCTCACCGAAAGCGGCATCCAATGTCTCGGCGAGCGAGAAAAACTGTTCAGCCGTTGTCCAACAAGCCTCTCTTACATTGATCCGTACTTTCAAATATACATCGACATTATACGCAAAATGCGGCAGCATTCATACCCTATTCAGCCCTCCCGGAAGGAGGGGTTGTAAGCTGAAGCGCACAGAGCAAACCGGACCGCGAGAGGCAAAAGAAATTCCCGGTCTCTCACCGTCCGAAAACGTACGTACCTGAGACCGGGAACTCGTTCCCTCAGTGAGTTTTCAATTTGCTAAGGCATGTTCACCTATCGATGTGACAGGCTTATGTTATTTCCCGTTACGAGCGCGGTTTCTGCTTTGGTTTTCTGCGCGGCGCTGTTCTCTCGTTTCGTAATTCGGGCAAGTCTCGTCGCCGTTCTCTCCGCCCTGTCCGTCACAAGTGCGATTCGCGCGGTTCTCTGCGCGACGCTCTTCCCTTGTTTCGTAGTATGGGCAGGTACCATCACAGTTCTCTCCGCCGCTTCTATTGCGAGCGCGACCTTCGGTCTCAACTCGATTCTGTTCGCGGCGCTCTTCTCTCGTTTCGTAGAATGGGCAGGTACCATCGCAGTTCTCTCCCTCGCTTCCGTCACGTGCGCGAATTCTCATCCCGCTTGCATCCGCATTACCTTTTCCCGCTCCCTCGCCGTTGGCGAAGCGGTTTCTCTTTTGAACGCCTATTCCGTTTGGCTGTGCGACGGTCTCATCCTCCGGTGCTTCAGGTTCCGCGACATCACTTGAACCTTTCGCCATGCGCGCCTGCTGTTCGACCGACTCTCTTATCTGCGCTGCAGCTGAAGCGCTCACCGCATTGAAACTGCCCCAAATCACACCGGCAACCACGAGCATCGCCAAACCGATCAGCAGAATAGATTTCATTCGTTTCGTTTTCATTAGAAATTACCTCCTGTTAGGGAATAAGTATGACTTAGTTCATCATTCCCTAATCACATTAAACACAGGCCGTTTGTTTGTTCAGAGGCAGTTATGTGTTTTTTGTGTGTTTTTTTGCCAATTAGCGAAAAATCTGACTCTTCGATCATCGCAGGCTGTCGCAAGAGAAAGAGTAGTGCTGAGATGTGCCATATCGAGTACTCCCCTACGTTACTCGATGTCGATCATCCGGTGGAAAGGTAAGGGTGAAAGTCGATCCTTCGCCTTCACGCGACACGACATCAATCTCGACGGTGTGACGATCCGCGATACCCTTTGCGATGGACAGCCCGAGACCGGTACTGTCGGTACCCGCCTTGCCTGTCGTATAGAAACGATCGAAGAGATGATGAATCGTTTCTTCACTCATGCCGATACCCTCGTCGCGAATACTGATCACGGCATCGGCGCGTTGAGAGGCGTAGGCGGCGCCTTTGAGGCGGTAATCGACAAAAACGCGCGATCCCGACGGTGTAAACTTAACGGCATTGTTGAGTATGTTGACGAGCATCTGCCTAAGACGACCGTAATCACCGTAAAATTCATCGTGTTCGTCGGAGACATTGAACTCGATCTTGACTCCTTTTTGTGAAGCGATTTGACGGATCTGGCGGACGGCATCTTCGACAACGTCTTGCAGATTGACTTTCTCCATATCGAGCGTAAACTCGGGATTATCCAGTCTCGTCAATTCCAGTAGATCGCTGATAAGCCTATCGAGAGAGGCTGCCGAGTCACTCATGGTCGCATAGTATTCCCTTACATCGTCTTCCTTGACGATTCCGTCACGCAACGCTTCGAGTGACCCGCGAATAACCGTAACCGGCGTACGGAGTTCGTGTGAAATCTCCGACAAAAATTTGCGCCTCGACGCATCGGTGAAATGGCGCTCACTTTCAGCCTCTTCTAGTCGTTCCGCAAGCATATCGATTTCGTCGCCTAGCTGACCGATCTCGTCTTGCATGTCGAGATTCGTCCTAGCGCGATAATCTCCATCCGCAAGTTTGGCGGTTGTCCGTTGCAGCCTCTTTAGAGGGTCAATGAAATGACGCGACAGCAAGATCGCTAGAAGTACAACGATGATGAGTGCAATCACAAGCGAAAGGAGTAGCCCCTGCCACGCAGCCGTTAATCCGCTCGTCGCTTCCTCAACGGACGTATGTAGGAACAATGCCGAGTCGATCTCGCCTTGCTCATCGCGGATCGGAAGCCCCACGGTCATGGACGGTGTCCCGAACAACGTGCCGAAATCTTCCGAGTAGACCGATTCGCCGGCAAGCACCCTCGCGAGCAGAGTGTCAATACTCTCCGGAAGTTCCGATGTGGAAACGCTCTTATCGGTAGCCGTCAAGACGGTTTCCGTTTCCTTGTCGATCAGCCATAGTTCCCCCGCTTCAATTTGACTCAGCCAGGTCAGGAAGCGATCCGTTCTGAAACGGTATTCACGAACGCCGCGCCTTTCCTGCTTACCCTGACCTTGACCTTGACCCTGACCTTGTGAGGCGGACGCATTGCCTTTTCCAGCTCCTTCTCCCCATCTTCCTCTTGAAGGTTCCAGGCTTGACTCTCCGGCAGTCGCGGGATCCGTCTCATCGGAACAGAAATCGATATCGGAATCGTCGAACGACCAATTCACCAATAAGTGCGCAATCCGATCGCCGCGATCAAAGAGATTTTCTCTCGCTTCCGACATTACTGCTCTTCGAAAAATCAAAATGTATATACCCGCCGTCAGCAACGCAAAGATGAGAAGAACTACGACGAAATATGCGATCAGTCTTCGAGTGATGGAACGGCTCATAGCAATTCCTCCATATCGGTCGCGTCGTGCGAAAGTGGGCTGCGAATGACGTTAAAGCTCATGGCGACTCCTTGGACACGACGAACTGGTAGCCGCGCCCGCGCACCGTGTTGATATCCCACGTGGGGTGCGGATAAACCAGTTTGGCGCGTAGCCGCTTGATGTGCGAGTCGACCGTCCGCGCGTCGCCGACGTAATCGAATCCCCAGAGAAGATCAAGGAGTTGGTCACGCGTGAAGACGCGCTCGGGATTCGATGCGAGCAGGTGGAGAAGATCGACCTCGGTTCTCGTCAGCACAATACGATTGCCGTCGATGATGGCCATATTCTCGAGGGGAATAATCTCGAGATTTTCGATCGTCAACCGTTTGTCAGCCTCTTCTTGCACCTTGTTCACACGTCGCTGAACAGCTCGAACGCGCGCCATCACCTCACTCGGAGAAAAGGGTTTGACAATGTAATCGTCGGCTCCGTAATCGAGCCCCATGATCCGCTCAAAATCATCGCCGCGCGCGGTAATCATGATGATAGGAACCGTAGATGTGCGGCGTATTGTCCGGCAGACCTCAAAGCCGTCTTTCTTCGGCATCATGACGTCGAGCAACACTTGATCGACCTGATGTTTTTCAAATAGACGCAAGGCTTCTTCGCCGTCATGCGCGACCAGAACGTGATACCCCTCGTTCTTGGCGTAATCGACAAGAATCCTCGTGATATCGGCATGATCGTCCGCGATAAGTATGGTGGCCATGCTTTACCTCATAATATCTAAAAGCAACGTGGTATTTGGCTGATTATCTCACGCAACGGAGCAACAACTCCGTGTCAAAGGACACTGAGCGGAATTCTCGCGAAGTTGCATACGACTGTTATTCCGGCAACCACACAACGAGAAAAGCATTGACAACGACATCGCGCTTCAAGGGACGAACGGTCGTCGTATCAATGTCGCTGACGGCAGTCTCGTAACGCTCACTCGCCGCTTCGAGCTCTTTTTTCATTTCATCTTCAAGCAAGACGAGCTGTTGTTCGATACGTCCGTACGACTCTTCCGCTCGTCCGACCTGACTCTCCGCCTTTTGTGCGCGTGAGGCGCTTTTCGCCGCCGTCGTCGAACGATAAATCGTCGACTGATTGATGAGCGACCTTCCGAGAAGCGAACCGAGAACGGCGGAACCGAAGGAAATGGCAGTCTGGCGTTTTGCGTCTCTTGCCTGATCCTTGACGCGTTCTACGCGCTCTCCGGCCTTGGCAAGCCTCTCTTCAATCGCAAGGCGTTTCTTCTCGTACTTGTCCTCTATATCGTCGAGTTCTTTGTCGCGAAGTTCGCGCGCCGCCAATTGTACACGAGCGACGAAATCGCGCTCACTTTCATCGGGTTGCGCGAGAAGACCGAGCTTCTTGTGTCTGCGCAACGTCAACTCCGAACCGCGCCATACGGTATCGACGAGCGCACGCTGCCACGCAGTAAAGCTCGTCTTGTTCTTGGCTTCAGGTGGAAGTGCGGCGTAAAGAACGCCGACGGGCGGATCAGACACGAGGTCGTCGAGTTCGACGTCAAGCTCGAGCGCGTCCCGCCAATCGACCGGGACGACCGATCCGCCTAGAGGAGTGAAGCGCGATACTTGCTCAGTATGCGAAATGCCTTTTTTGTCGTCGTGGTAATAGACGGTAAGGAATCCCGCGAGAACAGGCTTGTAGAACTGACCGGGCGAACCCGGTATGTAGCTCATCGCAATGCCGGAGGACACTTGAGGCGCAACCTTCACGACGCCTTCCTCGAGTCCCGTAAGCATACCAAGACCCGATCCGCTGTCAGATTCTTGAGACATCGGCATCACTCCAGCCATCGTTTCAGTCGCTGACACGCCTCCGGGTGAAGGAATGCGAGGGCGAACGACTGAAGGGGTAACCTGCGAAGTTGCGGCACCGCCGTAAGAATCATAACCGTGCATGACGCCGGGCGACGACACGGTATCTCCGTCGTAAGTGCCTGCACTCCTCTGCTCTTTGACGAGTCGCCTGATCTGATCTCTCGTCAAGGGTCCCGCCAGATACGACATACAGAATCGCGTCCGGAACAACACGGGGGACCCGCCCTTGGCAGGGCGCATCACGAATTGGCGCTGTTTCAACCCGGCAATGAGATTTCCGAGTTCCGATTTCGACGCGCCCTCAATCGCCTCGTCGGCAATGCCCTCAAGGAGTCTCGTCCGATCACGTTCCGTCGTCAGTCTCCCGACAAACCACGTGCCGACGTTTGACAACCCTTTGTAATCGATATCGCCAGGATTCTGCGTCGATAAAACAATGCCGAGCCCATAGGCACGCGCTGTTTTCAACAATGTCAGAAGAGGTCTCTTCGACGGAGGCTCGGCGACAGGCGGAAAATACCCGAACACTTCGTCCATATAGAAAAGCGCGCGGAGCGACTGCGTCCCCTGCTGTGAACGCATCCATGTGACGATGCGATTGAGGAGCAACGCCACGAAGAACATCCTCTCCGCGTCGGCAAGGTGTGACAGCGTAAGAATCGAAATTCTCGGTTTCCCCTGAGGAGTGTAAAGGAGCGATTGTATGTCGAGCGGCTCGCCCTCCATGAAAGCAGCGAACGCGGGAGAGGCGAGCAAGTTGTTGAAACGCAACGCCAAGGCGAACCGGTCTTTCTCCGGGATATAAGTTTCGATGTCCATGACACCGACAGTCGCAATGGGCGGCTTGCTAATCCAGTGAATAAGAGAAGCGAGTGAGAAACCGTGACCTTCAAGCCATGCCTTACGGATGAGAAGTGAGAGGAGAACGTGTTCTCGACTCGAGACGGGGTCTGCGGCAATACCGACAAGGTGCAATAAGCTCGTCGCCGTCGTAGAGACGATTTCCTGAAACAATTCGGTATCGCCGACGACGGCGGATGACGGTTGTTGGAACAGGCCTTCCAATGAAAGCGGACGTCCGAACTGCCCGCCAGGCGTGTAGAGTGCGAAATCCGCGTTTTGTTTCATCGCACGGATGCGCTCGCCGTCCTGATCGGAATCGGCGAGACCTTTACGCCAGATCGCCGCCTTTTTATCGGCGAGTTCAGCTAGACTCAATCCTTCCGCCTCCGCTTCATCAGGATGAAGCCAAGGCTCAAAATCGGACGCGAGCAGATCAGGGAACGTGAGCAGCAAATTGCCCATATCGCCCTTAGGATCGACGACGATCGCGGGAATCCCGTCCATCGCGGCTTCTTCGAGAAGACAGATGCCTAACCCTGTCTTGCCGCTACCGGTCATTCCAACGCACATCGCATGTGTAACAAGGTCGCGCGAGTTCAACAACATGTAGTTGTTCCGTTCTTCGGTTCCGATTTCTCCGCCCTCAGTGCCTAAGTAAAAGACACCGAGCTTTTCATAATGCGCCATATACACCCCCGTTTCCGTCCGAGCACGATGAGAAATGAGAGGGACTCCTCACGCTACCGGTGAGAAAATCCCTCTTGTATATTAATTATTTTATATTATTTTACCGTTTTGAGGTTGCTTTACGCTTTGTTCAGTCTAGCAATCAAATCTGTGCGATCGAGCTCTTCGAGGTCGGGATGACAGCGGATCGGCTCACCTGCCGCACGAAGCGCGTTGACGACATCTTTCAGTCCGCTTCCCGTCACGAGACACGTCACCGATTCGCCGGGTTTGATGATTCCCTGCTCAAGCGCGCGCTTGACGCCGGCAAAGGACGTCACGCCGGCCGGCTCACCAAATACGCCTTCGACCGTTCCCATGACGCGCATCGCGTCCAGAATATCTTCGTCGGGAACGGCAATCCAAGCGCCGTTCGAGGCGGAGACGGCACGAAGAGCCTTAACAGGATTTCTTGGAACACCGACGGAGATAGAGTCGGCAAGAGTATTTTCGGGAGTCGGCTTGAGCGGTACGCCGTCGCGCGCGGCATCGACAAAGGGGCTGCAACCTGTCGACTGAACGCCGAGAATCTTCGGAATGCGGTCAATCATGCCGAGCGCAAACAAATCACGGAATCCTAGATAGACGCCTCCGATCGTGCATCCGTCGCCGACGGAAACGGCAACCCAATCCGTCGGTGCGAAATTAAGCTGTTCGGCGATCTCAAATGAGACGGTTTTTTTACCTTCAGCCATAACGGGATTGATGCCGGCGTTTCTGTTGTACCATCCGTACTTATCGATCGCAGCTTTCGACAAGTTGAACGTCTCGCGATAATCGCCGATGACGGAGACGACTTGAGCGCCAAACACGAGCATCTGTGCCAGCTTGCCTTGCGGGGCGCGCTCCGGTACGAAAATGACGGTTTTAAGACCCACGCGGGCGGCATTGCCGGCACATGAGGATGCCGCGTTCCCCGTCGACGAGCAGGAGATCGTGTCATAACCGAGTTCAAGCGCCTTCGCGACGGCGACCGCGCTCGCGCGATCCTTCAGTGACGCTGTCGGATTGAGACCGTCGTCCTTGACATAAAGTGCTTTCAGACCGAGCTCATCGCCGAGCCTCAGCGAACGGTAAAGAGGCGTCCAACCGACACGGAGTGACGCGGAGTAGTCTCTCTCTTCCAACGGTAGAAAAGCCTTGTATCGCCACATGCTGTTCGTGTAATCCTTTCGGAGACTTTCACGGCTCACATGCTGTGAAATGACGTCGTAATCGTAATCAATATCGAGGATCGCCGTATCTCCGCAATCGGGACACGTCAACAACTCTTCTTCGTACGGGTAATGACGATGACAGATAGTGCATGTATATCCAATAAGGTGAGGAATATTCGCTTTTTTCTTTCTCGGGATAGTGGTCATCAGATAATCTCCTTCGTGGCGTAAAGCGCCATTATTTGTGTACAGCTTACCATAACAGGGACTAATGATCGTTTCACTTTAACAACGGTTTACTTGTTATTAACGCGCGACTTATGGTATCATCCATAGTATAGAATGCCTAATTGGAGGAAAAACTATGCAACATTTCAAAAAACTGTTGGTCATTCTGCTCTGCGCACTGTTTGTCTTTACAGTCGTAGCGTGTGGCCCAAAAGATCCGGACAAGACCGAGCCGGTTGATCCGTCAAAGTCAGAAGGTCCTGTTGACCCCGGCAAAATCACTCTTGCTAACATCAAGATCGGCTTTGTCCACGTAACGGACCCGAATGACATGGGTTATACGTATAACCATGACCTCGGGACACAGAAGATGGCAAAAGAACTTGGACTGAAAGATGACCAGATCATCAATAAGTTCAATACATCGGAAGACCAAGCGTGTGAGAACGCTCTTCGCGAACTCGCCCAGCAGGGATGCCACATCATCTTTGCGACAAGCTTCGGTTTTGAACCTCACGTGATTAAAGTCGCCAAGGATTACCCCGACATCGAGTTCTGCCACGCCACAGGCTTCAGAGCCCAAGGAGCTTGGGACGAAGGTCAGAAAAACGTGCACAACTATTTCGGCAACATCTATCAGGCCCGTTACCTTTCCGGTATCGCCGCCGGTCTGAAGACGAAGACGAACAAGATCGGCTACGTCGGCGCGTTCCACTTCCCCGAAGTCATTTCAGGATTCACGGGGTTCTATCTAGGTGCCAAGAGCGTTAACCCCGACGTCACCATGGTCGTGAAATACACGGGCTCATGGCATGACCCGACGCTTGAGGCCCAGCTGGCAGCAGCACTCATTGACGAAGGCTGCGATGTTCTGGGACAACACTGCGACTCGACGGCTCCCGCGACAGCGGCTGAAGCGGCCGGTGTTTACCACGTCGGGTACAACTCCGACATGCGCGGTGCGGCTCCTAAGGCTTCACTGACCTCCGCCATTTGGGACTGGTCACGCTACCTCATCTTTGCCGTTAACAAGTTTGTCGCCGGTGAAGAGATCCCCGCCGATTGGCATGGTGGAATTGCGGACGGTGTCTGCGACATCTCACCGCTGAACGATGACATTGTCGCTCCCGGAACGGCAGACAAGATCAAAGAAGCCCGCGACAAGATTGTTTCAGGCGACTGGGACGTCTTCACGGGTCCGCTCGTCGACATTACCGGCAAGGTCGTTGTTGCCGAAGGCGAAACCTTTATCGAACCGCAATCAGCTCCTTCATGGGGCTACGTCCTCGAAGGCATTACCGTGCCGCCGGAAGTGTTAGAAGGATAATACCTGTCTAGAAGCATACGTGAAGAGCACACCGCGTCAAACGGTGTGCTCTCCGACACGTCATCGCCGAAACGCAATTCGAGTTCCCACGATTGATGGGAGGACATAAAACTCAATAAGCGTTTCGGCGATTTTTTGAACTCCGGTCAGCCTTTTCATATTTCAAACAATCATTAAAGAAACACTGATCGGTCGGAGGAATGTCATGCTAGATACGAAACCGATAACCGTCGATAATGTCGTTGAGATGCATCACATCTGCAAAAGTTTCGGTACAGTCCAAGCTCTTTCGGATGTCCATTTTGAACTGAGACGCGGTGAGATTCTCTCGCTGCTCGGTGAAAACGGCAGCGGTAAGACAACACTCATGAACATACTCTCGGGCATATACTTCCCCGATGCCGGAGAAATTTACGTTAACGGCAATCTTGTTACCATTCGCCAACCAAAAGATGCATTCGACCTCAAGATCGGCATGGTCCACCAACATTTTAAACTGGTCGATGTGTTCTCGGCGGCGGAAAACATTGTTTTGGGACTCCCCGGGGGAAGAACGATCAATCGGCGTGCTCTCACAAGACACGTCCGAGAAATTGCCGATCAGTATGGATTTGAAATCGATCCTGATAAAAAGGTCTACGATATGTCCGTCTCGGAGAAACAGACGGTTGAGATTATTAAAGCGCTCTATCGAGGTGCCGACATTCTCGTTCTAGATGAACCGACTGCCGTACTGACACCTCAAGAGACTGACAAGCTTTTCGATATCATGCGCGCCATGAAAAAGGACAATAAGTCGATTATCCTTATCACCCATAAGTTAAACGAGGTGCTCGCCGTCTCCGACCGCGTCACCGTCCTTCGCAAGGGTGAATACATCGACACCGTTCTAACGAAGGATGCGACCATTCAGTCGCTGACCGACATGATGGTCGGTCGCTCCGTTTCGCTCGAGATCGATTGTCCTGTTCCGCAAAACGTCGAACCGATCCTTAAGGTTCAATCATTGACAGTACTCAATCAGGACGGTGGCAAGGCGCTTGATGACGTGACTTTCGGTGTAAACGGAGGAGAAATACTTGGCATCGCGGGTATTTCGGGAAGTGGCCAGCGTGAGCTTTGCGAAGCGATCGCCGGGCTCTATCCCGTTACGGGCGGCTCCATCCTTTATAAGAATGTGGTCGACGGTCATGAAGTCGATGAGAACGTCGTTGGGCTTAACCCGAACGATATCGTGAAAAAAGGTATCGCGCTCGCTTTTGTTCCCGAAGATCGTCTCGGCATGGGGCTTGTCCCATCTCTCAACATGGTCGACAACATCATGCTGAAGCACTACCGAAAGAAGAAAGGCTTCCTCGTCGACCGCAGAACATCACGCGAGATAGCCGAGCGCCTCGTAGATGAGTTGCAGATTGTCACGCCGGACGTCTTCACGCCTATTCGGAAACTGTCCGGAGGTAACGTTCAGAAAGTTCTCGTCGGAAGAGAAATCGACACCCACCCGCGGCTTTTGATGGTCGCTTATCCAGTTCGCGGACTCGATATCAATTCTTCCTACACGATTTACAATCTATTGAATGAACAAAAGGAAAAAGGTGTCGCCGTCATCTTTATCGGTGAGGATCTCGATGTATTAATGGAAATTTCCGACAGGCTGCTCGTCCTTAGCGGCGGTCGCGTAACCGGTATCGTCGACCCGCGTTGCACCTCAAAACAAGATATCGGGCTCCTTATGCTCGGACAGTCGATCGACAATGAGAAAGGAGCTGATGCCGTATGACAGATCAAAAGATCAACAACGTAAACGTGCAGGAGCAGCCCAAAACGCCTTGTCCGCCCGCACAAGATTTACTCCCTCAAGTGAAAGAACCGTTAGTGCGCATGACGAAGCGTGGCATTATCACGACGAAACAGAGAGTGATTGTCTATGTTGTCGGTTTCATTTTAGCGTTGGTCGTCGGCGCGCTGATGCTGTTAGCCATCGGCAAAAACCCGTTCTTTGCCTACCGCGACATGGTCGTCGGGTCATTCGGCACGGCGATTGCCTCAGCTGAAACTATTCGGATCGCGGTTCCCTTGCTGATCGCCAGTGTCGCTGTCGGTTTCGCCTTTAAGATGAAGTTCTGGAACATCGGAGCGGAGGGACAGATTCTCGCGGGAGCCACCCTATGCTCTTACATTGTTGTCCATTCAATCAACAACAAAAACTACATCTCCGGGGTTCCCCTTCATCTCATCATGATCGTTCTCGCAATGATCGGCGGCGCACTGTTCGGATTTCTCCCCGCATTCTTCAAGACTAAGTGGGGGACAAACGAGACACTGTTCACCTTGATGCTCAACTACATCGCCATTCAGTACGTAATCTATTTGCAATCGCTTCGCACGTGGCAAGATCCGATGAGCACCTATCCGAAGATTATTGACTTTGCGGTCTTTACAAAGGGATCGGTTGAACTTCCTCGAATGTTCGGCGTGCATATCGGGTGGATCTTCGCACTCATCATCGCTGTCATCGCCTACTTCTATTTGACGAGGACAAAGCACGGATACGAGATTTCCGTCGTCGGCGACTCGCTGAATACGGCACGATACGCCGGCATGAATACGCGCTGGATTCAGATTCGCACACTCCTCATTTCGGGAGCACTTTGCGGATTCGCCGGCTACCTGCAAGTGGCGGGCGCAAACCATACGTTGACGGAGACAACAGCGGGCGGCGTGGGATTTACCGCGATTACGGTCGCATGGTTAGCGAAGCTTAATCCGTTCGTCATGATTCCGATTGCTATTTTTATCGCTATGCTCCAAAAAGGCTCGCTCTTCATTCAGTCGACGATGCGTATCCCCGCGGCCGCGGCAGATCTTTTGACGGGTTTGATCCTGTTCTTCATGTTGGGAAGCGAGTTCTTCATCGAATATAAGCTAGTCTTCAGAAGTAAACGCAATGTCCCTCACCTCGAACAAAAGGAGGTCACCGCATGAAAACACTGATGATCATCATCAACTGGATCAACGCCGCCGTTTTGGCGGGCACGCCTCTTCTTCTCGCGACGAACGGGGAAATCTTGACGGAGAAGTCGGGTAACCTCAACCTCGGTGTCGAAGGACAGATGTATATGGGTGCCGTCACGGGACTTGCCGCCGCGTGGCTTACGGAGCGATGGTTCGGAGTCGGAGGCATTATTCCGCTCATCGCGGCAGTCGTCTTTGCTTTCCTTATGGGATGTATCAGCGGACTGATCTATTCCGTCTTGACCGTCACATTACGTGCCAATCAAAACGTCACGGGTCTGACGCTCGCCATCTTCGGCACTGGCTTCGGGCAGTTCTTCGGTGAAGTCCTCAGCAATGAAGCCGGCGGATACGTCACCGTGGGGGCAGAAACAAAACACGTCTTCGGCAACATTAATTTCGGAAGCTTGACGGAAATCCCTGTGATCGGAACGCTCTTTTTCCGATATAACTGGCTCGTCTATTTTGCAATCATCGTTGCGGTTATCTTAGGCTGGTTCTTAAATAAGACGCGCAAGGGTTTGTCGCTTCGCGCTGTGGGCGAGAGCCCGGCTACGGCTGACAGCGCCGGCATAAACGTCACTCGCTACAAGTACATCGCGACCACCATCGGCGGCGGACTTTGCGGGTTGGCAGGTATGTACATGTCTATGGTCAATCAGAAAGGCATCTGGGTCACCAACTGTGTCAGCGGCTACGGATGGCTAGCGATCGCACTCGTCATCTTTTCCACATGGAGTCCGCTCCGCGCCATTTATTCATCGATCATTTTCGGCGGATTGTCAGTGATGTACATGCGCGTTCCGATTCCCGGTATGCCGATGGCTATCTATATGATGTTCCCCTACATCGCTACGATCCTCGTCCTCATCTTGACGAGCATCAGGCAGATCAAAGAACACGCTCAGCCCGCAAGTACGGGACTCAATTACTACCGTGAGGAGCGCTAGCCGTTTGACCCGGCACAGCAAAGCGCTTTCATCACACCCAACAACGTAGGGGCTTTCTCAAAAGAGAGAGCCCCTTAAACGTGGTGCCGGGTTTTATTTTTTGTGAACAATCCTTCGAAAATCGTGCGAAGCTAGGTGAAACGCTTAAACTGCATACCGATTCTGAGCGCAAAGTCCGGAAATTCGATATTAACTGAAAAACTGCACATGGGTGTCGACGTAAAGTCCGGAAATTCGATATTAAGTGAAAAATTGCACATGGGTGTTGACGCAAAGTCCGGAAATTCGATATTAACTGAAAAATTGCACGCCCGTTCCGAGCGTTCGGACAAATAGCATGACACAAAAGAGATTATCTTGTTATCGCATTTAATGAGCGGCGTTGAGACAGCCTCTGATTGATTTTGACAATGATTTGGCGCATCCTCGACGCTCATATACAATGGATACACATCAGAACTAATGATCTCTGAACGAAACTAATCATTTACCTAGGAGGTTTTAATGCATGTATGATCTCATGATAGTAGGCGCAGGACCTGGTGGATACGTCGCGGCGGAGAGAGCAGGGCGCGCGGGTTTGTCGGTCGTTTTGTTTGAAAAGGATTCGCTCGGAGGCGTTTGCCTCAATGTCGGCTGCATTCCTTCAAAGGCACTGCTCAACTCGGCAAAATTGTATCGCCACGCCGTGGACAGCAAGGCGTTCGGCATCACATCCGAGAATGTGTCTTTTAGCCAGGATACCGTTGTCAAACGCAAGAGAAAAGTCGTTCGCAAGCTCGTCGCGGGCGTTAGAAATCAAATGAAAGAAGCGAACGTTGAAGTCGTCATGGCGGAAGCGACGATCTTGCCTCGCGAGGAAGAATTGTTTCGCGTTCAAGCGGAAGATACCGTCTACGCAGGTAAACATCTCTTGATCGCGACAGGCTCCGTTCCCATTGTCCCGCCGATTACGGGGTTGGCAGACGCCATGGGCAAAACGGTGATTACAAATATGGAGATTCTCGATCTTACCGAAGTACCCGAGAAACTCGTCGTAATCGGCGGCGGTGTTATCGGTCTCGAAATGGCGTGCTATTACCAAAGTGTCGGATCAGAAGTCGTTGTCGTCGAGATGCTCGACCACATCGCCGGCAATGTCGATCCTGAAATCGGAAAACGCCTCCAGAATGTCTATGAGAAGCAGGGCATGGTGTTCCACCTGTCAGCACAAGTAACAGAAGTTTCCGACAACACCGTCAAGTTCGTGAAGGACGGTGAGACTCATACGGTCGAAGGTGATTACATCCTCCTTGCCTGCGGTCGCAGACCGGCGACCGCGGGTTTCGGACTTGAGAACCTTTCGCTCGAGATGGAGCGCGGACGCATTCTGGTCAATGACAAGCTCGAAACGAGCGTTCCCGGCGTTTACGCCATCGGCGACGTCATCGGCGGCCACATGCTCGCACACGTGGCAAGCCGTGAAGGTGAGGTTGCCGTCAACCACATGCTCGGAATCGATGACAAGATGTCGTATGCCGCCATCCCCTCCGTCATCTACACGGATCCGGAAGTGGCAGCCGTTGGTTTCACGAAAGAGGAACTGCAAGAGAAAAATATCCCGTTCATCGAGGTCGAGCTTCCTATGGGTTGGGCAGGTCGCTACCAAGCTGAAACGGAGCGCGGAACAGGCATGTGTCGTGTTCTTTTCGATAAAGAAACCAAGCATATGCTCGGATGTCATCTCCTCACCCCGTACGCCTCGGAGATGATCCTCGCCTTCGGTATCATGATCGAACAGAAAATGTCGATGGACGAGATGAAGAGAACGGTATTCCCTCACCCCGCAGTCTGTGAAATCGTCCGCGAAGCGCTCTTCCAGATTAACTAAACAGCACGGCGTCAATGTGGTAAACTGGTGGTTGGGGGTCGGAACGCGCAACAGAGGCTCCGACCTGACTGAGGAAAACAAGCATAGTGCGTCGGGGATGACGGCGAGTTTATCGCCCGGTAGAGCAGAGCATGCTCGCACACAGTAATTGAAGGAGTTCATCGTATGTCAAAAGAAGCCATCGAATCTGACTTAGCCCCGGCGGCGATAGGTCCGTATTCACAGGCTGTCGCCGCGAACGGTTTCCTGTTCGTTTCAGGGCAACTCGGAATCGACGCATCGACAGGCGAAATGCCCGACGGTGTCGTAGAACAGACAAAGCTGGCGTTAAAGAATCTTGACGCCATATTACGAGAGGCAGGCTGCGGGCCTGAATGCGTATTGAAGACAACTGTTCTTCTCGATGACATGGGCAACTTCGGCGTTGTCAACGAGCTATATGGTCAGTATTTCGTCAGACCATACCCCGCGCGCGCTTGCTTCGCCGTGAAGCAATTGCCGAAAAACGCGAAAGTTGAAATAGAGTGCATCGTCATGCTTGAATAAAGACCGGTTAATCATTCGCTCATAAGGGAGTCTGACCGGCAAACCGCGTCAGGCTCCTTTTTTGTTGAAATCAAGTAATGTGAGGGAAAGAAGGAGTGTTTCCTCTCACATTTAAAAGAATAAAGGAAAGAGAGGAATAAGGAAATGATCGTCGAAAAAATGAATGAAAAACAGCATATCGAATATTTGATGAGACTTTTGAGGGATCAAGATTATGCGAGACTCATCTATGAATTTCGTCACGACCATGAAGTCGATGTCGCTCTCTTTATGGAAACGCTTCCCGACGATGAGACGGCATTCGTCTTTCGGATGTTGCCGAAAGAGATGAGCGCGGAGGTCTTTGCTCACTTGGAACCGGAAACTCAGCTCCGAGTAATCGAAGCCTTCACGGATGAAGAAACGACGACGATGCTCGACGAATTATTCATCGATGACGCCGTCGACTTTATCGAAGAGATGCCTGCCAATATGGTTAACCGCATACTCCGCCTCGTCACTCCCGCGAAACGTCAGCTGATCAATCGCTATCTGCAATATCCGGAAGATTCCGCCGGAAGTATCATGACGGCTGAATACACGAGACTAAAAAAGGATATGACGGTCGCGGAGGCAATCGCCCATCTGCGCACCGTCGGCGAAGATCGCGAGACGATTTATACGCTCTATGTAACGGATGGGCAACGCAAACTCGAAGGAGTCACATCCATCAGGACTCTCCTGCTTTCAAAAGATGAAGAGCGTATCGGTGAGATCATGGAGCGAGATGTCATCTATGTAACAACCGATGATGACCGCGAAAAAGTAGCCAAACTCATCCAACGCTATGACTTCTTGTCTATTCCCGTTGTCGATCAGGAAAACAGACTCGTCGGTATCGTTACCATCGATGACGCGGTTGACGTCCTGCAGGATGAGACGACCGAGGACTTCGAGAAAATGGCCGCCATCTCTCCGTCGGAAAAGCCTTATCTCAAGACGAGCTTTCTTGAGCTTGGAAAACAGCGCATCACGTGGCTGCTCATCCTGTTGGTGTCGGGCATGGTCAACGGAGTTATCCTGCAGAAGAATGAAGCTGCATGGACGGCAATGCCCCTTCTCGTCTCCTTCATCCCCATGTTGACGGACACGGGCGGCAATGTCGGCTCGCAGTCGAGTACTCTGATGATTCGCGGTATGACTCTCGGTGAAATCAAGCTAAGCGATTTTTTCAAAGTCGTCGTCAAGGAGTCCGCGACAAGCATTCTCATCGGTGCGGTTCTTGGCGTGTTCAGCTTTATCCGTGTCATGATCTTCGACAAGGACATCATCGCTGCCGCCATCCTCGCCTTGGCGATGTTCGTCACCGTCGTCATGGCGGCCGTTATAGGGGGCATCCTGCCACTCATCGCACAAAAGCTGAAAATCGACCCTGCACTCATGGCCGCACCGTTGATCACGACACTCGTCGATGCGGCGGCTCTGGGCATCTACTTTGCCATCGCCACCGGTTTAATGGCTCTCGTGTAATGAGTGGAAACAAAGCGAGTCTCTTTCTCCCGGAGCCAACCGCCGATGACTCCGGGAGAAAGGGGCTTTTTCCCCCGCCAAACTTACAAATAGTTCACAAACTCCACCCTCGTTCAATGCATCGCACTAAAACTTCGCTGTGGTAAAATTGTTATGATGATTAGGCGACTGACTCTGCCCGTGTGTTCATGCAGGAGCCTGACCGGTAGATCGCGTCAGGCTCCTTTTTTATGAGACTTTGAATCATGATAAGGTTGGGGTTTCCTTCTCATTATTAAAATTTAAGAGAAAGCGAGGAGATAAGAAATGATCGAAGAAATCATGTACGATGAACAGCAAATAGAATACTTAACAGACCTCCTGGCAAATAAAAAATACGCACAACTCATCTACGAATTTCGTCACGACCATGAAGTAGACGTCGCCCGCTTTATGGAAACGCTCCCCGACGATGAAACGGCATTTGTCTTTCGCATGCTGCCGAAAGAGATGAGCGCAGAAGTCTTTGCTCATTTAGAATCGGAAACTCAACTCCAAGTCGTTGAAGCTTTCACAGACGAAGAAACGACAAATATGCTCAACCAGCTGTTCATCGACGACGCGGTCGACTTTATCGAAGAAATGCCCGCTAATATGGTCAACCGCATTCTCCGCCTCGTCTCTCCGGCGAAACGTCAGTTGATCAACCGCTACTTACAATATCCGGAAGACTCCGCCGGAAGCATCATGACGGCTGAGTACACGCGACTTAAGAAAGATATGACGGTCGCAGAAGCGATCGCTCATCTGCGAGCCGTAGGAGAGGATCGCGAGACCATTTATACTCTCTATGTAACCGATGAACAACGCAAACTGGAAGGCGTCACCTCGGTCCGAACCCTATTGCTTGCAAAGGATGACGAGCGTATCGAAGAGATCATGCAGCGAGATGTCATCTATGCGACGACCGATGTCGATCGCGAGGAAGTCGCCAAGCTTTTCCACCGCTATGACTTCCTATCAATTCCCATCGTCGACCAGGAAAACAGACTCGTCGGCATCGTCACCGTTGACGACGCGGTCGATGTCCTGCAAGACGAGACAACCGAAGACTTCGAGAAGATGGCGGCCATTTCTCCATCGGAAAAACCGTATCTCAAAACGAGCTTCCTTGAGCTTGGAAGAAATCGAATCATGTGGTTACTCATCCTGATGGGATCGGGGATGCTCAACGGCCTCATCCTACAGAAAAATGAGGTCGCATGGACCACCTTACCTCTCCTAGTTTCCTTCGTTCCGATGCTGACAGGCACGGGCGGCAATGTCGGCGCTCAATCAAGCACTCTGATGATCCGCGGCATGACGCTGGGCGAAATTAAGTTCAGCGATTTTTTCAAAGTTATCGCGAAAGAATCGGCAACGAGCCTTGTCATCGGTATCGTCCTCGCCGCCCTCAGCTTCCTGCGCATCATTATCTTCAACAAAGACATCGTCGCCGCCTCGATCCTCGCTCTGGCGATGATTTTCACCGTTGTCATGGCTGCCATTATCGGCGGAGTCCTCCCTCTCGTGGCGAAAAAGTTGAAGATCGACCCTGCACTCATGGCGGCTCCGCTCATCACGACGATCGTCGACGCGGCAGCTCTCGGCATCTATTTCGCCATCGCCACCGGAATAATGTCACTCGTTTATTAATACACAGAAACAACGTGACTAGAGGCAACCGTGCTGATGCGCGTTTGCCCATTTTGTTGCGCAATGTCAGGCATTATAGCATCGCTTACTTGAGCGCCTTGATTGTTTCATAGTGACCAAATTTCTAAACAATTAAAGAATGATCATTCACGATGGCGCATGAAATTACAGTCAACAATCACAAAAATAATGGCTTTGTTCACGTAACATTTAGACTATGATCGGGAGAGCTACCTAACCGCTTATGATACAATAGTCATGGGGAAAATGTTATGAATCTGATAAAAACGACAATCGTTCGAAAGAGAATGAAATATGGGGCTCTTAGGAAAAATTCGGTTCACGAATCGACTTCGGATGCCTATCTTTGCCCCCGCTGTCACAAACTTATCAGTTACGTGCCCGTTTTGTCGCTGAAACGTTGCGTGTATTGTAATCAGGAGCTTGACTGGTCTCTTCCCTACGTGCCGCCCCCTAAACTAACATCAATCGATGAAACTTAGAAGTTATAGCTTCTTTACCGAAAGGGGCTGTCTCAAAACCGCTCAAGAATAGCGGGATTGATACAGCCTCTTTTAATGTTATGGCTTTTTGCGCAACAAACAGTTAGTGCACTCGTTTTCTGCACAGCTCTATGAAATTCTTGAACAGTTTCGCCATGCCGGGAATGGTTGAGGTAAGCTCTTCCGGATGCCATTGAACGCCTATGATCGGCGGCATATCAGGATTGTCCGACTCGATTGCCTCAATGAGACCGTCCCGACTCCGGGCGGTGACACGAAGCCCGGGCGCGAGATCTTTGATCGCTTGGTGATGCCATGAATTGACGAGACATGTCTTGCCGAGAGCATCCATCAGATAGGAGCCTGCTTCAATGTCGACATGATGTGTGACGGCTTGTCGACAGGCTTTCTGCAGATGTTGGATAGTGAACTCCGGCACGTCTTCTATGTTTTGGAACAGCGTCCCGCCAAGCGCGGCATTAATAAGCTGCATACCTCGACAGACGCCAAATATCGGATAAGAGCGCGCGAGCGCTCTCCTGAACAAAAGCAACTCAAACTCGTCACGTTGCGGCGATAATTTTCCGAGACCTTTGATAGGCTCCTCCCCATAGACAAGAGGTGAGATATCGACGCCTCCGGTCAAAATAACGCCTCCGCAGATATCTAAAATGTAATCGATCACATCGCTGTCGTTCGTCACAGGTATGATCAAAGGAACGGCGCCCGCGGTATACACCGATTGGATGTACGCATCGTTCACGTAATGCCTGTTTGAACCTTCCCAATGCTTGTCCTGATCGGCAATCAATGCGCCTGAAAGTCCCACTCGAAACATAAATCCCCCCAATCAATACATCAAAGAAGATAAGCACTCATGATAGTGCGTGTCATCTCTTCTTCGCCCCAATCGCTCATCGCCTCGATCAGTCAGATAACACAAATCTATTATATACATAAATGAACACAGGATGATTTTTGTGATCCGCTTAATCGTCAACTGACAAAAAGGATGCCTCGCGGCGGAGTAACCGCGGGGCATCCTCTTACTACCGATACCTGTTTTAAAAGTAGAGTGTTTCTGTGCTAGAGATGTCCTTCGTGTGAACAGGTATCGGACGAGCAAGCCTGCCTATATAGCTGGTTCGGATTCGGCAATCCTCAGCCTCGGCACGCATCCGTTATGTTCAGTTCATTACTCAAACGTGCCGGCGAGGATTTCTGCCAATTGGGCGTCATCGACCTCAATGCTGTAAAAGAGTTTGAAGAAATCTTTTACTTGTTTCTCCGGTGAATCTATATAGATTTGCGGGTAGAATGTCGCGCCGAGCCAACGCACGCCTAAATAACGGTTTATGGATGGCGGATAGCCCATGAAACCATACGGCACTGAGGGGATAATGATGATCTTATCATTTTTGACAGCTTCAAGCGCACCCCAAGCGGGATCTTTCTTAATCTCCTCCGCCAAAGCTGCACCGTCGACGAGTAGATAGTCGGGATTCCACTGGAGTATTTGCTCCATGGAGACTTCAGAGCCGCCGCCCTTCGACGAGGCTTCGACGTCAGCCACGTTAACAACGGGAATGTAGTCGAGAAGTTCGCTGTGGAATGAGCCGACAGCATTTGTGCTGAGCCCAAGATCACCAGATGCCCAGTAAACCTTGACAACTTTTTCTTGAGGAACCTCAGCTTTTGCCTTTTTACAGAGTGCGAGCGTCTCTTCACAGTACTTGGCGAGCACTTCAGTCCTCGCGTTGTCTCCGATCAACTCCCCGAGATCGCGATACGTCTTCGGCATACCGGCAAACGTCGCCTCAATGAAGATCGTGGGCGTGTTGATCTGTTCCTGCATGCCGTCCATGTCTTCCTTGATGGTCTTTTTCGCTTCACCGATGTCGATGATGACTTCCGTATTCGCCGCTAGAACGGCCTCGAGGTTAAAATCGCCACTCTTGCCGTAAAATTGACCGAATGCCGGCAAATCACCGTATTTCTTGTTAATCAGCTTGAGTTGTGTGTCTGAGAATGGTCTCGCTGTTCCACAAAGCAAGTCGGGCGCCGCCGTATAGAGCACCATTTGAGCCAACGGACCTGATGGTGCAATTCTCATCAGCTTCGTTGGTATCGTCACCTCGCGACCGACGGAATCGGTGAACACACGCTCCTTCGGTTCTTCTGGTTCCGTGGCTTTCGATTCAGGCGGAGCAGGTTCTGTCTTGTCGCTGACGGCAGGTTGAGACGAGTCGGACGGATCGGGTTGCTTGGGTTCGCATCCCATGATCGTCATCGACAGTGCCAAGATCAACGCTAAAACGAGCGAGATCCATGTCAACTTTTTCTTGTTCATGTTTTCCTCCCTAACTAAGTGTTTTGGTTTAACCCTTTGGCGGTGCATCCATTCACCGCATTCATCGCGATATTTTCATCGCGTTCAACCCTTTGTGTCACCTACTCTTCCCATCACCCGAGAAACAGCACAATCATTGCGTCATAATGTGCGTTCGCATGCATGTTTGCAGTCTGTCTTTCTATCCGTCATATCGTGATTGCGCATTTTCTCGAAGTGGGGCAAAACGGTCACCATCTCCGTTCTCACGCTCTTCTCGAGCTGGATGGGCACGCGGTAGACGTGCGACAAGAGCGCTTCGGACAGAACGTCCTGCGGTTTTCCGAACGCTATGGCAGTTCCTCCGTCAATGAGCAAAACATCGTCGGCATATAAAAAGATGTGTTGCGGATTGTGCGTAGAGATAAGCACTAGGTAACCTCGATTGGCTAGTTGGCGAATCTCCTCGAGGACGCGTATCTGGTTGCCGTAATCGAGACTCGCCGTCGGTTCGTCCATAATCAGGATCGGGGCGTCCTGCGCCACTGCGCGCGCGATTAGAACGAGTTGCTGCTCGCCGCCCGAAAGTTGATCAAAAAGACGGTCGCTGAATTGTTCAATCTGCAAAAGCTTCATCGCCTCAGCCGCTTTTATGCGCTCACGTTTTCCCGGTTGCGAAAACATACTGAAGGAGGCGGTCGTCCCCATCAAAACCATTTCCGCAACGGTAAATTGAAATGTACCCCTCTGGGTCTGCGGTATGTATGCCATTTGTTTCGCGCGCTCGCGGTTCGATAACGTTTTGACACTTCGTCCATTGATCTTGATCTCGCCGCTCTGTAAAGGGAGCACGCCGAGAATCAATTTGAAAAGTGTCGATTTGCCCGCGCCGTTCGCTCCGAGGATGCCGACGACGCGTCCGCGCGGAACGGAGAACGATAGGTTCTTCAACACTTCGCTCTGGCGGCGGTAGCTGAATGAAACATCCTGTATGTGCAGACCGTTTGTCATTGCAAGATCCGACTTCATCATCACGTCACTCCCTTTCTACCCTCACGAAGGATGAGGAATACGAAGAAAGGAGCGCCGATAAACGCCGTCAATATCCCGAGCGGAATGCCGGCAGTCGTCGCGCGCCGCGCAATGTTGTCGACGAACAGCAGAAAGCTCGCCCCAATAAGCGCAGATGCCGGTAAAGATACGCGATTATCGCTCCCGACCATCATGCGCGAGATGTGCGGTACGACGAGTCCGATCCAACCGATGACACCGCTCACGGAGACACATGTGGCGGTGATAAGCGTCGACGCCACCACCATGATTGTCCTGATCAGGCGCGTACGCACGCCCATGGTCGATGCCGCTTCTTCTCCGAGAGCAAGCAAATTGAGTTGCCAGCGTAAGAGAAGGATTACGACTATCCCGAGCAGAATCGGCGCGGCTGCGAAGACGAGAGATTTCATTCGAGCCGAGTTTAAAGATCCCATAAGCCAATATGTGATAGCGGGAAGCTGATTCGTCGGATCGGCAGTATATTTTATCAGCGACAGCCCGGCGGAAAACAGTGAGCTGACGACGATACCTGTCAAGACAAGCGAAAGTAACTTATTTGCCTTGACAAAGGAAGCGATGAAGAGAACGAGAATAATGGAAAGCAACCCGAACACAAATGATATGAGCGTAATCCCCGTCGACGCGAATCCCGCTAAAATCGCCAATGCCGCACCGAAACTCGCCCCTGAAGATGCTCCCAGTACGTCTGGGGACACCATCGGATTCTGAAATACACCTTGAAACGTATGCCCCGCGACAGAAAGACCCGAACCGACGAGAATCGCCAACAAAATACGCGGCAAGCGAACATTGACGATGACAGTCGTGACCGCTTCCGCGAACACCTCCCCTGTCCCCCACAGTTGACTCCAAAAGTATCGAACAATCGTAATCGGGTTGATCCAGTACCACCCGATAGCGAACGAAATAATGATCAGCATGATGAGAATCGCCCCCATAATGCCGAACCGTACAACGAGATGCCTCTTCTGTCCGCCCTCTATGAGCTCATCGGGAATCTCTTCCAACTCTTTCGTGATCGTGCCGTCGCTTTCGAGCATGACGCTTGTCAGGGAATCGTGCGCCAGAATGGCGCGACGTCTCTCTCTGAGTACGGCTTTATCGGATTCGGGAAGATAAGAATGCGAGAGCGTCTCTTCAAGCGATCGATCGTGTTTCCAGACGACGATGACAGGCGTTGTCTCGTTATCAAGTACTTGCATCACACGGTTGAAGATCTCATCGTCCACAAGTTCGACACCGCCTAGCTCATCAAGAACGATAACGTCACCATGCTTCTCGAGCAACGGGAACGCCTTGTCTGCAAATTGGCCGACATCAAACCGACTGTCCTCTCCCTCAACGATGAGGAAGCAGTCTTTCGGGAAAGTTGATCCGTTTTGGTGGCGGACGGTTAATAGACCCGTCTCACGCTGTATACCTGCCGGTATATGCGAAAAACCCATTATTTGGCTTTTTCTGCTGGTGTGGCGAATTGTCATATATCCCGAAGGATTCAATTCGGCATCTTCAAGGTATCGTTGCACGAAAGTAGATTTTCCGCTCCCGATCACACCCGTCACGAGCAAATGACCCTTGCGCGAGCCGTCCTCGTGGAACAGCGCCGACTGCGCGAACATCATGATACCGCGTTCGTTGGCAGGATACATGAATGTCTTTTCTTTTATGGCTGTCATAAGAATCCTTTCGGTTTCCTTTTCCACACCTTACAGACTTAGGCGTCCCGGTCGTTTCGGTTCAATCTTTCCCGAGCGTACGGCAATCAACTGCGCGGCGATGCTGATGGCAATTTCTTCCGGCGTCTCGCCACCGATATCGAGCCCGATGGGGGATATGGCACGGTTTACCGCTTCCTCGGAATGTCCGCGCTCCATGAGAATGGCGTCGACGGTTCGAACCTTATGCATGCTGCCGATCACGCCGATGTACCGTGCCGGCGTTTTCAACACTTGATCCTCCACATCGAGATCGTTCTTATGTCCACGCGTCATGATGCAGACGAAATCATCCGGTCCGATCGATACGCTCTTATCAATATGGTCGAGGTCACACATACGCACGTCGTACGCGCCGGGGAATAGGGCAGGATCAGTGAACTCCTCGCGGTCATCAAGGACGACGACGGCAAAATGCGTATGCGAGAGCACCGGAACAAGCGCTTGCGCGACGTGACCGCCTCCGAAGATATAAACAACGCCGGGGACTACAAGCTCCTCGACGTAAAATGTGTGATCGCATAAACTGACGGCATGCCCGCGTTGACACAGCATACGAGGATCGTCGAGCAGTGCGATCGTGCAGGGGTGATCTTCCGGGAAGCCCTTAAACGACCATCCCTCAACGGAAAAATCGGGGTTGGCGGGGTTCGTCCCCGCCGGCGCCGTAAAGAGTGCGAGTCCCAACTGATTCTCCTCGCTGATGTCGGTAACTAACCAGCTCGGACGGCGTTCTCGAATCGCGTCGCGCGCCTCCTTCACAATCTCAAGCAGTGCATCGTCATTACCGTACAAATGGAGATAATGCACCGTCGCACTGCCGCCGCAAATCATCCCGATGTCTTCAATCTGGTTTTTCGTCAGAATAAACTGGTGAATATTCGAACGTTTCTCTTCGATCGCATCTTGTGCAATGATGATTGATTGGTATTCGACAGCTCCACCGCCTACCGTTCCTGCCAAGCGACCCGCCTTTCCGACCAACATGCGGGCGCCCGCGCCACGCGGTGTCGCACCCGAGCTTGCCGTCACGGTCGCGAGGACAGTATCCTCACCGCTTTCAAGCGCTTCTTGAAGTGCTTTAAGAATCTGATCCATAAAAACTCCTTTTCACACAATTAATTGATTAGAAACGCAGAAAGCACGAGCCGACACTTTTACATCAAAAAAGCACGACGCAAACACTCTGTGTTTCACATTGTAACCGACTTATTTTCAAAAAACAATCGTTTTGGCGTATTTATTCACAAATGTGTATTGTCTAAATATTCTTCAGTCATAGGGATTGCCCCTCGCTGTAGAGCATGGCGGCTCCGATCACGCCGGCGTCATTGCCAAGACGACTAAGCTCAATCGGCGGAGGCGGCAGCACGTCGCCACTGACCGTTGTCAAGGCGACTCGCGCACGTAACGGTTCCAACAGAACGTCTCCCGCATGACTAATCCCGCCGCCGAGCAAAATCATATGCGGCCTATAGAGAACGACGAGATTTCGGATACCGAGCGCGAGATAGTGAACGAATCGCTCAACGATCTCGATCGCGACTTTGTCGCCTGCGGTTGCCGCTTCAAAGATGAGACGCGTATTGAAAGACGACTCCCCCAACGAAACGCAATGGCGTAAAATTGTCTCTTCATTGCGGAGCAACGCTTCCTCAGTCATGCGTTTCAGTCCGCGGATCGATACGTACGTTTCGAGACAATCCCACTGTCCGCAATTACACGCAATATGACCTCCCGCCTCTACCGCCATGTGTCCGGGCTCAATCCCGAACCCTGTTCCTCCGCGAAAGATTTTTTTGTCATAGACGAAACCGCCTCCGACACCGGTGCCAAGAGTCAGCATGAGCACGCTTTGATAATTATGTGCGGCGCCGGCATGGTATTCACCGAAAACTGCGCAATCGGCATCGTTTGCGATAAAAACGGGAATGTCGGGAAATCTTATCTTCATGAGCGCAGGGAAATCGACATTTTTGAGAAATAGGTTCGTCGCGTGCAGCAACATACCCGTCTCCAAGTCGACAACTCCCGGAATACCGATCCCGATGGAACGAATGGTTGAAACGGAAATACCTTGGCGCATTAACAATGTGTCGATGCACTGCGCCATTGTATCGACGAGGAACTCTGCCGGCCGCGGCGCCCTTGTTTTCGCGCGTTCGCGATCGACAATCTTGTAGGTATCATCGATGATTCCCGCTACGATGTTAGTCCCTCCGAGATCAATCCCAATTGAGTACGCCATAACGATACCGCTTTCTGTAACAGTCATAGATAATTATACAAGAGTTAATCGATAGCAGCGAAAAGAACTCACCTAGTCGCGCACGGACATACTTGGCGGAACTCGAAAGAAACAATAAAAGCTACGCTGTCTGTTTCCCATAACGAATGGATAGACGCGGCAAAAGGTATGGGGAGGTTGGAGAAGGCTTTTCGCTCGGGTACAATGAGGTTGTTAGAGATCCACGCCATTTTTGAGGGGAAGGTTCATCATGAAAAACGCTGAAATTGAGAAATACATGACGGTCAGGCTCGATGGTACGTTGCCTCCTTCGCCGTCATTTGTCGAGGGCATCCGCCGCGCGCCGCGTCGCGAGGCGAACTTGTCAGAAGGCGAGCGCGCGACGGCATTAAAAAACGCATTGCGCTACATTCCCGAAGTGTATCATAAACAACTTGCGCCGGAGTTTCTGCGCGAACTCGATGAGCACGGGAAGATTTACGGTTACCGTTATCGTCCCGAAGGTCGTATTTACGGAAAACCGATCGATGAGTACAAAGGAAATTGTGTCGAGGGCAAGGCATTCCAAGTCATGATTGACAACAATCTCGACTTCGAGGTCGCGCTCTATCCCTATGAGCTCATCACGTACGGCGAGACGGGTGCTGTTTGCCAGAACTGGATGCAATACCGCCTCATCATGAAATATTTGGAGCTTCTGACTGATACGCAGACTCTCGTCCTATTCTCAGGACACCCCGTCGGACTTTTCCACAGCCCCGTGTCCGCGCCGCGCGTCATCCTGACGAACGGCCTCATGATCGGGCAATACGACAATTTAACGGACTATAACCGCGCCTCCGCGATGGGCGTGTCAAGCTACGGACAAATGACTGCCGGCGGCTGGATGTACATCGGTCCGCAAGGCATTGTCCACGGTACATATAACACACTCCTCAACGCGGGAAGACAACACCTCGGCATCCCGAACGAAGGCAATCTCGCAGGACACCTGTTTGTCAGCTCGGGACTTGGCGGTATGTCGGGCGCGCAGGGGAAGGCTTGCAACATTGCCGGCGGCGTCTCGATTATCGCTGAGGTGGACGCGTCGCGTATCGCGACACGCCACAATCAGGGATGGGTCGACCGCGTCGTCGACACGTGCGAAGAGGCATTCCGCATCGCTCGAGAAGCCATGGAACAGAAAGTTCCGTTGGCGGTCGCCTACCACGGCAACATCGTCGATCTGCTCGAATACGCGCTCGCGCACGACATTCACATCGAACTTCTATCCGACCAAACATCGTGCCATGAACCGTACACGGGCGGCTACTGTCCTCAGGGATTAACATTTGAGGAACGCACCGCGATGCTCAATCATGACCCCGAAGAGTTCCGTATCCTCGTCGATAAGACGCTCGCGAAACACTTCCACGCGATCAAGGAATTGACGGCGCGGGGAACGTATTTCTTCGATTACGGCAACTCCTTCATGAAGGCCATTTTCGACGCGGGCGTCAAAGAGATTTCGCGAAACGGTGATAACGACCGCGACGGTTTCATCTGGCCGTCCTACGTGGAAGATATCATGGGGCCGCTCCTTTTCGACTACGGTTACGGACCGTTCCGCTGGGTCTGCCTGTCCGGTAAGGAAGAGGATCTGCGCGCGACCGATGAAGCGGCGATGTCTTGCATTGACCCCGAACGGCGTTACCAAGACCGCGACAATTACAACTGGATTCGCGATGCCGAGAAAAACAACCTCGTCGTCGGAACAAAAGCGCGTATTCTCTATAGCGACGCGTTCGGACGCATGTCGATCGCGCTCAAAATGAACGAGCTCGTCCGCGAAGGCGTGATCGGTCCCGTCATGATCGGACGCGATCACCACGACACGGGCGGAACGGATTCGCCATTCCGCGAGACCTCGAACATTCGCGACGGCAGCAACGTGACGGCGGATATGGCGACTTCCGTCTTCGCCGGCAACGCGGCACGCGGGATGAGCCTCTGCGCCCTGCATAACGGTGGCGGCGTCGGCATCGGCAAATCGATCAACGGAGGTTTCGGGTGCGTTCTCGACGGCTCGGAGCGCATCGACGAAGTTATCCGCAACGCCGTCCTTTGGGATGTCATGACGGGCGTCGCAAGGCGCTCATGGGCGCGCAACGAACACGCGATTGAGACGGTGATGGAATACAATCGCGTGATGGACGGATCCGACAGACTGACACTTCCCTACATCGCCGACGACGCGCTGATTGAACGCGTGTTACGGGGAGAGCAGTAAACAAACAATATACTCCGCGAGTTTGGCACAGAGAACGACAGAAAATTCAAGAACAGTCATCAAAACGTATAAGACAAAAGAAGCGAAAGGGAACTCCTCATGACAGAAGTGAAAAAGATCGTTGAATGCGTCCCCAATTTTAGTGAAGGACGCGACCAAGAGAAAATCGAGCGCATCGTCGCACCGCTTAAAGAGCGTGAGGGCGTCCGCCTCGTCAACTACGAATGCGACAAAGACTACAACCGCCTCGTCGTCACGGTGCTTGGCGAGCCTCAAGCCGTCAAGGAAGCCGTCCTCGACGCCATCAGTGTCGCGACGGAACTCATCGACCTCAACGTCCACGAGGGCGAACACTCCCGTATGGGCGCCACCGACGTCGTGCCCTTCATCCCGATTCGCAACATGACGATGAACGAAGCCGTTGAACTTTCAAAAGAAACTGCCGAAGCCATTAACAAGCGCTATGATATCCCCGTTTTCCTCTATGAAAATTCCGCGACATCGCCCGACCGTGTCAACCTCGCGCGTATCCGCAAGGGTCAGTTCGAAGGCATGCCGGAAAAGCTTCTGGAACCGGAATGGGAACCCGACTACGGTGAGCGAAAAATCCACCCGACTGCCGGCGTCACCGCCGTCTGTGCGCGTTTTCCACTTATCGCATACAACATTGACCTTGACACGGACAATATCGACATCGCGAATAAGATCGCACGCGCCATCCGTCAATCGGGCGGCGGCTTCCAATACATCAAAGCGGGCGGAGTCGAACTGAAAGAAAAAGGCATCGTCCAAGTCACAATGAACATAACCGACTACCGCAAAAACCCGATTTACCGCGTCTTTGAGACGGTCAAAATGGAAGCGGCTCGTTACGGTGTCTCCGTCATCGGGAGCGAGATCGTCGGCCTTGCGCCGCTCGCCACTTTGACCGAATCGCTCGAATACTACATCGGTCTTCACGATTTCACTGAAGAGAAGATCATCGAACACTGGCTGCTAGGCTGATATCGACCGAACGATATCCACGTGAGACGTTGCGGCGGCGCTCCACCTATCGAAGGCAAAGCACCACTCCGTCGCGCCGTCTTGAACGAAAGAACAAAGAGGCGACCATGGGCTTTTTAATGATTAAAAATGCGGCGGAACTCGTGACACCGATCGGTCGGTCGGCACGTGGCGGACGCGCTATGGGAGAACTTCGCATCGTCCAGGACGGCGCCGTGCTCTGCCGCGACGACAAGATACTCGCCGTCGGCACAACCGCCGAGGTAAAAAACACACTTGCGGAGCTGACAACGGATTTCTCCTCCATTGAGCAAATTGACGCCGAGGGTAAAACCGTTCTTCCGGGCTACATCGATCCGCACACGCACTTCATCTTCGGCGGGTACCGCCAAGATGAGTTCCAGATGAGACTTCAAGGCGCCACCTACATGGAGATCATGGAAGCGGGAGGCGGCATCGCGGCGACAAACAGAGCGACGCATGAGGCGACGGAAGAACAGCTTTACGAAGCAGGTCTCCTTCGTTTGAATCGCATGCTCGACCTCGGCATTACTACAGTCGAGGGCAAAACGGGATACGGCGATGACACCGAGACGGAAGACAAGATGTTGACCGTCATGGAACGCCTCGACCGCGATCACCCCGTCGATATCGTACGCACATATATGGGCGCGCACTCCGTTCCGCCAGCCTTCAAGGGACGGACTGGAGACTACGTCGATTACCTCATTGCCGAGGGTTTGCCTATGGCGCGAGGGCGTGCCGATTTTTGCGATGTCTTCACGGAGAAAGGCGTTTTTGAATTGGAGGAATCGGAGAAATTGCTCCTCGCCGCGCGTGAACACGGCTTTAAGCTCAAAATGCACGCCGACGAGATCGCACCTCTCGGCGGCGCGGGCCTCGCCGCCAAACTCCGCGCCACAAGCGCCGATCATCTCCTCAAGGCGTCGGACGAGGATCTCCTCGCCATGCGAGACGCCGGCGTCGTGGCGACACTTCTGCCCTGCACGGCATTCAGTCTCCGCGAGCCGTATGCGCGCGGGCGTTTCATGATCGACAGCGGTTTGGCCGTCGCGCTCGGAACGGACCTCAACCCGGGAAGCTGCTACACGCAGTCGATTCCTCTCATGACAGCGCTCGCGACCATTTACATGCGGATGACGATTGAAGAGACCATCACCGCCCTCACTCTCAACGCCGCCGCCGCCATCGCTCGCGCCGATACCGTCGGATCACTCGAGCCGGGGAAGAAAGCCGACATCATCATCCTCGACTGTCCCGACTACCGACATCTCTCCTACCACTTCGCGATGAACCTCGTCGAGACTGTGATAAAATCGGGGAAAATAGTCAGAAAACCTTGAGGCAGGCATGCGCGCGACGCGTTTTTTGTTCGGCAAGATTTGGCAATACGATAAGCGGATGATCGGTATGATCGTTCTCTTTAGCGTGCTGTCCGCCGTCTATCCATTTATCTGGGTCTACGTGCCGACCGCCATCATTCGATTAGCCGGCCAGGCGACCATCGCCGTGGCCGATGCGCGAAACGAGCTCTTTCTTTTGCTCGGGGGCGCCGCCGTGTTGGCGGTGGCGTGTACCTCAGCGCTCGCCTACCTCCGCGGCAACTACCGCATGCGCATGAATAACATTCGCTATCGACTCATACGAGAACTGATCCGATACGGCATGACCATGCCATACGAAAACACGCTCAACCGTGAAAAGCTCGATGAAATCCAAAGAGCTTACGAGGCGGTTTACGCCCCGTGGCAAGGTGCCGGCGGCATCATGTTGACGCTCCTTCAGGTCTTTGGAACGGCAGTCGCGGTTGTCGGGTTCGTCGGCGTCTTCCTCTCTCTTTCCCTTTGGATGATGCTTTTGATCCTCGTCGTCATCGCGCTGAATTTGTTGTTCAATCATAACCTCAGCAATCTTGTACATCGCGAATGGGACGAGATGAGACCGACTTACCGAAAGATTGAATCGCTGTTCCGTGAGCAACAGGATCCCTTGGCAAGAAAAGACTTTCTTTCTTACAGCTTACACGGGCTCTTTAAATCGTACACAAGCCGTTACATCCTCGACATGCGCTTTATTCTCGAATCCGTCCTGAAAAGGAAAGTCGGCTGGCAGACTGCCCTCGCACTTGTCGACCTTGTAAAGGACGCCGTCGTTTACGGTTGGCTGATCAGCATGTATTTGCGCGGAGACATCGATATAGCGCTTTTCTTTTTCTACAGCTCAGGCGTGATCACATTCGTCGCGCTCGCCCAACAACTCATGTTCGATCTCACGAGCATCCGACGCGACGCCGGCAAGCTGTCTTCTTTTATCGAGCTGAGCCGGAGCGTATCGCTAACCGATTCTCCGCAACGAGAGTCTACAGCAACACTCTCTCAATTGTCTTTCCCTACGAGGAAGGATACCGACCATGGGATAACCGTCGACATTCGACATGTCTCTTTTCGTTACCCCGACACTGAGCGCTGGGTGCTTCGCGACGTCAATCTTTCCATCAAGGCCGGCGAAAAGATCGCGCTTGTCGGCGAGAACGGCTCAGGCAAAACGACCCTAGTCATGTTGTTGTCCCGTCTCTACCGACCGAGCGAGGGCGAGATCCTCTTCAACGGCGTCAACATCTGGGATTACGACGAAGACGACTTCCGAGCGCTGTTAGGCGTCGTCTTTCAGGACGCGATCATTCTCCCCTTCTCTATAAGCGAGAACATCACCCTGTCGTCCAACCCTGATGAGGCCCGACTGCAGAAAGCTATCGACCGTGCTGCCTTTACATCAACCGTCTCCCTACAGAAAAACGGACTTGACACAACACTCCTTCGCATCCTTGACGATGAGGGCGTCGACCTCTCAGGCGGTCAAAGGCAGAAACTGTTTCTTTCGCGCGCGCTTTACAAAGACACGAGTCGCATCCTCCTGCTTGACGAGCCGACAGCGGCCCTTGACGCGCTCGCGGAACAGGAGCTCTATCAGCATTATCACGAGCTCACAGAGGGTCAGACGAGCGTCTTTGTCTCCCATCGCCTTGCGAGCACACAGTTTTGTGACCGCGTCGCTTTTCTGTCAGACGGTAAAATCGCTGAACTCGGCTCACATGAAGAGCTTTTCGCAAGGGGAGGTCTCTACCACGACATGTACGAGATACAGGCGAAAAACTATCGAATGGAGGGCGGCGGATGAGATATCTCTTAAAAATCATGCGCCTCCTCTGCCGACAACAGCCGGGATATGCGTGGAGACTCGTGGCGGTCTCCATCGTCACGGGCGTCGCGCCGCTCATCAATATCTTCATCCCTCGCCTGATTATCGATGAACTCTTGGGCGCGCAGAGAACCGCGTGGCTTCTCTCCCTCACGCTCGGTCTCGCCATCGGAAACCTCGTGATGATGATGCTCGACAGTCTGCTTACCAACAGGATCGCGCTTATGATGAATATCGCGGATGCTCACGCAAAAGAAATCCTCGCCGAAAAAGCGCTCCGCATTCCGCTTTCGGAAAGCGAGAGAAAGACAAATCTTGACCTCCTCGAGCGCGCTCGCTTCGGCATCTATCACCTGAATAATCTCGATGCTACCATGAAGAAGCTGGGCGGATCGCTCGTCAGCCTGCTCTCCGTTCTCGTCATCGTTCTGATGGGAAGTCCGCTCTTAGCGTTCCTGATCCTCGCGATCAATTTCCCCACTCTTTACTGCCTAAAAAAGATTAAATATCTTGAAGCGGACAACGCCGAACGCAGCGCGCCTGAAAACAGGGCATTTAGTTATTTCACACATCTAGCGATCGACTACCGATACGCAAAAGATTTGAAGCTTTACGACGGCATCTCTCTCATGATGGAGAAAGCGCAAACGAACATGGACCGCATTCTAAAAATTAACCACGCGTACTTCACAAAGATCGGTTTTTGGAACGGAATCGTCGGAAGTCTCGTCGAACTCCAATCCGTCATCATCTTCGCGGTACTCGGCATTCGGCTTCTGCTCAGACAAATCACAGTCGGGACTTTTACGATGCTGTATAGCGCCGGACGGCAGATGGGGAGAGCGCTTAACAATATCCTGCAAAGCGCCAACGAGCTGATGACGGTCAATCTGCACATCAAACCGCTCGTCGAATACCTTGAGCTTCCCGAAAGCGATGACGACCTTCCGTCGCACGCAGTCGATCATGACGGCAATGTGACGGATGAAGAGAATCAGAGTGAGCTTGACGAGGACATAAGGTGCTGTATTAAACAGATTGAAGACGGCGTTCACGAATGGCGCATAGAACACCTCTCGTTTAAGTATCCGACAGGTGATGAACTCGTTCTTGATGACTGTTCGTTTGAAATCCGTTCAGGAGAACGCATCGCCCTTGTCGGAACGAACGGCGCGGGCAAGACGACGCTCGTGAAATTGCTGTGCCGCTATTACGAACAGCAATCAGGCAGCATCACGCTCAACGGTGTCGATATCAGGCGTATCCCGCTGCACTTGTACAACGCGATCCTTTCCCCGACCTTTCAGGATTTTCGCCTCTTTGCGTTCCAAATAGCTGAGAATATTTCGTGTAAAGCCTTCGACAAGATGACGTCCGACGATGAGCAGAGAACGGTGGATGCCGTCGACAAACTCGGCTTGAAGGAATGGGTGTCGGGACTCCCGTATGGCGTGAACACGTATCATTCCTCTACTCTTTCAGATGATGGTGTACTGCCCTCCGGCGGTCAGGCTCAGAAGATCGCTCTCGCGCGTTCCCTTGCGCATGCCGGGCCTTTCGTGATCATGGACGAACCGACGGCGGCCCTTGACCCGAAGAGCGAGGAAGAGATATTCCATCAGATGTTGACTCTCAGCGAACATACGACATCACTCTTCATTTCGCATCGCCTCTCAAGTACACGCTATGCCGATCGCATCCTCGTACTCGATCGGGGACGCATCGTCGAACAGGGAAGTCACCGCGAGCTGCTCGCCAATGGCAGACTCTATGCGCGCATGTACGAGGCGCAGGCAGCACTCTATCGCTGACAATCCTTTTCCCTTTACGTGCAAACGCACATGATTCTTTGGTTTTTCATTATCAGCATCTCTAGGGATCGGGCGTTTTTGTCGTCTTGCGCACCACACACTCGTACGAGTCTTCATCTATAATGTCATCAAAGAATAATGAAGTGAGGAGTGTTTGCCATGATCCAAGTCAATGTCGTAGGCGACGCCTGTCCATTGCCCGTGATTAAAGTTAGAAAAGCGCTTGAACAGATGACTTCAGGTGAACTCGAAGTTCTCGTCGACAACGATGTCGCCGTACAGAATATTGAGCGATTCGCCAAGTCCAGAAACTGCGCTTTCAGCTATGAGGGAGGAGACGGCACGTATACAATCCGAATCGTCAAGCCTGATGACTCTGCAGCGGAAGACATACATGCGCAAGAAGACGTCGTACGGGAGTATTCCTCTCGTGCCGCCAAGAATGTAGTTGCGATCGCGTCGGACAAGATGGGACGTGGGGATGATGTTTTGGGCGACATCTTGATGAAGAGCTTCTTCTTTACGCTGACGCAACTCGACGAATCGCCGCACACGCTTTTGCTCTACAATGCGGGCGCGAAGCTATCTATTCACGGAAGCCCCGTGCTGAAAGATCTCATTGCTTTGGATCAGGCAGGTGTCAGAATCATGACATGCGGGACGTGTCTAAACCATTTCGGCATCGCGGATCAGCTCGCTGTCGGTGAGATTACGAACATGTACGACATCGTCGACCAGCTGCGGACAGCGACCCATATCATCAGCCCTTAACTCGGTTAGAGCACAACAGCAACGCGCATGAGAGAGCGAGCGCCAAAACTCGTCATCACATTCCGGTCGACGACCGACGCCATGATGATGGAGAAAAAATGCCCAGAAGGGACAGGAAGGCTTATCCCCGTCCCACGCGAAATCAGCCGAGGGTGCGGTTTGGCGTGGGCAGCGGAGCCCGATCAGGAAGAATATCTCCTCGGCATCATGCGCGAGAACGACATCCCTTGGCTCGAGAAGAAAATCATCGAGTTTTACGATTTTTAACTCACTGCAAAACATGAAGCGGTCTGCACTTATCACCGCGCAGACCGCTATTTTTCACCACGTTTGAAAATATAATAACCGAGAGCGATTAGCCTGCGTTTTTCATAACTTCTGTTCGCGCTCTCTTTGAATATGGAGCTTGATCGCCTCGACGGCGACGCGAATGCCGCGCATCGTATCATGGCTTTCCGAATCGTCCATCCCTCTGGCGCGCCGTTCTTGATTCCAAATGGTATTAAGAATGCACGCGGCTTTCGCACCGAGCGATTGGCAGACGATGTAGAGCGCAGCGCTCTCCATCTCCGAGGCAAGCGTCCCGCCTCTGAGCCAAGCCTCCCATTTTTGTTCCAGATCGTAGCTCACGGGCATGCGACCGGGCGAATGCTGGCCGTAGAAAGAGTCCTTACACTGGACAACGCCGGTATGGTACCGGTAGCCGCCCTCGCGCGCGGCATCGACGAGACAGCCCGTCAATTCAAAATCGGCGACTGCCGGGAACTCGATCGGGAGATACTCGCGCGTCGTCCCTTCCATCCTGATGGCGCCTGTCGTGATCACGAGATCGCCGCCCATCACGGGTAGCGCCATGCCGCCGCACGTGCCCACGCGTATGAAGTTGCGGACGCCCGTCATGAACAATTCCTCTATGCCGATCGCGGTCGACGGACCGCCCATCCCCGTTGACATAACGAGAATCGGTTCGCCGAGGAGTGTCCCCAGCCACGTTGTATACTCGCGATTTCTGCCAATGAAATGCGGATCGTCCAACAGCATGGCAATCTTCTCCACGCGCCCGGGATCTCCCGGAAGCAGAGCGTACTTCGCACCGTGTGAATCATCAAGTTGAATGTGATAAAGCTTTTCCATATGATCCTCCCACTCAAGCAAACGCATCTTTTACGTATGTACGACCGCAATAGGCGGCAGCGATCTTCGCCGCGACATAAGCGTTGTTCAGAACGAGCGCAATGTTTGCCGCGAGACTCTCGCCGCCTGTTTCCGCGACAATGTTCTCAAGAAGGAACGGCGAGACATCCTTGCCCGTGATCCCTTGTTCATCGGCCTTGGAGACGGCATCGGCGATGGCGCGGTCGATTTTCTCTTTCTCCATCGCATCCTTCTCGGGAATCGGGTTGGCGATGACCATGCCGCCCGGGAAACCGAGAGACCGTGAAATGCGGTAAATCGCCGCCGCTTCCTCCGGCGTGTCAACTCGCATCGGCAATTTATATCCGCTCTCTCTCGTATAGAATGCCGGCATCTCATCCGTCCCGTACCCGATGACCGGAACACCTCCCGTCTCGAGGTACTCGAGTGTCCGACCGATGTCGAGAATCGATTTTGCGCCCGCGCAAATGACGACAACAGGAGTGTTCGAAAGTTCTTCCAAATCGGCGGAGATGTCCATGGTATCTTCACCATGTCGATGGACACCGCCGATTCCGCCCGTCGCAAAAAAAGGAATGCCGGCAAGATGAGACGCGATCATCGTCCCGCTTACTGTTAATGAACCCGTCAATCCTTTAGAGAGCACATAAGCAAAATCACGCCGCGATGTTTTCGTCGCGCTCAACCCCTCCATGCCGAACCGCTCTATCTCTGCGGGCGTCAATCCAACGCGAATTTTGCCGTCAAGAATACCGATCGTTGCCGGCAACGCACCGCCGCGGTACACTTCCTGCTCCACGGCGAACGCCGTCTCCACGTTCTTGGGGAACGGCATTCCGTGCGAAATGATCGTTGTCTCAAGAGAGACGATCGGCATGCCTTTACATAGTGCCTCCGATACTTCTCTCGATAAATGGATGTATTCGTTTAGTGATTCCATACTCTTGTCTCCGACGAATAATCGTTTAAATAGCTGTTTCATTGTTCGCCTTTCAGATAACCTGAACCGTTAGTCTCGGTGAGGCGGCTCGCCGTTCGAGCGCCTCGATCGTCATCGCTTCATTGACGGCGCCCGGTGATTCAAGTGCGAGCGACGCGGCAGCCTGAGAAAGGCGCGCCGCACCGTCAAGCGCGTGACCCGATATCGTCGCCCATGCAAAGACGGCACACATCGCGTCACCCGCTCCCGTCGTATTAATAATACTGGTCGTTTTCACAATACGTCCATCTACCTCTTTCTCGATCACGCAATCGTATTGCGTCGCGACGGTCTGCCGCCCATCGGTAAACAGAGCGCCTTCCGCACCGAGTGAAAGGCAAATTCTTTCAATCCCGCTCGCAAGCAATTGATGGATCGCTTTGACGGCATTTTCAATGCTCGCAATCCGATGTCCAGTTAAGCGCTCTGCCTCAACACGATTGAGTTTCAGACCTGCGAGTCGATGGAAAACCGGCTTCAGCCGATCGACTTTTGCCTGAGAGACGGCATCCACAAAGATCGGAATCCCCCATTCATTCGCTAAATGGACGATCACATCCTCCGGAAGATTCGCATCAATTACCGCAGCACAAGGACGCATCGGTCGTGAATCAACTTCACGGCATGGAGCGGAAGCAAGCGTGCACCAATTTTCAACATCGCGAGGTTCGAGCGACTCCATGGCCGTCATATCGTTGATGGCGGCAACCATGTCGCCCGTTTCATCGTTGATGGCGATATAGCGTGAAGTCGAAAGGTCTGTTTTCACGAGCACATGATCGAGCTCCAGGTTCGACTCGCGACCGATCGAGTCCAAAGCCAGACCGACCGCGTCGTCACCTCTCACAGACAAAAAGTAGACGGGGCGCGTGAGTAATGCGAGGTTGCGCGCGATGTTGAACGCGACGCCACCCGCACGCTCCACAACATCACCGGGCGTCGAGTCGCTTAAATGAAAAGGTTGCCGAGCCGTCGCGATGAGGTCAATATTTTGACCTCCCGCGACGAGCCAAATTGCATCCGACATTTATTACTGTCCTTTAAAGTAGGGCTGACCAATTGCTTTAGGCGGAGTTGAACGATCGACAAACACCATAAGAACGAGAAGTGTCAGCACATAAGGAAGCATCGCAAGAATCTGCGTCGGCAACCAAGGCGTGCCGGCAAGGATGACGGTGAGCGCCTGAGCAAAACCGAACAACAGACACGCGAGTGTCGCACCGATGGGTCTCCAGTTTCCGAAGATAACGGCTGCCAATGCGATAAATCCTTGACCGCTAATCACGCTCGGCGTAAACCTGCCGGCGATCGCAAGCGCTGTAACTCCGCCCCCGAGACCTGCCAGCACGCCTGAAAGCGTCGTGCAGACGTAGCGAATGAGAGTAACATTGACGCCGAGCGTATCGGCTGCGCCCGGATGTTCGCCGCATGCCCTGACACGCAATCCCGTCTTCGTTTTATAAAGAACGAACCACACGACCAACGCGATCACGAACGCTAAGATCACCGTGAGATCGATTTCTGCGGACTGTAGCAGGCGTGAATTCGATTTATCGACGCCCAATAGTTCCAAAACTTTCGGAATGCCTTTCGGAACGGTGTTCGACTGAGCGGCACCATTAAACAAACGGCGTGTAATGAATGTCGCCACACCGAGTCCGACGAGATTGAGCGCGATACCGGAAATGATCTGGTTACCCTTAGCGGTCACGGCGATAAATGCATGAATCAAGGCCAAAAAGCCGCCGAAAACAGCACCCGTCAGGAGCCCAAGCCAAGGGTCCGCCGCGAAAAAGCCAACGATGGCCGCACCGCAAGCGCCGAACGCCATCATGCCCTCAAGTCCGATGTTGTCAACGCCGGAACGCTGTGTCAAAACGCCGCCGATCGCCGTAAAGATCAAAGGCGATGAGTACATGAGCGTGATGGAGATCGTCAGAACAATCGTGTTAAGAAATTCCATGGCGTTTACTCCTTCCTTTCAAGACGCTCAGCAAGCCTCGGCAACGCGGGTGCCAGCGCAATGCATAGGACAAGCGTACCGATCATGATGTTGATGATCTCTGTCGGCGCCCTCATTCTCGACTGAATTTCGAGACCTCCGAACTTCAGAGCCGCATAGAGAAGACCCGCAAAAACGCAACCGATCGGATGATTGCTGGCGATCAGAGCGACGGATATGCCGTCCCATCCGTAACCCTCCGTTGTGCCTAGCATCGTAATGTAGTAGGACGTTGACATGACGAGCATCGCGCCGCCGACGGCGGCCACACCGCCCGAGATGAACATGGACATCAGTGCGTTGCGTTTAACCGGCATGGCGGAAAATTCCGCGGCATAGCGATTGTAGCCTACGGCACGAAGCTCATACCCAAGGCGCGTGTATTTGAGAATGAGCCAAAGAAGGAGCGCCGTGATCAGCATAATGATGATCGCATACCCTGCATCTGTCCTGATAAACGGTCTCAGGAACGGCGAGCTCTCACTAAGCGCTTGTCCTTCTGCCGTTGTTCGGAAATCCCTGTGGAAGAAGTTGATCTTCGCCGTATCGAGGATTTCAGGTGAATGTTGTGAACCCGGCACTTTGACGCTCTTCATGTTCACGATAAAAATCATGAAATAGTAAGCGATCCAGTTCAACATAATCGTAGAAATGACCTCGTGAATATTGAACCGATTCTTCAGCCACGCGGCAAAGCCGGCGTAAAGACCACCCACGGCAAAAGCGCATAGAATAATAAACAGGGGGTGAAGGATGGGTGGCATCGGAACGTAGAAGCCGATAACCGCCCCTGTGATTTGTCCGAGAATAAATTGACCTTCCGCACCGATGTTAAATAATCCCGTGCGTCCGGCAAATGCGACGGCGAGGCCGGTCATGGCGATCGGCACCGAGTCCACTATGACCTGCATGATGCGGTTTGTGCTGGAAAAGACGCCGGTAAACATATAAGAAAAACCTTTGACCGGATCATATCCCCCCAGCGCAAGTGCAAGCGTGCCGATAATAAACCCGATGATCAGCGCAAGAACAACCGCAGCCATCGGTCTCCTAAGAGCTTTGGCTAACCATGCCCTCATTGTCCACCTCCTGCCATCAGAAGCCCGATCGCCTGCTCATCCGTTTCCTCGGGATCGAGGTCTGCGACCATCGAACCGTTATAGATGACATTGATACGATCGGCAATATCGAGTACTTCATCGAGCTCAAACGAGACGAGAAGTACAGCCCTACCTTGGTCGCGCTGTTCGACGAGTGCGCTTCTCACAAATTCAATCGCACCGACATCGAGTCCGCGAGTCGGTTGGCACGCGATGAGGAGATCCGGCTCCTGTTCAACCGTGCGAGCGACAATGACTTTTTGCTGATTGCCTCCCGACAATTCCCTCACCGGTTGCATTGAACAATCTGCCGGACGAATATCGAATTCCTCAATCAGTCTTTCCGCATAATCATCGACTTTCTTCCAAGATATGAAAGGACCGTGACCGGAAAAACGCTTTTCCTTATAGGTCTCAAGGATGAAGTTTTCTCCGACGTTAAATTCGAGCACAAGCCCTCGCTTGTGGCGATCCTCGTGGATTGTTTTGATGCCCGCGTTGTGTGTATCAATCGGCATCCCGTTCGCAATATCGACACCGTTAACGAGGATCTCACCCGATTCGGATTTTCTAAGCCCCGTGATGGCTTCGATCAGCTCCGTCTGCCCATTTCCGTCAACGCCGGCAATGGCGAGGATCTCACCGCGCCGTACATGCATCGAAAGGTCTCTCACCTGCGGAATGCCTCGGGCATCTTTAACCGTGAGGTTGCGGATTTCCATGACTCTTTCGCCGGGTTTCGCTTTGTCTTTAGCCGTTGTCAACCTGACCTCGCGCCCAACCATCATGGAAGCGAGATCTCTTTCCGTGACATCACTGACACGGACAGTGCCTATTAATTCGCCTCGCCTGATGACCGTACAGTCATCGGCGGCGGCCATGATTTCTTTCAGTTTATGTGTAATGATGATGATCGTCTTGCCATCGGCGACGAGACTTCTCATCGTCACGATCAAACTATCGATTTCCTGCGGCGTAAGAACGGCCGTCGGTTCATCGAGAATCAGGATGTCAACGCCGCGGAACAACGCTTTTAATATTTCGACGCGTTGTTGTGTCGCGACAGAAACGTCCATGATGACTTCCTCGGGGTCAACCTCGAGTCCGTATTGTTTACCGAAGTCGCGAATCATGTCATTCATCATAGTACGATCAAGACGCCCGAATGATTTTGTCGGCTCGCTCCCGAGTACAATGTTCTCTGCGATGGTCATATTTTCCACTAGCATGAAATGCTGGTGCACCATTCCGATTCCATGTGATATGGCCTGTTTCGGATTGCGAATGTCTACCGTCTCGCCGTCGATTTTAATCTCGCCGGCGTCGCCCGAATACAGTCCGTACAGGATTTTCATCAAGGTTGATTTTCCCGCGCCGTTCTCTCCGAGCAGCGCATGTATCGTACCCGTGTGAACCCTGAGATCAACGTTGTCGAGCGCCTTGAAATGACCGAATGATTTTGAGATGCCGATCATTTCGACGGCATACTCTGCTGAATCCTTCTTCATGTTGTTTCTCCATAGCGAACGCCCGGATGCCCATTACGGAGCACCCGGGCAAGCTTTCAGCGAATGATATCAATCATCCATGAACGACGTACTGATTAACCGAGATTCGCTTTCCAAGCTTCGAATTCTTCAGCCGAGATCGGGCATTTGATCTCGCCGGCGATGATTTTCTTCTCGATCTCTTTTGTTTTGTCGAGGAGCTCTTTCGGGACGTGCTTGTCAGACGACGGCGCGATGCCGACTCCGCCTTCCTTCAGCCCAAAATAGAATGTCTTGCCCCCGACGTCCTCACCATCGAGAACTTTCTTCGACAGTTCATAGACGGCTTGGTCGACGTTCTTCAGCGCCGATGTCAGCACATGATCGGGAGCCAGAGCATTCTGGTCGAGGTCAACGCCGATAGCCCATTTATCAAGCTCTTTCGCCGCGGTAATCGCGCCGGAGCCAGCCTGACCGGCGGCATGGTAGACGATGTCCGCGCCGTCCGAGTACATCTTCGTGGCGGTCGCCTTACCCTTCGCCGTATCGCCGAACGTGTCGATCGTCACGGCATCGACACGGATCTCTTTCCCAAGCTCCCGTGCGGCATACTCAACACCGGCGAGATAACCGTACTGGAAGCGGAACATGACATCGCCTTCCATGCCGAGAATAAAGCCGACATGGTCAGTTTTCGTCATGTGACCGGCGATGTAGCCGACGAGGAACGACGATTCTTCAGAATGGAACATGGCGCCGACCGCGTTCGGAAGCTCACCTTCCTCGTAGCCTTGGTCGACGATCGCAAAGAGACGGTCGGGATGTGCCTTTGACGCATCGACAATCGCTTGAGCCATCATGAAGCCGATACCCCAAATGAGATCAGCCCCCTCTTCAGATTTGCGGTCAAGATTCGTCTTGTAGTCGGCTTCTTTCGTCGACTCAAGGAACGAAATTTCGACACCCTCTTTTTCCAGTCTCTCCATGCCGTTCCATGCCGACTGGTTAAAAGACTCGTCGTTGATGCCGCCGATGTCAGTAATCATCGCGACTTTCTTCCCTTTGTACTTCCCTGCGTCTACTCCCGGGTCATCATCTTTCGGTCCGCATCCGACCACGAAGGTCAGAACGAGAGCCATCACCAGAAGTAGGCAAAACAGTTTCCTTTTCATTTTTTCCTCCTATTTTAGCTGCTGCCGCTGCTTCCGTTCGACCGGCTTTGCAAGCGGCTCTACCTATTTTAAAGACTCCGCAATTGGGAGCCATTTAAACATTACAATCCACGCCACCCTATTCCAACAGATAACCGAGATCCTCGGGCCCGAACGAATGCGGCAAAAGCGCGTTCAAGCTCGACTCAAAGTATTCCGTAGGAGATGTTGCAACTAAGATAAGCAACTCGCCGGAAGGCGGTAAAAACTCGCGAAGAACCTGGCGACAAATCCCGCACGGGTACGCTAAATCAAGATGCTCCAAATCGGCATTTTCTTCAGCACCGACGACGGCGACGGCAGCAAACGACTTGGAGCCCTCCGACACGGCTTTAACAGCCGCTGTTCGCTCCGCGCATATGGTCGCGCCATACGATGCATTCTCTATATTCGCTCCCCGGAAAATTCTGCCGTCAGTAGTCAAGATAGCTGCACCAACCTTAAAACGGGAATACGGGGCATAGCTATTCTCTCGTGCCAGAAAGGCCTCTTTGACTAGATGTTGCTTCAACTCTTCTTTAATCATCGTAAAGCAAACCTTTCTTCTTGACTGGAGAATGTGTTCGAAGGGCAAGGCGAATTCTTTTCGAAACGACCCGGCGCTTCCATATCATTCGTCTAATGAACGCCCTCATTTTACCATACTTTATAGGTTAATCCGACAAGTTGCGCCCTCTAACGCGCGAACAATTTCTGTTTCGACTTACCGTAACAAAATCTGATTTGTTCATAATGATTCTATTATTTTTGAGGGCACGAAAGATTTAGCTGACATCAAAACTAAAGCACCATTTGAAAAGATGTATGGAAACAATAATTAAGAGCAGACAGTAAGGACACCTGCATCATTTCTAAGAGAAAGATAACAGACTCTAAAGCAAAAGAAAATCCCGTATGGTCGCCTAATGGTCAATCATTTGAAGCAACATGTAAACTGCCGGTCGATTGATCTCAATCCACCCATCGTCGCCGTGTTGCTTTTCGAGCTGTTTTGCCTGGTCCAGCCACGCATCAAAATATTCCTGCCCTGTTTCCGCTTCAAGTTTAAGCGCAGATTCCGGCGCCAGTTCATCCAAGATGATTCGCATGAGTTGGCCTTTAAGTCCCGTTTGATCGCCGTGTAAGAATTCCGAGAAGATGTGTTGAAGCGTACCGGCTTTGTCCGCCAACAATTGTTCATGTTCCTTCTTGTGTGCCTTCAAATAATCTCCCGGATTGGATGAGTCTTCAGGAGAGGACATGATGGTGTCAAACAATGCGCTGATCACGGTATCGTGGGGCAAAGATCTGGAAACAAAGAATGTGCACTCTTCAATATCCGAATCCAAGACCTCCGCGAGCACAAACCACCCCGCCATGTCGCAAGTGCCGGGGTAATAAGGATTGTTTGCCTGAACGACATCCATCATAAGGGTGGAGCCGTCAACGGTCACGTTCATAAGCTTAAACCTGTTAGAACCGCTGCCTGTTGTCACGTAGACGACCAACACCGTATGGTTGGCAAAGAAATCGTCATTATACGCGGCGGTCACCTCATCGAACGATGGCACTTCATCATATCTGCCGCTAAACGACAGAACACCTTGGAACGTTGTCTTAAACTGTTCCAAGTCTGCCCTTGTATCAAACTTGTAGATCGGGTTATGCGGCGTCGAGTTGATTACAAATACGCCCGGATTCAAACTCTCGGTCAAAATGCGGTCATCCTCCGTCCAACCGGCCCACGTCACATGTGAATTGGCCTCAATGAAGCGCGGCCCATTTTTCACGATTTTAATAGCATAGACCTTTTCCAACTGAGCGGGATAAGATTCCAGTATGCCGCCGTTGTACTCAATGACCACGGTATCGCCCACGTTCGGCACCGGGGATGCTGGCAGGAACTCCATAGGAACGGAAATACTGTCAGATGACGCCAGTTCCGCGGAGCCTTCAATCGGTTTTACCAGTATGTTTCCGTTGTCGATGTCCGTGATGATCGCCGTCAGTGTCTTCGTAACAGCGTTCACATCGGTACGCGCAGCCGGCAGTTCCCCCGAAGGACTTGACGGAATCTTTTGGTTTGTTAAAAGGCATACTGCTATGATCACACAGGCGACTACGGCGACGGCTATGATCCAAAAGGTCGGTTTCTTATAGTTCAATACGCCCTTCACCCTCTCCTTTATTCCCGTTTCACCAAAAGCGAGCGGGCAAGCGGTGATCCGCTTTTGCGGCAGGCTGCAATCGAGAAGCGCCTGGGAGTACCTGAGCATGCTTTCTTTGTCCATTTCCCGGATGACCTTTTCATCGCAAGCCATCTCGATATCGCGGCAAAGCAGTATATAGGCGACCCAGCACAACGGATTAAACCAGTAGATCGCCAGCAGAAGAAATCCGAGCGGTTTCCACCAATGGTCACGGCGCCGAATGTGCGCGCGCTCGTGGCGAATCACGCAGTCAAGCGTTTCCCCGGTTAGCGAGGAAGGCACATAGATCATCGGCTTGAACACACCGAGGATAAAGGGCGCATGGATTTCATCGCAGATCTTGATGTGCTCTCCAAAAGGAATGGCCGCCGAGACCGTCCATTTCAATCTTAAATAGCTCACCAAGGCATAGAGGAGCAAAGCGACAACCCCTGCGACCCATATGACCGCGACGATAGGCAGGGCGACCTGCAAGGGATTGCTGCTCATAACAGGAGCGGGAATGGCTGAATCCGCTACGATCGGATTGACCGTATTCGCGACCGTTGTTATGCCGGAATGGGCAGCGGGGAACGGTGATAGAACGAGATCGGCAGGGATGGTCTCACGGCTTGAGATCAAGCTGAAGGCGCTTTCAATGGTAAACGGACAGACAAGCCGAATGGCGACTAAAGCCCAAAGCAGACAGACTATCCATTTCGGCGCCTTCTTCAGCAGGGCGCGCGCCAGCGCCACGGCGAGAATGAGCCAGCTTGCCGTGATGCTCATATTCAAGATCTTTAGAAATACCGCGCTCATGTTCATTCCTCCTTCTTGAAGGTATCGATCATTCTTTGAATCTCATCCGCCTCCTGAACCGTCAGGTCATTTCGGGAAATGAACGCTGAGACAAATGCGGGCAGAGAGCCTTGGTAGGAATCCTCGACAATCTGTTCACTTTTCAGCGAATAGAATGCTTCACGGGAGATCAGGGAGGAAACGATGCCATCGACATTTTGAAGCAGCCCTTTTTCACAGAGCTTGCGGAGCACCGTGTAAGTCGTCGACTTTTTCCAGTTCAGTTCCTTCCTGCAAATCTTGACGAGTTCACCGGAACCGATCGGTTCATGTGCCCACACAATATCCGCGAACCGCTCCTGTACGGCACCAAGTTCAATGTCGATCATCTGAAACGCTCCTCTCGAAGGTCTATTTCGATAAACCTCACCTTGAGTTTACTCGAATAAACCCAATCTGTCAAGGGCCTGAGCGATCAATCAAAAATCTTTCGTTGGCACCGTCAAATAAGGAATGTCATCGGCGCCAAAACCCGTATCATAAACCGTTTCTCTTATCGAAACCATTACACTCAATAAAAAGTTCGGTTAGTGGATTGTATAAAGCCCTTTCTGTTCAACAGTTCTGAAATATTCATCAAATGCCTACAACATCAAAGGTATGTGATTTCGTGAACTGCAACAAAAAAGCACGACCGTCGATACAGGAAATTGCATCAACGGCTGTGCTTTATGTTGGTGCCCAGAGCAGGAATCGAACCAGCGACACACGGATTTTCAGTCCGTTGCTCTACCGACTGAGCTATCTGGGCTTAAACAATCGCCGGTTTTGAAACCGGCAACTGTTTGGCGACGCAGAAGGGACTCGAACCCTCGACCTCCAGCTTGACAGGCTGGCATTCTAACCGTCTGAACTACTGCGCCGTACACCTCGTTTTCGAACGCCATGCAAGGATAACAGATAAATGAAACGGTTGTCAACCGGTCATAAAATGAACTCGAAACGAGCTCGAAACGAGCTGAATGCCAAAGTAACTTGGACAGTGAGAATCGCGGGTCGTCCAGTTTAATTTGGCAAGTCGGCTGTTCTGTTTACTATGACTCAACATTCATTAATCTGTGTAACCTTTCCGCTATACTTTTTGTAACAAGAGAACGACGCCTCGGCATAGTCCTCCTGCTAGGAGGTTTCTATGTCAAAACACAAACATCTGACGATGGAGGATCGTCAAAGGATCATGCAGAAGCTTAATGCTGAATGCTCGTTTCGTAAGATTGCAAAAGATCTTGGCAAATCGCCC
>Ga0209723_1000072_pt1 | contig 189399 bp, 171 predicted proteins | sample BiotimSIPDNA_2_FD_185750 | JGI IMG/M metagenome (GOLD analysis project Ga0209723, IMG submission 185750) | Anaerobic biogas reactor microbial communites from Washington, USA - Biogas_R2 time_0 SIP DNA (SPAdes) (version 2) | ecosystem: Engineered > Bioreactor > Anaerobic > Unclassified | place...
TCCCACAGCAAAAGCTGGTAAGACCCCTCATGGACTATGAGGTTGATAGGCAGCAAGTGTAAGCGCAGCGATGCGTTGAGCTAGGCTGTACTAATCGGTCGAGGGCTTGACCATTGTTTGTTTCAACGGTTCAACACTTGCGCGTGAATCTCGCTTTGTTCGGTTTTCAGGGTACGGAAACGAGCACCATTAGCTCAGTTGGTAGAGCACCTGACTCTTAATCAGGGTGTCTGCGGTTCGAGCCCGCAATGGTGTACCAGGCCCGTTGGTCAAGTGGCCTAAGACACCGGCCTCTCACGCCGGTAACACGAGTTCGAATCTCGTACGGGTCACCAATGAAACGGAAGTTCGTTGCAGGAAAAGACGCCCCCGTCGTTCTGTAAAAACGAACCGTTAAATAGCCAGAAACGGGGAAACCTGTTTTATAGTCGGTGTTTATTACGATGAGGTCCCACCCGTTCCCATCCCGAACACGGTAGTTAAGCTCATCGGTGCCGAAAATACTCGGAGGGTAGCCTCCCGGGAAGATAGGACGATGCCGACACAAATACCGGTTAAGATAACACTTAGCCGGTTAAACATTCCTCAATAGCTCAGTTGGTAGAGCATGCGGCTGTTAACTGGCTCAAGGCTCACCGCCGCCGGAGGCGGATGAAGGTGAGGCTTGAGCAGGAAGAAACAAGGAGTATCGCGAAGCGCTCCAAGCAAGCGAGACGACTATGTTTCTGACCGATAGGGTCGTTGGTTCGAAGACGAGTTTAATTGAATACATTCCTCAATAGCTCAGTTGGTAGAGCATGCGGCTGTTAACCGCAGGGTCGTTGGTTCGAGTCCAACTTGGGGAGCCAAAAAAGCACTCGCGCTATTGCGCGGGTGTTTTTTTATAAGTTGTTTGACAAGCGCAACCGAATAATCAATAATGTTATTAATCAGCATGTATTATAAAGGAGAGAGAATCGTGAAAAAGGCAACAGCAACGGCGGCAATCGCGTTATTTATGGCCATCGGTTTCGTCTTATCCGCCTGTTCCGGCACGCGCCCCAATGCTGAGGCAGAGACCGCTGCTTCCTACACTTCCGCGACAATGTCATCAACTGAAAACAGGAACACCGGCTTGGCCGAGTATCGGAATATTTCGCCCGAAGAAGCGAAAGCGTTGATTGACGGAGGCAATGTGATTATTCTTGATGTTCGAATAAAAGAAGAGTATGACGGCGGCCATATCAAAGACGCGATTCTTTTGCCGGATACGGATATCGTGGAACAGGCGGAAACGGTATTGCCCGATAAAACCGCGAAAATTCTTGTCTACTGCCGTTCCGGACGACGGAGCGCCTCAGCGGCAAAAGAATTGATCGCGATGGGATACACGAATGTTTTAGATTTTGGAGGCATTATTGACTGGCCTTATCAAATCGTGGGATAAACCGGAAGATATTTTATTTGCCAGCTTCTATAAAAAATGCTATTATCTACCTGTCGGATGGATAATATACGGTGAGGAAACTACGTCCGGCTGAAATACGTTGCCGAATCAAAGGGATCCATGATTATGTCTCTTCCGGCGGCATAACGATGATAACCGGCACGGAGGTAACTCTGACAGGAGCAATCACTACGGTTATATACGAAAGGCGTCTTTAGATGAAAAATATCCTAAAACCGGCTTGCGCATTTGTTTTATCGGTGCTTATGATTTTCGGCTCTCTGCCGTTTTCCGCTCCCGAAATCCCTTTCAAGAGCGCTTTTTCTGTTACTGCGAATGCGGAAACCGAAGGAATTTTCACATACTCGGTGTCATCCGGCAAAGCGATTGTTACCGGCTGTGCCGACAACGCCTCGGGCTCGGTCACAGTGCCTTCATCGCTCGGTGGTGTTCCGGTAACGGAAATCGGTGGGGCAGCCTTCTACGAATGCACCAGAATAACGGATGTTACGCTGCCTGCCGGAATCACCACAATCGGTGACAGGGCTTTCAGCCTCTGCTCCGCGCTTACAAGCGTTACGATACCTGCGACTTTACTCTCCATAGGGTATGAAGCTTTTTATGACTGCTTTAAATTGAACAATGTCATTTTACCCGAAGGCTTAACCGATATTGGAAGGGAAGCATTCAGTCAATGCCACGCCTTGAAAAATATACACATGCCCGACTCCGTGACAAACATTGGCAGCGAGGCCTTTTTTGGCACAGCCTGGCTGAACAACCAACCGGACGGCATGGTTTACGCCGGCAAAGTGGCATTAATATTCAAAGGTACAATGCCTTTGAACTATGAAGCGTTTATTAAAAGCGGCACGACGGGAATCGCCGCTTCAGCCTTTTACGGATTCACTGCGCTCAAGAGCGTTACCATACCTGATTCCGTCAGCCGGATTGGCGACAACGCTTTTTACGGTTGCCTGGGGCTGACACAAGCCGATATTCCGGGCAGTGTCGGTGTCATCGGCGCCAAAGCGTTTTACGGTTGTTCGGGGCTGACAGCCGCGGTGATGGCCGAAGGTGTTTATCACATCGGCGCCGAAGCCTTTGGCAATTGTCCGGCCCTTTTAACGATATCGGTGCCCGACAGCAGTTACATCATAGGGAGCGGCGCGTTCACCGGTACCGCGTGGTACAACGCAAAGCCGGCAGGCATCGTATATGCCGGAAAAACGGCTTATAAATACAAGGGAACAATGCCTGCGGGAACCGTCATTTCCCTGAGAGAAGATACCGTTGCCATTGCCGGCTCCGCATTCCTAAAATGCACGGGGCTTAAAAGCGTTGTTCACCCGGAAAGTATGCGGAGGGTGGGGGAATCCGCTTTCAGCGGCTGTTCGAGCCTGACAGACATCAGGCTTCCGGACGGTGTCCGTGAAATCGGCGCAGGCGCATTCTATAATTGCACCTCACTGGTACGCGTATCCTTGCCGCCGGGAACGGTTGAATTAAGCAGTTTCGTGTTTGCCGGCTGTTCTTTGCTTCGCAGCGTTGCTTTGCCGGCTTCCGTCCGGCGAATCGGCTCGGGCAGTTTTTCAAATTGCGTTAGTTTGCAAAGGATATACATCCCGAACGGCGTTGAAGCGATCGGCAGCGAGGCATTTACTAACAGCGGGCTGAAAAGTGTTGCCTTACCCAAAAGCGTCCGGGAATTGGGCCTCTATGCCTTTAAAAACTGCGCGGGACTATCGGATGTTTCCATCGGTTTCGGAATTGAAAGAATCGGTTATCAGACCTTTGGCGGCTGCCCGGCTTTGCGCGGTATTTCGGTTCCCGACAGTGTGGGTTTTATTGATACGGATGCGTTCACCGGCTGTCTGAATCTGACTATCTACGGTAAAAGCGGTTCTTACGCGGAAAGCTTCGCGGTGGAAAATTACCGGCGCTTTATCGCGGTTCATCTGTTCGCGTCGGGCTGCGTCATCGATTACCGGGGGAAGATCATTTATGGGATTGAGCCGTCCATAACACGGGCCGCGTTTGAAACCGATTGCGTTGTTGCCGACACCGGCACGGAGATTGAATACGGAACACCCGGAACCGTGCTCGGAACAGGCGACACGGTTAAAGCCGTTGATAAGAGCACCGGGGAAGTATTTGAGGAATACGCAATCGTTATCTATGGCGATGTCAACGGCGACGGTAATGTCAACGCGGTCGATGCGGATATTTGTACGCTTGTTCAAAACTGGATGATTGAATGGAGCACCGATACGGAGATGTACTATAAGATAGCCGGCGATGTGAACGCGGACGGCATCATTAATTCGGTCGATGCCGACCTGATTCTGCTTCATGAGAATTGGGTGATCAGCATCATTCAGACGACGGGCGGCGCAGCATGAGCCGGAGGCGCAACGCGGTCATTCTCTACAGAGGAATAACCGCTTTTTTTATGCCGGCATTTTGAAAACCCTGTATGCAGAATAGTATAGTAAAAAAAAATTCGTTAAAAAGGGTGGGCGGCGATGGCGGGCAGAATGGGCGGCTTGGGGGCGGGCCCCGGAGGATTCGGTGGCGGGCGCTTTCACTTCATCGATGAGGAGAATAAGCCGGTAGTATCCAAAAAGATACTCGGGAGAATTTTCAAATACTATCTTCATTATTGGAAACTGCTCGCGATTCTCGTTTTGCTGGTGATAGCCGCTTCGCTGCTCGGCCTCGTACCTCCCGTGCTTACCAAAGAGATAATAGACAACGCGATTCCGGAAGGGGACCGGGACCTTCTGATTAAACTCATTTTGCTGTCTTTTTTGACCATGACGTTAAGCAGTTTTACCGGTGTCGGCCAAAGCTACCTCAACAGCTGGATTTCCAAGCACATCATGCAGAATCTTCGCAACAAGATGTTTGGCCACCTTCAATATATGTCGGTGAAGTTCTTTTCGAATGTGCAAGCCGGTGAAATAACGTCACGGATGAACAATGACATAAACGGCATTGAGAATGTGTTTTCGGGAACCTTTATTCAAATACTTCAAAACATATTTATCTTTTTCTCGACCGCGGCGGTCATGTTTTATACGAATTGGGTTTTAGCTCTGTTGAGCCTGCTTGTGCTGCCTTTGTTCGTGCTGCCGACACGAAAGGTCGGTAAAGTCCGATGGAAGCTTGCCTCAAAGACACATGAAAAATACGCCGAGATGAACACCGTTATTCAGGAAACGCTCAACATCGGCGGAACGTTTTTGGTGAAAACATTTACCAAAGAAAAGCAAAAACAGCGGGAGTTTGAGACAGTGAACGCGGAGGTGACAAAACTCCAAATCCGCGAATCACTGGCAGGCCGCTGGTTTTTTTTGACCATCACAATCTTTGTGGCTGTCGGCCCGATGCTGATTTACCTGATAGGCGGCATGATGTCCATAAAGAGCGGCAAAATTTCCGTGGGCGGCATCGTCATGTTTGTCACGCTGTTAAGCAGGTTGTATGGGCCGGTCACGTCGTTCGCGAACATCAGTGTGGATATTACGCGCTCCTTGGCGCTTTTCGACCGGATCTTCCGTTACCTTGACCTTCCGCAGGATATTGTCGACAGCCCCGGCGCCATAGATGTCGATGATGTCAAAGGCCATGTGAAATTCGAGAATGTGGATTTTGCCTACGACGATAAAGCCGAAACATTGAAAAATATCAGCCTGGAGATTGAACCCGGCAAAATGGCGGCCCTCGTAGGCCCCAGCGGAGCCGGAAAAACAACGATTACTTATCTGCTGCCGCGACTTTATGACTTGGATTCCGGCTTGATTACCATTGACGGTATGGATATCAAGGATATGACCATCGAATCACTGCGCCGGAAAATCGGTATCGTCACGCAGGATACATACCTTTTCAACACAACGATCCGCGAAAACCTGTTGTTCGCGAGAACTGACGCGTCGGATGACGAAATGGTTTTCGCGTGTAAAACCGCCAATATACACGATTTTATTCTCTCTCTGCAGGACGGCTATGATACGGTCGTAGGGGAGAGGGGCATCAAACTTTCCGGCGGGGAAAAACAGAGGATTTCCATTGCGAGGGCGCTGCTGAAAAACCCGCGGATTGTCATACTCGATGAAGCGACATCGGCCCTTGATTCGGTGTCGGAATCGCTGATTCAGGCCGCGATCGAACCTCTGCTTAAAGACCGCACCAGCCTGGTCATCGCGCACCGGCTTTCGACCATCATGGCCGCCGACCGCATCTATGTCGTCGAAGGGGGGAGCATCGTCGAGCAGGGGACGCACGAAGAGCTTCTTCGAGCAGGCGGAACATACAAAAAACTCAGCGACAGGCAGTTCGGCTTAGACCGGCAAAAACAGCTGGCCGGAGGGCTTGACCCGCGGCAGGTAAAATAAGGCGGAGGGAACGACGGTGAAAAAATGTTTGAACGCGTGGTCGGTTGACGGCAAGACAGGGTTTAAAGAAATGTTTACGAAGTTGAAGGATGCCGGTTTCGACGGCGTTGAACTCAACCTTGACCGTGAAGGCGGTTCGGCGCATTCCCTGACTTTTTCAACCTCACCGGCCGCGCTCGCGGAGATGAGAAGGATTTCGGATTACTGCGGTCTGCCGGTCGTGAGCGTGTCAAGTTCTTTATACGGCTCAACGATGGGCAGCCCGAATAAAAAGGACAGAGTATATGCCCGCGAAATCCTTCTGAGGCAGCTCGATTGCGCCGCGGCGCTCGGCGCCGGCGGTATTCTTGTCGTACCGGGTGGACCTTCCGAGGAAGTAAGCTTAAAAACCGCCTGGGAAAACTCACTGGAAACCTTGCGCTCATTAAAAGAAGAAATCGAAGCCGCGAAAATACTCGTCGGCTTCGAAAATGTTTGGAACCGTTTCTTTACTTCGCCCTTTGATATGCTTTCGTTTATCAACGAAACGGGTTGCGGTTACGTATGCGCCTACTTTGACATCGGCAATGCGGTGGCGTTTTCCGACCCCGAAAACTGGATTGAAATCCTCGGCGATAAAATACGGCTCGTCCATGTGAAAGACTTTAAGCGCCAAAACGGCGTGAACACGGGCGGGGAGTGGGTTGATATTTCGAAAGGCAGCGTGAATTGGAAGAAAGTGGTCGCCGCCCTGAGAACAGCCGGATTTGACGGCTTTCTGACTGCTGAAGTCTCAAAGAGCAATCGGCTCGAATCCTTTTCAAAATTCTACTCGGGCGTTTCATCCGCACTGGATTCTTTAATAAAACGATGATGGGGGAGTATCGATGAAAAAACTAGCGATGATCGGCTGCGGCGGCATAGGCAGGTATCACCTTGACCACTTGCTTCAGTTTACGGACATTGTCAACCTCGCCGGCTTTTGTGACCTTATTCCCGAAAAAGCAGAGGCCTTCGCCAAGCTTGCCGGCCTTGAAACATACTATACTGATTTTAAAACCATGTATGACGAAGTCGCTCCCGACATGGTGTTTATATGTGTGCCTCCCTATTGCCACGGTGAGATTGAATACGACACCATCCGAAGAGGGATTCATTTCTTTGTTGAAAAGCCCATATCGCTCGATGTTGAGTTTTCAAAAGATATAAGCGCCAAAGTCAAAGAAGCCGGCTTAATAACGGCCGTCGGCTTTCAATGCCGATACAGCAACATCGTCGAGCCGTCGATGGAATTCATGAAAAATAACGACATTACCTTGATTGAAGCGTCGCGTGTCGGCGGCGTGCCGGACATTCCGTGGTGGCCGAATAAAGAATTATCCGGCGGGATGATTGTCGAAACGACAATTCATCAATTTGATATGATCCGCTATCTTTACGGGGAGCCGGAGCTCGTTTTTACGCTCGGAGCGAGGGGTTGGGTGAAAATGGACGGTTACGACACCGACGATGTGTCCGTAACCGCGGTCAAATTCAAAAACGGCGCTCTCGGCGTTATTTCCACCGGTTGTTACGCGACAGAGGGCGCGGCTTTTGACAGCAAGATCACCTTCAGCGCCGGGGATAAACGGGGCGTGCACAAAATACTCTCATCCTTTGAAGTATTTGAAAAGGCGAAAGAAGTCCCCGGTAAAGAAGAAAATTATGTCATTAAGGGGGACGGCGCGCTCAGCAAAGTTTCCGGGGTTACGGGCTGGAAACAGGAAGGCGACGCGGGAATCCTCTGCGACCGCACGTTCGTTGAAGCCGTCAACAGCATGGACGGCTCTCAAATCCGTTCTCCCTACGACGACGCGCTCAAATCGCTTATCTTCACCATGTCGTGCAACAAATCCATGGACACCGGGCTGCCTGTAGCCATCGAGTATTAAAAAATTATCTGTTTTATACAAAACATTGCCGGCCGCGGGTGAAGTGTATGTCCTTTAAAAACGCTGAAAGAGCTTTTTTTGTCAAAAATACTGCCGATTAGAGATTATTTTGATTGCATTTTTTGCCGAAAGCAGGTAAATTAAGGATGAAATACCAATAATATTGCCTATATAGTTCAATTTTGACAATATAAGGGGGTGTTTTTATAAATATATGATAAAAATATGAGAAAAATTTTGAAAATTTGTTGACAAAACAAAACCTCTATGATAGGATATGGTTGCACAAAACAAATTACACAAAAATTTACCCGATATATGTCGCAAAGATGTCGATAAAGTATCAGAGTTCGATACTGCGCGGAGGTTTTCAGTTGTTTCGTTATAGTGTTGGCGCGTTATCGGGGTTGGCGGCCGGGTTCTTGTTCAACAGACTCGCGGCGTTTCAGATAACAAAAAGAACCGACGACCCCGTTAAAAAAGAAACAGTCAAGAAAACATGGTTCCTTCTGGTATGGGCGCTCATTTCCTCGGGTTTGTTTGTAGCGGTTGTCTTAAAGCAGCCGGATTTATTAAGAAGAATCGAGTATTGCGTGTATATTTCCCTGGCGCTGAACATATCGGTTGTCGATTGGCTCATTCGCAAAATCCCCAACGGGTTGCTCCTGGCCTTGATGCTGACAAAACTCATTTTTACGGTTTATGACATCATCGGCGAAGGCACCTTGCGGGTCGCGTGGAAACCTCCTGTAGTCGGCTTGGCCGTTGGTTTGGGTCTCTTTATAATCCCTTCTTTTTTTGGTATTATGATCGGCGCGGGGGATGTCAAATTCGCGGGTGTCATCGGTTTCTGTTTAGGGTTTTCCGGTTTCATACAGTCCATGGTTATCATGGCCGCGGCTCTCATGGTTTACTTAATTTATCTGATAGTGACGCACAAAGGCAACTTGAAAACTCCCGCCGCGATGGGTCCCTTCCTTTCCTTGGGCGCGATAGTTACTCTGCTTTTACCCTTGAAGCTTTTCGATTTCAGTTTCATTTAATTTGTATTAACGGTGTTTTCAAGATTCGGGAACACCTTAATAAAGAGGATTGGCATCAAAAAAAGGCATCAAAAACAGAGGAGGGTATTACATGAAAAAATTAATGGCGTGGTTCAAGAATGAAGACGGCCAGGGCATGGTAGAGTACGGCCTTATCATCGGTCTCATTGCGATCGTTGTTATCGTTGTCCTCGCGGCTCTCGGCGGCAAGATCAGGGATCTGTTCCAGCAAGTCGACGACGCGATGCCCACAGCGGCGGCAACAACGACAGCCCCCTAATTCAGTCGACTGAAGACAAGCCCCTACCCTCTGCCGAAGGCGGCAGAAACAGCTTGATTCGAAATGGGAGCAGAACGTGCTTGTGATGCCGGTATGTCCTGCTCCCGGATTCTTTAAAAGCTGGCAATAAGCGGAGAATTCGTTCTCTTGCGATGAACGGCAAAGTGTAAAGAGCAGGAGCGATAATCCTGCTCTTCCTTGTTTTTAATACTATGAGGCGGTAGCCCTATGATAAAACGGCGATGGAAACGGTTAAAGAACGAACGTGGCCAGGCTCTTGTGGAGTTTGCCATTGTTTTGCCTATTTTGCTGCTGCTGGTTTGCGGCATCATTGATTTCGGGTGGCTGTTTTATAACCAGCTCGCCCTGAATAACAGTTGCCGCGAAGGCGCCCGTTTCGCCGTCGTCAATGTCAGCGAGACCAACTTTGAGGCTCTGGTCGAAGCGAAAATACTGAGCGTATCGCCTGATTCGATAAAAGAAGATTTAACGATTGACATTGAGTTGACGAACTTGACGGCGCCTCTCACGGGTGATGTCGTCCTTACTCTGACGGCGGATATAAAAGTTCTGACTCCCGTTCTCGGTATGTTCTCCGAAAACCAGGAAAGGACGATTACCTCACAGGTTGTGATGAAGGCCGAGTCATAAGATTGATTATAGAATTCAGGCGGAAAGGTAGAACATCATGAGAAAGGTATATCTCATCGCGACGATTGTAGCGATTATCACGGGCTTCGCCACCTATTTCTTCGCGACATCGATTGAAAAGAAAACCCATATCAAGGACGTCCCGACGGTTGACGTTGTCGTCGCCATTGTCGACATTCCTGAAAACAAACAGATAACGGCAGCAATGGTGGAATTGAAAAAAATTGTCCAAACCGCGGTGGTGGCGGATACGGCCACAAAACTGGAGGATGTCATTGGCAAACTCAACAAGTACCCCATAGCCGTCGGTGAACAAATCAGCTTGAAAAAAATTGTGGAGCTTGGCAATAAAGACAGCGACGCCGCTTTGTCCAATCAGTTGAGCGAAGGAGAATTCGCGTATACGATCGCCGTCGACAACGTGACGGGTGTTTCAGGCTACATAACCAAAGGCGACTATGTCGACATTATTTTTACCGGGAATGACAAAAACGGCCAGCCGGTCACCGAATACCTGTTCGAAAAAATTCAGGTTCTCAAGGTGTCAAACTACGCTTCTAATTATGCGGCTCAAAGCCAGGGAGTTCCCATAACAAGTTACAGCGAGCTTGTCATCAGCGTTACCCATGACCAAGCTCTGGAAATGACCGACGCGTTGACACGCGGCACCTTCCGGCTTATCCTCGACCCGATAACCATCGCTGATGACGGCCAAACCAAAACAACAGAAGCTGCGACAAAACCGTAAATCCACAAAACGAAAAACAAGAGGCTTGATTATGGAAAAACTGAACGTGGTTGTTTTAACGGATGACATGGATTTGCGAATCCATGTCAAGAACAGCATAACGAGCGACGATATCGTCATTGCCGGTTATTCCGATTTCGACAGCCGGGCGATGCTTAAAATCGAGAGTCTGTTTCCGGATGTCGTCGTGTGCGCGGCCAAAGGGGACATTGAGGAAAAGCAGTATCTGTTTATTCAGAACCTTTTTACAACCGTCCGCACCTGCGCGATTATTCTGATGACCGACACCATGGGCGTCGAAAAAGTCAACCGGGCCGCCCAGGTGGGCATCCGGCAGGTGGTGCTGCTGGATATCCCGCCCGAGGAATTCTGCGAGTCGATTCGAAGAGCCTCCGCGCTCGAAAAACAGAGGCTTAACGATATGACCTCCGGCAAGCGCACCCGCTCGCGTACAATCGGCTTTTTTGGCGGCAAAGGCGGCACCGGCAAAACGACGCTGGCCGTCAACACGGCCGTTGCTTTGGCGAAAAAAGGCAAACGGGTGATGCTCATCGACTGTGACCTGCAGTTCGGCGACGTCAACCTGTTGTTGGATTTGGAGCCGAAGGACACCATCGTCGAGCTTGTGCAGGAACGCGGCGGTATCAATATTGACAACATAAAAAGCTTTTCCCTTGTCCACAGTTCCGGCCTGTCGGTAATCTGCGCGCCGAAAAGCGCGGAGTTTGCCGAACTCGTTGAAGCCAGGCATATTGAAACGATTGTCGATGTTCTGCGGCCTTATTTTGAATACATTGTTTTGGACCTGCCGCCGACCTTCAACGACGTGTCAATGGCCGGCATCGAGAGCAGCGACGAACTGATGCTGGTTTATAACATGGACATCCTCTCGTTGAAAAACGCGAAGGTTTGCGTAACGATTCTTGAGCAATTGCAATTCAGGGACAAGATCAGCCTGGTGATCAACAAAAACGTCAACGGGCTGATTAAGCCCAAGGATTTTGAAAAAATGTTCGGGCTGCCGATTTTCGCCATCGTGTCCAACGATATCAAAACGGCGAATGTCTGCCTGAACAAAGGGCAGCCGATGGTAACCTCACAACCGAGAGCCGCGGTCTCCAAAGAAATATCGGCTATCGTCCAGAAAATTCTTAAAAAAGCCTAAGCGGCGCACCGCGGAACGGAAGTGTGAGTCATGAGCCTTTTGGAAAAAATGGAAACGCAAAAGGGTTTTCAAAAACTCGATAACAGCGAAGAGTCGGTCGAAAAAAATATTGACCCGTTTGCTGTGGCAAAAAGAAGAATTCATTTAGACATCATCAATCAAATCAATAAGCAGGGTTCAAAAACAGTTGAAAAAGACACGGTCCAGCGTTTAATTGATGAAGCTGTAAACGACGAGCAATATGCGATTCCGCGGCTTGAACGGGCGAAAGTCAGCCGAGAGATTTACAACGATGTTATGGGGTACGGCCCCATCGACGAGCTGCTGGAAAGCCCGGAGTATTCTGAGGTGATGGTCAACGGCCCCAACAAGGTCTACGTCGAGCGCGCGGGCAAACTGGAATTGACGGGTATAACCTTTCGTGACGATGCCCATGTCATCAACGTCATCGACCGCATCGTGTCGCAAATCGGCCGCCACATCGACGAGACGAGCCCGATGGTTGACGCCCGTTTGCCCGACGGTTCGCGCGTCAACGCCGTTATCGCGCCGATTTCGCTCATCGGCCCGGTTATCACCATCCGCAAGTTCGGCAAAACGCCGATTACGGCAAAAAACCTGATCGATTTCAATTCCCTGTCGCCTAAAATGCTCGCGTTTCTTGAAGCCTGCATTAAAGGCCGGTTAAACATTATTGTTTCCGGCGGCACCGGCAGCGGTAAAACGACGCTTCTCAACGTGTTGTCCTCCTTCATACCCGAAAATGAGAGAATCGTCACCATTGAGGACGCCGCCGAAATTCAACTCAAGCAGGAACACGTCATCACCCTCGAAAGCCGGCCGGCCAACTTGGAAGGCAAAGGCCAAATCAGCATCCGTGCCCTTTTAAAGAACGCCCTGCGCATGCGCCCCGACCGTATCATCGTCGGCGAGGTCCGTTCCGACGAGACGCTCGATATGCTGCAGGCGATGAACACCGGCCATGACGGCTCGTTGACGACGATTCACGCCAACTCCGCGCGCGATTCTATTTCACGTATTGAAACGATGGTCATGATGTCGGGCATGGAACTCCCGGTCAAAGCCATCCGTGACCAGGTGTCCTCAGCCGTCGATCTGATTATTCAACAGTCCCGCCTGCGCGATGGCACCAGAAAAATCACGAGCATAACCGAGGTAATCGGTATGGAAGGCGACGTGGTCAGCATGCAGGATTTGTTCCTTTATGAAACCGAAGGCCGTATCGATGTCGACGGGAAGTTCAAAGGAGTATTCAAACCGACCGGCGTCCGCCCGTATTGCCTGGAAAAAGTTCGTCAGAACGGGGTGCTTGTCAACAATGACTGGTTCACAAATTAGTGTCATTATATTCTCAATCTCTTTAACGCTGTTTGCCTTTTTCGCGGCTTTATTAATTTCGTTGGCGCTGACGAAAAAGAAAAGACATGTGCAAAGGCGTATTTCCGCCATCCAGCCCGAAGATAAGCCGGCCGTTGTGGAAGTCGGCGAGCAAAAAGCGAAGACGGAAGGCAAAAAGAAAAATAGGCAGAGGCGGGCTACCGGCATCCGCCTGATGGATGTGATTCAAAATGAGCTGATGCTTGCCAATGTCGCCATGAAAGCCGAGGAATTCAGCGTTCTGTGGCTGGTGCTCACATTTGTGCCCTCAGGCCTGATCATGCTGTTTACCTTCAACGCCATCCGGTCCATCGCGCTGTTGGCCATCGGCGGGTCGGTTCCGATTATTATATTGAAAATCAAAAAAAAGAAAAGAACGACGGCCTTTGAGGTGCAGCTCGGCGACGCACTGGTCATTATGTGCAACTGTCTGCGCTCCGGCCTCTCGCTGCAGCAGGCGATTGAAACCATTTCCAAAGAAATGGAAGCGCCCATCAGCGTGGAATTCGCCCGGGTCATCAACGAAATCAAGTACGGCAACAATTTGGAAAACGCGCTGAACAATTTGGTCGACAGGCTCAAAAGCCCCGATTTGCTCATTACGGTTTCGGCCATTAACATTCAAAGGCAGACGGGCGGCAATCTGTCGGAACTCCTTGACACGATATCCAAAACCATCAAAGAGCGAATTCGAATCAAGTCCGAACTTCGCTCCATCACAGCCCAGGGGAGGATGACGGGTCTTATTATCGGATGCCTGCCCATGATGATCGGCGCGGTATTGATGGTCATCAACCCCGATTATATGTCTATGTTTTTTACCGAAACAATCGGAAAAGTAATGGTGGCCGTCGCGGTCACGATGGAGAGTTTCGGGTTCCTGATTATCAAGAAAATTATTACGGTTAAGTATTAACCGTTGGCCTTCGTGAAAGGAAAAGGTTATGGAGTTCTTCGTCATTTCATTTTCGGCGCTGGTGTTTTTTGTCACGTCGATTCTGCTCGGCCATTACGGCCGCATAGCCGACAACAAAAAAAAGAAGATCGATTATATCAACAATACGCTGGAAAATGTCCTGCCGGCGGAATTGGAGATTTCCTTTTTCAAAAGATACATAAAAAGAGCGTCCACACGCTTCAATAAAATTCTCGCCAACCTTGCCCCTAAAAACAAAAACAGCAGCGCCAAATCCAAATCGAATTACGCCAAGCTTGAGCGTATGCTGAGGCTTGCGGGCGTGTTTATCACGCCGCAGGAGTTTAATTTTATCAAAATACTTGCCGCCGTACTGCTGACCGCCCTGTGCGCCTTGTTGACGTTGCTTACGAAAATGGAGGGCGCGTATGAGGCGCTCATCATACTGGGCGGGCTTATTCTGGGCTTGATAGGCCCGACCTTTTATTTAAGGTTCAAGCTCAAATCCAATCAGCAGAGAATTCGTGACCAGGTGCCCGACGCGCTCGACCTGCTCGGCGTCTGCCTTGAAGCCGGTCTCGGTTTCGACATAGCGCTGTTGAAAATATCCGAAAAACTGCACGGTCCGTTCATCGACGAGCTTTTAATTGTTCACCGGGAGATTATCATGGGCCGTACGCGCAGGGACGCGCTGCAAAACCTGGCCAACAATACCGAGATACCCGAACTCAAAACGTTCGTCGCGGCGCTTGTGCAGGCCGAACAGCTCGGAATACCGATTATCAACGTCATGAGAATTCAATCTAAGCAGCTCAGGGCCACCCGGTCGCAAATCGCCAGGGAAAAGGGGTTGAAGGCCCCGGTCAAGATGATGATACCGATGGTGTTTTTCGTTTTCCCGGTCATCCTGATCATTCTCCTCGGCCCGACGCTGATGAATATCATGGAAGTGTTCGGCGGCTAATAAATGAAATACCGGGTGTGTATGCCATGGGATGCGCGGAAATTTATAAAGACGACTTGTTACTCACCACCGGTGTTGAAACGGCCGAAAGCTTTTTTAAGCGGTTTATGGGGCTGATGTTGCGCAAATCCATGGACGAAAGCCATGGTCTGTTGCTCACTCCCTGCAACGCGGTTCATACCTTCTCAATGAGGTTTGCCATCGATGTGGTTTATTTGGACGCCGACGGTGTGATATTAAAAATTGACGAGGCGATGAAACCGCGAAAAATCGGCAAAACCGTCAAGGGCGGCCGAAGCGTTCTGGAATTAAACGCCTATGCCGCGCGCCGACTGGGTTTAAATACCGGAAACAAACTATTAATTGTAAAAAAATGATGAAACTATGGATTATCGATGAGAATTGTTGTATAATGTATTCAACCGGAGTATTCGGTTAAACAAGTCACAGGAACGGAGATTTGTGAATGGACCGCAAAAATAAAGAGAGCGCGCCCGCCGCGGGCGATAAGGCGTTGAACAGCGCGCCCGCAGCGTCAGCGGAAACTGTTGAAAGAATCGTTACATTTAAAAAGGTTATGAGGGGTTTTGATCCCAAAGAAGTCTATGAGTACATTGAAGTTATCAACGCCAACCTTGCCAAAGCGCAGCAGGTGTTTGACGAGAAATTTCAGGAGTTTAAAAGCAGTTACGCGCTGCTTGCCCGCGAGAGGGATAATCTCAGGGAAGAGCAGGCGGTTGTGAACGAACAAATCGCTGCCTATAAGAGCCGGATAGAAAGCGACTCTCAGCGTTTTGAGCAGCATGATGAAGTCGTGAGTCAAAATGAACAGCTGCAGGAGCAGGTCCGTACTTTATATACAAAGCTGGAATCCTGCAAAAACCTTGTAACGGAAAACCAGCAGATGAAAAGCCGCTTGAACGAACTCGAGTTGGAAAAGAAGTTTTTCGAGCAGCAAAAAGCAAAATATGACACGGAGATTACCGAACTCAGGGAAATCAATCAGAAGCAGGCTTATGAATTCGCGCAGCAAAAAAAGGAAATTGAATTGCAATACTCAACCGAGAGAGCCGGCACGCTCGAAGTGCTGCAACAGCATTCGTATCATGTCCTGCGTGCGGAGGAATACCTTAAGGAGTTTTTAAACCAGTTTTCGAAAGCAAGGGATTCCCTCAACGATATCAATATGAAATAATCCCTTCCGTTTATTTGGAAAGGTGGTTTCAATGAAAAGGCTGTTAAAAAAGGCCAAAGCGGAAGACGGCGTTGTTATGATTATCGTTTCGCTGTTGATGGTGGCGTTGCTTTCCATAACCGCGCTTGTCACCGATTTGGGGTTGGTCTATTACAAGCGGTCGCAGCTTCAAAACGCGGTGGACAGCGCCGCCCTGGCCGCCGTCTATGTCCTGCCCGATAAAGTTTCCGCGACGACCAAAGTGATGGAATATATGCAGAAAAACGGCTACTCGACGGAAAATGTCACGGTTTTCTTTCCGGACGCGATCAGAACGAAGGAAGTCAAGGTCACCTGCACCCAAACAGCGGACCAATACTTCGCCAACATATTCGGTGTGAAACAGCAGGATTATACCTGCACCGCGACCGCGCAGGCGAGCGTTAAGCCGGTCGGCGGTGCGTTTGACTACTTGTTATTCTCCGGCGCGCCGGGGGCTACCCTTGAGATGAAAACAAACTTTAACATTTACGGCAGCGTGCATTCAAATGGGGATTTTTCATCGAGTTACAACAACGGTTACATCATGGGTGCCGTCGAGGCGGTCGGCAATGTGTTTCTCAACAACGCGGTCGAAGTCGGGGCTAGAGTACCGGGCGCGGAGCATATCGATATGTACGACTTCCGATATGTGCTTGAACAGGTGGTGCCGGGCTACGACAGAACCACCGGAACCGTTGATGCTTCGCAATACGACCGCGTATACAACGGCTCGGTGGTGTCGCTTCTGTCGGGGCTGTTCACAATTCCGGTCAACGAAGATGTCTATATCAACGGCAACGTTACCTTTAAAAACGGCTTGCGCTGTTACGGCAAGCTTGTCGTCAACGGCAGCGTGACCGTGCAAGGGAATGTAGCTGGCGCGGAAAACAATACAAGCATAGAGATGAACCAGAACGGCTTGGTCTATGCCCTGAACGGCGGCATCACGATGGAAAAGAATTTCCGCGGGGCGGGCTGCTTGTTCGCGAAAGGCAGCCTCAATTTTGCCAACGGCAATGTCTATGTCGATAGCGATAAATCTATCAGTTTATATTCACAAAACGGCAATATCACCATGAATTTTGGCGGCACAGACGGGCATGGTATCATGTACGCCCCGGCCGGCAACATTACCGCCAACGGCGGCAACACCACCTGGCACGGAAGCATCATCGGCTGGACACTCAGCGCTATACCGGCCAATATTACGATGTATTCCAACAACAACTACCTGCCGTTCATCATCGGCTCCCGCGCCGCTATTCTCATTGAGTAATTCTTTCACCGGTCGGCTTCCGTTCCGGGCGGACGGAAGCCGTTCTTTTTTTTCTTGATTGCCCGCCCGCCTTATGGTAAACTATAAAAGAACGGATAAAATTCATACACGGAGGGTATCGGATGGCTCAAACACAGGCGGTCACGCCCGGTAAAAAAGCGGAGCAGGAAAAATATGTTTATCAGGACCGGCGCTATGTCGGCAGCAAAGAAACCTTCGCCTATGTTCTTTTCGATGTTTCACAGAGTTTCAACATCAGCGCGTATTCCGAGCGTTTCATCTTCGATGTCCTGAAAATTGACTTTTTGTACATATCGTTTCTGAATCTTGTCGGCGGTATTTGGGATGTCATCAACGATGTGTTTATCGGCACGATTGTCGACAAAACCCGCACCCGCTGGGGCAAATTCAAACCCTACCTGATTATTTTCGCCGTCCCCGGCACGATACTCGGTTGCCTTTATTGGCTGATGCCCGTATTCTTCCCCCACAAACCCGGTACGGATATTCCAAAATTTATCGCTTACTTTGCGCTGTCTGTTATCACCGAAACCATGGGCACCTTCCGGGGCATCGCGCAAACAGGCATGCTCGCCACCATTACGCCCCACCCGGTCGACCGGACCAGGCTCATTACCCTCGCGACAGTGTTGTCCGGTTTTCTCGGCGAAAGAATCCCCGAGCTGCTGATGACGCTTCTCATCGATGGCATCAACATGGGAAAAATCAATCTGCAGATGCAAAGCACCTATATCATCATGGGCATTTTTACGACGGTTGTCAGCGGCGGCCTCGCGCTGTATTTCCTGTTCGTCACGCGCGAGAGGGTTATGCAATCCATCGAACGACCGAGCATCTTACAGGGCTTAAAATCCATTATTAACAACAAGCCGATTTTATTAATGACATTATCGGATTTTCTCGGTTCCTTTTCCATCGGTTCGGGTATGTCCAACTACTACATCGATGTTCTCGGTTCCGCTTCCATCAAACTGATCGTGGGCATTCCCGGCGGGTTTGTGTCGACGCCGAGCTTCGCCTGGGTTCCCTGGTTCCGCCGCCATTTCTCAACGAAAGCGCTGTGGCTGCTCGGCAGTTATACCGGTGATATCCTGATGGTTCTGGTTTTCCTGTTCGGTTCCATCGGCGGCAAGAAGAACGGTATTTACAAAAAGAGGCTGCCCATGATTATTGCGATAATGATTCAGGAAACGCTGTTTATGTTTGTCTACGGCGTTCGCAAAGTCATCCCGACGGAAATGTATAACGAGGCGATGGATTACTGCGAGTGGAAGAACGGCTATCGTACCGAGGGCATGACCGGCGTGGCGAGAGGGCTCGCTTCCAAACTTGTTCGTATCGTGGGCACATCGGTCCGGTCCCTGTTAATGAAAGCGTTCGGCTATGAGCAGGGGAAAGGGTATCTGAAACAGACCGATTCCACGAAGTATTTCCTGTTTGCCATGGCTACGGTGATTCCGTTTGTTACGGGTTCCTTGAGCATCATTCCCAAGCTGTTTTATGACCTCACCGGCAAAAAGCGCGACCGTATGTATGAGGACCTGCTCGCGAGGCGCGCGAAAGTGTCAAAAGAAGCTTCGGCCGGCGACGCGGAGTCCGTGTCGAGAGCGGCCGAGTCGCAAAAAAACCTGGACGGATAATCTGAGGGGGGCATAACGCCCCCCTTTTCGTGCCCGCCAACAAAATCAGCGCGTTCGGCGGCGACTACCTGTTTGTCGACGGCGTTTTTGGCCATAGTTTAATGGCCTACCGAAATGTCAGCCGCGCGTTATCCATCAAAGTTGAAGACGGTACTTTCGATATTGATACGGCGAAAGAAACCGCGGAAATGCTCTTTATAAAGAATCCGGAACGAATCTTTAAACTGAAAGAAAAATACTATGACAAAGCGGTTGACGCAAAGTAGGCGGGGGAACCCATCGCAAAGTAGGGCGGGGGCTTGCTCCCGCCGCAAGCGTAAAACCTCACAGATACTGAAAACCAAAACAGCAACTGCCTTTTAACCGTTTTTGAGTGAACCCATCGCAAAGTAGGGCGGGGGCTTGCTCCCGCCGCAAGCGCAAAACCTCGCATATACTGAAAACCAACATGCGGTTTATATTCGCTTTTACTCAACATAATAAGCTTACGCTTTATAACCGTTTTCGGCGGGAGCAAGCCGCCCGCCCTACACTGAATTTAACGCATAATTAAACCAAAGCAGCAACTGCCTTTTAACCGTTATTATATCGATGTTCTCGGCATGGCGTTCATCAAACTCATCGTAGGTATTCCGGGCGAATACCGTAAAAGAAACCGGGGACGTGCAAAATGCCCGCTCCCGGTAGGTATCCATTCAACTTCATCATTTCTTTTTGTTCTTTACTCCGCGGAGTACCGCGCGAAGCGGAACCTTGACCGCGATTGCTTTTTGGGGGCACATCTCCTGGCAGCAGTAGCAGCGGATACACTTTGAGTAGTCGTAGACCGGCACGGAATTGTTCTGCTTATCCATGGCAATCGCTTTCTTTTCGAGTGGGCAGCTTTCAACACAAATCCCGCATTTGATACAGTTCTTCCTATTTATCACCGGACACTTGTCGGTAAAGCGGGAGAAAAAGCTTAATTGTTTCTGTAAGACGGGCGCGCGGTTGACATGAAACTTCGGGTTGCCGTATTGTTCAAACGCTTGTTCCGCGCTGATAACGCCGCCGGTGGTTACGATGTCAATATCTTCCGGTCTCCATTTGCCGACGCCGTAAATCTCCCCGTACACATTGGTGGGTACGAGCGAGGGGTTCAAGCCGACAAGGGCGCAGAATACGCTGTCCATCGCAACGGGGTCCGCCGAAACCAGAATCAGGCCCATATCCACCGGGTCGCCCGAACCCGGGCCGTTGCCTTCCATAGCCGTTACCGCGTCCATGATATGAAGGCGCGGCTTGAGCAGCAAATTGAGGTCCGCGAGCATTCTCGCGAAGCTGTCGGGGTCGGAGTGCAGCGCGTGGCCCGCGCCTTTATTGAAACCCCAGACACAGCCGTATGTGTTCTTCACGGCGCCCGTTATTCTCTCGAGAGCGTGGGTTTTCATTTTGCACAGGTTGACAATCGCGTCCGATTCAACGGCGCCGCGGCACAGGAAAAAACCGTTGGCGGCTTTCCCCGCGGGGAAGTCTTTCCGGACACCGGTGCCGAAATCGGCCGGCTTGACGCCCAGCGCCTCGGCTTTCTGTTTGATGCCTGCGGCTTCCGCTACTTTCAACGGGCTGATAGCGGTCGGGCCCGGAGAATCACCGTAAAAAAGGTTGTCAAAGCCGTTTTCGCGCAGAAGTTTAGCGGCCGCGGCGAAAACAGCGGGATGGGTCGTTACCGCCTGCTCGGGGGTTGCCTTTTTCAAAAGGTTGGGTTTAAGCAGTATCTTGTCATCGCCCTTAAAAAGCCCGTCTATGCCCCCGATAAGGCCGGCTCCCGTTTTGACGGCTTCATAGACTGCCGGTTCATCGTAATTCGGACAAGGTATTAAAGCAACTTTGCTTTTCTCCGAATGATCTGGCTTCATCGTTGTCGTTCCTTTCGCCGAAGAGTATACCAATAAAACAATCTTAACACAGAACCATTCATTGTCAAGAAAAGGAGATGCGTGACATGGAAAATTTCTTTGATCTGATTGCCAAAAGAGAAAGCTGCCGGAACTTCGCTGAGAGGGAAGTGGATTCGCGGTTGCTGCGTCAATGTGTCGAAGCGGCAAGGCTGTCTCCGTCCGCGTGCAATTCACAGCCCTGGAGTTTCACCGTCGTCAACAGCGGCTTGTCGCCGGAAGTCGCCAAGAGCACGCAGGAGCTCGGTATGAATAAGTTCACCGACGGCTGCCCCGCGTTTATCGTCATTACCGAAGAGAAAGCGAAGCTTTCCGCACGGCTCGGCGGCATTGTAAAAAGCCAGAATTACGCGCAAATCGACATCGGCCTCGCGACGGCTCATCTTTGTCTGGCGGCGACACAACAGGGTTTGTCCACCTGCATCCTCGGCATGTTCAACGAAAACAAGCTCAAAGAACTGCTGGGTATCCCGAAATCGAAACGAGTCCGACTCGTCGTCGCCGTCGGTTACGCCGCTTCGGACACACTGCGTGAAAAGAGAAGAAAAAGTTTGGATGAAATCGCGCGATTCATGTAAAAGCGTACGAAAAAGCCCGGCCGCGAAAGGAACGGCCGGGCTTTTTCCGTATGCAAAACAAATCAGATAAAAAACAAGAGGATTGTTCTCAGGGATAACACGAACTCAACCACTTTCATCAGAAACCCGAAAAACCCGCCGTCATCCGAAGACGAATTCCCGGGCGTGATTCCGCCGTTCTCGTCAACGCTGAACGCCCGGCTTTCACTCATCAAGCCTCTGTTACTGTCTCCGGCGCGGAAAGTATACTCGGCTCCCGGTTCAAGCCCGCTGACCGTCACCGTATGCTTGACCAAAACGCGCGTCTTGGTGAGTGTCATAAAGCCCAAGTCAATAACGGCCACCTCTTTTTCCGCCCTTTCCGTCGACGCGGTCATCACCGCGCCCGTGGGAAGGGGAGTCAGCTCGAGGTCAGTGCCCTCAATACCCTGTATCGTGTACCATGTGATAACGGCTTCACCGGGCGCCGAACCCGACGCAAGGGACAAATCCGCCGGCAGCCTGTAGTTCTCGACGGTCGGCTCCACATCGGCTTTGCCGGTGACGCGCAAGGTTGTGTCCGTGTCGCCGCATAAAGCCGGGTTTTCATCGACCGTGAATGAAACAAGGATATCCGCGAGTGCTCCGGCGATTTTTAAACGCGCGCCCGCGTTCAGATATTTGTAACCGGCTGTGTAAACGAGAGCTTTCACAAGGTCCCGGCCGTTTTCAATCCGGATAAAGGGCCGGCGGTTCATCGACTCCGCCGCTGTGTCAAGGATTTTGTCAAGGAGCGCCCCGGCGGTCAGTTCCCCGCCCGCGGCGGCGCGCAGTTTTTCCATCAACCCGGCGGGAAGCATACTGTTGAGGTCCTCCAGGCTTATCGAATACAGTATGTCAAACAACACGTCGTTGATAACGATATCGAGCAGCTCCGCGATAATTCTGTCAGCGCCTTCCTGTGTCCGCAGGGCGTCGATTGCCTGTTGAATTTCGGGGTTGTCGGCGATGTTTTCGTTGCCCCTCGCGTTGTATTCGACGGCGAGCAAAGCGATCTTCCCGAACGCTGTGGCGGCATTTCCTTCCGCGATTTCGTAACGGGCGAACCGCGCGATGACGGCGCTGACAAGCTGTGTGGTGCGCGTGGTGTCAAGAATGTATGTGTTGTCGATTTGTTGCACCAAAGCGCCGAGGAAGCTTGAAAAGTCCGTCGTGCTCAGCCCATAGCTTCGCAGCGCGGATTTGAGTTCCGGCGAGGCTGAAACGGCCGTCATGCCCAAATCAATGCCGTTGTCGCGCAATAAACCGCCTAAGCCGTCTGGCAGGGCTTTTTTGATGACGGGCGGGATTCTCATTAAAAACGCGTTGTCAAAATACTTCGCGCCATCGTTTCGTATGCCGTCTTCAATCGACCCGCCGTACACGACGGGCATATTGTAATTCTCCCGGAACGGCCTGTCGATTACGCCGTATTTTGAAACACGGCTCACATCCACAAGGCACTCCGCGTCACAATCGACGCTGTTGAGGCGCAGCTCGGTGTGGTCGGCCAAAAGGCCCTTGGCAAACGACGCCTCATTGTATGTATTGGGGATATTCGTCAAGCCGCAGGTTTCTATGTCATATAAAATATTGTTGTTGGCCGAGACAACGGACGCCGTATCGTTCGAATGCATGTGCCCGGTAAAAGCAAAATGCATTCCCGCGTCGGCAAGTTCGTATGAAATCCGTTCGTGGTCCGCGACCATGGCGTTGCCGGAAAAGAACTCCTCAAGGTCAAAATGCTCAACAATGCTTCCGTGCGCCATGCCGATAACGGTTTCACCGCGCCGTTTCGCTTTCGCGGTCTCGTTTATTACCCAGTCCAAAAGGCCCGGTGTGATGTTCATTCGGCCTTCCTTTTCGTTTTCACCGTCCTCGGTGACATCCGCGGTGTAAACGCAGGAATCGATGGCGATCAACCGATAGCCTCCCGGTAAAGCAGCCGTATACGACAACCCGCCCGCTTTGCCTTCGGCGGGCACATAAAAACTGTCTGCTTTGTCATACCCCAAATCGGCATACAGGCTTCTGAAATCCCCGGGTGTGGTCAGCAGCATGCCCGGGTCGTCTTTCGCTGTCATTTTTTGATTGTCCGGTGTCGCGTAACAGGCCGCGTCATAGTTGTTGATGTCATGGTTGCCGTTAATAACAAAGACATCGACGCCGGTTTCGTCCTCAAACTGTTTCAGATAGGCGGCGACTTTTGTGTGCCCGAGTTTTTCTCCGTCGAAAGTTAAGTCACCGGGGATAATCAAGCAGTTCATCGGATACGAACCGTTTGCCTTGCGGGCGGCCATCGTGCCCAATGCCGCTTTGAGTACTGCCTCGGATTCGCCCATGAGTTTGGAATCGCAATGGTTGTCTTGAAGAAATTGCGAGGAGTTCAGATTGGTATACTCCTCCGGGAAAAAGTGGATGTCCGACATGACGCCGATTCGCAGCGGCGGGTCGTACGCGGATTCCGCCGCCCGTGGAGCGACGGGGCAACTGCAAGCGGCTATAACCGCTGCCAGAACAGCCGCCAGAAGTTTGACAGTTTTTTTCATCTTGGGGTAACGACTCCTTTCAAGTTGGCTTTATCGAAGCAAATTCAGAACGGTCAGAACAGACCGTACAAAAAACAAAATATCAGAGATAAAAGACAGATCGAAGCGGTTTTCATTTTCCTGTGTCAGGGAAATGTCACCGCCGTCGTCTAGCGTCAGGGTATACGCTTCGGACATCAGCCCTTTTTCACTGTCGCCGAGTTTTATTCTGTATGTAGTGTGTCCCTTAAAAGATTTTCAAAGGTTTCATCGGTTTGAGGCAGCGGCCGGACGGGAACCCGTTCAAAAACGCATCGCGTACCTCTCAGCGCGGTTTGTTGAACGACGCCGCTTTCGGCGTCCGAAACAGGCCTCGGTACGCCGCCGTCCTCAACAAGAAAGGAGCCCCTTGACCCGCCGCCGTTCTCTATGTAGTCGAGCATAGCGGAAAGATAGACAAACTCGGCCGTTATCAAATCACGGTTTCTCATCGCGTCGGGCAGGCGCCGCGGTGACGACACCGCGCTTTCCGCCTCAAACGCGTTCATATCGTCGCGGCATTCCGAAAGAGCCTTCTTGATTTTTTCTCCGTCGCGGATAAACGCGCCGTTGAGGCTCATCCTCGATTGGAGCCTGTCCCTGAATTTCCGTGACTTGTCCTCCTTGCCGATAAGCCTTTGGCAAAGCCCGACTGTTTCCCCGAGTTTTTCAAGTACTTCTTGCGACAGGCCGGTTTCGTGAACCCGGCCGGCGCCTTGGCTTATTTGACGGACAATGCGGTACGCGTCCGCCTGCGTCGCGTTAAGCGCCGTGCCGCCGGGGCGGTATATGCCGAAGGTGGCCGCCGCCTCGCCGGCCGCGAACAGGCCTTTTATATTTGTCGCGCCGCTTTTGTCGACGGCGAGCCCGCCGTTGTTGTGCTGGGCGGCCACACAGATCTCCACGGGTGACTTTTTCAGGTCAACGCCGTTTTTCTTATACACCTCATAGGCTTTCGGGTTGAGTTTTAGCAGCCTTTCGATCGGGGTTTCGAGAAGCGCGCCGCGCTGTTCCAGATAAGACCGGCATTCGGGGGAGAGGAGAGTAAAATCAAACCGGCCGCTCAGCGGGTTTTGCGTGAAATCCAAAAAGACCTTTCTGCCTTTCGCGGTTTCCCTGAAAACGGCGATGTCGATTCTTGACGAGCCTTTGTACGCTTTGCGGGCGTCGAAAGGCCATTGGTAACCTTTTAAAAATGTCATGGCGAGCAGATCGCTGTCATCCATGGTATCTGTTAAAAAATCGGATTCTCCGGCGCCGTCGCCGTCCGTGGAAAAGTACCGCGGGAGCACCTGTTGGTAACTGCCCGAAAGGTTCCAGCGGAACCCTTTTGAAGCGATACCGTATTGCCATTCCGTCAGGTTTTCGCCCTTTGCGCCGGCGCGGAAGGCCGTTCCTGCGGCGCCGTTTTGAGAAAACGGGTAAACGCTGTCTTCGTACAGCCCCGCGGGGCCTCCGGCGGCCCAAATGATGTTTTCGCATAAAAAGACGGAAAACGCGTCGCGCAAATTGGCAGCGTTCGTGTCGAAAGTGACAAGGCCCTTCACGGTTTCGTTTTCGGTCAAAATTTCCACAGCGAGCCGACGGTCAAATATTTCCAAGCCGTATTCCGCGGCTTTTTTTTCAAGGCATTCGACCATATAACGCGAGGTTAACGGCCCCGCCGAAACCGCCCGTTGGGAGTCGTCGTGGTCGGTTTTATAGCCGATGTATTCCCCGTATTCCGTAGAGGGGAAGGGCACCCCCAGGTTCACCAGATTGTAAAACCCTTTCGCGGAATACGCCGCCTGGCACAATGCCGTGTCGCCGTGCATGCAGCCGCCGGCAAACAGGTCCGAGGCCATTTGGCGCACGCTGTCCGGCGTGCCGCCGGCGAGCGATAGTTTATAGTATGTCTGCTTATCCGAACCGGTGTTTCGAGAGGTGCCCATGCCGACGCCTTCGGTAACCATGCAAAACGAGGCGTTGCCGAGCCGCGCGAGCTCGTTCGCGGCGGCGAAGCCCGCGGCCCCGCTGCCCGTGACCACCGTGTTGTAACGGTAAATGCGGCAGTGTATTCCGTTGAGTTCCAATCGTTCCATGCTTGCCTCCGGCGGCTTTAAAGCTTTTTAATGTTCAACCCGCCGTCTATGTTTAAAACCTGGCCTGTGGAATAAGTCAGCTTTCCGGCCGCCAGCATACGCACGGCGTTGGCGACGTCGGAAGGCAGACCGATTCGCTTTATCGGCGTAAGGCCTTCTTCAATAAGTTTGTAATACTTCTCTTTAACGGACGCGATCATATCCGTCAAAATGATGCCCGGCCGGATTTCATAAACCGGTATACCGGCCTCGGCCAACCGCACGGCGAACAGCTGCGTCGCCATGCTGATTCCGGCCTTGGAAACGCAGTATTCCGCGCGGTTGAGCGAAACGGTGTCCGCCGATACGGAGGATATGTTGACAATGCACCGCTGCCGCCCGCCCGGCTCGGGATTTTGATACAACATGTGCTTCGCGACCGCCTGTGTGAGTAAAAAAGTGCCTTTCAGATTGACACCGATTACTTCGTCGAAGCTTTGTTCGGTCATTTCCAAGATATCGGCGCGCACCCGCGGCGCCATGGAGGCGTTGTTGACAAGAATATCGATTCCCGAAAACTCCAGCGCTTTTTCAATCAACTCTCCGCGGGCCTCGGCGCTGTCAAGGCTGCCGCGGACATAAATAACTTTCGCGCCCGCTTGTGATATCTTGTCAAGCCCCGGCTTGGCGTCTTCGAAGGAGCGGTTGCCCAATGTCAGAATGTCGTAGCCGTCTTCCGCCAGGCCGACGGCTATCGCGTTGCCGATGCCTCTGGACGCGCCCGTTACAATCGCCGTCCCACGGTTTTTCACGATAAACACCTCTTAATGATGGTACTTATAATACAAATTATATAATATATAATCACCTGTTTTCAATTGCGAATAGAAATTAAATGAAAATATGTTATACTTTACAAGTTAAGGTAGTATACCGGAGTCCTTTGTTGTATAATATCCGATGGCAAGGAAGTGGTAAAGTGAGTTTTGGCTGTTCCTCATTATCCGAAGTTAAAGAAGCCTGCGCCAAGGCGGACTGCCGCATAGAATTCAGCGAAGATTTGTCTGTTCTCGCCGACCCGATTCACATCGGCGGCCATCCGGTGAATAACCGTTTTTGCGTCCACCCGATGGAAGGCTGCGACGCCGCGGCGGACGGCTCTCCGTCCGAACTGACCGAAGCCCGCTACATGAACTTTGCGCGCGGAGGTTCCGGCTTGATATGGTTCGAGGCGGTTGCCGTCGTCCCCGAGGGCAAAGCGGGCCGTAACCAATTGATTATTAACGAGAATAACAAAGCGGCGTTTGCCCGCCTTACGGAAAAAATCCGGAACGAGGCCCTCCAAGCGAATGGCTTTGTTCCCGTTATCATTATGCAAATCACCCATTCGGGGAGGTTTTCCAAACCCGACGGCACCCCCCGTCCAATCATCGCTTACCATCACCCGCAGCTCGACGCCGTCCACAATATCCCTGAAGACCTCACGCCCGTATCCGACGAATATCTTGCCTCCCTGCCTGAAAAATTCACCGAAACCGCCATGCTTGCGCAAAGCGCCGGTTTTGACGGAGCGGATGTGAAATGCTGCCATCGTTACCTTTTAAGCGAACTGCTGTCAGCCATTGAACGCGAGGGGAAATACGGCGGCAGTTTTGAGAACAGGTCAAGGCTCTTTCTTGATTGCGTCGACGCCGTACGCGCCGCAGTCGATTCCGGCTTTATCGTCGGTTCACGCCTCAACGGCTTTGACGCGCTGCCCGGTGGCTTTGCCTGCGATAAAAACGACTGCATGACCCCTGACCTTACCGAAACACTTCGGCTTGTCCGGAGGCTGATTCAACGCGGTGTCGATATACTCAATGTGACAACCGGCTCACCGTACTATAACCCCTATGTCAACCGCCCCAATGATGTCGACAAAAAAGAACCGCCTCTCGTTGGCGTTTCAAGAATGTTCTCGGTCATCGGTGAAATTCAAAAGGCCGCCGGCGCTGTTCCCGTCGTGGGCACAGGGTATTCGTATTTGAGGGAATACATACCGTTCGCCGCGGCGGGTGAGATTTTGGCCGGCAGGTGTTCCATGGCCGGCCTTGGCCGTATGAGCTTCGCTTACCCGGAACTTCCGGGTGAAATCTTAAGAAACGCGGTTCCGAACGCGAACAAGCTTTGCACAACCTGCGGCCAATGCGCCGCGCTGTTAAGGCAGGGCCAACCGGCGCGTTGCGTCGTCCGCGAAAACAGACTGAAAAAGGAAAGGATTGACCGCAAATGAAACTTGGCATCGTTACGGACGAAATCCACGCGAACCTGCCTTTCGCCCTCGGGGCGGCGGCGGCTCTGAGCTTAAAAAGAATTGAACTCAGAGGAACCGCGACCGGCAGAGTCCCGATGATATCCGAGGAGGACAAAGAGCTTCTTCACGATATGATCGACGATTATGATTTTAAAATCACCGCGATATCTCCCGGAACATTCAAATGCAAGCTGCGTTCACCCCAATTCAAAGAACAACTCAAACTGTTTGAGAAAGCGTTGGATTTCGCCGAGGAGTTTGAGGTTCCCAAGATCATTACCTTTGCCGTTGAAAGAAGCCCGGACGACACGCCGGACGATTACCAAACCGTTATCGACGCCGTCGGGGAGGCGGCCTTTCTGGCGAAGAAGAGGGGAATCGTCATCGCGGCCGAAAATGAGAACGGCTGCTGGAACGATACGCTCGAAAGCATTGTGATGCTGCACACGGACCTCGACGATACTGGCCTGAAGCTCAACTGGGACCCCGGCAATTTTCACGCCGCGTCCGGCTTGGATTACAAAGCCGGCTATGATATTCTGAAAGACCGGATCGTCAATGTTCATGTGAAGGATTCGACGGGGCAGGGGAAGGCTCATCGCTGGGTTCCGCTCGGCACGGGCGAAATCGATTGGAAAGGCCAATTCGCGGAGATAATGAGGGATATGCCCGATGTCGACATTTCGATTGAAACGCACAGCTGGCCCTTGCTTGAAAACACATTGATCAATTTGGAAGCGGTCAAAGCCTACACGAAACTTACTCGTAACTAACGCATTTCAAAGACGAACCGAAAGGAATAAAACACAATGAGCGACAAAATAAAGCTTTTGCTTTGCGGCATCGGCGGGTACGGCGCGGGGTATGTGATGACCGCGCTGAACATGGACGATGAGTTTGAGGTAACTGGCATTATTGACCCCTTCGCGAAGGACAGCAGCGCCTACGACGATGTGGAAGACCTCCCGTTGTTTGACACCATCGACGGGTATTTCGACGCCGGTCTGACGGCGGACGCGATTGTCATATCCTCACCCATCCAGTTCCATTGCGAGCAGATATGCGCTTCATTGAATCACGGCCTGCATATCCTGTGCGAAAAGCCGCTTTGCGCGTCGGTTGAAGAAGCCGGCCGAATCATTGAAGAATCCAAAAAGCACCCGGAGCTGAAGGTCCTCGTCGGTTTCCAGTGGTCGTTTTCCCCCGTGATACTGGAAGCGAAAAAACAAATCATAAACGGCGTTTGGGGCAAGCCCGTCAGTATGAAGGCGATTGTGCGCTGGCCCCGTCCGTTCAGTTATTACGAACGCAACAATTGGGCGGGCAAAATGACAGACGGCAAAGGCCGTTTTATCGGCGACTCCGTGATTTCCAACGCGACTGCTCATTACCTTCACAACCCGTTGTTTATGTTGGGGAGCGGTATGGCAACCTCGGCCGAACCCTCACAAATCGAAGCGGAGTGCTTTAAAGCTTATGATATTGAAACATTTGACACAACTTTTATGAAGCTTACCGTTCCGCATTTTTTGGGAAGGGATGTGCCGGTGTTTATCGCCGTGTCGCACGCCACCGAGGAAACCGCGCAACCGGTCATTGAATATGTTTTTGAGAACGGCCGGATATGGTGCGAAGGCGACGACAGGCTGCGTGGCGAACTTAACGGAAAACCGGTGGAATTCGGCATCATCGGCTCCAACCTGGAGGGTTATTACAATAAAATGGCGAGCCTTGCTCATTGCGTTCAAAACGGGGCTGAGCCGCCCTGCGTGCCGCAAACCGCGCTGCCGGAGCTTGAGACGGTGAATTATCTGCTCAACAGCGTTCCCGTCAAGCGTTTTAAAAAGGAAAGTATAGAAGAATGCGGGGATCTGTCAAAAGGAAAAAGACTGAAAGTGAACGGCCTTGACAAAGCCATGCTCGACTGCTATGGCGCGTTTAAACTGCCCGCGGAACTCGGTGTATTTTTATAAAAAACTGGTCTTGCGTTTACCGGGATTTATGGTATAATGAGTCGGTTTGAAAAAGCAAAGAATGTGGGAGGTTCGGATCTTGAATTCGATGATCATCGCGCTCGTCTTGTTCCTTGTTACTTACGCGCTTCTTCTCATTTTCCCGAAACAAAGAGCTTACATAGCTTTGGCCACAGCGGCGGTATTCGTCCTCCTGCGATATATGCATGTGGAAAAAATTTTTACACTGGACTGGATACCCAACTGGAATGTGCTGATGATGATACTGGGCACCATGGGTTTGGTTTCGCTGTTTATCGAATCGAAAATGCCCGCCCTGATGGCCGATCACATAATCGATAAGATGCCGAACGTCAAATGGGCGACCGTGGCGTTAGCTCTGTTTGCGGGTCTGATTTCCGCCTTTGTCGATAACGTCGCGACGGTCCTGATGATCGCCCCGGTAGCGGTGACGGTGGCTAATAAGTTAAAGATTTCGCCGGTGAACATGATCATCGCGATTGTCATTTCCTCAAACCTGCAGGGCGCCGCAACGCTGGTCGGCGACACGACTTCCATTCTGCTTGGTGCCGAGGCGGACATGAACTTCGCCGAGTTCTTTTTCTTTCGCCCAGGTGAAGGCGCCGGCATTAAACCCTCCTTGTTCTGGATTTGCCAGGCCGGAGCCATTGCTTCCTGCGTCATCCTGTTGATTTTGTTCAGAAAGGACAAGCAGCCTATCCATATGGAGGAAAAAACCGAGGTGACGGATTATGTACCCTCATATCTGCTTCTCGGAACAATTCTCCTCCTAATTGCAGCATCCTTCCTTCCCATACCGGACAGCCTTCGTGAAGCTATCCCGATCAACGGCATCATCTGCGTCGGCCTTTTTGCTTTCGGCCTTGTCAGAAACCTGATAAAGGGACGAAACATATCCAATACACTCAAAGAAATCGACGCGTTTACCCTTCTTCTTCTGTTTGGCTTGTTTATAATTATCGGCGGTGTCGAGGAAGTCGGCATTATCGATAAAATCAGCGAAATTATACAAAACATCAGCGGCGGCAACATCTTTTTCATCTTTACAATATTGACCTGGATTTCGGTCGCCCTCTCCGCCGTAATTGATAATATACCGTATGTCATGACAATGCTTCCCGTAGTAACGGCTATTTCCGCGGCATCCGGTATGCCGGAAAATGTGCGGTTCGTCCTTTATTTCGGCCTCGTCGTCGGCGCGACGCTTGGCGGCAACATCACGCCCATCGGCGCCTCCGCGAATATCGCCGGTATCGGTATTCTGCGCAAGGAAGGCCATGAGGTGAGCGTCGGCAAATTTATGAAGATCAGCGTGCCGTTTACGCTGTCAGCCGTTATTGTGGGTTATGTCCTGACTTGGCTTATTTTCAGGCCGGCTGGCATGCCGTTTTTCAGTTAAAAATCCTCTTGCAGTCCGTTTAAAAAGCACTTGTTCCGGTTCATTCCGAAGCAAGTGCTTTTTTTGTGTATGGTCGCCGCCGGCTTTTAAAAACCCAAATAAAACATATACAAACCCAGCAGCAGGATAACCGCTCCGGTCACAATGCGAAGCGCTTTGCTTGCCGTGCCGTACTTGTCACTTGAAGAAAGCCTTTTGACAAAACCGATGGAAGTTCCGGCAATTAATACGAGTGTGCTGTGGCCGAGCGAATACAACAGAAGCAGAATAACTCCCAGCACGATGTTCGCTTCCTTTGCCACAAACGCGAGCAAAACAACCAAAACCGGTGTCGCGCAGGGGGAGGCGAACAACCCGCCGAGAATACCGGTTAAAAAAGCGCCGATGTAGCCGCGCCGCTTGTTTTTGCTTGTGGCATAGGTGGAAGGTATAAAGTTAAATACCTCCCAAGTCTGCAGCGCCATAAGCACCATCAAAACGCCGAATAGAATAAAACGCCAGGAACCGGTGCCTTGCAAAAATTTGCCCAGCAGGGACGCGGCCGTCCCCAACGCGGTGAACGTTGCGGCCATACCGAGCGAAAACACGCCGGAAAGCAGAAACGCCTTTTTCGGTTCCCGTTGTCCCGTTCCGCCCACATAGCCGATGACCAGCGGAACCGTGGAGAGCGCGCAAGGCGTAAACGCCGTCAAAACGCCTGCGAGCAAAGCCAGCAGAGGAGCAATCCAAACATTTGCCGAAATCGCGCCGGAAAGAGATTCCAGCCATTGATCGATAAGCGCTTGCATTATTTCATACCCATTTCTTTGAGAATATCCATGAGTTCCTGTTCGGTCAGCGTACCGGTGTGCGTCGTGTAATCCGGCAAACCGGTTTGCTGGTTTTGATGAACAACAATTTCCCGTGCGGCGGCATCCGGCGGATTAAACGGTGTTCCGTCGGCGTTAATAAAAAGCTGCGTGGGAATGTACTGAAAATTATAACGGGAGGCGAATCCGGGGTTTTCGTCCGTGTCGCAGTATTTCACAATTGCCTTGCCCCGTGTGTCCTCATTGAGCTTTCTGATGATCGGCGCCATAATTTGGCAGGGCCCGCACCATTCCGCGCCGAATTCGATGATGATCGGTAAACCATACGATTTGAGTTTTTCTATGTCGGTGTTTTCATCCGCTTCCAAAGCGTAATCGGGGCTTTCATCGTTTCGCCGCGGAAGGTTTTTAACGGCCCAGATTCCGGCAATTGTTAATACGATGAGCGCGGGAATGATGATTTTCAGCGCGGTGTTTTTACCGCCGGGCGCAGATTTTACCATATAAACAAATTCCCTTCTGCCTGTTTATTTCATGTTGATACTATTATGACGAAATCGCCTTATTATGTCAATTATTTCTTGTATTGTTGACTTCTTTCATATATGATTGAAACAGATCGAAAAGAAAGGATGAATAAAAATGGGGTTTGCTCTGGCGGCCATACTGTTTGACACGAAGAAGTTTTTCAGCGTTTTCCTGGCTGTGGGGAAAAACGGTAAAGAGGCTTAGGAGGAGTAGGGTTGAAGAGTATTCTTGCGAAACTGATGTCCCTTGTTTTCATAATTTCGGGCTGGCTGCCGGGTCTTCCGGCGGTGTTGGACTCGTTGAGTGCCTCCCTCACCGGCGTTCCTTGCCGTGTCACCGGCAGTTCAAGCGGCTTTCTCGATAATTTGCCCGGGTCGATAAAAAGGCTTGACGAAAACACGGGCTATGTCGATGATTTGCTTTTGGTTTTTCTTCGCAGGGATACATCTTTTCCGCGGAGGTGCAAGATATTCCGAAGCATAAAAGGCCATTGCGTCGGCTGGTTTGAACCGGCATCCCTGTTCGTCCTGGAATCGGAATTCGAAGGCCTTGACGAAATGAACGCTTTGTGCGGCCGTTTGATGGAAGACGATAAAGTGGTTTTTGCCTGCGGCAGCTTTGCTTTTAAGCACAAAGACGACGATACGCCGTCCGATCCGTTCGATGGTTTGGATACGGGAAGAGACATCTGGGATGAAGCAAACCCCGACGGGAGCAATTGGTGGCTTGAGGCGGTTGAAGCGAGAAACGCCTGGGGGTATGAACCGTTTTTCAACAGTATCAAAATCGGTGTGGTTGATTCGGGCTTTGACACAACGCACCCCGACCTTGAAGGCAAAATCGCATTCCCTAACCCGTATCTGGAAAAGCAGAACAGGCCCGGTTCACATGGCACTCATGTCGCCGGAATAATAACGGCAAACGCAAACGATATCGGCATTCGGGGGATCTGCTCCAACGCGGCCCTAATCTGTGTGGATTGGGAGCGCGAGGAAGACCAACACTGGATCGAAGATATTCGCATCGTTTTCGGTGTCGGCTACGCTGTGAGCGCCGGGGCAAAAATCGTCAATCTTTCGCTGGGCTCATCGGGCGGCATACCGGAAGGCAAATCCCAATATGCGCCGATACTGATGAACGCCGAGGGCGCGCTTGTTTCGATTTATATGGCGGCGCTTCTTGACCGGGGGTATGACTTTATAGCCGTTCAGTCCGCGGGCAACGGCGACAAAAACGGCAACCCTGTTGACGCAATCAATAACGGCACATTCTGCACTTTGACGGAAAGAAATAGTATTGACGGCGCTTTCGGCGTATCAAAACGCGCTATACTGGACCGTGTGATGATTGTCGGCAGCGCGCGCAACCTGGGCTCGCGAGAGTTCATGCAATCGGGTTTTTCCAATGTCGGCCAAAACGTATCGATATGCGCTCCGGGCTCGGGAGTCTACAGCTGTGATTTGGAGGAAAACGGGTATTATTCTTATAAAACCGGCACTTCCATGGCCGCTCCGGTTGCGGCGGCTGTCGCGGGGCTTGTCTGGTCGGTCAATCCTTCCCTGACGGGCGCCCAGGTGAAAGGGATTGTTTGCGACGAAGCGAACGCTCCTTTCATAGCGGAACAGATCACAAACGGTTATTGGAGCGATATACCCTACCGCCCATACCGTATGGTCAACGCGAAACTGTCTGTCGAAGCGGCTTTGAAAACTCTTTATCAAACCGGCGTTGTAACGGGAAGAACCGTTGACGGATCGGGTAACCCCGTGGGCTGTGAAATTACCGCTGTCAGTCATGGAAGAGAATTCGTGTTTTCTTCCGCTTCAGATGGATATTTCAGCTTTTTACTTGAAGCGGGTGAGGCGGAAATACGGTTTGGTGACTCCGCCGATACCATCAAAGTCAATGCGATCGTGGACGAAGAGTTGAATCTGGGCGACATTTTGATTATTTAAACGAGTGTCGCGTTTCCCACTCGCTTCTCAAAATCGAACAAACCTGCAAATCGGCATATCTGCCGTCTTTTCTCAGATAGTGTTCGCGCATGACGCCCTCGCGCGTCATGCCCGCTTTCAGCATGACCATACCCGAGCCGATATTCGCGGAATCGTGCGTGGCGAACACTTTGTGCAGGCCGATTTCAATGAACATATAATCAATAACCGATTCCAAGGCTTCCGTCATGAGGCCTTTTCCCCAATAATCGAAGCCCAGGCAGTACCCGGCGATGCCGAAATGGTTTCTGTCCGATACATCCGCTATATTGATGCTGCCGACGGGTTCCCCTTTGAATTCCAGCGCCCAGTGGTAGTAGTTGTCGTTTTTATAGTTCTCTTCCCACGCGGAAAGGACGTTTTTGGTGTCCTCCACCGTTCGATGCGGTTCCCATGTGAGAAATTGCGTGACTCTCTCGTCATTCGCCCAGTTGTCGAACATTTTTTGGGCGTCATTTGAGCAGAACCTTCGCAAAACCATTCGCGGCGTTTTTATTGTCTGGGTTCCTTTGTGGGTGAGCATGTTGATTCCTCCGCGGTATATATGATAATATGGTCTTGAGTTTATTCATAAAATATTCAAATAAGCGCCGGGGGGACAACTTATGAAGCAAGCCGATGTCATTCAGCATGGTATTGTTCACAGGCTGACCGACAGCCCCTTTCGCTATCACGGCTGGCCGAGCGTTTGCCGGCTTGATGACGGCGGCATCGCGGCGGTTTGGTCCGGTTTTCGCGTGGAACATGTCTGCCCGTTCGGGAAGACAGCGATGAGCGTCAGCCGCGACGAAGGGGAAACCTGGAGCGCGCCGATGATCGTCAATGATACGGCCCTTGACGACAGAGATGCCGGTATCGTGAATACCGGAGGGGGCAAACTGCTGCTGACATGGTTTTGCCATCCGATAAAATGGATGCTCGAAACGGGCCTGCCCAGAAGAATCAAGGAATTGCCAAAGGAACTCAGCGCTCTTTGCGCCGCTTATATCGATTATTACGATACTTTGACAGAAGATGAGGGCAGGGGAGGCTCGTTTGTAAGAATCAGCCGCGACAATGGTGTTACTTGGGGGAAAACTGTTTCGGTTCCGGTTTCTTCACCGCATGGCCCCGCCTTGCTGTCGGACGGCAGTTTGCTCTATCTTGGCAAAGAATTATTCAAAGACAAAGGCGCGATCGCGGCTTGTATCAGCAACGATTCCGGCGAAACATGGGAAAAAATCTCGGAGGTCGGTGTTCCGGAAGGAATGACCCTCAATTTGTTTCATGAGCCGCACTGCGTCGAGTTGCCCGACGGCAGCCTGCTCGGGGCTATCCGCGTTCACGGCGACGATTACTTTTCGGTGTATTGTACCCGTTCATTTGACAAAGGCCGGTCGTGGTCGAAAGCCGAACCGCTTGTTCCGGAGGGCACCGGCAAAAAAGTTTGCGGCTCTCCGCCTCACTTACTTCTGCATTCTTCCGGCAAACTGATTTGCAGCATAGGCCGCCGAAAAGAACCGCGCGGCGAAAGGGCGCTTGTCAGCGCCGACGGCGGCCAAAGCTGGGATGAACGGACGCTCAGGGACGACTCGCCGTCATGGGACCTGGGATACCCCGCATCGGTTGAACTCAAGGACGGATCCGTTTTGACGGTTTACTACCAACGGTTTTCGTCGGATACGGTAACATCTATTCTCTATACAAAGTGGCGTCTGTAGAACATCTGTTGCCGGCAGTCAAGTTTGACAGAACTTTGGGTTATTCGTCGCGGTCACGCAAACCGTTCCGAGCCGGCGCCGACCGGCTCCTTGTTTCTATTCTATCACTCGTCTTGGAAAAATCAACAACCTGTTTTTCTTGGCGGCAGGATTGAAGGTGTTTCGGATGATATGTTGCATATGTTAAAATGGACACTAAAAAAACTATGGAATATGTAGAATCAAATACAATAATATTCCTGTTAAGTATACAGAATGCATATGTTTTCAATAATACTTTGTAATTATTGTGAATTGACAAAGCACATTTTTATGAATATACTTAATTATAATTGATTTGTATGTCAATTTTGACAAAATAAATAAGCATATCGTCCGGCATGTGGGGTGATTACAGTGCAGCGGCTAACCAAACAAACAAGTTTTTATAAAGATACCTATGATTTTACCGAAGAAACCTACGACAATATCGACGGGCCCAGGAAAATTGCGTGGAAACTTGGCAAATATGAGGATACGGGCCTGGAACCCATGGAAGTTGATAAGCTGGCAAGAGAAATCTATGAACGAAATAAAGGCTGCATCAACTGCGCAACCGGTGTGTATATCAACAAAACAAAAACACAATCCGAAATTATCCGAAAAAATTTCAGAAACAATGAGTTCGAATACAGAAACTATAAGTTTTGCCCCAAATGCGGCCGAAAGCTTATCGAAGACGACGGGGTAGTAGATGGGTACTAGGCCCCTTCCCGGTTGTTTCACGAGAAACACGGACAAATTCATCAAAAGTTCTCGGGACGCGCCTTTCGGCGCGTCGAGTTTTTCCGCATCGATAACGCTTTGGGAATATGTTGTTGTACGGGAAACCCTAATGAAGAAAGAGGTATAAAATGACACACAGAGAACGGTTTGTCAGCGCCTTGGAACGAAGACCGATTACAGGCAGAGTGCCTCATTTTGAACTTGTATTTTATTTAACCATGGAAACGCTCGGTAAAGTTCATCCCGACCACAGGCGTTTCAACCAATGGAATCAAATGAGCGATACCGAGAAACGGCTGCAGCGGGAAGACCAGGCGGATTGTTATATAAAAATAGCGGAAAGGTATCACCACAGCGCGCTGTTCGTCGGCGCGCCCGGGAACAGTTTTGAAGATGAGATTCGGTTCTATCAAACCGTTCAAGAGAAAACAAACGGAGAATATTTCGTGATGATATACGGCGACCCGACCATCGGCATACCGGATGGCGGCAGCATGGAGGATTTTTCTGTCCGCTGCCTGGAAGAACCCGAAAAAATTCGAAAAAAGGCGCAGGACGATGTGGACAGCCATATCCGCGCAGCCGAAAAACTTGCGCGGTATCCCGGATTGGTCGACGGGTACGCGATGTGCAGCGATTACTGCTTCAATACGAACCCTTTCTTCAGCCCTTCCATGTTTGCCGAGTTTGTCGCGCCCTATCTTGAACAAACCATTCGAGCCTACCGGGATCTCGGCTTTTATACGATCAAGCATACGGACGGGAATATTATGCCGATACTCGATCAGATCCTGCAATGCAAACCGCACGCGCTTCATTCACTCGACCCGCAGGCCGGCGTGGACCTGGCCGAGGTCAAGAAGCTTGTCGGCGATAAGATTTGCTTAATCGGCAACGTGAATTGCGGGCTTTTGCAGACCGGATCCGATGAAGAGGTGAAGGCGGACGTGAGGCGGTCTTTAAGGCAGGGTATGCCCGGTTATGGTTATATTTTTTCCACTTCAAACTGTATCTACACCGGGATGGATCTTAAACGGTATGAACTGATGAACCGAATATGGATGGAAGAGGGAAAGTACACCTGAAACTTAAGTGAAAGAAAGCGGTTCCTTATCAAAACTGTTGATTTCTCCAGAACGAAAGGGTAATATGATGTTTGTTTCCGTTACTGACGGTGACTAAAGGAATAGTGTTTAATCATTCGCTTTCTGTCGCCGGTATTGTTGCCGGCAGTCTCGTATTTATCTACATACTGATATTTAAAATCCTCGGCCATCGGGTAATCCGGTCCGATGAGGTGGCCGTGGTCGAAAAATGGTGGAGCCTCAAGGGGTCGCCGGAAAAGAAAGAAGTCGAAGTCAATTTGGAGGCGGGGAACGAATCGAACACACCTGCCGAAAACACAAAATAATGCTTGGGGTTATATTTTATGATTACCGTTTCCGACGTCGGTTTGAATTTTAACGGTGTAAACTTGTTTTCCGGTGTGGACTTAAAGTTCACACCGGGCAACTGCTATGGAATCATCGGGGCCAACGGCGCCGGCAAATCAACTTTTTTAAAAATATTGTCCGGTGAGCTGGAACCGACAAGGGGAACCGTTGAGATACCGAAAGACTTGAGGATGTCGGTATTAAAACAGGACCAGTTTGCCTACGATGAATTTACCGTTCTCGACACGATTATAATGGGAAACCCCCGTTTGTATGAAATCGCCAAACAAAAGGAAGCACTCTACTCTAAAGAGGATTTTTCCGATGAGGATGGGCTTTTGGTCGCCGAACTTGAGGCGGAGTTCCTCAAACTCAACGGTTGGGAAGCTGAAACCGAAGCCGTAAAGCTGCTTCATGGCCTCAATTTAAAGACTGTCGACCCGGACTGCCAAATGGCAATGCTCGGCGGCGGTGAAAAAGTGAAGGTCTTACTCGCGCAGGCGTTATTCGGCAACCCTGACATTGTTCTGCTCGACGAGCCGTCCAACAACCTGGATATTAAGTCCGTCCACTGGCTTGAGGAGTTTCTGATCGATTATGAGGGCACGGTCATTGTCGTTTCGCATGACCGCTATTTCTTGAATAATGTTTGCACCCATATCGTCGACATCGATTACACGGCCGTAAAAATGTATGTCGGCAACTACGAATTTTGGTATGAATCCAGCAAGCTGATGGAAAAAATCCGCAAGGACCAGTCAAAAAAGAACGAGGAAAAAGTCAAGGAGCTTCAAAGCTTTATCGAGAGGTTTTCGGCTAACAAATCGAAGTCGCGGCAGGCAACTTCAAGAAAGAAACTCCTCGAAAAACTGACTGTTGAGGAAATGCCCGCGTCTTCGCGAAGATATCCCTTTGTTGGGTTTCAGGCCGACAGGGAACCGGGAAAAGATATTCTAATGGTTTCCGGGTTAAGTAAAACGGTTGACGGTATTAAAATGATTAACGATATTTCCTTTACCGTCGGCCGAAAAGACAAAATCGCCGTTATCGGCGATAATGAAGTCGCCGTCACGGCCCTTTTTGAGATTTTAGCGGGGATGACCGAACCGGATAGCGGCAGTTTTAAATGGGGCGTGAGCACCTCGCAATCGTATTTCCCCAAGGATAACTCCGCTTTTTTCGACGGCTGTGACCTGAGCATCATCGATTGGCTCAAGCAATACTCCAAAGATATTACCGACACGTATTTGAGGGGATTCTTAGGGCGGATGCTGTTTTCCGGCGATGATGTGTACAAGCCGGTCAGAGTCATTTCCGGCGGCGAGAGGGTACGGTGCATGCTCTCGAGGATGATGCTCTTCGGTTCGAATGTCCTGCTTCTTGACCAGCCGACCAACCATCTTGACCTGGAATCGATAACGGCGGTCAACAACGGGCTCATTGATTTTAAGGGGGTCGTTCTGTTTTCCTCCCACGACCACCAATTTATACAAACAATCGCCAACCGGATTATTGAACTGACGCCCGAAGGGATTGTGGATAAAACTATGACTTTCGATGAGTATCTCGAATACAGAGAGGCCTGATTTTTTTCGGGGGTGTGTTTATGAAAGGGAGAGTTGTTCGCGCCGAAGTTGATTTTAGGAATATCCGACGAGATATCGTCAAACGGCAATTTGGACCGTATCAAATTTGTCGGCCAAATTGTTGACGATTACAACGCCGCCGTGTCCGGCGCCTAAACCTAACGCAAAAGATTTATTTGTCGTTGACGGTTTCCGCAACGCCTGAAAAGGCCTGTTCCTCATTTTCATCCGCCAGGTGAAACCGGATGAGTGAGGCTGCCTTTTTGGCGTTTTCTTTTGCCTGCAAGCCGGTGTTGCCTGTAGCGATGACATAACCAAGCCTATCGCCCATGGATTCCGGCGGTTTCAGGGACGCGCCCTTGCGCGGCTTCACATATACGGATTGGACTCCTTCATTTTTTGAGGCTTTGTTTTTCCCGGTAGTCCTTGCCAAGACGCCGGCGCGGTCGGCAATAATATATTGAGCGAAAGCGTTTGCTTTGCAAACGGGTTCATAACTTGCGTCAAATCCCAAAAGGGATTTTAATGTCTGCTCGACCGTATTGAATCCCAAGCCGGTTTGCAGCAGGGAGTTCATGCCCGCTCCCGAAATTCTCGGGTTTATCTCAATGAGTTTCCAGCCGCCGGCGGAAAGACGCATCTCCAGATGGCAGTAGCCGAACTTCATGCCGTGAAGTTGAACAATGTCTTCAACCGCGTCCGAAAGGCCGTCCGGCAGATCGTGAAGTAGCTCGTATCCGGTGACGATGAACTTCCCGTTGTATGTAATCTCTTGCCCGATAATCGCGACGATATGTATCACTCCGTCAAGAACTGCGGCCTCGACGATATACTGCGGTCCGTCTATATACTCCTCCGCCAAAACAGGCACACCCGGGTACTTCGCGATAATTTTCGCGACGGTGCTGTCGAACTGTTTTTGAGTCTCAGCCTTATACACATCTTTGGACCCCGCCGATTCGGGCGATTTGACGATGAGCGGAAGCTTCTTCTTGATTTCTTTTTTGTTCGGAGGGTCGCTTTCGCTGAAAGATGTGTACCATGGCAAATAGGCTGTTCCTTCCAGCGCGTTTCTTGACTCGATTTTATCCTCCATAATACGAACCGCTTCCGGGGTAAAATGCCTTAATCCGAAACGCTCGGCCAGAACGCAAGCCGTATGGCAAAACGGGTCGATAAAACTGGCAATAGCCTCGATTCTCAGCCCCTTGAATAAGAGTTTTTCTATATTCTTTACCAGTTCTTCGGTATTGTTCAAGTCACACAGCTTCATCATATGAACGTCCGGATACTCAAGCCGTTTTTCCAGATGAACAGGCTTGTCGGTAAAGAGAATCGTATAATAGCCCAATCGTTCGGCTGCTTTGATCGCATCACGGCTTGAGCCTGCTTTTTGTGTCCCGATAAAAACGATGGATTTCATTGTATCACCCTGCCGGTCAATCACACCGGTTTGTATTCTTCACATAAAAAGTCGACCGTTTCCACCATATTCAGGCGGCTGGCCCCTTTGACCAATACGGTAGCGCCCGGTTGAATAAGCTGTGTCAGTTCTCTGTGCATTACTCTTCGGTACAATGGTGTTTTATGCCTTACTTTGTCCTCGGGAAAACCGTTCGCGATTGCGCCGATGCCGATGTACTCGGAGACTACCCCGTAGGTGAAAAGAAAGTCGATACCGCTTTGCGCTGCGTATTGTCCGATTTTTTCATGGTATTCGTTAATCTCGTTGCCAAGCTCAGGCATACTGCCGAGCACGGCGATTTTTTGTCCATGGCCTATTTTAGCAAGCACATCGATGGCCGCTTTCATAGCTGTCGGGTGCGCGTGGACCGTATCGTCGATGACGGTTATTCCGTCTTTCAGCCGGTGCATATCCAGCCTGTGCTTCGGTTTGCCGGCATTACCCAACCCCTCTTCTATTTCATCGGCGTCAAAACCGAGCCGGTCGGCCACCGCGACGGCCAAAAGCGCGTTATTGATATTGTGAACGCCGGCCATAGGGAGAAATATCCGCGTATCAATGCCGCGCAGCTTTACCGTAAAGGACATCCCGTCTTCAAGCTGTTCGACGTCTCCGGCGTTATAATCCGCGTCGCGATCGATGCCGGTTTTCACGATGGTGCCTTTAAATCCGTCGGTTTTGAGCAATTTGGAATTTTCGTCGTCGGCATTGAGAATCAGCAAGCCGTCAGGTTCCATATATTCTATCAATTCGGATTTTGCTGCCGCGAGCCGGCTTATATCGCCGCCAAAATTTCCGATGTGAGCCAAGCCTATATTGGTGATAACGCCGATATTCGGTTTGATAATGGAACAATGCTCCTTGATGACGCCGGGGTAGGCCATGCCGTATTCCAGAACCGCCGCGTGGTGAATGGCGTTGATTTGGCCGGCATGTTTTTTCGTCATTTCCGTTGTATTGTTGTAATCACCGGATTCGAAAACGATCCATTTTTCTCGGAGTATAGAAGAAATCAACGTTTTTACCGTCGTTTTGCCTGCGCTGCCCGTAATGGCGATCACAGGCATATTTTCCCGGAAGTTCATGAAAAAACCTCCCTTTATTCGTGTCGGCCTAGATTGGCCGCATGCTGCCTCGCGAGCAAGATCGCGTATTGAATCATGTTTTTTACGACGTTCAACTCCAAATAAAACGCGGGAGGGCATCCGGGCCGCCAGTTCACTTCATAAATCCAGATTCTCAGATTATCGTCAATCGCCGCGTCGATCCCCAGTTCATCGATGGATTCGGAGAAACAGTCGTTTTGAATCTTGTCAAGATGCCTGGAAAGCTGCAATGAAAACTGCTCCAGGTATTTTTGTATGTTAAAGTATTCATCGCCGAATTCCTGCTTTAAGAACGGAACCAAATAGTTGGTGGAGCCGCCGTTGTTGATGTTCGATACAATACCTCCCACGGCCCCGATTCTCGGGTAAATGGCGGTAATTTCCCACTCGCCGCTGCCGTTCTTTTGAACATGCATCCGAAAATCATAAGGAGCCCCTGATTTGGTTCTGCATCGAATATACGGCTGAACCATGTACAACTCTTCGCGCATTCGCGCGGATACAAAACTGCGCAGCTCGTCAAAATTATATTGAATGCTTTCTGTGCCGATAATCAGATGGTACCGCTCCCTCACGGTTTCAATGAAGAAAATGTCCTGTCCTTTGTGCCCGTTGACAGGCTTTAAAACGATTTTTCTGAATTGAGATAAAAAATTGAAAAAGGCTCTTAAAGAATGGACATATACCGAAGGCAGGGTATAATGGGCGAATTCTTCCGCCGCGTTCAGACGTTCAAAAACCCGCATTTTGTTGCCAATGGAATTGGTGGTAAAAGGAATCTCGGCGTGAAGCCTGTTGAGTATTTCGCTTGAGACCGACAGTTTCAAAGGGCTGCCGGTATTGTATATTACATCCGGAAAACGGCTTGTTGTTTGAATCCATTCACCGTTTTCATAAATAAAACCATGGATGAGCCGGTGGTCAAAATCAACTTTCCGTGGGGAAAAATAAAGAAGCTGCGCTCCTTCCGCCTTCGCTATCGCCGCATAAGCATACGATTTCATAACGCTTCTGGGGTCCTTGCGGTGATGCAGCATTCCGATCAGTATCAAAAAAAACACTCCGAATAACTTGTCTGAAACGGGACAGCCCGCGTCTTTTCCATTATATGCAAGACCGGGTTTTTGCGTCTGTTTTCTTTAACCAATAACGGCTTTCCCCGAGCCCGCGGGATGCGGACGCTTGACAATGGGAGCAGCTTTTCCATATAATAACTGCATTGATAAGCCCGAAGGGCGTATTACGGAGAGATGATAATGAATGAGATTAAGGCGAAAAACGCGTTTATTTGTGACATGGACGGAGTCCTCTACCACGGCAATAAACTCCTCAACGGCGCTTTAGCCTTTGTTAACTGGCTTCTGGACAATCAAAAACAGTTTATTTTTTTAACCAACAGCTCGGAAAGGTCTCCCTATGAGTTGTTCCAAAAACTGCAAAGGCTCGGCCTTGAAGTGCCAAAAGAGCATTTTTATACAAGCGCGCTTGCTACGGCAAGTTTCCTCAAAGGGCAGTGCCCCGGCGGCAGCGCGTATGTGATAGGGGAGGCCGGGCTTATCAACGCCCTCTACGACGCGGGATTTTCCATGAACGATGTAAATCCGGATTATGTGGTTGTCGGTGAAACAAGAACCTACAACATCGAAAAAATTGAGAAGGCCGTCAACCTTGTTTTGAAAGGCGCGAAACTCATCGGCACCAATCCCGACTTAACCGGCCCGACCGAAAAGGGGATTGTTCCCGCAACACGCGCGCTGATATCACCCATTGAGCTCGCTACAGGCAAGCAGGCCTATTTTATCGGTAAACCCAACCCGCTTATGATCAGGCACGCGAGAAAAATGATGGACAGCCGCAGTGAGGAAACGGTGATTATAGGCGACAGAATGGACACGGACATCGTCGCCGGCATCGAGTCGGGTATTGATACCGTTTTGGTTTTAAGCGGCGTAACCAAAGAGGAGACTCTTTCTGATTTCTCCTACAGGCCGAAATATATATTACCGGGGATCGGTGATGTCATTGATTAACTTTGCGTACATATTTATAAATCGGGAACAGTGTTAGCCGGTTTTAGAATATGGAAGAAAAAATGTGATAATATAGCAATGAGGTGATTGAAACGGCAAAAGCGGGAATGAGAAGGCCGGACGCCGAAGAACCTCACGGCACAGAAAACTCACTGAGATATCATTTCAATAAGAACAATGTGAAACCAGTGCCGGAAATTCAGGGCAAGGCGAAAAAAGGCAAAAAAAATCAAAGCCATTGTAAACAAAAAGACACCTCCCAAGGACAGCTTTCAAAAGAAAGTCTCTTTGGGAGGCGCTTTTATGTCACAACCGTGCCGCGCTAAGGGATGGATTGTCGGTTGGCTGATTAACGCATAGTTTGGTCGTCGCTCAGTTTGAACCGATAACTTCCTTAACGCTTGTGGCAAGGCCCGCGAGAGATTGTATATCGCTCGGAATTATAATTTTCGTCGCCTGGCCGTTCGCCGCTTTTTCAAAAGCTTCCAAGCTCTTTATGGCAAGGAATCCTTCGCCGGGTTTGGCGGAATTGATCAGTTCAATGGCCTTCGCATAGGCTTCCTGAACCGTGAGAATAGCCTCCGCTTCGCCTTCCGCTTCCCGGATTTTCGCTTCTTTCGTCGCTTCGGCGTGAAGAATCGCCGCTTGCTTTTCACCTTGCGCCGCGAGAATTTGGCTTTCTTTCTGCCCTTCCGCGACAAGGATTTTACTGGCTTTTTCACCTTCGGCGCGCAGGATAGCCTCCCTGCGCTGCCGCTCCGCTTTCATCTGCTTTTCCATCGCGTCCTGAATTTCAGAGGGAGGCATAATGTTTTTCAACTCGACGCGGTTGACCTTGATGCCCCAATTGTCCGTCGCTTCATCAAGAATTACCCGGATTTTGGAGTTGATGGTGTCACGTGAGGTGAGGGTATGGTCGAGCTCCAACTCGCCGATAATATTGCGCAGCGTCGTCGCGCTGAGATTCTCAATAGCCGCCAGCGGCCTTTCCACGCCGTATGTATACAATTTTGGGTCCGTTATTTGAAAGAAAATAATGGAATCGATTTGCATAGTGACGTTGTCGCCCGTAATGACCGGCTGCGGCGGAAAATCAACGACCTGCTCCTTAAGGGATACGATTTTCGATATCTTTTCAAAGATCGGAATCTTAACGTGAATACCGGTATCCCATGTCGCGCTGTAAGCGCCAAGCCTTTCAATGACATACGCTTTCGATTGCGGGACAATTTTTACATTTGCGGCGATAATGATAAAGACAAACAAGGCTAAACCGATTAGTATGTACCCGATAGGTCCCATGTGCTTTCCCTCCAAAACTCATATCTATTTTTCAATTTCCACCAGCAGTTTTACGCCTTCAATGGCTTCGACGACAACCGTCGAGTCCGCTTTGATAATTTCCCCCGATTTTGAGCGGGCAGTCCATTCAAGGCCTTTGACCTTGACACGGCCGCAACCCTCGAGGTTGTTTATGTCTTCGATGACAATGGCCTTTGAGCCTATGTATTTATCGGCGTTCGTAGGCTCGATCTTTTTCTTGAAAAGCTTTTTTAAAAAAGGCCTTGTAAACAGCAGGCTGGCAACGGAAAGCGCCACAAAGACGACCCATTGAAGCCATATTCTGTCAGTCAGCAGGCCGGTTATGAGCGCGCCGAGCGCGCCGACCGCAAACCAGATTGTCACGAGCTGCACGGTGAAAACCTCAATTAAAACAAGAACCACAAACGCGGCTATCCAAAAGTAAAGCACGGTTAAACACCCCTTTTCCGGTCATATTCTATCACATTCTTAATACGGCAACAAGTTTTATATACTCATAACTCTAAAATATATTTTCAAAAGACAGCCTTTCCGCGGTTCTGATATTCTCAAGTTGGCTAAGCGCCTTTACGCAAGCTTCCTGGAAAAGGTCGATCTCCTCATGTTTCAAAAAACGTTTCAAGGCTAAAATGTCTGTTTCCAGAACATCCATTCCCTGGTGGTTTACCAAAGAGTGCAAAACAGGGTTTACATCTTCCCAAAGATTATAAAAATCCTCTGTTTTCCTTTCGATTTCTTCGGGTTTGCCGGTTTGTGCCGTAACAAGCAGTTCTTCCAAAGAAACACGGAGCCTTTCAACATGATTATCGAAAACGAAAAAGCAAGATACGCTGACGGCGACAGCAAATAATAAAAGAATTATTCCGATGGCAAACCGTTTCATTTCATTTGGTCCTTATTGATTATTGTCGTGTTTCCGCTTTTATCCACGGTCATGAGCATAATGTCCTTAAGCCGCGTTTTGTTGTCGCTGATCATTTTTTTGAGTTTAACGCGGTCCACGCCGCACTCGCCGAACATCCCGTCGATGATCTTCCCGTCGCATACGACCAGGCAGGGGAGGCCTTTATCCTCAACGCTCAGGTTCATCAATTCCGGTGTCACGCCCCGAATTTGCGGTTTCAGCATGACGCTGAGCCTTCCGTTTGTTTCCACAATCGCGTACTGAACCTCTTGAATATCAAAAACATCCTTTTGCCGCAAGGCTTCCATTAAATCGTCTATGGTAAAACGAAGCCTTTTCAGCTGCGCCTGGTCGATCACACCGTCACGAATGATTATTAAAGCGTTGCCTTGAATAACGCTCCTGAGTTTAACGCTTTTCATGACGATAACGGAACTGAATATTTCGAAGGATACCAGCAGAAAAACCGCGACAATCGAGTTGATGATCGGCAGTTCATTGTTCTGCATCGGCGTTGCCGCTATTTCAGAAAGTAAAATCGTGATGACAAGTTCCGATGGCTGCAGTTCCCCGATCTGCCTTTTACCCATCAGTCTTACGGAAAATATTACGATAATATACAGGATAAAAGCCCTTATCAATGTGACAATCAAAAAAAAACCTCCCCGCGCTATTTTACCCGAATACCCCATTATTACGCTTTGAACCAGAATTGTTGACATGTTTTACGTCGTTTGCTAAACTTATGTAAAGATTAAACGGGGGGATTGTTTTGAAAATCCTGATCACCGGCGGAGCAGGTTTCATCGGCAGCAATTTCATCTATTATATGTTGGAACGGCACCCCGAATTTGATTTGGTATGCCTTGACTCGCTGACATACGCCGGCAATTTAAAAACTCTGGCAAAAGCCATGGAAAACAACCGATTCCGGTTCGTCCGGGGCGATATTGCCGATCGCGGCGTTGTCTTTGATCTTTTCGAAAAGGAATCGTTTGATGTCGCCGTCAATTTTGCCGCCGAAAGCCATGTTGACCGGTCCATTGAAAACCCCGAAATATTTTTAAAGACGAATGTGTTCGGGACGCACGTTCTTCTGGACGCTTCCCGAAAATATGGCCTCAAACGGTTCCACCAGGTCTCTACCGACGAAGTATACGGTGACTTGCCTCTGGATCGCCCCGACCTGTTGTTTACCGAGGAAACACCGATTTGCGCCTCGAGCCCTTATTCCGCGTCGAAGGCCTCCGCCGATCTGCTGGCGCTCGCGTATTTCAGGACTTACGGCCTGCCGGTCACCGTTTCGAGGTGTTCCAACAATTACGGGCCCTATCATTTCCCGGAAAAACTCATTCCGCTGATTATCACCAGAGCTTTGGCCGATGAGAGCCTTCCCGTTTACGGCAAAGGCCTTAATGTCCGTGACTGGCTTTATGTTGAGGACCATTGCTCGGCCATTGATTTGATTGTCCGAAAAGGGTCGGCGGGTGAGGTTTATAATATCGGCGGCAACAGCGAGCGCCGGAATATTGATGTCGTGAAAACCGTGCTTGCCTGCCTGGACAAACCGGAAAGCCTGATAACCTATGTGGCGGATAGAGCCGGGCACGATTTGCGGTACGCGATCGATGCGGCGAAAATCAAAAAGGAACTTGGTTGGGAACCCGAAACCCGGTTCGATGATGGAATCGAAAAAACCGTTCGATGGTATCTGGAAAACCGCGCGTGGTGGGAAGACATTATCAGCGGCGAATACAAAGAGTATTACAAAAGGATGTACGGATAAACACAAATATGTGCCTGGCGCTTTCGGTGGATAACATAACGACAAGAATGCCGAAAACGCTGATGGAAACAATCGACGATTGGAAATAAAAGGGCTTAATAGCGCAGCGGACGGGCTTTAACCCGTCCGATTTACTGTATAATCGATAAAATAATTGAATGTTATACAACATACAGTACATTTCGAGAAAATACGAATATTATTTACAATATATTGTGGCGTTATCTTGACAGTTGGAGTCAAATATTGTAAATTATTTGTGTGCGTGTAAAAGTAAAATATTGAGGAGGCTGTTTATGCAAAAAAGCGAAAAAACCATCGGGTACCTGCCGGACGAGCGACCGCCGATATGGAAACTGTTTCTGTACGCGTTGCAGCAGGTTATCGTCATGTTCCCCGCAACGGTCACCGTCGCGTTGATTACCCAATTCAACGTATCGACGACCATATTCGCCAGCGGCCTTGCGACAATCTGTTTTATTTTGGTTACCGGCAGAAAAATACCGCTTTATTACGGCTCCAGTTTCTCGTATCTTACCGCTATCGGTACGATAATGGCGCAAGAGTCTATTGTGGACAAATACCCTGATCTGGCCGACCGCATAGCCGTCGCTCAATTCGGTATTGTGATGTCCGGTTTTGTTTCAATCGCGGCCGGCGTCATAATCAAGTTTTTCGGCCGCAATGTGATTGAAAAAATCCTGCCCGCATCCATAACCGGACCCATCGCGATGGTGATCGGGCTTACGCTCGCGGGGAACGCCATCGGGGACGCGGGCACATTCACGGATCCTAATGACGCAAAAGGCGCGAAGTTGGTATGGGTTGTCTCGCTTGTCACTCTGTTCGCTACCATACTGTTTTCCGTTTATTTAAAGGGTGTACTCGGCCAACTTCCGTTGCTGTTCGGTCCTCTTGTCGGGTGCCTGACAGCGTTTATTATACTGAAAGCGACAGGTTACGACCTGTTCAGAGAGTTAACCGAAACGGCTAACAGCGGCGTGTTCGCTTTACCAAAATTTTCTTTGCCGATTCCCAACGCGGCCGCCGTGCTGGCGATTATGCCCATCGCGATAGCGACTATACCGGAATCCACCGCCCATGTTTATCAGCTTGACATTTATGTCAACAATCTCGCGAAGAGAAAGGGAACAGGCAAGAAATACGACATAGCAGACAGACTCGGCTTTAACCTTATCGGTGACGGCATCGGCGACATCGTTGCCGGTTTTATAGGCGGTCCTGCGGGAACGAATTACGGCGAAAACATCAGCGCTATGGCGATAACGAGAGTTTTCTCAATCCCGGTGCTTATAGGCGCGGCGATTATCGCGATGGTTATCTCCTGCTTTACGCCTCTGATAAACGCGATTTACGCCATTCCGGTTGCCGTTATCGGCGGCCTTGAGATTTATCTGTTCGGCGCGATTGCGGCTCAGGGTATCGCCATTATGGTGGAAAAGAAGGTTGACCTGTTCAGCGCCAAGAATATAGCCGTAATTGCTTCCATTATGGTCATCGGCATCGGCGGCCACTATAAATTCGGCGGCAACATCCCGTTCTTCGGTATTAACGTTCCAGATATAGCGGGAGCGGCCATTTTCGGTATCATACTGAACCTTTTGCTTGGTATCGGCGAAAAAAAGAGAAAAGCAGCTGAGCCTGAAAAAGCTGCCTGAACAAGTACAGCTTAAAAGACTTAGCGAGACGTGGCCGGCACGCTTTTGTGCCGGCTTGTTTTTTTTTCAATGGTTTCGAACAGGCAGGCAGGGATAAAACAAAACCGGTTTGGTACAATATTCTTAAATCGTTTGCGGAGGCGGAAAATGATGAATTCGGTTTGGTCTTCTACTGTGAGTTTTCCGGTCAGAGAATCATTGAAGAGCGATATAAGCGCCCACGTTTGTATTATCGGGGCGGGAATGGCCGGCATTCTGACGGCATATCTGCTCAAAGAAAAAGGTGTGCACGCGATTATAATTGAAGCGAACACGACAGCAAGTGGGCAAACGAAGAACACGACGGCCAAAATTACATCGCAGCACGATATAATATATAAAAAACTGACGGAAGATTTCGGGCAAGATAAAGCACGTCAGTATGCAGAAGCCAATCAAAGAGCCATCGAAGAGTATGAAAGAATCATAACGGAAACCGGTATCGATTGCGATTTTGAGAGAATCAGCAGTTTTATTTACACATTGGGCGACCCGCAGCCGGTAAGAGAAGAGTCGGAAGCCGCCAAAAGGCTTGGCTTGCCTGCCGTTTATACGGGCACACTCCCGTTGCCATTGGCCGTTACGGGCGCCGTGGAGTTTAAACGGCAGGCACAATTCAATCCGCTGAAATTTATCGCCCCTTTGGCCGAACAGCTTGAAATCTACGAAAAAACAATGGCCTTAAAAGTGTCGGACGGTGTTATCAAAACCGATAAGGGGAAAATAACGGCAAACAAAATTGTCATCACGACACATTTCCCGTTTATCAACGCGCCGGGCTATTATTTTTTGCGCATGCACCAAAGCCGTTCCTATGTAATAGCCCTAAAGAACGCGCAGAATGTCCGGGGTATGTATATCGATGCCGGAAGCGACGGGTATTCATTCCGGAATTACGGAGACCTGCTGCTGCTGGGCGGCGCCGGGCACAGGACAGGGGAGAACGAAGAGGGCGGCGCATACAAAAAACTCAGGGATTTCGCTGCTCAAAAATATCCCGGCGCGACGGAAGCGTTTCACTGGTCGGCCCAGGATTGTATGCCGGTCGATGCGGTTCCCTATATCGGCCGCTTTTCGGAATCGACGCCCGATATGTTCGTAGCGACGGGTTTTAAGAAGTGGGGCATGACGACATCCATGGTGTCGGCCATGATACTGTCCGCTATGATTTCCGGCGAGAGTGAACATGCCGGTATCTTTGACCCTTCCCGTTTTAAGCTGACAAAATCTTATAAAGTCCTGCTCGATGAAGGCAAAACCGTCGTTAAAAACCTTCTCAATGAAAAGTTCTCGATACCGGACGAAAAAATGAAAGACATTCCACCTGGCAGGGGGGATGTCGTGGAATACAACGGGGAAAAAGTCGGGGTATACAAAAACAAGGAGGGTAAAGTGTTCATCGTTTCGACAAAATGCCCGCATTTGGGCTGCCAATTAAGTTGGAACCCCGATGAGTTGATGTGGGAGTGCCCGTGCCACGGTTCACGTTTTCATTATGACGGCTCGCTTGCCGACAATCCCGCGCAAAACGGCATTCACACCGGATAAACAACAAAAACAATTTCTCATGAAAAATCTGGTTTATTTTTTCATGTATGTAATGTATAATATTGGTAATGTATAGTAATCACATTGCAGAAAGGATGATAGAGGTTGAAATCCAAGACTCTCAAGGCTGTCACACTTTCCGCGGCGGCAGCCGGAACAGCCGCTCTTGCCGCGGCTATTAAGAAAAAAAAGGTAGATCCGGCGGAACTGACAAAAAAAGCGGCGAATTCCGTTAAGTTGACTCTTCCTGTTGAGGAAAAATACGCGAACGGCGCCGCGCTCACGCCGCCTATGGGTTGGTCAAGTTGGAACACTTTTCGCAACAACATAAACGAGGATTTAATCGTCGAAACAGCGAAAGCGATGAAAACAAGCGGCCTTGTTGACGCCGGGTATGTTTACCTGAATATTGATGATTGCTGGCAGTCCTCTTTAAGGGATGAAAACGGCAAACTTCAAGGGGATTTGGTTAAGTTTAAAAGCGGAATAAAAAGCCTTGTCGAAAGAATAAATACCGAAGGCATGAAAGCGGGCATCTACTCGTCCAACGGCACTTTAACCTGTGAAGACCTGCCCGCCAGCCTGGGAAACGAAGCCCTGGACGCCGCGACATTCGCGGAATGGGGTGTCGAATATTTTAAATATGACTTCTGCCATAACGTCCCCATACCATCAAGGGCTCCGTTTATCGAGAGCATTTCTGTCAGCAAAAACGGTGAAAACGAGATTGTTCGATGCGCGGAGGACGCTTTGCTGTCGGGTACGGCGCATATTATCGAGGATGATAAACTGGTTTCCGGTAAATATATCGCAGGCTTGTCGGCCAATACGGGCGCCGCGGAATTTACCGGTATCGAGGCCGCCGAAGCGGGTGAGTATATCCTGACTCTCAACATCCGAAAAAAGAGCAACAGTTTTAAATACGCGGAGATTCTTGTCAACGCGACGGAAAAATATACGGTTACATTGCCCCCTACAAGGGCTTGGAGCGCCCAAGGCCGCCATCAGATTAAAATCCGCCTTTCGGAAGGCAGAAATACGATAAAAATCTATAACCCCGTGGCGTCACGGCAAGACAGCACAGCGATCCAATACACAAAAATGGGCAATGAGTTGATGAATGCGACAAAAGCATTCGCTGAAAAAACAGGACAGCCCGAGAAACCCATTGTTTTCTCCGTATGCGAATGGGGGCTGAACCTGCCGTGGAGGTGGGGCGCGCATGCCGGCAACCTTTGGCGCACCACACCGGACATTAAAGCGTTTTGGACATCGATAGTCGGTATATATGAAATAAACGTTAAACTTTGCGAATACGCCGGCCCGGGCAGCTGGAACGACCCGGATATGTTAGAGGTTGGAAACGGGAACCTGTCTTTTGAGGAAAACAGAACGCATTTCACCCTTTGGTGCATGATGGCGGCTCCGCTGATTTTAGGCAACGATGTCCGCAGCTTCCTGAAAGAAGACGGTACCGTTGACGCGGATAACGAGATTTTAAAACTGCTGACCGACAAAGATATGATAGCGATCGATCAGGACCCGCTGGGTATGCAATGCCGGAGATTAAAAACGACCGGCCTTGCCGATACGCTCATCAAACCGTTGTCAAACAACGAGGTTGCGCTATGCTTTTTTAATAAGACTTCTCAGGACAGACTCTTTGAGCAAAGTCTTCAGGAAGTTGTCAGCCGAATGTATATCGACATGCCGTATTCCGACCGTTATGAAGTGTATGACCTTTGGGGCAAAAGCTATGAAACAACAGAAAACACAATCGTCGCGAATGTGCCCGGCCATGGTGTAAAAGCATACAGGGTCAAAGCGATCGACTGAAGCGATTAAGTTGTCCGGCAGGCCTTTGATGCCTGCCGGATTTTTTTTGTAATCCCATAAACCGACAAAAACAGTATGGTGCTTCCTATATTATTAGACTGACGCTTGCAGAGGATGTGGTCTGATGAAGCAGGTCGTTTACATAGATGTTCTTATCTTTCTGAATATAATCATAAATTATCTGCTTCTCCTTTCGACCGCCTTTATAACGAGGTCTGAAATTAAAAGGCTCAGGGTACTCGCCGGCTCGGCGATCGGCGGTGTGTATTCGCTGATAATATTTCTGCCTCCGTTATCCGGTGTTTTTTCAGCGGTAATAAAACTCGCTCTTTCCGGAATTATTGTCATCGTTTCCTTTGGTGACCTGACCCCAAAAGCGTTTTTAAGGCAGTATTCCGCATTTTTTGCCGCTAATTTTGTGTTCGCCGGTGTTATGCTCGCCATATGGTTTGCGTTCAAACCGGGTGGCATGGTCATAAACAACGCTACGGTTTACTTTAATATTTCGGCTGCCATGCTTGTCTTATCCGCTGTTGCCGGCTACCTGATTCTTATACTGGTTTTTAGGCTTTTTCGCAGAAACGCTCCGGATAGCCATATTTTTGAAATCACGATTGAAGTATCCGGTAAAAGCATAACGGGGAAAGCGCTGTTGGACACCGGCAACGCGTTGAAAGACGGCTTTTCGGGCAAACCGGTTATTATCGCCGAGTATTTGTTTGTAAAACCACTGTTGCCTCCGGATGTGGCGGCTTTTTTTGAGGATGCGAATCATGTGCAGCCCGAAACGATGACTTCCTGGAATGGCCGGATCCGTTTGATACCCTTTCAAACGGTCAAAGACAGGGGCATGTTGCCTGCCTTCAAACCCGATAAAGTTGTTATAACCGGAGTGGGGAAAAGAATTGAGACACAGCAAGTGTATGTTGCGTCAACATGCAGACGGTTGGCCGACGGCGAATACCGGGTTTTACTTGGAAACGGTGTGTTTCGGGAAACCCGCAAAGAAAGAAAAGGGGATTCGTATGCGAATGCTGATAAACGCCGCAAATCATCTGAAAGAGCTTCTGGCAAGGCTCCGCATACGATTCGCGGCGAATGAGGTTCATTATATCAACGGCCCGGAAACACTTCCGCCACCGCTGACAAAAGACGAAGAAGAAAGAATAATGGAAAGGCTTGAAATGGGTGACGAAACAGCCAGAGAGCCATTGATTACGCATAATTTACGCCTTGTCGTTTACATAGCCAGAAAATTCGAAAATTCGGGAGTCGGTGTTGAAGACCTAATATCAATCGGGACCATTGGGCTGATTAAAGCCGTCAACACCTTTTGTCCGGCAAGGAAAATTAAGTTGGCTACCTATGCGTCGCGTTGCATCGAAAACGAAATATTAATGCATCTTAGAAAAACAAACACTGTGCGCAACGAGATTTCCATCGATGAGCCGCTGAATGTGGATTGGGACGGGAATGAGCTGCTTTTATCGGATGTCCTGGGAAGCGAGCCGGATACGGTGAATGTCGGCATAGAAAACGAAGACGAAAGAAGCCTTCTCCTGCGCACCGTAAACGGCCTTGAAGACCGGGAGAAACTGATTATGCATATGCGCTTTGGCATCGGCGGCGAAAAAGAGCATACACAGAAAGAGGTAGCGGATATGCTTGGTATATCCCAAAGCTACATCTCCAGACTGGAGAAAAGGATCATTATTCTTATTAAAAGAGAAATGGAAAAAATCTGTTGAGCAAATGTGAGCATTTACTCTAAAAAATTCTTGAATTATAGAGCATTTGTGATATATTGTTTTGGAGAGGTTTCTCGCGGAGTCTCCCGAATAAATCAGAAGGGCACTTACAATGCAGTATATCATTTTGGATTTGGAGTGGAACAATACCTACGGTCGGAAGGTTAACGGTTTTATCAATGAAATTATTGAGATTGGCGCCGTTGAGCTTGACGAAAACCTGAATGTAAGCGATACATTTACCCGTATCATAAAATCACAAATCGGCAAAAAGCTGCGAAGCAGTTTTAAAAAACTTACGAACATCACCAATGAGGATTTAAACGGCGGGATTCCTTTCACAAAAGCTGTTTCTGAACTCGGCAAATGGATCGGAAAGGGAGAAAGCACAATCCTCACATGGGGTGATGGGGATATACGTGTTTTGATTGACAACTACCGTTATCTCAACGGAATATCCGTGATACCGTTCCTGAAGTATTACGCGGATCTGCAGGCTGTGGTTCAAAGTGTGCTGAAAGTACCCGCTTCCAGGCAGATCGGGCTTTCAGCCGCGGCCCAAAATTTTGGAATCGATATGGAAGGTTATGACACGCACAGAGCGCTGGGCGACAGCCTTTTGAGCGCGGAATGCTTAAAAAAGTGTTATAATCCGGACGAGTTCGGGCGTTTTGTGAGACGATGTGACGAAAAGTTCTATGAAAAGCTTTCGTTTAAGGCTTATACCATCGGAAACATTAACAATCCGTTAATTGATAAGAATGAGCTGTTTTATAAATGCGGGCAATGCGATACCGTTGCGGAGCAACTGACGGACTGGCGTTTCTCAAACCAGTATTTCCGGGCGCTTTTTCGATGCGATGAATGCGGACGGGATTATAAAGTCGGCATACGGTTCAGAAAGTACTATGACAGGCTTGATATCCGAAAAACAGCGTCTGTTGCAGAGAACACAGAAAAAGGCGATGAGGGCAACGTTAACCCCGACAATAGTGAAAGCAACGGCATCTGAAGCCGGTGAATCACCTGCCGGGGTTCACCGCCGGGTTGTCATCATAGAACTCTTGTCCGCATATGGTTTAACAACCTGCGTTTTAAGGAGTACTGCGATGAAAAGACTTGTTGTTGTTCTGTTGATATTAGCCGCTTCCCTTTCCGGCTGTTCCCTCCGAGAAGAAAATATTGAGACTCAACCGGCCACTTCGGAAACGGAAAAAATATATCAAAAAGCCAAACCTTCCGAGGAAATTCGGGCGGTTTGGCTGACTTTTGTTGAGCTGTCTATGAAAGACGAAAACGGCGGCAGCGCGTCAAGTTTTGAAAAAAAGATTTCCGCGATGTTTGACAACATAGTGAGTGCCGGCCTTAACACGGTGTTTGTTCATGTCAGACCTTACTCGGACGCCTATTACCGGTCAGCCTTATTCCCTTGGTCCGCGTACTTTGGAGGAAAACAAGGCAAAGACCCCGGCTACGACCCGCTTGAGATACTGGTAGCCCAGGCGCAAGCGAGAGAACTATCCCTGCACGCGTGGATTAATCCTTTCCGTGTTTCCAATACGCCGGACATCTCGAAGCTGTCCGCCGATAATCCTGCAAGGATATGGCTCGAGGACAACAACGAAGAGAACAACGACAATGTGGCCGTGCTGGATAACGGTATATACTATAACCCAACCGCTCCTGATGTGCACAAACTTGTGATTGACGGTGTTCGGGAAATTCTAAAGAACTACGAAGTCGACGGAATACATATCGACGATTATTTCTATCCCGCACAGACAGAAGAAATTGACGCAAGGCAATACGCCGCCTATAAAAAGGAAGGCGGAAAAGCGGCTTTGGGTGATTGGCGAAGGGCGTGCGTAAATACCTTTATCAGCGGCATGTATTCGGCTGTGAAATCGGCAGGCCAACAGAAGATATTCAGCATAAGCCCTGCAGGAGATATCGCCAACAATCGCGAGCAGCTGTACGCCGATGTTGCCGAATGGGTAAAAACCTGCGGATATACGGACTATATCATACCGCAGATTTACTTTGGGTTTGAAAATGAGTATTTGCCTTTTCAATCGCTGACGGAAAAATGGTCGTCTCTTTGCACAGAACAGCGTGTTAAAGTGATTTGGGGCCTTGCCGCGTATAAGTGCGGAAGTGTTGACGAATACGCCGGGCAGGGTACGGCCGCCAAAAACGAATGGCTCGAGAATGATGATATATTGTCAAGGCAAATCCGCTTCATTCGTGAATTGCCCCGCTATGATGGTTTTTCCCTGTTTTCTTACCGCTATATTTTTTCAAGCGATAACGAAATTTCCGAGAAAGAAATAAGGACGATGCTGAATATGCTATAATACAATAGTAACTCTCGCAGGAGGTCAGCTGATGACAAAAATTCGTAAAAAAGCTTTCATTATACTGACTGCCGCCGTATTGCTAGCCGGAAGCATGACGGCCGGTTTGTTAATCAGCGGCAGATCCTCCGATATATTCGGGCGCGATGAATCGGAACCTCCGGTTACCGTTGCGGCTCGGGTTACGGAAACGGATAATCTTATCAGAATACCGAAACCGGCCAGGATGAAAGGCTCTTTTTTTACAGCCGGCTCGGATTATCAAATCAGTTTAACAAACCAATCCGAGGTCAAAGCGGTTATTGATTCGGCGTTGAACGATATGTCTGCCATGGGTTTAAACACCGTTTTCTTTGACTGCGACCGAGAATCGTCCGATCTTTATTATAATGAGGGCGGCGGCTTCGATGCGGTCGGTTACGGGGTTGCTCAAGCGCGTAAAATCGGCCTTTATTCGGTGGTTTGTTTCGACTTCGGCATGATTTACAGTAAAGCGAACACAAAAAGCGTGGATACTGAAAGAATAAAGCGGTTTTGTGATGACAAAAAACCGGACTGCCTGCTTCTGACCAATTTGCCGAAACCCGAAGACAGCGCGGGGAATACACCTGAAGAAAGAAACAATCATTTAAAAAGCATCGTGTTTTCCGCAGTGAGCGCCGTCAGAAATAGCGACAACCTCATCAGAACAGGGTTTCGCTTTGAAACGGAAAACAATAAAGCTCATATTACAGCCAGTGATTTCATTTCCAGTTCTATCGGTGATTTCGTTTACACGGAATCAAAAACCACAGTAGCGGACAAAGGCCAAACCTTTGAAGAGATGCTCGCAAAATGGAATGAGAGCATGCGAACCTCGGGCGGTGAGTTCGTTTACGGTTTGCGCTATGACCTTTTATTTACCGACAATATATGGAATGACCCCAAAGAAATTATCAAACAAGCCAATATCGCGATACGATTGGAGCGCTGTTCGGGCATCGCTGTTCGGTCTTATTCTGCGTTAAAGTATGACAGGAACGGCAGCGCGGGAAATCTGTTGGAATCCCTTCGTAAACTTGATGCCGGTGAGCCGTTGCTTGCTTTCGTAATCACGAATCACAAATCCAACGAAATAACGGTCAACGAATCGAAAATCAGTTTTATTGGCAAGTCAGACCCCGATTTTCCGTTATACTGTGATTCCAAAGCCGTGAAATGCGCCGATTCCGGAGAATTCTCTGTTGAGTTTGATTTGAACGTGGGAAAAAACACCTTTGTCTTTCGGCATAACGGTAAAGACTATCCGTACAATGTTATTTACGAAATTGAATTAATTAAATCCGTATCGCCTAAAAGCAAAACATTGGCACCGGGTGGTTCCGTTATCAGAATCAGCGCTGTTGCCTTAAAAAAAGCAAATGTGTATGTTGCCGTTGGCGGAAAGACCATTGAGATGATACGAGGCAGCGCGATCGATTCGGACAAGGAGAACGGTTCGCTGAACACAAATTCTGACTTTGTAACATATTATACGGATTATAAATTGCCCGAGGGGAAGATAACGCAACAAAACTTAGGGAAGTTCACAGTCAACGCGAAATACAGCGGGCTGTCCAAAACAATGAACGGCGCGGAAATTATCGTCACGGCGAAAATTCCCGCGACGACGCTTCCGCCTGTAACAATACCAACGACAACCAAACCAACAACAACAAAACCGACCGAATCGGAAACTGAAACGCAAACTCAAAATCAAACTCAAACGGACGGAAGCACCTTGCCCGAAACAACGACCGAATCCAACCAAGGGGGCGGGACAACACCCGTTGAACAAGGCGCACAACTGACGCCGCGCAGTTTTAACGGGGTGAACGCGAGGTCAAAAATGTGTGAAGTCGCTGTTGATAAGTGTGAAACATTGCCGTTATCGCCAATAGACAACGCTTCATCCCCCTTAACCACGCCTTTCATCAAGGGGATGTTTGACTATATTGTCGGTGAATCCAGTTATGACGAATACGAGTATTACATACTTGCCTCCGGCCGTCGCGTTTACCGAGACGAGGTCAGCGTGATCCCGAACGGTTATAACCTGCCTTTAAACACGGTTCAAGTCATTGATTCAAAAACGGACAACGATACAAAGATTAATCTCGCCCTGTTGTGGAAAGTACCCGTAAGTGTATCGTTTCCCGGTCAAAAGTATTCTAAAACCTATAACGACAGAGAGTATGGCGTTTGGAGTTTTACCGGGACCGCGGTTGATTTTACCTTTCATCACACCGGTAATGCTTCCGGCGCAATCGATGTCTCCAAAAGCAATACGCTCAGCAGCGCCGAATGGATAAAAGAAAACAACGGAACATGTAAATTGAGGTTAAAATTCAGACGAACCGGTGTTTTTTACGGTTACTCTATCGCTTTTAACCGCGACGGAAGCTTGGAAATAACAATTAACAACAAATCATCAAACAGCCTGCAGGGCTGCGCAATTATGCTTGATGCCGGCCACGGCGGAACAGATTCCGGCGCGTTGTGTTGTATTTCATCCGTCGGTTCTCGAAAGTACGAAAAGCAAATCAATCTTTTGATAGCGGAAAAAGTAAAGGAGAAACTGCAGTCAGAAGGCGCGACAGTGCTTATGACACGCAGCGGCGACCCGACGCTTTCGCTTGATTCCCGAAGGAATGCGATTCAATCAGCCAAACCGGATATTTTTATCAGCATTCACTGCGACGCAAGCGAGAGTTCCGGCGATATGGGTACTTCCGCCTATTATCATTACCCATACTCTTTTCCGCTTGCCGACAAGATTCATAAGCGGATCGTATCGAGCTATATAAGCGGCATCTATAAAGGAAACCCACAGCTTCACTCAAAGGTAGACAGGCAAACCCTTTTCTATCCTTTCAGGGTGGCGAGAGTGGAAGAATGCCCTGCCATTTTAATTGAATACGGGTTTGTTACCAATATCACCGAATGCGCGGCGCTTCAAAAAGACTCCACAATCAACACTCTTGCTGACGCAACCGTACTCGGAATAACCGATTACATTAAGGCGTTCTGATTTCCGGATGCTCTGCCGAAAAGTTGACGATGAATGTAAGAGGACAAAAAAGCCGCGGGTATACACAGGAAAAACCAAACTGCCGAAAACTGCGGACAAATCTGGCCTAAAACATTAAACCTTAATTCGGAATAGTCCCAAACACTCATTTTTAACAGAATGTTTACGACACAGCCGACAGACAGTTCGATAGCGGTGATTATCAGGCTGCCGAGTAAACAACGCAAAAAGAGGTTCAGGTATCCGAGCTTTAGATTCATTGTAAACAACGCAAGAAAAGCCGTTCCGCCGGCAATCAGCATGGTCCAATGCGTATAACCTCTGAAAAGCAATTCTGCCAACCCGTATAAAACGGAGCCCAAAGCGAATATGATGGCCAGGCCTACGGATTTTTTCATAGAATCACCGTATTAAGTTTCTTCAAAAAATCGCGGATAATTCAGAGGATTTCTTTAATTGATGCAACATCGGCATCCTCGTTCAGGACGCCGCCGGGTATTCGGCAGAACAAATGGGTATTGCGTGTCGGAAAACGGCACGCGGCTGGATATCGAAAACCTGTTTCATCTTGCGGAAAGGGTCAGTACAGTTGTTAATTCATGGCTCAACCACTTTGGCAGACCACGAAAACGCGAACCGTTCGGAAGGGTTCAGTTTTTGGATTCCGCGCTTTTCGGCCAACTCGCCGGCCGCGCCGCTGCTGTCGTTGACACCGTACCACGGTTCAATACAAACATAGGGAGCCCCCGGCTTGGCCCACAGGCCTAAAAACGGCGCTTCTTTGAAATCGAAACGAAGCTCGCGGTTGTGCCGCGGGCTTTTTAGACATACCATGTTTGATTGGTAGCCGGAAAGAATTAACGCGTCGGCTTTAAAAATATCGGCGGTGATGGGGATAACCCGGGAATGTTCAAGAACGGGGAACCGCCGGTCTATCACCATGGCGTCTTCGTCGATCTTTTCGGCCGAAAGCGTTTCTTCTTTGGCGAACTCAAGATAGTCGCCGATTTCACAGTTAAACCCGGGGTGCGCGCCGATTGAAAAATACATGGCCGAGTCGGAATGATTAATCACCTCGTGCAAAACCTCTATCGCACATCCGTTTAAAACAAAAGTAACTTTTAACTCAAAATCAAAAGGGAACGCAGCCATAGTGTCGCCGTTGCTTCTTAAAGAAAATACTGCCTTGTCCCGGGAGCTGCCTGCTTTTTGGAACTCCATGGTTCTCGCGAAACCGTGTTTCGGCAGGGTATACTCTTTGCCTTCGTGCCGGCAGCTGTCGCCCTTCAAGCGGCCTACGATCGGGAAAAGGATAGGTGAGCGGCCGCTCCACACGGCGGGGTCGCCCTGCCAGAGGTATTCGACGCCGGTGTGTTTGGACTTCAGGGAATGCAGCTCGCTTCCGAAACTGTTGATTTCGGTGATCAGTTGTTCGTTTTCGATTTTAACAATCATAGTCATTTTCCTTTCCGATTACCGTTTTAACAAAGTATACCATATAGAGTGCGAAAAACAATTGTCGAAGGTTCGGAAAAACGGTAATAATCTTGTTTTCCGTCTTGCTGTTTCTTGTTTTGTTGCGAACACTAAAAACTGTGTTATAATATGCTTTGAACTAAAAAGGCGGTATATAAATGATGATAAGCACAGGAATTGATATATTGGAAATCGGAAGACTAAACCGTTCCATAAAGAATGACCGGTTTCTTCACCGTGTTTTCGGAGAGAATGAGCGCAGAGAGTTTCTGGCCCGGGGGCTTAGTCCGCAAACAGCTGCCTCTGCTTTTTCCGCCAAAGAAGCTTTTTCAAAAGCGTTGGGAATGGGAATACGGGGTTTTCGCCTGGTTGATGTGGAACTGCTGCACGACGATAACGGCAGGCCGTATCTTTTTCTTTCCAACGAGGCAAAGCAAATAGCCGATGAAAGAGGATTGGATTTTTCTGTCAGCATAAGCCATACAAAAGATTTGGTTACGGTGATTGTTATCGCCTACGGTAAAGATTAGGGGGCGCGGATTATGAGGATTCTAACCTCAGAGCAAATGAAGGCAGCCGAACACAGGGCGAACGACAAAGGCATGGCATTTATCCGCTTGATGGAAAACGCCGGTTGCGCATGCGCGAAAATTATCCGAGACAGGCTGCGGAATGAGCCCGGCCGCAAAAAAGCTGTCGTTGTCAGCGGAAGCGGCAAGAATGGCGGGGACGGTTATGTAATCGCCAGGAAACTTTGCGAATACGGCTTTGAAACAGCGGTTATTCTGGCGAACGGCTTGCCGAAAGACAGTGATTCATCAGCAATGTTTCGGCGGCTTGAAGGGATGCCTGTCGTTGTCACGGATTATACGGAAAACCCGGTGAAAGCGTTTGATTATTTGGGAGACGCGGATATAATCATTGACGCGCTTTTTGGCACCGGTTTTCACGGAACTCCCGACACATCGACCCGTCATATAATCGAAGCCGTCAACGCCGGCGGTTCTTTCATCATTTCAATCGATATACCCAGCGGTCTTGAATGCGACAGCGGCGAGTCTGCGGGCATCTGCATTCGCGCTGACTTGACCGTGGCGATATCTGCCCTCAAGCCGGTCCATGTTTTGGTGCCGGCGGCGTTGAACTGCGGAGAAGTCGTGGAAGCGGATATCGGGATTTCCGATGACTGTTACCGATTGGAAGAGTCACCCGCGCTTTTTACCATGAATAAGTCCGAAGCGAAGCGATGTTTTCCCGCAATGAACCCGGCTGCTCATAAAGGCGAAAGAGGCCATGTCCTGAGTATCTGCGGCAGCCGCAATATGCAGGGAGCGGCTTGCCTTGCGGCGGCCGGAGCTGTTCGTTCGGGCGCCGGTTTAGTAACGGCGGCGTTTCCCGAGTGCGCTTATGCGGCGATAGGGCCGAAACTGATCGAACCCTTGCTGCTTCCTCTCAGCTGTAACGACCAGGGGACTTTTTCAACAGCGGCTGTTCCGAAGCTTCTGGAGGCGGCCGAAAAAGCGAGCGCGGTCCTGATTGGCTGCGGCCTTGGCCTCAACGCGGACACAAAAACAATCGTGAGAGAGATCCTTCTTCATGTTACCGTACCGATAATCATCGATGCCGATGGAATAAATGCGCTGAGCGCCGACATAAATATGTTAAGGGCAGCAAAAGGCAGCGTTACCCTCACACCCCATCCCGGAGAAATGGCGCGGCTTGTCAATGCCTCTGTCAACGCTATACAGAAAGACCGGATTCGCACAGCGAAAGAATTCGCGGACAATTACGGGGTTGTTACAGTACTGAAAGGCGCGAATACCGTCGTTGCGCGACCGGGTTGTCCGGAAGTTTATATCAACTCAAGCGGCAATTCCGGCATGGCGAAAGGCGGCAGCGGCGACCTGCTGGCGGGCATTATGGCTTCTTTCAGCGCGCAGGGTATTTCGCCGGGCGATGCTGCCGGGCTGGCAGTTTATATTCATGGCCTTGCGGGTGATGCCGCTGCACTGAAAAGGTCAAAGCGCGGCATGACTCCTGCCGATTGTCTGAACGAGCTGCCTTATCTGCTTTCCGAGTTTGAATAAAAGGCCTTATGTCGAAACCATCCGGCTTAAGGCGAAGAGGGTGGTTTTTTGAAAAAACTCAGAGTTTTTGTTTTTGTTTCGCTATTATTGCTTGCGGGATGCAATGGGAAATGGTTTCAAAAAGGCACCGCGCCGCCGGCGGTGCCTTTATCATTTGAATCGGACTTGCTTGTTATAATTAATGAAACGGAGCTCACGGCTCATATGAAAAACAAATCCATCGGCTGTTGTTGTTTTACGGTTAACACACCGAAACATCTGGAAGGATTATCGCTGTCTTTTGAGAACAATATGTGTAAACTGGAACATAACGGGCTTGCTTTTGAAATGAATATGGCGCGGTTTCCCGAAACGGCTTTTGGGTCAGCCCTTGTTAATGCTATGATCGCGATTTTTAATGACACAAACATTGAAAAATCAAAAGTTAATGATGACTGGCATTACAAGGGAGAGAGTAAATCAGGGAACTTTCTTTACATACAAAACGGAATTTCGGGCGCGCCGAAATATCTGTCCGTACCATCGCTCGATTTAACCGTGGAGTTTTCAAATTTCGCGGATTTACCGGATTAGTGTCAAATTCGCCTGCAGCGCGTAAAATAGCGTTAAGGACATGCGAACTTGACAAAAACTCCGCTCCCCGGGTTACAGCTTTCGTAAATTATTTTATTGAAAGTAAGAAGTTAATGTTTAATTGCTCGATTGAGTGGCAAAAATAGTGTTGCCAGTCAAAAATTACGGAGAGTGATTAAAATGACAGTAAAACGGGGAGACATTTACTATGCCGATCTCAGTCCGGTTGTCGGTTCCGAACAAGGCGGGCTCAGACCTGTGTTAATCGTGCAAAACGATATCGGCAATAAGTACAGCCCAACAGTGATTGCCGCGGCGATTACGAGCCAAAAATTCAAAAACAGTCTGCCTACGCATATTCAGGTCAATGCCGACGGATGCGGGCTTGCCAAGGATTCTATTGTATTGCTTGAACAAGTCAGAACTCTGGACAAGCGTCGTCTTAAAGAACACATGGGGAATCTCAACGAAAAAGAAATGAGAAGGGTTAACCAGGGGCTGTCTGTCAGTTTGGGAATTGCCGAAGCTACCGCCGGGATCTAACATAGAATTATGTTGTAACATTACCTGTGCCGTGCTATAATTTAATGGCTCTTAACTCCGATAACCCAAGGAGACATTAAAATGGCAATATCCGATCTTATTATTATCGGCGCGGGCGGCCTTGGCAAAGAAGTACTCTTTCAATTGAGGGAAACGAATAGGGGCGGGGAACAATACCGCATTCTCGGTTTTGCGGATGACAATCCCGCCCTTATCGGCTCAATCGTTAACGGTTTGCCTGTTATAGGCAGCACGGAGTATGTAACGAAATCACCTGTTGAATTGAGTGTAGCCGTATGCGTCGGCAACCCGGCTATCAGGCAAAGCATTGTTGAAAGAATTCAAATTAACCCCCGAATTTCTTTTCCCGTCATCCTTGCGCCCGATTTGCGCTGCTCCGATTATGTCCGTTTCGGCAGGGGAAGTATCATTAACTTTTCAACTATTATCACTGTCGATGTTAAAATCGGTGAATTTGTTTTGGTAAGCAACGGTTGTACCATAGGGCATGATTCGGTACTGGAGGATTATGCCACACTGTATTCTTCGGTTAATGTTTCCGGCAGTGTCAGGGTCGGAAGAAGCGCTGAGGTCGGAGCCGGAACTCAAATCATTCAAGGCAGGAACATCGGTGAGCGCACCGTCGTGGGAGCAGGTGCTGTTGTGGTCAAAGATCTGCCCGTCAACTGCACGGCGGTCGGCGTGCCGGCAAAACCGATAAAGTATCGGGGCTGAAAAGAGAACTTTTTTTGTAAACGAGCGGATTATTCCGTTCGTTTTTCTTTTGCGTTCATGAATATTTGTTTTGCCTTTGCACAAAATATTTCAGCAATATAATGCAAGGAGAGATGAATATGTCGAACATTAGCGCCAAAGAACTCAGCGCTATTGAAGACCAGCTGAATTTTGAACAAATCCTGATCAAGAAATTTAACAGCTACGCTTCTATGACGAGCGATCCGCAAATCCGCACGACATGCGAGCAGTATGCGGTGCAGCACAAACAGCATTTTGACACCCTAATGGGGCACTTGTATTAAGGAGGGCACAATGATGAACCAACAATCAATGGGCGACAAAGAAATTATGGATGACATTCTTTCTTCGCAGAAGCACATTACAGGTGTCTACAACACCTATTCAAACGAATGTGTCAATCAAGACCTGAAAAGCGATTTCTTAAACATCTTGCAGGAAGAACATGAAATACAAGCCAATGTATTTATGGAAATGCAACGAAGAGGCTGGTACTCACCGTCGCAGGCCGAGCAGCAAAAAGTAAACGAAGCGAGAACAAAATTTCAAAACATCGCCACCCAGCTTTGAGTGAATCATTCGTCCGAAACGGGAGGCCGCGCAAGCGGTCTCTGTTTTTTTACATCAATAAATTTTAAATTTACGGATTTTGATATTGAAGTTGCCGGTCTATGTTATATAATAAGTAATAAGCATTCCGGGTGAATGATCGGGGGGGTTGAATTGGAAAGCAAATATTCGGTTTCTTTAGCGAAAATTATTGCGGACCATTCTTTTGAAATACTATATACGCCCAAAGACGCAAGTGAAATCTATATCAGTTCGCAAGAGGTCAACCGTCCCGGTTTGATTTTTGCCGGCTATACCGACCATTTTGATTCCACAAGGGTTCAGTTTTTAGGCCTGGCTGAGCTCGACTACTTAAGCAGCCTCGGAAAGCCGGAAAGCGATGACAGCCTTCGGAGACTGTTCTCACGGCAGCCGCCTGCCGTTATCATAACCAGAGGCCTTGAATGCACGGATGTTATGATTGGTCTGGCGAAGGAGTTCGGTGTTCCCGTCCTTCGCACCGTTGACACGACTTCGAGTTCGATGTCCGCGCTGATTTCCTATCTGAGCGTAGAATTGGCTCAACGAATCACGCGTCATGGCGTATTGGTGGAAGTCAGCGGCGAAGGTGTGCTCATCCTGGGCGACAGCGGGGTCGGAAAAAGCGAAACCGCTCTTGAACTTATAAAGAGGGGGCACCGCCTTATTGCGGATGACGCGGTCGAAATCCGAAGGGTATCGGCGAGGACCTTAGTAGGCTCCGCCCCGGACAATATCCGGCATTTCATTGAACTTCGAGGCGTCGGAGTAATCAACGCCAGAAGAATATTCGGAATGGGCGCTGTCAAAATGACCGAAAAAATCGATATGGTTGTGCAGATGGAACCGTGGGACAAAGAAAAAGTATATGACAGGATCGGTTTGGAAAACGAATACATCGAAATATTGGGCATCAAGATACCGGTCGTTGTTGTCCCGGTCAAGCCCGGGCGCAACCTCTCCATTATCGTTGAAGCCGCGGCCATGAACAACCGGCAGAAGAAAATGGGCTATAACGCCGCTCGCGAACTTCTGCACAATCTCGGTATGACAGACGAGATAATCCCGGAAAAAAAAGAGCTGGAAGTGTGGCACAATTTTTAAATATCGGAGGAAGTAAAATGTATCGAATCGGCGTGGATTTGGGCGGAACCAATATCTCGGTGGGTGTCGTTGACGAAAACTTGAAGATTATCGGAAGGGGTTCACGAAAAACGGATTTGCCGAGATCGGCAGAAATGATATTTGATGATATTGCGGCCGCCGTCGGCGCGGCGGTAAAAAACGCGGGTATCAGCATGGACGATGTTTCTCAGATCGGCGTGGGCTCTCCCGGCTCAATCAATAAAAATACCGGATACATCGAATTTGCGAACAATCTTGACTTCAATAAGGTTCCTGCAAAAAAAATGCTTGAAAGCAGGCTTGGAAAGACTGTCTTTCTTGACAACGACGCCAACTGCGCCGCATTGGGCGAAGCGGTGGCGGGGGCCGGCAAAGGTGTGTCCGGCTTTGTCGCGATAACACTCGGGACAGGAGTCGGCAGCGGCATAGTCTTGAACGGAAAAATACTTAGCGGCATCAATTTTGCCGCGGGCGAAATGGGTCATATGGTAATCCTGATTGACGGCGAGCAATGCAGTTGCGGCAGGAGAGGCTGCTGGGAAAAATACGCGTCGGCTAACGCTCTCGTTGCGCAGACAAAAGACGCCATGAGACACGAGCAGGACAGCCTGATGTGGAAACTTGTCAACGACAACATCGACACGGTATCCGGGCGCACGGCGTTTGAAGCCATGCGGCAGGGCGACGAAGCGGCCAAGGAGGTTGTGTCACAGTATATATACTATGTTTCAACGGGAATCATAAATATTATCAACGCCCTTCAACCGGACATCATCTGCGTCGGAGGCGGAATAGGGCACGAAGGTGAATATCTGTTGGAACCGTTGCGTAAGCATGTGGAAAGGGAGCGATACAGTATATACGCTGCCAAGCAGACGCAGATCTGTTCAGCGGTACTCGGCAACGACGCAGGAATCATCGGCGCGGCTTTGTTGGATGATTGATCAACTCTGTTCCGCGGACGGGAGGCTATATGACCGGTTTGGAACAAGTTTTAAACGCTGCGGCAGATATCGGCTGCCGTGCGGAAAAAGATGTTCAAATGAAAGACTATACCAGTTTTAGAATCGGAGGCCCGGCTGACCTCCTTGTCCGGCCATCCACGATAAACCAGGCTTTCCGTATTTTTTCGTTGTGTCGAGAAACGGGCTGCGCGTCTTTTATTTTAGGGAAAGGCAGCAACCTGCTTGTTTCGGATGAAGGGTTTCGCGGCATCGTTATCTATACCGGTGACCTTCAAGGGATGTCCTTTGATGGGGACTCGATGGTGGAATGTGCCGCAGGAACGAGTTTGTCTGCGGTTTGCCGATTTGCTTTGGAACATTCGCTGGAAGGGCTGGAGTTCGCGTACGGTATACCCGGAAGCGCGGGCGGAGCAGCGTATATGAACGCGGGAGCTTACGGCGGAGAGATGAAAGATGTTCTGTCAAGTTGCGCCCATATTGACTCTTTATCCGGTTTCGGGCAGCTCAACGGGGATGAACTGCAATTGGGTTACAGAAGCAGCGCGTACTGCCGGAACGGGTTTATGATTACCACCCTGTCCCTTCGATTAAACAAAGGGCACAAACGGTCGATTAAAGCAAAAATGGATGAATTAATGAGAAAACGGTCGGAGAAACAGCCTCTTCAACTTCCGAGCGCCGGCAGCGTCTTTAAACGCCCCGAAGGCTATTTCGCGGGAGCTTTGATAGAAGAATGCGGCCTGAAAGGGAAACGAATCGGCGGCGCTATGGTCAGCGAAAAACACGCCGGATTCATCGTCAATATGGGGGGCGCCACTTCCGCCGATGTGCGCGGGCTTATCGCGTTAATCACAGAAACGGTGTATAAGGAAACGGGAATCGCGATGGAAACCGAAATCAAACTCGTCGGCTGACAAATATTTTGGAGGTTAAAATGGAGCTCGTTATTGTAACCGGCATATCCGGGGCAGGAAAATCAATGGGTGTTGACGCGCTTGAGGATATCGGCTTTTTTTGCGCGGAGAATATGCCGCCGAAATTGATTCCCACTTTTATACAGCTCATACTCGACTCCAAAGAAAAAAGAGAAAAAGTAGCCGTTGTCAGCGATATCCGCGTCGGCGGTTCGTTTAAGGACCTCTTTAACGCGCTTGACGAATTGAAAAAAATGAACTGCAACTATAAAATCTTGTTCTTTGACGCCAACAGCGAGGTTTTGATAAGAAGATATAAGGAAACACGCCGAAAACACCCGTTGACCGACAAATTCAACGGGTCAATCGCCGACGCCATTGAAGCCGAACGCGTTATTCTTGAACCGGCAAGAGGCTTGGCGGATTATGTGATCGACACATCCAACACGCTTGCGAGCGACTGCAAGCAAAAAGTTGCTGCCTTGTTTATGGACAACCCTTCCCAAGCGATGAGGATACACTGCATTTCCTTTGGTTACAAGTTCGGTATTCCGAGTGACTCCGATTTGCTGTTCGATGTGCGTTTCCTGCCGAATCCTTTTTATGAAACGGAATTGAAAGCGCATATGGGCCTTGAAAAGCCCGTGATTGATTATGTCATGAAATGGGAACAAACCAAGGGTTTCTTACCGAAACTGTATGATTTGCTGGATTATCTGATTCCGCTTTACAGGGCAGAAGGCAAAAGCCAGCTGACGATAGCTGTGGGGTGCACGGGCGGACGGCACCGTTCTGTTGTCATTGCCGAATGTGTCCGTAAGCATTTGAGCGGAAAGGATAACATTATGAGCATTAACCACAGAGATATCAAGAAATAGGGTGAAAACATGTCTTTTTCCTCCGGCGTTAAAGACGAACTTGCCGCTATCCCCATATTGTCGCCCTGCTGTTTGCTTGCCCAGGCGTACGGGCTTGCGCTTTTCAGCAGGTTTTTTTCATATCGCTCAATCGTTTTCTCTTCCGAACACGAACTTACGGCGCGGCTCTTCAGTGAAAACATGAAGAGCCTGGTATCAATATCACCGCAGTATGAAAGAAAATCACAGAAAACACATACAGTCAGAATAAAAACAGCTGCCGAGCGCGCGAGCGTTATGGAACTGTTCGGGCATTCGAAAACCGAACCGACTCTTCGCCTGAACCGGGCGAACCTGTCTGATGATTGCTGTTTTGAAGCGTTTTTGCGAGGGGTGTTTCTTGCTTGCGGGACGGTAACAGACCCTGTCAAAAACTATCATATCGAATTTGTTGTTCCTCATTTGAAATTAAGCCTTGATATGGTGAAACTTTTAAATGAAATGAAGTTTTATCCCAAGCGTATCGTCCGAAAGGGCAGCTATGTCGTTTATTTAAAGGATAGTGAGAGTATCGAAGATATTTTAACGGTTATGGGGGCAACGAACTCCTCTCTGGTACTCATGGGTATTAAAATGCACAAGAATATGAGAAATAAAGTAAACCGTAAGGTGAATTTTGAGACGGCGAACTTATCCAAAACTGTTGACGCTTCAAGCCGTCATATACAGGCAATAGAACTGATCGAATCTAAAACAGGCCTTGACGCCTTGCCGGAACCGCTGCGGGAAGCCGCTGAAAAAAGAAGGGATTACCCCGAAAAAAGCCTTGCTGAATTGGGGAGGCTTTTTCGCAAGCCGATATCGCGTTCGGGGGTCAATCATCGCCTGAACAAACTGGTTGAAATCGCAAACAAGCCGGAGGACCAATAATGCCTTTCACGCATCTTCACCTTCATACCGAATATAGTCTTCTCGACGGAGCCTGCCGAATCGAACCGCTTCTTGACAGGGCAAAAGAGCTCTCGCAATCCGCTGTGGCCATTACCGACCACGGCGCGATGTACGGCATCATAGATTTTTATAAAGCGGCAAAAAAGAGAGGAATTAAGCCGATTATCGGCTGTGAGGTATATGTAGCCGCCAGGTCAAGATTCGACAAGACGCAATCCGAAGACGGCGAAATAAGCCATTTAATCCTGCTTTGTGCAAACAACACCGGTTATCAAAATCTTATAGCGTTGGTATCCGAAGCGTGGTGCGGCGGATTCTATAAAAAACCGCGGGTTGACAGAGAATTGCTTAAGAAATACCACGAAGGATTAATCGCGCTTTCCGCCTGTTTGGCTGGCGAGCTGCCACGGGCTTTGTTAAGGAACGATTACGAGGAAGCGAAGAATACCGCTTTATGGTACGATGGGGTCTTCGGCGGCGGCAACTATTTTATTGAAATACAGAATCACGGTCTTCGCGAGCAATTGCAAATCAATCAGATGCTGATAAAGCTTTCCCGAGAAACGGGGATTCCTCTTGTCGCGACGAACGATACTCACTATATACATAAAGAAGACGCCAGGATTCAAAAAGTCTTGATCTGTATTCAAACGAACCACATTCTCGGGGAAGACACCGGCCTGGAACTGGAGACGGATGAGTTCTATTTTAAAAGCGAGGAAGAAATGCTTTCCCTGTTTCCCGAGTGCCCGGAAGCGGTGGCGAACACCGGCAGAATAGCCGAGCGATGCTGTGTGGAATTTGAGTTCGGCAACACCAAGCTGCCGCAATTCGATGTCCCCGGCAACCGCGATCATTTTGAATGGTTCAAAACCCTTTGCAGGGAAGGCCTTGTTAACCGGTATGGGCAGAATGTGACGGATGAACATATCACAAGGCTTGATTATGAACTCGAAACCATCAATAAAATGGGTTATGTCGATTATTTTTTGATCGTTCATGATTTTATCGCGTTCGCCAAGCACAACGGAATTCCCGTCGGCCCCGGACGCGGCTCCGGAGCCGGCAGCCTGGCCGCGTACTCCATCGGGATTACCGGAATAGACCCTATGAAATACAATCTTCTTTTCGAACGATTTCTGAACCCGGAACGCGTCAGTATGCCGGATTTTGACATCGACTTCTGTTATGAACGAAGGCAGGAGGTCATAGACTATGTCATAAAAAAATACGGTGAAAACCGGGTAGCGCAGATAATTACATTCGGTACGATGGCCGCCAAAGGGGCTGTCAGAGATGTCGGCCGCGCTTTGGGGATCTCCTACGCCACGGTTGACGCCGTCGCCAAGCTGATACCGAACGACTTATATATGACGATTGACAAAGCGCTCCAAAAATCCGATGAATTCAAAGACCGGTATGAACGCGGCGGCAGTGAAATCAAGGATCTTATCGATACGGCGCGCAAGTTGGAGGGTATGCCCAGGCACGCGTCGACACACGCGGCGGGCGTCGTTATTACCAGAGACCCTGTCAGCACCTATGTGCCGTTGGCTAAAAATGATGAGGCCGTCGTTACCCAGTTTACGATGACAACCCTTGAGGAACTAGGCCTGCTGAAGATGGATTTTTTGGGTTTGAGAACGCTGACGGTTATCGACTCCTGCCAAAAAGCTGTCGCCGAAAACAATCCCGGTTTTCATATTGACAATATTCCGGAAGACGATGAAAAAGTGTTTGATATGTTGACGCGCGGTTTTACGGAAGGGGTGTTCCAGTTTGAATCCGCGGGAATGCGTTCCGTATTAACCGGGCTCGGCCCGAAAAGCATCGAGGATCTGATCGCCGTCATCTCCCTTTACCGACCGGGGCCTATGGATTCGATTCCCGCCTATATTGAAAACCGGCACCATCCGGAAAAAATAAAGTATGCCGTTCCCGAATTGCAAAGTGTTTTGGATGTCACCAACGGCTGCATGGTTTATCAGGAACAGGTTATGGAAATATTCCGAAAGTTAGCCGGCTATTCCTACGGCCGCGCCGATATTGTCCGTCGGGCTATGTCAAAGAAAAAGCATGACGTCATGGAACAGGAAAGAAAATACTTCCTGCATGGCAAACAGAATAAGGACGGAACGGTTGAATGTGAAGGAGCGGTGAACAGGGGAGTAGAAGAGCGCATTGCCAACCGCATTTTTGACGATATGTCTTCCTTTGCTTCCTATGCCTTTAATAAGTCTCACGCTGCCGCTTACGCGATCATTGCTTATCAGACTGCCTGGTTGAAAAGCCATTATCCGTGTGAATTTATGGCCGCTTTGCTAAGCAGTGTTATCGATAACTCTTCAAAAATCGCCGCATATATAACCGAATGCGGCCGCCTAAACATAAAAGTACTGCCGCCAAGCGTTAACGAAAGCTATGAATCCTTTACCGTTGCCGACGGAGAAATCCGTTTCGGGCTTCTTGCGGTAAAGAATCTCGGCAGAGGGTTTATACGGGAAATTATCAGCGAACGCGAAAGGAAAGGCTTGTTCCCGGCCTTTTATGATTTCTGCAAACGCCTGTACGGCAAGGAATTCAACCGTCGCGCAGTGGAAAGTTTAATCAAATGCGGCGCTCTTGATAACCTCGGAGCGAACCGGAGACAGATGCTCAGCGCTCTGCCCGAGGTATTGGCCGGCCTTGAGGATATCAAACGAAGCAACATAGACGGACAGCTCGGATTATTTGACCTAAACCCTGAAATAAAGGAAATCACACAGCCGAAATTACCGGAAATTAAAGAAATGCCGCATATGGAATTGCTGGCGGCTGAGAAAGAAACGACCGGTATTTATCTTTCCGGGCATCCTATGGCCCAATATGACGACATCGCGGCCGGTTTGCGCGCCTCAAGAACCAATGACCTGCTGGAATCGGCATCCGACCCGAACAGCGGTTTAGCCGATAACAGTAAAGTAAAGCTGCTCGGCATAATAACCTCTGTCAAGAAAAAAATAACCAAAAATGACGCGACGATGGCTTTTCTCACTTTGGAAGACAAATTCGGTTCCGTTGAGGTCATTGTTTTTCCAAAAGTTCTGACGGATAACATGCTTTTGTTCGAGGTTGGAAAAATTATACTGATTCACGGGAGGCTGAGCCTTCGGGAAGACGAGGACGCGAAAGTCGTTTGCGAAATTGTTGAACCTTGCCCCGAGCCCGGTGAAGAGCGAAGGCTTCAAGAAACGGAGGCTCCGTATGGCAAATCCGCGCGCAAGCGGCCAAAAGGCCTTTTTCTTCGTGTCCATCGTGAAGACAGCAAAGAGTACACAGCGGTGCAAAAAGTTTTGAATGTCTTTGACGGGAACACACCGGTTATCTTCTATTTCTCCGAAACCGGTAGATACAAGCCTCGACTTGATTCTGACCGGACCTCTGTCAACGCGCCAATGCTTACGGAACTCCGTCGAATATTGGGTGAAAACAACGTGGTTTTAAAAAACTGATCAGCCTTAAAATTTTGTATTATTTTGTTTGATTTGATTTGACTTTGACGGTTCGGCGGTATATCATATTACTATTATGCCGCAAGATATATTGCCGACGGGGGTATTGATTGATGAATAAAATCGGGGTGCTGACAAGCGGAGGCGACGCACCGGGGATGAATGCCGCGATTCGAGCCGTTGTCCGGACGGGGTGCGTAAACGGTATGGAAGTTTACGGCATTAAACGCGGGTACAACGGCCTTATGCACGGCGATATGGAACTGATGTCGCTGAGAAGCGTCTCGGATATTATTCACAGGGGAGGCACGATGCTCTTTTCGGCCAGAAGCCCGGAGTTTAAAACCGAAGAGGGTATGCAAAAAGCCATTGATGTCTGCCACGAAAGAGGCATCGAAGGAATTGTCGTTATCGGCGGAGACGGTTCTTTCCGCGGCGCACGCGATTTGTCGCTTCGCGGCATACCGTGCGTTGGGGTTCCCGGAACCATCGACAATGATATCGCTTGTTGCGACTATACCATCGGCTATGACACATGCATGAACACCATCATGGAAATGGTTGACAGAGTCAGGGATACCACGGAATCACACGACCGCTGCAGTGTCGTTGAAGTCATGGGGCGCTCAGCTGGTTATCTGGCGTTGAATTCCGGTATAGCGGTGGGAGCCACCTCTATCCTTGTTCCCGAGTTTAATTATGACATAGAGCGTGACATTATTGAGAGAATGCGCCGGACGCAAAAAACCGGGAAAAGGCATTTTATTATCATTGTGGCGGAAGGCATCGGCGGCGTCGAAGAACTTGCGCGCAGAATAGAAAAAGAGATCGGCGTCGAAACGCGCGCGGTTATTCTCGGCCATGTTCAAAGGGGCGGTTCGCCAACAGTGAGGGACAGAGTCGTTGCCAGCCAAATGGGCAACAGCGCTGTAAAACTTCTGATGAAGGGCGTAGGCAACAGAGTGGTAGCCATGCAAAAAGAACAGATCGTCGATGTGGATATATTTGAATCTTTCAATATGAAAAAGACTATTGATAAAGAGTTGTACGCTATAGCACATGAAATTTCTATTTGAAGGATAACAATGCGAAAAGATGAATTTCTCGCGCTTCGAAAGCGCATCATTGAGCAGTACTTTAAAAAAATGAACAAACGCCAACTTGAAGCGGTCCTCTTTACAGATGGGCCTCTTTTAGTGCTTGCCGGAGCGGGCAGCGGAAAAACAACGGTGCTCATCAGCCGAATCGCCAATATCATGAAATTCGGCAAGGCGTATCACTCGGCCGAAATAACCGAGCTCCCCGCCGATGATGAAGAAGAACGGATGCGCACTTGTTTGCGCCACGAAACAAACGACCTGACAGGTTTTGAGCATCTGTTGAAAGTTGATGCCGCGCAGCCTTGGCAAATTCTCGCGATCACTTTTACCAATAAAGCGGCCAACGAAATAAAAGAGCGCTGCGAGAAGATGCTCGGCAGCGAAGCTTCTTCCGTCTGGGCGGGAACATTTCATTCCGTATGCGTCCGGATTTTAAGAAGACACGCGGACTGTCTCGGCTACACAAGCCGCTTTACTATCTATGATTCCGATGATTCGAAGCGCGTTATGAAAGAATGCCAGAAGCAGCTTGGCATCGATGATAAAATGCTTTCCTATAAAACCATACTGTCCGAAATCAGCAGGGCTAAAGATAAGCTTATTGACCCTGAGGAATATATTGCCGAGGCGACAGGAGATTTTCGGCTTGTAAAGATCGGTGAAGCCTATGCCGCGTACCAAAAACTGCTCAAAACCGCCGATTCCATGGATTTCGACGATATCATTATCAACACAGTGAAGCTCTTCCGGAAGCAAGAAGACATATTATGCCGATACCAGCAACAGTTTCGTTACATCCTGGTCGACGAATATCAAGATACGAACCATGCGCAGTATCTTCTGACCTCAATGCTTGCGGCGGCTCATAAAAATATATGCGTCGTCGGCGACGACGACCAGAGCATTTACCGGTTCCGGGGAGCGACCATAGAAAACATTCTCAATTTTGAAAAACAATATACCGACGCCAAGGTGATTCGGCTTGAACAGAATTACCGCTCGACTCAGACAATACTGGACGCGGCCAACGCCGTGATTGCAAATAACAATATGAGAAAGGGTAAGAATCTATGGACCGAAAACGGAAAAGGCGAGAGAATAACGGTTCATACTTCTTATGATGAAACGGGAGAAGGCCTTTTCGTTGCTGAAAAGATCATGGCCAACACAGCCGCCGGGGCCTCATGGGGCGATCACGCTGTTCTTTACAGAATGAACGCGCAATCCAACTCAATAGAAAATGCGTTTATCAAACTCGCCGTTCCATACAGAATCGTTGGCGGTTATCGCTTTTATGAACGCAAAGAGATTAAGGATGCCCTTGCCTACCTGGCCGCGGTTAATAACCCGCAAGACAGCGTCCGTTTGCGAAGGATTATTAATGAACCCAAACGCGGGATCGGGGAAGCAACGGTTCAGCAGGCGGCAGCCATCGCTTCGGATCTTGGGATAAGCTTTTTTGAAGTCATCAAAAATCCTTTGGAATATCCCTCGCTATCGAGATCCGCGATGAAACTGGCGGCGTTTTCCGCATTAATGGAGGATTTCATCGAGTGTTCAAAGTCAATGCCGTTGAATGCGCTGTTTATTCGAATCATGGAAAAAACAGGCTATCTGGAATCTTTGAAGGAAGACCCGGCGACATATCCGGACCGTTTGGAGAACCTTAATGAGCTTTCAAGCAACCTCGTGCGCTTTTGCGAAGAAAACGAAGATGCCGATCTGAACGGTTTTCTTGAGGAAGTCGCGCTTATGACCGATATTGACAATTACAACGCCGGTACCGACGCGGTGGTTATGATGACTCTGCACTCGGCAAAAGGCTTGGAATTCCCTTCGGTTTTTATGGTCGGCATGGAGGAAGGCGTTTTCCCCGGTCAGCGCGCTTCTTATAACCTATCAGAAATTGAGGAAGAACGCCGTCTCGCATATGTAGGTATAACGAGGGCAAAACAACGGTTATACCTTACAAATGTAAAAACACGCATGCTTTTCGGGTCGACCACACACAACAGGCCTTCCCGGTTTATTAATGAGATATCTGCGGATCTTATCATGAAAACAGGAACAGACTCCGCCGTGCCGATTACGTTTGCAGCTATGAGAAGGAAAAACGAAGCGGAAGCCGGAACCGGCCGCACCGCCGCCCGGCAATCAACCGTTGCCGGAAAGCCGTCAAACAGCCAAAAGATCGAATTTAAGGCGGGAGACACCGTTTTACATAAAACATTTGGTTTGGGAGTTGTAATTTCGGTTCAGATGCTCGGCAACGACACGCTTCTGGAAATAGCGTTTGAAAAGACCGGTACAAAAAAGATTATGGCTAATTATGCCCGGCTTGAAAAAAAATAAGCCCCGCGTCTGCGAGGCAACAGATTGTATGAAAATTTTACTGTTCCGAAAAAGGCGTTCGAATGTGGCTGAGCCTGAAATTGACCGGTTTGAGCTCGTGGTTGGCGCGGAAAATGCTCATAATCATTCCAATTCCGATATATACACAAAGATTTGACGAACCGCCCGAACTGATAAACGGCAGCGTTATTCCGATGCAAGGCAATAGCTTCATGCACATACCGATGTTTATTATCGACTGAGCGCCAATCATCAGAGCGATCCCATAACAAACCAAACTTCCGATGTTGTCTTTTGCCTTATTGCCGACTACTACGATTCGCCCAATAATCACCGCGAGGATTAATAGAGTTGCGGCACACCCCAAAAAACCCAACTCTTCGCCGATTACCGCAAAAATCATATCGCTTTCATCAACAGGTATCATCCCGTTTTGTGTGAAACTGCCCTTAAACAGTCCCTTGCCGAGAAGCTGCCCCGACCCAATCGCGTTTATGCTTTGTTGTTGCTGATAGATCAAGGCTTTATATACGGCTTCCGACATGGCTTTCGGATAATACACCGCGAGAAATCGCTGTTTTTGAAACTCGGAAAAAAAACTGATCCAAAGCATCGGCACGGCGACCAGACAAACGGCGAGCCCCCCGGCAAAATATCGGAAATGGACCCCCGCAATAAAAAGCATACCGATAAAGATGGCGATGAACACAAGAGCCGAACCTAAGTCGCCCGTCAGTATGACAAGGCCGATAGGCAGCATTCCGTGCAGACAAAGAAACGCAATGTTCTTAAACGTATTTACTCTGTCTTTTACCGTATCAAGATGAAAAGTAAAGGTTATGATAAAACCGATCTTTAATAACTCGGAAGGCTGAAAATTAACCCCGGCAATTTGAAGCCATGATTTCGCGTCGGACCGATAATCCGGGCCGACGCCCCAGATAAACAGAGAGAGCATGAGCGCGACGCAGACAATTGTTATGACAGGCCACATTTTTATAATCAACGCGTAGTCCACAGAGGAAATAAGCAGGCACAACAGGATGCCGATGCTGATAGCTATCATCATAATGATTGTGTCGCGCGAGAACCGTTCACCGTCAGCAAGAGTATTGCGTGTTGCGCTGTGAACCATCAAAACCCCAAAGGAGGAAACGATAACACATAAAAAAAACAGAAGCTTGTCGGTTTCCGCAACGTAAGCCTTAACGCTTCTGAAAACGGTGTTCATCCAATCCCTCCATCCCTTAATGTAAAAATTATAAAACATAACCGCTGTGATTTCAAGCGGATTTGTTTTACTGGCGTGAAAAGTGTGATATAATAGATTCGTACGCGAAAAAGCTGTTAATTGGTTTAAAATCATCCAAGAAGTCGGTGGATATGCCTGGATTTACCTCAAAAAATGAAAAACAAACCGAAGAACTGGGCATGAAATTGGGGCGATGTTTAAGGTCGGGCGATGTTGTGGCTTTGTTTGGAGAAATGGGCGCGGGAAAAACCGCTTTTGTTCGGGGCATCGCCGCGGGTATGGGTGTTAAAGAGGATGTCAGCAGCCCAACCTTCTCATTGGTCAACGAATACCGCGCAAGAATCCCTTTGTGCCACTTTGATATGTTTCGAATTCATTCCTGGGACGACTTGGAATCAACCGGATTCTTTGATTATTTGGATGCGGGCGCTGTTTTAGTCATCGAATGGAGCGAAAACATTGCCGGCGCTCTGCCCGCGGACTGCATTTGTGTTGAAATAAAAAAAGGAATTGCCCTGAACGAAAGGGAAATCACCATATCGGGAGAGAACGGTATTGATTATTCTCGCTGTTGAGAGCTCCTCGAGAGCGGCGGGTGCGGCTGTAACGAATGACGGAAGGCTTGTTTGCGAAGTCTATTCCGAAAGCGGCGTTACCCATAGCAAGGCTCTTCTGCCCATGGTAGATTTTGTTTTAAACCATTCCGGCACACCCGTTGACCGGGTGGATGTCTTTGCTGTGACCACCGGCCCCGGTTCTTTTACAGGTGTCAGAATTGGCGTGGCAATGGTGAAAGGGTTAGCTCAAGTAGCAGGGAAACCATGCGCGGGTGTTTCATCTTTAGAAGCGTTGGCCTATAACTTTTCACCGCAAAACTGTATTGTATGCTGCGCGATGGACGCTCGATGCGGCCAGGTTTATGCCGCGCTGTTCCACTGCGAAAACGGCGCAGTAAAAAGGCTGACACCCGATATGGCTTTGATGGCAGAGGAATTATGGAGTCATATCGAACACATAAACTCCTCGATTCCGGTCGTGTTTGCGGGTGACGGCGCTCAGATGTGCTATGATTTGTTTGCGGACAGGTTTTGTAACATTTCGCTGGCTCCGGGCAATCTCCGGCTTCAGAGAGCATCGGGAACAGCGCTCTTGGCGAGCACCTTGGAAAGTTGCCGTTTTACAAGCGCCGCGCAGTTAAAGCCGATATATTTACGCGTTCCGCAAGCCGAAAGAGAACTGAAAAATAGAAATGAGGGTTGCAAGCAATGATTTATCTCGGTTCTGACCACGCGGGTTTTGAACTGAAACAGGCGATTATTGAGCATTTAAAGAACAGGAAAGTAAAATTTGAGGATTATGGCACTTTCAGCCCTCAATCAGTTGATTATGCTATTATAGCAAGAAGAATTGCCGAATCGGTGGTTGCGGATGAAAATAATAAAGGAATTCTGATCTGTGGAACGGGAATCGGCATATCCATCGCGGCCAACAAAATCAAAGGCGTACGAGCTGCTTGCTGTTCGGACTGCTACTCAACGCGCCAAACCAGACAACACAACAACGCGAATATTCTCTGTTTGGGGGGGCGTGTGCTCGGGCCGGGGCTGGCTGCAGATATTGTCGATGTGTTTCTCGGCACACCCTTTGACGGCGGGGAGCGCCATGTACGGCGTATTCAACAAATATCTCAATTAGAAAACGGGGAACTGTGAAATTAAATTGGAGGCAAAAAGAATGGGAAATGTAACCATCACCAACCATCCGCTGATTCAACACAAACTGACACTGCTCAGGGACAAGAACACCGGTTCAAAGGAGTTCAGAGCAATCGTTGAGGAAATCGCAATGCTCATGTGCTATGAGGCGACACGGGACTTGACTTTGAAGGAAGTGGAAGTTGAGACGCCGGTTGCCGTTGCCAAAACAAAGGTAATATCGGGTAAAAAGCTTGCGTTTATTCCTATTCTCCGAGCAGGGCTCGGAATGGTCGAGGGAGTTTTGACATTGGTCCCTTCCGCCAGAGTCGGCCATATCGGCATCTATCGGGATCCGGACACACTGAAACCTGTTGAGTATTATTGCAAACTCCCTTCCGATACCAACGAACGCGAAGTTATCGTTCTTGACCCGATGCTCGCGACAGGCGGTTCTGCGATTGACGCGATTTCTCTTATTAAGCAGCACAGCCCCAAATCCATTAAATTCATGGGCATTATCGCGGCGCCGGAAGGTTTAGACGCATTAAGCAAAGCGCATCCCGATGTGGACATATTCTGTGCCGCTCTTGATGAAAAGCTGAATGACCATGGTTATATAGTACCCGGCCTCGGTGACGCGGGTGACAGGATCTTCGGAACAAAATAGGCCTTGAAAGTGAACAACGATTATGCTATACTTAAAAATGAATCGGGAGGTTATATTTATGAAACACATTAAGAGCCTGAATACGCCCAATTTGAAACAGAGCGCGGCAAAAGGCGGTTGCGGCGAATGCCAGGCATCCTGCCAGTCGGCATGTAAAACCTCATGCACCGTCGCCAACCAGAAATGTGAGAAATAAGACAAAGAGGGATTGGGGCGGGGCTTTAGCCCCGCCCTTTGATTTTTGGAGCTGTACATGATACACAAATACCGTCTGTTTGATTATAATATCATTCTTGATGTGAACAGTGGCGCGGTTCATCTCGCTGATGACTGTGCCTTTGTGCTGTTAGACCATATAACGGAAATAATGCCCAAAGAATGCCCTTCTGAAGCCATACAAACACTTCGGGGGGAGTATACTGTTGCAGAGATTAAGGAAGCCTATTCCGAATTGCTGGCGCTCCATGAAGAGGGGACGCTGTTCTCAAAAGATGATTGTGAGCCTTTCTCCCGGTTGCTTGAAAACGCTCCCATAAAATCTATGTGCCTCAATATAGCGCACGACTGCAATCTTCGCTGCGGTTATTGTTTTGCCTCGCAGGGAGATTTCGGGCAAGGGCGAAAACTGATGCCGTTTGAAGTGGCGAAAGCGGCCATAGACTATTTGATTGAATATTCGGGAAAACGAATTAATTTGGAGCTCGATTTTTTCGGCGGTGAGCCATTGCTGAACTTCGAGACGGTGAAAGAAACGGTGGAATACGCCAGAAGCCGGGAAGAAGAAACCGGTAAGAGATTTCGCTTCACCTTGACAACCAACGGCCTTTTATTGACGGACGATGTCATTGATTTTATTAACCGCGAAATGTCCAATGTCGTTTTGTCCATTGACGGAAGACCGGAAGTCCACGACAAACTCCGGCAACGCGTCGGCGGTTCCGGCAGTTATGACAGCATCGTCCCAAAATATAAAAAGCTCATAAGCCAAAGGCAGGGTAAGGAATACTATGTCAGAGGCACTTACACAAAGCTTAATTTGGACTTTTATAACGATGTTCTTCACCTTCTTGAACTCGGCTTTGATCAAATATCGGTTGAACCGGTTCTTTCCGCCGAAGGCTTTCCTTATGTAATTTCCGAAGAAGACATATCTGCTGTATTCGAATCATATGAAGTTCTTGCAAGGAAATTAATCGAGAAGAAGAGAAGGGGAGAGGGGTTTAATTTTTTCCATTTTATGATAGACCTTAACGGGGGACCCTGCGCGGTTAAGCGGTTACGGGGCTGCAGTTGCGGGAACGAGTATATTGCCGTTACTCCCGACGGGGACATTTATCCGTGCCACCAGTTTGTGGGGCAGGATAATTGGATCATGGGCAGCGTAATGCAAGGCACAATTGATAACGAAATGAAAAGTACCTTTTCCAAAGCCAATATCTACGCCAAAGATACCTGCAAAGAATGCTGGGCAAGGTTTTATTGCAGCGGCGGGTGCAATGCCGGCAACGCGCAGATTAACGGCAGTATTTTAGAGCCGTATTCTTTGTCGTGTGCCATTGAAAAGAAACGCCTCGAATGCGCCATTGCCGTGAAGGCGGCTTTGAGCGGCGGGTGATTATGAAATTTGCATATTGAATGCGTTCCGGAACGACCGGAACGCATTATTTTATGCTTGTCAGCATATCTATTAACGAACGAAGTTTTCGAAAGAAATGCGAGAGCCGGGAGGATTGCTATGAGGCTTGGTAGAAAAAGAAGGACAAACTATAACGGCGTAATTCACGTGCGGTCTCTTGAAACTGTCGTACAGAACTGGCGGCTTTTGTTCCTGTTTCTGATGTTTGCAGCTGGTATGGCCTGCGGCGCATTGATTATTAAAAACGGTGATTCCTTTTTAACTTCCAAGCTTGTGGAAGTATTTGAGAGCTATCACACTATAAGGAGTGGTCAGTCAATCGCCGCCACTTTCGGCAATACACTATTTGCGTCGACGCTCTTTATTCTTTTCGGTTATATATTCGGCCTGTGCGCGGTCGGCATTCCCATCATTTCCGCATTGCCTTTTTTAAAAGGCCTGGGCCTTGGTATGGTAACCGGGTGGCTATACAGCACCTTTGCTTTAAAAGGCTTGGCGTACAGCCTGCTCATTATTTACCCGGGAAGCTTGGTTGCGGTTCTTGCGCTGCTGCTCGGCTGTAACGAAAGTTTAATCACATCCTATGACATGTTCCTGTCAATAAACAACCGTTCCGATAAGGCGGATGGCGGAGGAATTCGTCTCTATAACGCCCGGTTTATTGTATTTATTCTTATAACGACCGCCGGCGCTCTTCTTGAGACTGTCTTCAGCAAGGCATTTACTTCCTTTTTTAAGTTCTGATTATGTTGACTCGGAATCGGAGGCGGAAATTACTTTATTCAATGGGTTTGATTCAACCGCTTTTCGTAGTTGTTCATCCACGATATGCGTATAAATCTCCGTTGTTGCCAGGTTTTCATGTCCAAGAATTTCCTTAATAAGAAGAACATCCACATCGCCGTACCGGTACATTAATGTCGCGGCGGTGTGACGCAGTTTATGAACGGAAAACCCTTGGCCTCCCAAACCGCATTTTTCCATAAAATTATGAACAATGTTTTGTACACTGCGGGGATTGAGTCTGCGTTTATTTCTGCTGATGAATAACGCGTATTTATCTTTGACGCCGTCAACGGGGCGTACGGCTAAATAGCGTTTGAGTGCGTTGACACAAGCCTCATTGAGGTATATCACTCGTTCTTTATTTCCTTTACCTGTAACTTTCATCGTATTATCAGGACGGATATCGTTGTAGTTTAAGCCGACGAGCTCTGAAAGTCTTATTCCGCAATTGAGAAATATCGTCAATATGCAATAGTCTCTTTCTTTGTATTCTCCGTCCACGCAGCCCAACAAATCAAGGCTTTGCTCAAGTGTCAGATACTTTGGCAGCGACTTTTTAAGTTTGGGTGAATCGAGCTCCTGAAGCGGGTTTTCATCAAGCAGTTTAAGTTGTACGGAAATATAGCGAAAGAATCGTTTCAGGGCGATGGCTTTTCGCGCGCGCGTAGGTGCCGCATTTTGTCTGTCGGCTTTGCAGTAAGACAAGAATGAATACGCATCCAAAAGGGTAACCGTTTTAAAAAAATCGATATCCAGTTGAGAGATATCAATGTCGGCGAAAGAAATGTCCGGAGGAACAAGACCTCGTGACATCATAAGATATCGGAAGAAGGTCCGTAAGTCGGAAGCGTATTCCAAAACGGTCAAAGGCGATTTGTTTTTCACGACATCAAGATAATTCAGGTATTCAGCGACCAAGTGCGGCAGACCGTCAAAATCCTCGCGTTTCATTTTCACACCTCCGTTCTTCGTTTTGCGCTCCCCTCAACTTCGCAAAACATTTCTTTTGCGAAGTTGGATGAACGGGAATTCGGTCCTTGCTTGCGGCGCCTGCTCTTTCAATCTTTGATAAAAAGCCCTCGGAAAGGTTCTCCCCCGGTTCTCACGGATATTATTTATTGCGGATATCGCGGCGTTTATTCGGCGAGCGCGTTATACGCTTCTCTTACGCCGGCGGCGCCAATGACTTCAATCGACTTTTTTATGGACGATGATAAATGTTTTATGTTGTGGTAAGGAATCACACATCGTTTAAAGCCGAGCCTTGCCGCTTCCTTGACTCGTTTCTCACAATTTGTTACCGCTCGAATCTCCCCTGCCAACCCGATTTCACCGAACGCCAGAACATCGTCCGGAACGGGCTTGTCCTTCAAACTGGAAATAAGAGCCAAAGCAACGGGCAAATCCGTAGCGGGTTCTTCGAGTTTCAACCCACCGACTATGTTAACATAGGTATCCATATTCCCGAAAAAATAGCCGCCCCTTTTTTCTATCACGGCAATAAGCATAGACATCCTGTTGTAATCGAACCCTGCGGACATTCTTCTCGGGTTACCGAATCCTGTCGGTGTAACCAATCCCTGCACCTCTGCCAACAGAGGCCTCGACCCCTCCATTACGCATGCGACGCAGGTTCCGGAAGTATTGAAAGGTCTGCCGGATATCAGCATCATAGAAGGGTTCTCCACCTGTGAAAGCCCTTGGTCCAGCATTTCAAAAACGCCGATTTCGTTCGTGGAACCGTATCGGTTTTTTATTGCCCTTAGTATTCTATACGCCAGGTTTTTTTCACCTTCCAAGTATAATACCGTGTCCACAATATGCTCGAGGACTTTCGGTCCCGCGATATTGCCGTCTTTATTGACATGGCCGACAATAAATACGGGAATATCCGAATTCTTTGCAGTCCTCATTAATAAACTTGTGGCTTCCCTCACCTGCGTAACGCTGCCGGGTGAAGACGGTATTTCCGGGATGTGCATCGTTTGAATGGAATCGATTATAACCAGCTCTGTTTTGCTGTCTTTTATTAATTCACAAACACTTTGCACATCGGTTTCACACAGCAGAGAAAGGTTACCGGTTTTGACACCGAGCCTGTCCGCGCGGAGTTTTATTTGAAAAGCGGACTCCTCGCCCGAAACATACAGGATTTGAAGATCTTTCCCGAGAAATTCACAAATTTGGAGAAGCAGTGTTGATTTCCCTATGCCCGGGTCCCCGCTAAAAAGGACAACAGAACCTTTCACAATGCCTCCGCCTAACACTCTGTCAAGCTCGGAAAGGCCCGTCTTGTGCCGTATATCCGAAGGAGCTGAAGAAATATCATTGATCTTTATTGCCTCCGGGCGTTTTCCGCCGGCAGAATACGGCGTTGCCTTCGATACGGCAACTCTCGCTTCCTCATTCATACAATTCCATTCGCCGCATCCCGGGCAGCAGCCGTACCATTTTGAACTTTCGTAACCGCACACCGCGCATATATAAACCATCTTGTTCTTTTGGGCCATAGAACCCACCTTCCAAAGCGTCCGCATAGAACGCTTTCTTTTTATGGTTGCTGTTTTTCAGCGCCAATATAATCCAATATTCCGCACATAATAGAAAAGGCTAATTTTTGCCTGTATTTCTCATTTTTAAGCTTTGCTGTTTCGGCATAGTTCGATAAAAAACCGCACTCAACGAGCACTGCCGGGCTTTTGGCATGGTATAACAGATAGATATCTGTTCCGGATTTCTTTACTTTTCGAGCATTATCCGGTTGAAGAAGCCGGACAACGCTCGACTGTATGCTTTGAGCAAGCTGTTTGCTTTTTTCGTTGTTTCCGGAGTAAAACACTTGTGTTCCGAAATACTTTTCCTGTGAAAAGTGATTTTGATGGATGCTGACAAATACAGAATTCGGCGTTTGTTCTATCGTTGTTAACCGATTCCGAATATCGGAGACTTTTTTTTGCCGAATGGTTTTCGCTGAATCATCACATACCGAATAATCCCCGGTCCGAATCATCAATGTCTTTAATCCCGTTGATTTTAGAAGCAGATTCAGGTTGTTCGCGATCATCAGATTCAGATCTTTCTCCGGGGTGCCATCCTCGGCGCTGGCCCCGCCGTCCGGTCCCCCGTGGCCGGCGTCAATAATAATAACAAGGTTTTTTTCAGCGTCTTTGCCGGCTGTGTTCAACGCCCTGGAGTTGCTTAACCCGGCACTGTAAATTAGCAGACAAAAAAATACGATAGCGGCAACGGCAATAATAATGTTTCTCTTTATTCGTATTCTGACAATCATACATATCCACTCCTTAGAAAAGGATATGCATAATCGACCCAAAAAATAATCGAACGCAAAGGACAGTCCATCTCATGAAAAAGGTTGTTTTGGTTGCCGAAGGGTTTTTGATCGGTATCATTAACAGCACGCTGGGCGCCGGCGGCGGTATGTTGGCCGTACCGCTGTTAAGGCGCACCGGCCTTTGCCAATCCGATTCGCAGGTAAACTCCTTAGCTGTTATTTTTCCGTTGAGCCTTGTCAGCGCGTATTTGTATATAAGAACCGGCAGGGTCGCGTTCGCGCAGGCCGTGCCTTATCTTTTGCCGGGAGCGTTGGGAACCATGCTTGGTATTGGGTTGCTGAAAAAAATACCGGACACCGTATTGCGAAAAATCTTCGGCGCGTTTATGCTGTGGGCCGGTATCCGGATGGTAATGCGATGACTGTGTCCGGATTTATCGCTTCTTTTTTTGCCGGAGCGGCAGGCTCCATGGGATTGGGTGGCGGCGGAATACTTGTGCTTTATCTGGTTCTTATACTTTCCGAAGATCAATTGACCGCGCAAGGCATCAACCTGCTGTTCTTTATTCCCTGCGCCGCGGCATCTGTCGCGGTTTATGCCGGAAAAAAACTGATTTGCTTCAAGACCGTTATACCAATGGTGTTAGGCGGCTTATGCGGTGTATGGCTCGGCATTTGGCTCACCGGCGCTGTCAAGGCCGATACAATCGGCAAAGCGTTCGGTTTGCTCCTGGCTGCAGCGGGCCTTATTGAGCTTTTTGGGAAACGAAAGAAATCGGCCGCCAATTGAACATGACTTCCTTAGGGTTGCCGGCTTTCTTCCTTATCGCTTTGTCCAACAGTGTTTTGACAAAAAAGCCGAAACAGAAACCGGCTGTATTGAGAATTACATCGTCAATATCGCAGTCACCGTTTTTGAAAAGAGCCTGTGACAACTCGACGGCGCTGCTGACGATGACGGGCACTATCGCAAGCAACGGGTAACAAATCTTATCTTTTTTCACACTAAGGAAAAAGCCCATAGGCATCAGAATAAGAATGTTGCCCAAAAAAAGAAAAAAGTTTTCAAATTCGAGGTGTTTCGCGCCGGTAAAATACCCTGCGATCGTTTTGAACGGAACAAGGTTCACCGTGCCGGCTTGAGAACTGTCAACACGGATAATAACAAAGCCGTATAGAAGAACCGCCGCATAGAATACAAGAAAGCCTCTGCTTGACACATTAAAAAAGGTATCATACTTCTCGTCAAACCCTTTTTGACGGGTTTTTTTAAACAATTTCACACTTGTATACCACGCCATAGCGGTCGCCCAAACGAGCATGGTGGCCAACAGCTTGTCGTAATAAAACGTATTAATCCAGCCTGTAAATCCTTGGCCCGCCCTGATGTTTCTATACTGCAAAACTACCTGCTCGACGCCGGAAAACAGTAACATTTGAAGAAAGAAGATATTGAAAGCAACGGATAGCAGCTGTGCACCCTTTTTTGTGGAAAGCGCGATTGAAGAAACGACAACCGACAGCAAGACGGGAGAAAAAATCTGAACATAGAGAACGCCCATAAATTTGAACGACGGAATGACACAGCCTGTAAGCAAAGCCAAAAAAAAGAATACCTGAAGTATGCTTTTTATAGACAACAGCTCTTTTTTATTAAGGGTTATAGCCATTGCCGGCTCTCCTGTAACTTAAATAGTCCTCAAGAATGAATGTCGCCGAGACGGCATCAATAACGGCTTTTCTTTTCTTGCCCCTTGTATTGGTTAAATTCAAGGCGTTGTGTGCCGAAACCGTTGTCAGCCGTTCATCCCAAAGAACAGTTTTCACGCCGGTTGCTTGTTCGAGAGAATTTGCGAAAACAGCGCTTTGTTTCGCTCTCTCCCCTTCCGTCGCGTTCATGTTTTTCGGGTTGCCGACTACAATCAGCTCCGCGTTCTTTTCCCGCGCAACAGCGGCTACTTTTTCAAGTAGTTTGTTTTTTGACGTTTCCTTAATAACCCCGACGGGCGCGGCTAATATTTCGTATTTGTCACATACAGCAATACCGGTACGAACATCGCCGAGGTCAACCGCCAGAATAATCATTACCAAACCCTGACCTTCCCGACAATGTCACCGATACGCTCGATGGAATTGTCGTTAAGATACGCGTTCAAACCGTCAATTACCTTTAACGGTGTATAAGCGTCCGTAAATAGAGCTGTGCCGATTTGTACGGCAGAAGCTCCGGCCAGCATCAACTCCACCGCATCCTGCCATGAAGCGACTCCGCCCATCCCGATAACGGGGACATGAACTCTTGAAGCGGCCTGCCAAACCATCCTGACAGCTACCGGAAAAATAGCCGACCCCGAAAGGCCGCCGGTGTTGTTTTTTAACAGCGGCCTTCCTGTTTTAATGTCGATTCTCATACCCGTAATGGTATTGATTAATGAGATGGCGTCTGCGCCCGCGGCCTCGGCTGCAACGGCGATTTCACCGATGTCTGTGACATTTGGCGACAGTTTGATAATCATAGGTTTGTTACAGAATCGGCGTACAAGCCTTGTAATGGTTTCAACACCGTTGCAGGATGTGCCGAAAGCGACGCCCCCTTCTTTCACATTCGGGCAGGAGATGTTCACTTCCACCATATCTACCGCTGTGTCGTTGAGTTTTTCAGCAACTTCACAGTATTCCTCGGGTCTGCTCCCGGCTATGTTTGCGATGATTACGACATCGCGCTTTTCTATTTTCGGCAGGCAATTATTTATAAATGCGTCAACCCCCGGGTTTTGCAGACCGACGCTGTTCAATATACCCGAGGATGTTTCCGCTATTCTCGGCGGCGGGTTCCCTAATCGCTCTTTCAGGGTTGTCCCCTTGCACGATACACCGCCTAACAGTTCAACCGGATAGAGCTCGTCGTATTCTATACCGTAACCATAGGTGCCCGATGCGGTGATAACAGGGTTTTTAAATTCGACACCGGCTATATTCACACGTAAATCGGCCATTACCATTCAACCTCATCAGATTTAAATACGGGTCCGTCTTTACAAACATGCCGGTATGTTTCCTTGCCGCCGGTTTTGGTTTTGCACGCGCAGACAAGGCAAGCCCCCACACCGCAACCCATTCGTTCTTCGAGCGACACATAACAGTCTATGTTGCTTTTCGCGGCGACGCTGCTGACGGCGTGCAGCATCGGCTGAGGACCGCACGCGTAGAACACTTCATAATGCGCGGTGTTTAAAAGCGTATTCAGTATGTCGGTAACCAAGCCTTTAGAACCGATTGTTCCATCCTCACAGGCGATGTATACGTTTGAACAGGTGTTTTTAAAATCTTCCGTTAGAATGGTTGAATCGGCGCATCGAAACCCTAACACGGCGTCTGCCCTGCGGCCGAAGGCTTTCGCGGCTTCCAATAAAGGAGGCACCCCGATTCCTCCCCCGATAAAGAGCGCTTTTCTGCCGGTGTCCGACAGGTCGAAACCGTTGCCCAACGGCCCAAGCACGTCAAGGTACTCTCCGACACTTCGTTCCGACAGCCACTTCGTTCCTTCACCGCGCACTTCAAACACGATGCGCAATTCGGCGGCCTCCTTATCCGTTTCACAAATCGAAATCGGCCGGCGAAGAACCTTCTCCCCGCAGCGGATGTGTAAAAATTGACCGGCAACCGCATCCCGTGTCATCTCCGGAGAGGAGATCCAAAAGTCAAAACAGTTCGAGTGAAGCCGGCGTTTTTGAGTTATTTTGCATGTGATTTGAATCAAAGACCGTCAACCGCCTTTAAATTTCAACGATATTAATCAATTCAATATCTTCCAGAGAACGCTTTTGTGTAAGACACAATGCGAGGGCTTTCGCGGTATCGAGCGTTGTGAAAGTGGGGATTTGCCGTTCGATGGACCTGCGCCGTATCTTTATGTCGTCGCCAAGAGCGTCTTGCGCCTTTTCGGATGTGGATATAACATATACGATTTTGTTGCTGGTAATCAAATCCAATACATCCGGCTTTCCTTCATGCAGTTTGCGAACATAGTTGGCGGGAACATGATTGGCGTTTAGGGTCCTGGCCGTACCCGCCGTGGCATATAAATTAAAATCAAGTTGAGCGAATTTTTCGGCAACCATTACCGCTTCGGGCTTATCGGAGTTTCTGACAGTCACCAAAACACCGCCGGAACGCTTGATTCGCATACCCGAAGCAATCAATCCTTTCAGTAAAGCGTCTTCAAATCTTCGGGCGATTCCGAGCACTTCGCCGGTTGACTTCATTTCTAAACCGAGCATCGTGTCCGCGCCGCTGAGTTTTTCAAAACTGAATACCGGCACTCGAACAGCGTACGGCCCAACGCGTTGAAAAAGCCCTGTGCCGTAACCCATTGTTTTTAGGCTTTCGCCGAGCATAGCGCGTGTGGCAATTTCAATAATCGGCAACCCCTTCGATTTACCTATAAAAGGTATGTTTCTGAAAGAGTCCGATGACACGCGTGTGACATAAACACGATTGTCATAAAGTGAAAAACGGATATTGATCATTCCGGTGACACGGAACTCCAAGGCTGTTTTAACAGAATAATCGACAATCGTATTGATCACTTTGTCGCTGAGGGTAACAGGTGGGCAGACCGATATGGAGTCGCCGGCGTGCACTTCCGAATGCTCGATTTGTTCCGAAATCCCCGGTATCAGGCACTCTTTTCCGTCACAGATTACATCGACCTCAATACCCGTTGCGTTGAGGAGTTTTTCGGTCGTGTACGGTATTTGAAGGCTTTTCATTGTGTCCTCTACCGTTTTACTGTCGTTAATGCGTTCTAACAGTTCCCGGTTGAGCCCCAGAAATTTAACCGGTGTTAAGCCCAACGCTTTAGAAATCTCGAGCGCTTTTTCGCCCGCGAATTGCACGACGACTCCCCATGGGCGTTCGGTCTCAACTAAATGCAAAACATCCTCGACGCTCAACGGTTCAATAAAAAGGCGATCGGAATATGTGTAATCGGTTGACACCGCTTCGGGATTGTTGTTGACAGCCAAAGTTGAGTAACCCATTGCGCTCAAAGCCTTCAGGCAGTGGACCGTACAGTAATCCAATTCTCCGCCCTGCCCTATCGCAACAGGGCCCGAACCAATCACCAGAACCTTTCGCCTGCCCCTTATACGGTCACCGGTAAACAGTAAGGCTTCATTGTCATCATCCCATGAAGAATAATAGTAGGGCCTAACGGCGTCAAATTCCGCTGCGCAGGTATCCACCATTTTATAACCGGGCGAGCATTTAACAGGTATTTGAGAGCCGGAAAGTTCCCGAATGGTCTCATCAAGAAACCCGATACTTTTCGCGCGGCGGTAACTGTCCTCACTTAAGTCGACGGAAAGCTCTTTTTCCGCATCCGCAATGTTTTTTAATTTTGCGAGAAACCAAAAGTCAATTTTCGTTATCTCGTACAATGTTTCAAACGGCATGCCGCGCTTTACCGCTTCATACACCGCGAAAATACGCTCGTTGTCGGATTGCTCAATAGCTTTTACCAAAGCGGTGTCGCTTAATCGCTTAAACCTCGGCAGAGTCGGCGTGTTTAACCCGATATTAATTGAACGAACGGCTTTCATAAACGCGAGTTCAAAACTTGTGCCGATAGAAAGCACTTCACCCGTGGACTGCATGAGCGTTCCAAGTCTTCGTTCCGCTTCATTAAATCTCTCAAACGACCATTTCGGAAATTTCACGGCGCAATAATCAATCGCCGGCTCGTTTGCAGCCGTTGTGCAGCCGGTGATCTCATTTTTGATCTCATACAGTTTATATCCAAGAGCTATTTTTGTCGCCACATACGCTAAAGGATAGCCCGTAGCTTTCGAAATCAGAGCGGATGACCGGCTTGCTCTGGGGTCGATCCCCAAAACCGCGTATTCGCTTCCGTCCGGCTTTAAGGCAAAACGAATATTGCAGCCGCCTTCGATATGAAGCTTTGATATGATGTTCAGCGCGGCGCCTCTCAAAACCGCAGTCTCGGCATCCGTAAGGGTTTGAGCGGGCGTCACAATAATACTGTCGCCGGTGTGAATGCCGACAGGGTCAAGGTTCTCCATACTCGAAACGCAGATGCAGTTGCCTGCGCTGTCCCTGATAACCTCAAACTCGAGTTCTTTCCAACCGAATATGCACTTTTCCACCAATATTTCATGGATCAGTGAGATGTTTAACTCTTTTTCAGCGCTTGTTTGCAGCTCCTCGTAAGTATCGCAGATTTCGGCGGCGGTTCCGCCGAGAGTAAACGCCGGCCTGACTATGACCGGAAGCCCTGCTTCGCCGGCAAAAGCCAGCGCGCTTTGCGTGTTCTTGACAACCTTACCGGGCACAGAAGGTTCGTTGATCTCGGCAAGAATCTGTTTAAACCGGTTTCTGTCCCCCAAATTGTACAGAAGTTCGGGGCTGACGCAGAGCAAAGAGCATTTGTATTCATCCAAAACACCGTTTTGATACAACTCCTGCGCCAATTCGAACCCTTTGTCTCCGCCGGCCGTCGGAAGGATGCTGTCCGGTTTCTCGGCGGCAATGACGCGCTTTAAAACATCCACATTCATCGGTTCGATATACACGCTGTCGGCCAGGCCTTTGTCGGTCATAACAGATGCGGCGTTTGAGTTGACGCAAACGACTTCGATGCCGTCTTCTTTTAATGCACGTATGGCTTGTGTTCCCGCGTAATCGTACTCGGATGATTGACCGATCACTACCGGGCCGGAACCAATAACAAGAACTTTACGAATATCTTTATTCATGACCCGTGTCCTTCCCGCATCAGCGTAATAAACTCATCATAAACCCATGATGTGTCCGAAAACCCTTTTTCATCCAAGGGTGTGAATTGAACCGAAATGCCGGTAAAGTTCTTGTACCGCAGGCCTTCAATGGAATTGTCGTTTATGTTGACCATGGTTATTTCCGCTTCGTTCTCCGGCAGACTGCCGTCGGCGACGTCATAACCATGGTTTTGCATGGTGACCATGATTCTGTCAGTCCCGCAGATTCTGACCGGCTGGTTGGAACCCCTGTGGCCTTTCGGCATCTTTTCGATAATACCCCCCAACGCAAGGACCATCATTTGGTGCCCGACACCGATACCCAATGAGGGAATATTCTTTCTCATCAACAGCTTGATATTCTCAATCAAAACGGGGTTATCGTCCGGGTCTCCGGGACCGTTAGAGAAAACCAAGCCGTCGGGTTCGTAGGACAGAATGTCATCCGGTGAAGTTTCGGCCGGCACGACAGTCAGGTCGCATCCCCTTCTTACGATAGATTTAACCATCGAGCGCGGGAACCCGTAATCTACGGCGACAACATGGTATTTTGATTCCGGTGATCTGTAAAAACAAGGCTTTTTTATCGTGACCGCGTTGACGGCGCCATGAATTGAATAGGATTTTATTCGTTTCATCAATTCGTCGAAATTTTCGAGCGTTCCGGATATCGCGCCGTTAAAATACCCTTTGTCCCTTAAAGTTCTCGTCAGTCTCCGCGTGTCAATGCCGCAAATACCGACGATACTACGGCTTTTCAGGTATTCGTCAAGTGTGAGGCCGCCCCGGATATCCGAGGGGGTATCACACCACTCTCTCGCGACATAGCCGTTGGCGGTAATATCCGAAGTGTCGTCGCCCGTACCGATGCCTCTGTTGCCCACCAACGGATAAGTTTGAGCGACTATCTGACCGTAATATGTCGGGTCGCTCAGCAGTTCCTGATAAGAAGCGGTGCATGTATTAAAGACAACCTCACCGACAGTTTCGCCCGGCGCGCCCATCGAATACCCTTTAAAAACGGTACCGTCGGCCAGTATCAAATAAGCCCTTTTCTTTTCTTTCATAATTCAATCCGTCCTCCAATGTTACGGTGGTTACAGATAAGATAGTATTTCGTCCCTCATTCTAACGGCTTCATTGCGGGCGGCTTGCGCGTATTCGCGTTCGGGATATTTTTCCTTTATATAGGCGCACATGATTGCCCGCGATGAATTAATAATCGCGCCTAAACCGTTTTTATCGAACGCGAAAGCGATGTCGTCCGCTTTGCCGCCCTGCGCGCCGTAACCGGGAACAAGGAAAAATGTTTTCGCCATATTCATTCTTAATTGTTTAAGCTGCCCGGGATAGGTCGCTCCGACAACCGCGCCCACTCCCGAATAGCCATATTTCCCGGGCAATTGCTCGCCCCATGTTTCACACATATTGCCCATAACTTCATAAACAGGTTTTTCGTCAATCAGCCTGTCCTGCAGTTCTCCCGAGGAGGGGTTTGAAGTTTTGCACAAAACAAAAAACCCTTTGTCATATTTCGCGCAGACCTCAATAAGAGGCGTGATCCCGTCGGTTCCCAGATATCCGTTGACTGTCAAAGCGTCTGCTCCGAAGGGGACCTGCGCGAATCCGTCAATATTTGTTTCTCCCAAATGAGCGGATGCATAGGCTCGCATTGTCGGCCCGATGTCGTTTCGCTTCCCGTCGGTAATAACAAACATACCCTTTTTTGCGGCATAAGCGATTGTTTCGCTAAGCGCTTTCACTCCCTGCCACCCAAGCTGTTCATAATAAGCGCATTGCGGTTTTACAGCCGGCACAATATCGCAAAGGGAATCGATAAGGCCAATGTTGAAGGTGAGAACTGCGTCGGCCGCCGCTTCGAGGGTGTTGCCGAATTTTTCAGTTGAAGCTTTCTTGATATATCCGGGAATGAAATCCAAATTCGGATCCAATCCCGCGACCGTTGGATTATTGGTTCTTTTTATCGCTTCTATAAGCCGGTCAAATGACATTCCGATTGCACCTCATTCTATGAGTCTTTGTAAACGATTTCGCCTCTGCAGAATGTGTATTTTACTTTACCGTAAAGCTCCATATCTTTAAAGGCGGTGTTTTTTGACTTTCCGTGAAGTTTGTCCGTATCAACGATCCAGCGTTCGTTTTCATCGAAAAGAACAATGTCGGCCGGCGAGCCTGTTTTCAGGCTGCCGCTTTTCGTGCCGAGTATTTGCGCGGGAACCGTACTCATCATGTAAATGAGTTTAAACAAGCTGATATATCCCGGTTTCACAAGGTAAGTTATCCCCGCCGCGAGTGATGTTTCAAGACCGATAACCCCATTGGGCGCGTCGAAAAAACTTTTCTTTTCCAATGCGGTATGCGGCGCGTGATCGGTAGCAATGACATCGATTGTACCGTCAATAATACCCCGCAGGACAGCCCTCTTGTCGTAATCCGGCCGCAAAGGAGGGTTCATGCGATAGTCGGCATCCTGGTGAAAAAGGAGTTCCTCGTTCAAAGAAAAATAATGCGGACAGGTTTCGCAGGTTATTTTCGCGCCGCTTTGTTTTGCCGATTTGATAAATTCCACCGCGGACGCCGAACTGACATGGCATATATGTATACGCGCGTCGAGAGCGTTTGCCAGGGCGATTTCACGCGAGGTTCCCACATCCTCGGCCGACGTCGGAATCCCGCCGACGCCGAGCGCCTCGGACACCATTCCTTCGTTGATCAAACCGCCCTCAGACAGGCTTTTATCTTCACAGTGAGCCAATATATTCATGCCCAGCCAAGACGATTTCTTCAGGGCGTCCGACATAAGTTTTGCGGTCGGAACCGGTTCTCCGTCATCCGAAAAGGCAACGGCGCCGGCCTTAGCGAGGCTTTCAAAATCGCTCAGCGCGCTGCCCGTTCTATCTGTAATGCGGGCAACGGGCAAAACCTTAACTTTGCATCGCTTCGAATTCTCAAGCACATATTGAATTGTCTGCGCGTTGTCTGCCGGAGGGTTTGTGTTCGGCATAGCGGCTATCGTTGTCACTCCGCCCGCGGCTGCGCTTTCGCCGACTGACAGGATATCTTCCTTATGCGTGAAACCGGGATCGCGCGTATGGACATGCATATCCACAAGACCGGGGGCCGCGACGAGTCCGTCCGCGTTGATGATTACCGCGTCTTCGCATCGGATGTTTTGACCGACGGTTTGAATGAAGCCGTCTTTGATTAGAATATCACCGCATTTGTCCGATTCCCCGCTGGGGTCAATGATTCTGGCGTTTTTGATTAAGTAAGCATTCATGATTTACCCTCTATCCTTCTTACGGGTTGTCTGCCGCTTGAGTAGTGTCCGGAAGAATAACATCAACAATATCTTCAATGGCTTTCGAAACGGATTCTTCGACCGGTGCGGAACAACTCGAACAAACGCGCGGCAGATGATTCATGCTGTACCATCCTGTTTTTGTCGAAGCGCAGTTCTTGCCGGCCAGAAGGCCGCTGACTGTACAGTATTTCTTGCTGACAACGCTGCTGTGCTTTTCAAACTGCTTGGCGGGAAGGTCTTTGTGAATGCGGTTGAATACTTCGATAAATATCTTTGCTGCCGGATTCAAGCCCGCAGGCAGTTGTTTCGGCTTGTCATAACCATACCAGACAGAACTGACATAGTACGGCGTACCGGCGACAAACCACCGGTCTTTATCGTCATCGGTGGTTCCTGTTTTTGCCATAATATCCGATTTGCGCACATAAGGCCCTTTTCCGTAGTAAGTCGTGTTCACTGTTTGAAGCAGTTCGCACATGATGTCAGCCGTTTCGGCTGATATGATTTGTTCGCCCGCGGGCTTGTTTTCAAGAAGCACTTCCTTGCCGTCGCTTGACGTGACTTTATAATAGCAGTAAGGCTTGTAATACTTCCCCCCGTTGCCGAACGCGACATACGCCGCCGCGAGCTCCAACGAAGAAATCCCGTTGGTAAGAGCGCCGGCCGTCATTGGCGACGCGAAGCTGTCCTTGACGTCGTCGAGCGTGGTAATATGAAATTTATCCCTCAAAAATTCCATAGATTTTTTCGGTGTCAGCGTGTTCACAATCAGTCTTGCCGGAACAGTATTCAGGGATTTCTCAATTGCATATTGAACGGTCACTTTTGAGTTGGATCCGAATGACCCATTAACATTCTTCGGCCAAATACGCATTCCCTGGTATGGGAATCCGTAATCGAGTATCTTTGTTGACCAGTTGATGTAGTTGAATTCGATCGCCGGCGCGTAAGTAGCGATCGGTTTAATCGTGGAGCCCGGTTGCCTCGGCGAGTCGGCTGCCCGGTTCAGGCAACGGTTTGTCTTTTTCGGACCGGCTTGACCGATTATACCTACGACCCTGCCTTTATAATCAAGAACGGTCATTGCGGACTGAACGGCGGGATTGCTCGGAGTATCTTTCTCTTTCGGAAAAGTAACGCGGTTGACATAAACATCCTCAAGTTTATTTTGAATATCCATATCAACGGCCGCATAAATTTTCAAACCGCCATAATATATTTTCCTGGTTGCCTGCTGAAGAGTGTATCCGTATTTGGCCTGTAAATCCTCAATGACGGAATCAATAATAAAGTCAACATAGAAATTATTAACCTTGTCGTTTTTTTTGGTTTTCTTTTCGGTTTCTTTGGGAACATAATCTTTGCTGTTTGTGAACACCAGCTTTTGATTGACCGCTTCGTCATACTCTTTTTGGCTGATAACTCCCTGATCCAGCATTTCATTCAGGCAGAATACTTGCCTTTCTCTGTTGTTTTCAAAGTTGATTAAAGGATCATACGTATACGGAGCCTGTGTAATTGCCGCAATAGATGCGCATTCAGCCAAATTTAGCTCGTCCGGTTCTTTGCCCAAATAAGTTTCTGCCGCGGTTTTCACTCCGTAACAGCCGTTGCCCAGATACAGGGTATTAAGATAAGCTTCCAAAATCGTGTTTTTTGTGTAGTGTTTTTCAAGGTTAAGAGCAAACAGTATTTCCCTGAATTTTCTGACTGCGGTAACATCTTTTTCCATCGTGAGATTCTTTATCAACTGTTGCGTAATTGTAGAGGCACCTTGCCCAAAGCTGTATTTTGTTACAACACCGAAGAAACGGTACCAGTCCACTCCTTTATGCTCCAAGAACCGTTTGTCTTCGAGTGAAATATAAGCTTTTAAAAGGTATGGGGACATTTCGTCAAGGTCAACCCAAACCCTGTTTTCCTCCCCGTGGAGCCTCGCGTATTCCACTTCATCCCCGTTTTTGTTGTATGCGTAAATAAACGAAGTTTGGCTCTGTTCCCCTTTGTATTCCTCGAGATCGATGGCGACATCCCCGTTTGTAAAGGATATCATATATGTTAAGACATAGCTTAAAACGATGCAAACCGTCAGCAAAGCAACAAGAAATAAAGAAAAAACGACGGTAAACGCTCTTTTTACCGTTTTTGAGGCTTTCCTTTTATTTTCGGTTCCGTTTTTAGGTTTTGTGACTTGTTTGTTGCCGGACCCTCTGTTTGTTTCGGGAGTTTTATTGACCATAAGTCGGCACATCCTCCTTCCGAATGATTTATTATAACACATTTCGAATGGAAAGTTTAATGATTTTTATTTTTAATGATCGACGGTTGTGTTTTTGCGCTGTGCATATTTTTTCGGATTCGCGTCAAAAATACAATATATGAAAAAAAATATCTTCATAATCATAAAGTATTGTTCGGTGTTGGTAGCCGTCTGTTCGCTGACTGCCGTTATTCTGTGGTTTGGCGTAATAAACGATGAAAACACAACGGTTGTCACAACGCAACCGACAGCCTTCGTTGAGTATAAATACTATTTGGGCGATTATCGGGGGAACCTGGCGGTTTATAACAGCGGCGAGGATATGCCGATTGAAGTGTTCAACATTCACACATCCAGTTTACCGGGACCGGATTATCAAAGGATACTGCAAAGGATCGGTGCAAGAGATGAAGAAGAACTTCAACTTCTGATTGAAGAATATACGAGTTAAACGATATGGGCGCACCGCAGAGTGCGCCCTTGCTTTTTGTTGTCGAGCATTATCAATCAAGCTGACCTTTAATAACATTCATGGGCATCGGCGCGGGCCGCTCGCAAGTCGACTGCGTGGAGTAGTGTCTGCCCGACGCAGAACTTTCACCGAACCCGAGCATAATATCAAGCACATGGTAAGCCAACTCGCTGTTCGCCCGGTGCTTTCTTCCTGTTCTCAAGGCAACGGCCATATCCGCGACGGCTATTCCTCTTTCGTTATCGGTATAGGAGTGCGTAAGAGGCATTTCATAGAAATCGCCGTCTTTTCTTTGAACGCGCACCTTCCCGCCAAAGCCGTTCGGGTCCGGAACCTGTATAGTGCCCTCCTTGCCGTAAATCTCAATATAAGGATGCTCGCTTTTCCACATATCAAACGACATGATGATGGACCCGACCGCGCCGTTTTCGAACTCTATAATTCCGTTGACATGCGTGTCCACCTCAACGGGAATCACCTTGCCGTATTTTTTCTCGCTTGTAATTGTCCGCGTTTCAAACATTCTGCGCGAAGCACCGGTTAGCCTTTTAACGGGTCCGAGCAGGTTTACAAGCGCGGTAACATAATACGGTCCCATATCCAGCATCGGTCCGCCGCCTTGTTCATAATAAAACTCGGGGTCGGGATGCCAGGTTTCGTGGCCATGGCCGGTCATGTAAGCCGCCGCGCCAATGGGTGTCCCGATATAGCCGTCGTCAAGCAGTTTTCGGCAGGTTTGAATACCGCCGCCCATAAAGGTATCCGGAGCCACGCCGACAAGCAGACCTTTTTCCCTGCCCAAATCAAACAGCTCTTTCGCGTCCGATAAATTGACCGACATCGGCTTTTCACTGTGCGTATTCTTGCCGTGCCTCAACGCTTCGATGGCGACACCGTAGTGTTGTTTTGGCGTTGTCAGGTTGAGCACCAACTCAATTTCATCGTCTTGGAACATATCGTACATGGTTTCGTAGATGACCGGAATATTCCAATTTTCAGCAGCTTTGGCGGAGCGCTCGGGAATTAAATCGCACACGCCTTTGACTTGCACGATTTGGTTGAAAACCGTTGTAAGGTTCTTCAAGTAAATCGGGCTGATGTTGCCGTTACCCACAATGCCAACTACGACTTTTTCCATAATGCATCTCCTGTCACAATCTTAATACATTTTCTTATTGCTTTCAAATGCAGAAGAGTCAAGGCCTTTTGATATGGCAATGTCCTTTCCTTCGATCGCCCAGAGCATTCCCCTTTTCATCAGTTCCTGCGCTTCCGGAGCGTCCTCAAAGACGATGTCAGTATGGCCGAGAGAATTGTAAAACACTCTGCCGTGGCCCCACTTCTTTGTCCAGACAACCGGCATATCCACCGGCTTGTTTGAGCAGTGGTAATAGGTTTCCAAAGGAAAGCGCGTCGTCGCGAGGACTTCGACGGCCGGGTCAACATGCAAATAATACTGTTCGCTGAAAACACGAAAATCGTCAATTCCCTCAACAATCGGGCTCGACGAATTCTTTACGATGTTTACCGTATAATCAATCAGGCCTCCGGGGTGGGAAATCCAGTTGCCGCCGGTGATAAACTGCCACTCCGTATTCTCCCGAAAAGAGTCGCACATACCGCCGTGGTTGCCGGCCATACCGACACCCGAAGCGACGGCTTTGCTGATGTTTCCGCAAAGTTCGCCGCTTAGTTTTCCCCCGGTCCAAATGGGAACAATCAAGTGCAGGCTTTTCAGCATTTCCAAATCGGCATAGGCATCAAGCGTATCGGATAAAGTCACTTCCAGGCCTTCGTTTTCCAATATCGCTTTGAAACGGGCCGCCACAAGATCGGGCTCGTGCCCGTCCCAACCGCCATACACAATAAGCGCGTTCTTTTTACCCATTGTTTTGCCCCTTTCAGCGCATCATTCGTTTGGAATTATTATACATTGAAAGCAACCAACCGTCAATGTTTATTCCGTACAAATGAAGTCGGACTGGCAACGCATTGCTTTGCGATACATATATTATTATTACTTAATCAAACGGAGGAAAGACAATGCTTGAAACGCTTATCGATATATTGGCTTCCAATATATTGTACTTTATTCTGTATCTCAACAACTCGAGTTCGTTCCCTCCCCCGCTGTCTCGCGCAGATGAACAGAAATATTTAGAAAAATTTTGGGCAGGGAGCCAAGACGCGAGAAGTGTCTTAATTGAGCACAATCTTCGCCTTGTTGCCCACATTATTAAAAAGTATTACTCCAGTTTTTCGGAACAGGAAGACCTGATTTCAATTGGCACGATAGGCCTGATAAAAGCAATCAACACGTTTGACGGAAATCGAGATACCCGTTTGGCTACCTATGCCGCCAGATGCATTGAAAACGAAATCTTAATGTATTTCAGAAACCAGAAGAAATGCTCACAGGACATTTCCATGAGTGAACCGATTGAAACCGACAGTGACGAAAATCCGCTGACTCTGATGGATATTATTTGTTCGGAAGACACGATCATTGACGACCTGGATTTAAAAATAAAACGCGAGAAACTCTATGGGTACATAGACTCCATTCGGGATAACCGGGAAAAGGATATCATTATCTTGCGTTACGGCCTGTTCGGTTACAGTCCGATGACGCAGCGCGAAGTCGCAAAAAAATTAAGTATCTCCCGCTCCTATGTCTCAAGGCTCGAGAAAAAAGTGCTGCTGAAACTGCGAAAAAAGTTCCATGAGTAGTATTGACGGCAAGAAAAAACCCGCCGAAGCGGGTTTGTCAATGTGTTCGTGTTTTTTACTTATAGAACAGCAACAGCAGATTGGCCACAAGCACAAGGACAAAAAACGTAATAGAGATAACTTTCGTTATCTTAACGAGCTTTTGTTCAATAGTTCTGCCTTTGTTTTTGCCGAAGAATGTGTCAGCGCCGCCGGCAATGGCGCCGGAAAGACCCGCGTTTTTGCTTTCCTGCAGAAGAACGACTATAATAATCATAATGGACGATACGATTAACAGAGCGCCGAGAACATATTGAAGGGGAGTCATATAGTAAACCTCCGGATTTAATGTGCCAAATGATGTTATCACAAATAAAAGCGAATTGCAAGCATTTAACAAAATATTCTTATGGTGGTATCGATTATTTTCAACGATTCGGGATAAGATACAAAAGCGGCGGAACACCTAAGAATAAATGCGTTTGCCGGTTTTCGCCGCACCGCTTGTGCGCTTTACGTGCAAGCGGTTCTTTTTTACAAAATTTGCATTGAGTTAAAAACGGTTATCCTGCGCAAGATAATAATGCGGTGACAAGCCACAGCCATGACTCGTTGGGGTAAAAACCGCAACCGTCCGCGCGGGGAAGCCTTGCGCGGACGGTGTTTAATTGTTCAGAGCAAGCTGCTCTCCGGAGTCTTCCGCGCTGGGAAGCGCTCCGGCTGCCGGCAAATTCTTTGTTTTATAGCGATACGGCTTGGCAAACTCCCCTTGTGTATAATCGCGCAGCCGGATAACCCTCTGCCCTTTCTTCAGCGACATTACCGATACGCCGATTGTGGCTTTCGATGTTTTCGGTGTGACGGAACCGGTGTTAAACAGCAGAAGCCTGCCGGAGGATGACTGAACCACAAGCTCCCGGTCTTCCTGCAACTGTGTCACACCGGCGAGCGGAGATTTATCGGAATAGGCGTTGATCAGTTTTTTGCGGTTCATTACGGTCCGGTATGAAGACATTTCCACCTTGGCGGCTTTGCCGTTTTCGAAGAAGAAAAGCATATAACCGGAATAATCCTGTGTGACTGCCATATATATCGCCGTCTCACCCGGTTCCATGGCAAGCTCTGAAGCGACATAATCGCCCAAAACACTGGCCTTTGAGTCTCCAAAATCGGAGACTCTGGCTTTATAAACCCGGCATTTGTTGGAAAAGAACAGGAGTTCTTTGTTGTTGGAAGATTCCACGGTTCGTATGATTTCGTCACTGTCTTTCAGTTTGTGTTCTCCGCTCATTCTCAATGACAGGGGCGTAATTTTTTTGAAATAACCTTCTTTGGTAAAGAACAAGGTTACCGGGTAATCGGAAATTTCTTCAACAGGTTCTGTATCCTCAATGTCGGCAGTGTAAACAATTTCGGTGCGCCGCGGTTTGCCGTACTTTTTCGAGACTTCGGCAAGCTCATTGGTGATAATGCTTTTTACCCTGCTTTTACTGGAAAGAATACCTTCCATGTCCTCGATGTCTTTTTCTAGTTGCTGAATGTCCTTCGTTTGTTTGAGGATATATTCCCTGTTTAAATGCCGAAGTTTAATTTCCGCGACGAACTCGGCCTGCGGCTCGTCAATTTGAAACCCGATCATCAGGTTGGGAATGACTTCGCTTTCTTCATCGGTGTTTCGAATTATTTTGATCGCTTTGTCAATGTCTAACAGAATCTTTGATAATCCGCGCAGTAAATGGAGCTTTTCCTTTGCCTTTGTCAGTTCATAATAGACCCTTCTTCTGATACTTTCCGCGCGGAATGCGATCCATTCCGTCAGCAAATCCTTCACGCCGAGCACACGGGGAACACCCGCGATAAGAACATTGATATTGCACGAAAACGTATCTTCCAGAGTGGTGATTTTAAATAACCTTTGCATGAGTTTATGCGGATCTGCGCCTCTTTTTAAGTCAATGGTTATTTTTAAACCGTTTTTATCGGTCTCGTCACGGATATCCGAAATCTCCTTGACGGCTCCGGCTTTGACTCGCTCAATAATCTTGTCAATGATCGCTTCGGCCGTCGTCGTCGGCGGAATCTCGGTGATATCGACGCAGTTGTTGTTCTTATCGTAGGTATATTTTGAGCGGATTCTGATGCCGCCCCGGCCTGTTTTATAAATCTCTTCGATGGCCTGTCTGTCATAAAGCAACATACCGCCCCCCATAAAGTCGGGGGCTTTGAGTGTATCCGCGGCTTGATGTTCGGGGTTTTTTATCAGCGCGATTGTCGTTTCGCAGACTTCCGCAAGATTAAAGGAACAAATTGAGCTGGCCATTCCCACGGCGATGCCCGTGTTGGCGTTCACAAGCACCGTTGGGAAACTGACAGGCAGCAGCACGGGCTCTTTCATTGTGTTGTCGTAGTTATCCGAAAAATCGACTGTGTCTTTGTCAATATCCCTGAACAGCTCCGCGCATATGGAATCAAGTTTCGCTTCGGTGTATCTGGAAGCGGCCCAAAGCATATCCCTTGAATACGATTTACCGAAATTACCTTTCGAATCCACATAGGGATGAAGCAGGGCTTCGTAGCCCTTTGAAAGCCTTACCATCGTCTCATAGATCGCGGCGTCACCGTGCGGGTTTAATTGCATCGTTCTGCCGACAATATTCGCTGATTTGGAACGTGGCCCCGTGAGGAGCCCCATTTTATACATCGTGTATAATATTTTCCTGTGCGACGGTTTAAACCCATCAATTTCCGGAATCGCCCTTGACAGAATAACGCTCATAGCGTAAGGCATGTAATTGGTTTCGATTGTTTCGGTAATCGTTTGATTAACGACTTCGCCGGCCCCGAGAATATGAGGCGCCGGCGTCGTTTGTTCCGGTATTTTTTCACTTGAGTTTTGTTTTTTTCTTCCGGCCATTGTGAGCTCCCAATACTGTCAATTTGTCACGACACATCCGCCATCTCAATATACTGATATCCGCTGTCCGCGATAAATTCCTTACGGCCGGCCAAGTTGTCTCCCAACAGCAGTTCAAACATATATGCCGTGGCGGCGGCAGTGTCCGGCTCAATTTTTATAAGGCGCCTCGTAGCCGGGTTCATCGTTGTCAGCGACATCATGTCCGCATCGTTCTCGCCGAGCCCTTTTGAACGCTGGATGGTGAATTTCGCCGTTCCGATTTCTTCAAGAGCTTGAACTTTTTCTTTTTCGGTGTACGCGAACCAAGTTTCCCCTTTTGAAGTGATTTCATACAATGGGGATTCGGCAATAAATACTTTTCCTACTTCTATCAGAGTAGGCATTAAGCGGTAAATCATGGTCAGAATCAAAGTGCGAATTTGAAAACCGTCTACATCCGCGTCTGTGCAAATGATCACTTTATTCCACCGGAGCAAATCCAGATTAAAAGACGACAGTTCTTTATTGGCTTTAGAGTTTACCTCCACTCCGCAACCGAGCACTTTTATCAAATCCGTAATAATCTCGTTTTTGAATATCTTTACATATTCGGATTTTAAGCAATTCAGTATTTTCCCTCTCACCGGAATGATAGCTTGGAACTCCGAGTTTCTTGCCTGTTTGCAGGCCCCTAAAGCGGAGTCGCCTTCAACGATAAACAGTTCCCGTACATTCACATCTCTGCTGCGGCAGTCAACGAATTTCTGGACTCTGTTTGTCATATCGTTTGAACTCTGCAGCGTTTTTTTGAGATTTTGCCTTGTCGTTTCGGCTTTGACGCGGCTGCGCATATTAATTAGGACCTGATCGCCGATTTTTTCCGCGTCAGCGCGGTTCTCAATAAAATACACTTCCAATTGGTGGCGCAAAAACTCGGTCATCGCTTCCTGTATAAACCTGTTTGTAATGGATTTTTTTGTTTGGTTTTCGTAAGATGTCTGCGTTGAAAAGGAAGAAATCACTAATACAAGGCAATCCTCAACATCTTGAAAGCCGATCTTTGCTTCATTTTTTAAATACTTGCCGTTTTGTTTCAGATACGCGTCAATTTGATAGACGAAAGCATTTCTGACCGCTTTTTCCGGAGCGCCGCCGTATTCAAGCCAGCTTGAGTTATGATAATACTCTTTAACCTGAATTTTATTTGAAAAGCACAAAGCGACATTGATCTTGAGTTTGTAATCTTTCTGGTCTTCTCTGTCACGCCCGAGTTTCTCTGTCTGCCAAAGCTGTTTTGCCGTCAAAGCGTCTTCGCCGCAGACTTCTTGAATATAGTCGGAAATGCCGTTCTCATATAGGTATTCGAAAGTTTCGAAGCCGGAGCCTGTTTGGTTTTTCAAGATAAACTTTATGCCGGCGTTCACGATGGATTGCCGTTTCAGAGTATCCTGATAGTATTCGAGAGGAATGTTGATGTCGGTGAAAACCTTCAAATCGGGGCGCCATTTGATTCGTGTGCCCGTATCTCGTTTTGTATAAGGCTCTTTCAACATTTCCCCGTCCGGTTTGCCGTGTTTAAATCTCAAAGAATACCGAAACCCGTTGTTTCGTATTTCCGCTTCCATATATTCCGAAGCATATTGAGTCGCGCAAAGCCCCAATCCGTTGAGGCCTAACGAATACTCATAACTGCCGCCTTCGTTGGTGTTATATTTTCCTCCCGCATACAACTCACAGAATACAAGCTCCCAATTAAACCTCTTTTCTCTCGAGTTGTAATCCACCGGTATGCCTCTGCCGAAATCCTGAATCTCAACGGAACCGTCAGAAAACCTGGTAATGATTATTTTATCGCCGAAGCCTTCCCTGGCTTCGTCGATAGAGTTTGAAATAATTTCAAATATGGAGTGTTGGCAGCCCTCGAGCCCATCCGAACCAAAAATGACAGCCGGGCGCTTGCGAACGCGGTCAGCGCCCTTAAGTTGTGTTATACTCTCATTGCCGTAGGAAGTTTTATTGGCCATTCGCGTTTTGTCTCCCCGTTAATGCATTGAATTCAATTAATCTTACACTATATATAGGTATTATGTCAAGAAAAGGCGGCAAATTTAGTGTTTATCCGCTGTATTCTATGGTAAAGCGGAACACTGCCATCGTGCCGATGACAGTGTTCAATAATTATTATGAGTCTCTATAGGCAGAAAATACAAGCTTTCAAGTCTGTGATTGCCGGCTTATTCCGAGCCTTGCTCTCCCCCGGAGTCCTTGTCCGCGTCGCTGCCCATCAATTCTTTAAACTGTTCGCCGTCAATTTTTTCGACTTCCAAAAGACGGTTCGCCACCTTATGCAACTTATCGATATGTTCGCTCAATATGGATTTGGCTTTGTCATAGGAAGTCGTAATAATGCGGTTGATCTCGTCATCGATTTCCGAGGCGACTGTCTCGGAATAGTTGCGCAGATGGTTATAGTCCCTGCCGAGGAATACTTCATCGCTTCCGGAGTTGAACGAAATCGGTCCGAGTGTCTCACTCATGCCATATTTTGTGACCATATCTCTGGCTATTTTTGTAGCCCTTTCAATGTCGTTTGAAGCTCCCGTCGAAATATCTCCCATAACAAGTGATTCCGACACGCGCCCGCCGAGAAGAACAACCAGACTGTTGAGCATGTCCTGCTTGGATGAGTAACTTTTGTCTTCCGTTGGCATATGCAGCGTATAGCCGCCGGCCATACCCCGGGGGATGATCGATACCTGATGAACAGGGTCCTGATCCTCTAAATAGTATGTTACCACCGCGTGCCCCGATTCGTGGTAAGCCGTTAGCTTTTTCTCTTTATCGCTCATCTTGTGTGATTTTTTTTCATTGCCCACAAGAACTTTGATTGTCGCTTCCTCAATTTCTTCCATTGTTATTGCTTTTTTTTCTCTTCTCGCGGCAAGAAGAGCCGCTTCGTTTAAAAGATTCTCAAGGTCGGCTCCCGTAAAGCCTACCGTTGATTTCGCGATTACGGTCAAGTCGACATCCGCCGCCAAGGGTTTTCCCTTCGCGTGGACTTTTAATATTTCTTCCCTTCCCTTGATATCCGGGTAACCGACGGTAACCTGCCTGTCAAATCGGCCGGGCCTTAATAAGGCGGGGTCCAATATGTCGGGCCGGTTCGTGGCGGCGATAATAATCACGCCTTCGTTTGCGCCGAAGCCGTCCATCTCAACGAGGAGTTGGTTGAGTGTCTGCTCACGCTCGTCATGGCCGCCGCCCATTCCCGCGCCTCTGTGACGGCCCACGGCGTCAATTTCATCGATAAAGATGATGGACGGAGAGTTCTTTTTCGCCTGGTCGAACAAATCCCTGACCCTCGAAGCGCCCACACCTACGTACATCTCTACAAAGTCGGAGCCGGATATGGAGAAAAAAGGAACGCTTGCTTCGCCGGCGGTTGCCCTGGCAAGCAATGTTTTTCCCGTACCCGGAGGGCCAACCAACAATACCCCTTTCGGTATTCGCGCCCCGAGAGTGTTAAAGCGAGAAGGATCTTTGAGGAACTCGACAATCTCCGCGAGCTCCTCTTTTTCCTCATCGGCGCCCGCGACGTCGCTGAAGGTGGTTTTTCTTTTTTCATCCTTTGCCTGTTTCACCCTCGCCTTACCGAAACCAAGGGTTCTGTTTGTCTCGTTTGACATTGTTTGATTCATCCGGCGAATCATAAACAAGCCAAGCGCGCCCATAATGACAACAAGCAGGATGGTGGGTATAATATTAACCAGCCAGGCCCCCGCGGCGCCTGTTTCGTATTTTGCTTTAATCGAATTGTCCGGATTGTTTCTGTTGTTTTCAATGACCTTTTTGTGAATATCATCAATAAACATATTCACATTCGGGACCGTGAATATTTTTTCTGTTTTTTCACCCTTCAACTTATACTGCAAAGTCCCGTTGCTTAAATTCAGGCTGTATTCGGTAACGCTGCCCTCGTCAAACAACTTTACAATCTCATAATACTCTGTTTTTTCCCTGTTTCTGTTTTCGGCAAAAAACGAAACGCCGAATATAATCAGAGCGGGAATCAGAATATATGGCAATATCATTAATAATTTTTTTCTATCCAAGTATGCAGTCGCTCCTTAATCTTCATTCTATCATTCCCTCACCGGTGCGGCGTACTCTTTTAAGAGGCTGCTTCGCGCAGGAAATTCTGTGATGCCGTCAGGTCTCCGCGTAAATCTCCGGTTTCAAGACACCGACAAAAGGCAGGTTTCTGTACTTCTCGTCATAATCCAAGCCGTAACCGACGATAAATTCATCGGGAACCTCCGCTCCGGAATATTCGGGAGTCATATCCACCTGCCGGCTGTTCGGTTTGTCAAACAGCGTGCAAATTCTGACCGAGTTCGGCTTTCTTCCCAATAGCAAATCAAGTATATAACTCAATGTTTTACCGCTGTCTAAAATATCTTCAACGATTAAAACATCGTAACCTTCCAGGTTAATATCCAAGTCCTTTACGATCTTGACGACGCCGGACGTTTTTGTACCCGAGCCGTAACTGGAAACCGCCAAGAAATCAATGCGGCAGGGAATGGTGATTTCCCGCATCAAATCCGCCATAAAAATAACCGAGCCTTTTAAAACGCTGACCATCAGGAGATTTTTGTCTTTATAGTCCTCGCTGATACGCTCACCGAGGCCGCTGATGATTCGCGCAATGTCTTCTTTGCAGAACAATACTTCTTTAATATCCCCAAGCATCCTCAAATCCTCCGGAACCTGATCTTTAATAGATTCTGCGTATCCGCGGTAACAGCGCAGCGTTCGGCGCATCCAAGCCCTTCAATGAAAACCACTCCTTCGCTGTCGGTGATAATCGCGATTTTATCTCTTTCTTCCGGCGGCACTTTTTTTTCGTTAAAAAGTTTCTTCAAACTTTTTGTGCAGCGATTTGACGAAAGCCGTACGGTGTCGCCCGCGCGTCTGTTTCTGATAAACGCATTGCCTTTTATTTTATCATAGTCAATACAAGAATCCAATATACTTTTATGAATTTTTTTCAGACGCTCTGTATCCGATTTGTTAATAATCTCTGCTTCGGCTATCGCGTGAGGCAGCGTGATGGATCCCGGCTTGAATTCCGTCTCCCAGAGCGGGTTTTCAGTAAAAACCGGAAAATCAAGAGTTCCGTTGCCGGCCCTCGCGATTACACCGTTGTGTATCGTGATTTTTCCGTTTCTTGTCAACAAACCGTCAACAGCCGTTACGGTTTTGTTGTCGGCCGCCTTGCCGGTGTTTTGAAAGATAATATGCGCAACCGCCCTTTTTCGTATCGGCGGTTGAGCGGCTTTAAGTATAAGCGCGTCATATCCCCGGTCTTTTTCTGCGTTATGCGCGAGTTCTATTGCCAAAGCATCCAACAATTCTTCATCCTCGGAAAGACTCTGCGCGCAGCGTTTAAACGCCTCTGTCAGGGAAGGGTTTATCAACTCCAGTTGCGGTATGACAAGCATTCGTATACGGTTGCGCGAGTAGCCCGTATCAAAGTTTGAACTATCTGTTACAAACGGTATATCGCGGGAACGGCAGTAGAGTTCTACCTCTTTTCGCGAACATTGAATCAACGGCCGGATAATTCCGTTCCGGACGGGAGGAATTCCGCAAAGCCCTTTCAGAGCAGTGCCTCGTGACAGGTTAAAAAGCGCGGTTTCCAAACTGTCGTTGAGTGTGTGCGCGGTGGCTATCGGTCCTTCCGGTGATAAAGACCGAAAAAAATCATACCGTATCCTTCTTCCGCACTCTTCAATACCTTCGCCCGTCTTTTTCGACTCGCTTGTCACATCCGTGTGAAGAACCCGCAATTCTATGCCGTTTTCTTTGCAGTATTCCTCGACAAAGCGTTCATCTCTGAAGGCTTCTTCCCCGCGCAACCCATGATTGACATGAGCCGCGATTACCTTAAGGCGGTATTCGCGGCTGAGTTCACCGAGTATATCAATCAACGCCATGGAATCCGCTCCGCCCGATAACGCTGCCGTAACGGTGGAATTCCTCGCGAGCATTTGATAGCGCTCAATGGTTGACATCACGGTATTAAACATCAATATTCTCCGGACTGATACCTGTAAATTTTGTGTATTCGGAATTCCATATCAGTTTCACTGTTTTCGTCGGTCCGTGCCGGTTTTTCGCAACGATCACCTCCATCTCATCTGCATGAGTTTCTTCGTCTCCATCTTCATTGTCGCTGTCTTCGCCTTTGTAATAATCTTTACGGTAAAGCATCATTACGATATCCGCGTCCTGTTCTATCGAACCCGACTCACGAAGATCCGACAGTTGAGGTCTGTGTGATTTGCCTCTGCCTTCCGTGTTTCTTGAAAGCTGAGCGCAGCAAAAAACCGGAATGTTCAAATCCTTGGCCATGAGTTTGAGGCTTCTTGTAATCTCCGTAACTTCCTGGACACGGTTGTCGTAATGCGCTCCCGATCTGACGAGCCCCAAATAGTCGATAAAAACGCAATCCACGTTGCGCATGCGGCGGATTTTCGCTTTCATTTCCTGCGTGGTTATATCCGTGCTGTCGTCAAAATACAGCTCGCAGTCTTGAAGCAAACCGACCGCTTCAATGATACTTTTCCAGTCATTCTCGCCGAGGCTTCCGTCCCTGAATTTATTCCCTAGGACCATCGCTTCGGTCGACAAAACCCTTTGCGCAAGTTGTTCCTTGGTCATTTCCAAGGAAAAAAACACCACTTTGTGCCGTCCCTTATCCGCGACATTGCGGGCGATATTCAAAGCGAAACTTGTTTTTCCCATCGCGGGCCTTGCGCCGAGAAGAATCAGGTCAGACCGGTTAAGGCCGTTAATAACATCATCCAAATCGCTGAAACCGGTCGAAAAACCCTTGAACTGATCTTTTTCGGGCGAGTTGAGTTTGTTGAGCCGGTCTATGACTTTGTTCATAATGATATCGCTGACTTTAGAGGGTTCGTTGCCGGCTTTACCCTGTCGGATATTGTATATTTTTTGCTCTGCATAATCGATTAGCACATCCGCGCTTTCCTCCTGGGCGGCAGCGCTTTCAATGATCTCTTTCGAAGCGTTAATAAGCGTTCGAATGTAATGCTTTTCCCTGACAATTCTGGCATAGGACTCGACATTGGCTGTCGACGGAACCGTTTGCGTCAGTTGATAGAGATAATTCTTTCCGGACGCGTCATCGTATATTTTTTCTTTTTTCAGAGCGTCTAAAATGATCAGGGCATCGATTATTCCCCCGGTTGAATCGATTTCAACCATTTTATAAAAAACAGCGCGATGCTGGGGCAGATAAAAATAGTCCGGGCGGATAATCAGCTGCACCTGGGTCATGCAAGACGGCTCTATCAGAATGCAGCCAAGTACGGCTTGTTCCGCTTCAATGCTGTATGGCATTCCCAAGTTTTCACTGTCGGAATAGAATGTGTTTATATCCAAGGCTTTCTCCTCCACGGGATTTGCTACTCACCCACGACGACATACACGACGGCCGTTATCCCGGCATGAAGTTTGACCTCGGCTTCGTATGTACCGTAATTCTTTATCTCCTCGATGGAGATTTTTCGTTTGTCGGTTTCAATTCCGAGGCTTCCTTTTATTTGTTCGGCTATCTCTTTTGATGTTACCGAGCCGAACAACTTACCGTTTTGCCCTGCGTTGGCTTTAATTTTAATTGTGGCGCCGTTGAGCTTGCCGGCGGCATCTTTGGCGTCCGCCAATTCACGCTCTTGTTTGTATCTCTCGGCTTTTTCGCGGTTTTTCAATTCGTTGAGAGCCTGCGCGTTCGCTTCGGAAGCCAACCCCTTCGGAAAAAGATAATTACGCGCGTAACCGTCGGATACTTTCACTTTTTCTCCTTTTTTGCCGAGCCCTTTAATATCTTCTCTTAAAATGACATTCATACTATCCCTCCTGAGTTTATTTCATGTTTTTTGTATAATACTCGCTGATTGCCGCCTGAAGCCTGATAACGGCCGTTTCCGGTGACGCGCCTTCCATCTGCGCGGCGGCCATCGTCTGGTGTCCGCCGCCGCCAAGAGCCTCCATGATCAATTGCACATTGATGGCGCCTAAGGAGCGAGCCGAAATATTGACCGCGCCCGCATCGACAAAAAGCACAAACGAGGCATCGATGCCGCTGATGTTCAGCAATTCGTCCGCGGCTTGCGCGCAAATAATCCGTATATCCGGCGAGTCGAAATCCGCCAAAGAAATCGCGCAGCCCATGAACACTTCGGAATTGTTGGTGACGCTGTTTTTCAGCTTTTGCGTCTCCAGGCTTGTCGCGAACATCTTCTTCACTTCAACCATGCCCGCTCCGCGGCTTTTTAAATACGCGGCGGCTTCAAAAGTTCTTACGCCGGCATGAAGCACAAAGTTTTTTGTGTCCAGCATGATGCCGGCCAACAGTGCCTCCGCCTCAATTTTACCGATTTCTTCGATTCCCTGCATATATTGAAGGAGTTCCGTGACCATTTCGGAGGCGGAGGAGGCGCCGGGATCATGAAAGAAAACGATGGCATTGCCGATAAAATCAACGGATTTGCGATGATGGTCGATAACCACAACCGAGGGCGCTTTTTTGTAAAGCTGCTTGAATTCCACAAAACGCTCAATATGCGTGTCAAGGATCACCAAAAGGCTTTTGCTCGTCAGTTTTTCTATCGCATCGCTTTCGTTTAAAATAAAACTGCCGAGGCCTTGCGATTTGAGCTTGTTCAGAATAGGGCCGGCAAGGCTTTTGGCGGCGTCGGTGGCTATATAGGCTTGTTTCCCCATGCGTCTCGCGGCCGAGAGTATTCCTACGGCGGCTCCCATGGCATCAAGGTCGGCATAACTGTGGCCCATAATCAGAATGTTTTCACTGTTGTTAAAAAGTTCCGTGATCGAAGACGCGATAACCCTTGTTCGCACTTTTGCCCTTTTCTCCGTGCTTTTGGAAACACCGCCAAAAAATTCGTAAGAGTCACTTGTCTTGACGGCCGCCTGGTCTCCCCCTCGTCCGAGCGCCATATCCAGCGCTTTCCCGGCGTAATTCTCACAATCTTTTAATGTCCCGCCGCCGCTTCCTACGCCGATTGACAATGTGGTGCCCAACACTTTCTCCTTGTATGTATAACGGCGCACCTGGTCGAGGATAGCGAAACGGCCGTCTATCATCTCGCGAAGATTATTCTCTTCGGCAACAATCATAAAACGATTGTCCCGAAGTTTCCTCATTATGCAGGTAAACCGGCCGGCCCAATTTTCTATCAACGCCTCAATACCGCTTCTGATCTCGGCGCGTTCGCTTTCTTTATAACCGCCGTTGAGTTCGTCGATATTGTCCGTTTCAATCAACAGAACAACGGGCCGGGTAGCAAAATACTTGCGAACCGTTTCCTTCAAAGATGTGTCGTCAACGAAATAAAGCGCATAATAGTTGTTGTTGCCGTATATAAAACGTCCGGCATAGACGCTGTAACTGTTTGAGGCGAAATCAACATTGATGCTTCCGGAGGAAATAATCTCTTCAGCCGAATAGCCCGCAGTAAAATCAGAGGCCAATCCGCTTTTTGGGGAGCTGTTTTCAATGAGGGATTGATAAAATAACTTGTTGTACCATATAATTTTCCCTTTGTTATCGCAGACAAGCAGCGGAAGCGGAAAACTTTCAAGAGACGTTCTCTTCGAGAAATCAAGACGGTCTGCCAGTTTGACAAGGCGCTTCTTTGTCTTTTTTCGGGTGGCTTTGAAACGGACGATCGCGATGAGTATAAACAGAAGGAACACGGCCGCTTCGGCGATCGCCAAGGTCTTGGAAAACCAAAAGGTGGCGCCGACAAAGACAGAGCACGAAATAATGAAGGCGGCAGTAACGGGATATTCGCGGAAGGCTGTTTTCAAATCATCATGCCTCCAGAATAACAGGCAGTATCATCGGACTGCGTTTTGTCCTCTCGTACATAAGCCCTGACAGTTCGTTCCTCAATCTCGCTTTCAGATCTCCCAACCCGTTTTGCCGCGTATTCAGAGAGTATTCTATGGATGAAAGCGCCAGTTTTCTCGCGTCTTCAATCAGGGCTTCCGCTTCACGAACATACACAAACCCTCTGGACACAACATCCGGGCCGGAAAGTATTTTTCCCGAAGCGGTGTCGAGCGCGGCTGCAACGATTATCAGGCCGTCCTGCGCCAAGTGTTTGCGTTCTTTGATAACCGCGTTGCCCACGTCACCGACGCCGTAGCCGTCAACAAAAACTTTGCCGGCCGGCACAGGAGCCGCCTGCCGAATGCTCTCCCCGGAAATCTCCGCTACGCTCCCGATGTCAGCGATGAAAATATTTTTCTTCTCAATACCCATGCTCAAAGCAAGCGCGGCGTGTTTTCTGAGGTGTTTTTGTTCACCGTGCACGGGTATGAAATATTTCGGTTTCACCAACCCCATCATCATTTTCAACTCTTCCTGACAGGCGTGGCCGGAAACATGCACATCATACATTTTTTCATAAACCACTTCGGCGCCGAGCTTCATAAGTTCATTGATGACCTTGCTGACCGTTTTTTCATTGCCGGGTATCGGGGTCGCCGAAATGATCACGCAGTCGTTCGGATTGATTTCCACATTTCTGTGATCGGAAAACGCCATACGCGACAGAGCGGACAAGGGTTCCCCTTGGCTGCCCGTGGTGATAATCACAACCTCATCCGAGTTGTAGCGCTTGAGCATATCAATCGTGATCATCAGCCCGCCGGGTATTTTCAGGTATCCGAGTTCCTGACCGATTCTCACAACGTTTTCAAGGCTTCGGCCGGACAGCGCCACTTTTTTCCCGAGCAATCCGGCAACATCCATAATCTGTTGAATTCTGTGGATATTTGAAGAAAAGGTGGCGACAAGAATTCTCTTTCCATCGGCTTTTCTAAAAAGAGTTTCGAAGGACTCGCCCACCTTCTTCTCGCTTTCGGTGTACCCGGGACGTTCCGCATTGGTGGAATCCGACAGCAGGCAAAGTACGTTTTCTTTGCCGATCTCCGATAAACGCGAAAGATCGATCATTTCGCCGTCAATGGGGGTGCTGTCAATCTTGAAATCACCGGTTTGAATGATCGTTCCGGCTTCACAGCGGATTGCCAAAGCAAGCGCGTCGGGAATAGAGTGGTTGACATGAATGCATTCGATGTTGAACGCGCCCAGGACAATCCTCTGGCCGGGCTTGACGACATTCAGTTTCGCTTCGCTGAGAATGCCGTGTTCCCTTAATCGGCCCTGGATGAGGCCGATTGTCAATTTTGTTCCGTAAACAGGTGTATTGATAATTTTCAACAGATAAGGCAGGCCCCCGATGTGATCCTCATGGCCGTGCGTAACGACGATGCCCCGGATTTTATCGGCATTCTTTTCTAAATAGGAGAAATCCGGCAGAACCAAATCCACACCGAGCATATCCTGGTCAGGAAAGGACATTCCGCAGTCGACCAGGAACATATCCTCACCGTATTCGTATAGAGTCATGTTCTTGCCTATCTCGTTGATTCCGCCCAGAAACGCGATCCTGACGGAATGAACGGATTCGTGGCTGCGTTTACGGGCGGTTTTTGCGCCGGCTTCAGAAAGCCGTTTTTTTTCCGGAGAGGTTTTTCTGACTGATTTCGCAATCTCATCCTTTTTAACCTGCTTTTTTGTTTGCATATAAATCTCCCGATAAAAAATAAAAATAAGTAATCGTTTATGACCCGCGACTTAAAAAAGCCGCAAGAAAAAATGTATAAATTCATACTGCCGAAGTGAAAGGGTTGTTTTCACTTCCGTATTTTTCTGCCAAACAGTATTCTACTCTGTTTGCCGCGTCATGTCAATACAACCGGAATCCTTCATCAAGCCGGCAATCGCTTCTTCAACTGACGCGGTAAGTTCCATGGCGGTTTCCATATCCTGCGCTTCGGCAAGCACTTTTAATGCCTTTCCTGTTCTGGAAGGCGTAATAAGAAGCCGGCCTCTTTCTCTTTTCAGCAAAATACCTTCCTTGACGCCTTCACCCCTTATGCAGTCCTCCCCGAAATACTCCGACAGCCTCGAAGGAGGCACGCCGAGCGAAACGGTTTTTTTAGTAATGAAGAAATTCGGCAACTCCGCCAGCAAATCCGCAAGATTGGCTTCCCTTTCTTTCATGATCGAAAGAATTCTGGTCGCCAGAAATAGACCGTCCCTGACCCACAGTTGTTTCGCGGCCAAGCGCCTGGCCAAACTGTCCGACGTATCCGCGGGACTGCTTAAATAGCGGAACACCTTTCTGTTGCAGCTTTCCGCGAGCGTATCCAACAACTGTGGGGCGTCAAACGGAAGGGCAATGTCTTTACCGTTTCGAAACTCATTTAAGCAGCAAATGGCAAGCAATTTTTCAAAAGGTATTGTGTTTGTTTCTTCCGAATACGCGCTCAGCCTCGTACCCGCTTTATTGATACGCAAAACGATGCCGCCGCCGTCCGCGCAGTCAAGTCTGGAAAGGCAGTCGCGCAGCAGTTGCCTGATTTTTTCATTTGAACTTTTCACGGTCGCCCGAAGGCCCTCGAGCCCGTAAGGCGCCTGTTTCGTCAGTTCCTGGCGATAAATCATCTGGATACTGCTCATATCGGCAATGTCTTTGTAGTTATCCGGGCCGCAGCGGTTGAATTCCCCTTTTGAAAGCCTGGCTTCAATATCACGTTCCAAAAACCGAGGAATTGACAGCCCGCCTTCGCCGCACACCTTTATAGCTGTGTCCCGGCCACCATATAAAAATATTCCGAGGCCGAGACCGCAAAACGACGTGAAAAATGAAAGTTGAGCCTCAAAACATTCGCCGAAATTCCACGGATGGCTTCCTGTGGCCATAAGCCCCGCCATCATCGCGAGAGACAACGCTTTCGCGTTTTTATTTCCGTCGAAAGCGATGCCCGCTTTTTTCCCGGCTTTTGAACTGCCCATTGCCGCGCCGAGCCTCGCGCAGAGTTCCGGCGTCAGTTCCACATCCGTATCCGGGCCGATGCCGTCGTCGTCAAAAAGGTCTTTGCTGCCCAATCCGTATTTGATGTTTGCGCTGACGACAGTGTTTTCTGAAACCTTTTTTCCGGGCCAGATCAGTACATTCGGAGACACCGAAGCGCCCGCGCTTATCACGGCGCCCGCGCCGGCAACGCTGCCCTCAAACATGGACGCGCCTTTTTTCAGGGAAGCGCCCGCGCACAGCATGGCGCCCGTCATCGTCGCTTTGGGCGCCAAATATGAGTTCTCGAACATGACCGATGAGCGAAGTTTCGCCCCCTCCCCTATCAGGCATCCGTCGTCAACGACGGAATAAGGCCCGATAACCGCGCCCGCGCCGATTTCCGCCTGCTCACCGATATAAACCGGCGGCACAATGCTGTAATCGCCCTGCGGCAGATTGTCTTTCAGGACTATACTCTGTTCCGCGTCATAAGAGCAGTTGCATTTCCCGTCGAGAATGTCCTTTTGGCAATTCATAAAAGCGGTTATATCGCCGATGTCGCACCAGTAACCGGTCGCTTGATAACAGTACAGCGGCATTTTTTTCTCAAGCATCAAAGGAAACAGATCCTTCGCGAAATCAAAACTCTGGTTGTCGGGTATCAAGGAAAGGCATTCCGGGTTTATGATATAAATGCCGGTATTCGCCAAATCCGAAGTCGCCTGCCCCCACGCCGGTTTTTCAATAAAGCCGCGAACGCGGCCTTCCGCGTCGATGTCAAGCAGGCCGTATTCCCTCGGGTCATTGACTTTGGCGGTTACTATGGTAGCGGATGCGCCGATTGACTGATGATATTTGACTATTTTTGAAAGGTCATAATCACACATAGCGTCGCCGCTGATAACCGCAAAAGGCTCGTTATAATGGGCGGCTGCGAGCTTCACTCCCCCGGCTGTTCCCAAAGGGCTCTCTTCCCTGAAAAAGTTCAGTTTCAAGCCGTCGCCGTTGTTTTTATAACTTTCCTCAATCAAATGCGGCAAGTAACCGAGCGTTACGGACGCCTCCTCGAAAGAGTGCTTAATAAGCAGGTCAAAAATGTATTCCATGATGGGTTTGCCGCATAACCGTACCATCGGCTTGGGGATTGTGCATGTGAGAGGCCTTAATCGGCTGCCTTCTCCTCCGGCCATAATAACAGCTTTCATTTTATAACGCTCCAATAAAGTTTTCTGTATTATTATTGACAGCGCAAGCAAAGGTTAACCGTTTGAAATTAACTTATCCTTGTTTTGTTTGTCATCGGATGATAAAATGTGTTAGCCGTGATAATTAAGATTGTTAAGGACAGCCCTTTATGAATGTTTTGAAAAATGTCAGCATTTACGCCGACGGCTCCTGCTTGGGCAACCCCGGGCCGGGAGGCTGGGCGGTAATTTTGAAATACAATGGCAGCGAACTCGTCTTGAGCGGTGGAGAGCCGAAGACCACCAACAACCGGATGGAACTTCGAGCGGTTATAGAAGGCTTAAAGCGTTTAAAAGAGCGCTGCCGCGTCACCATATTCACCGATTCTCAATATGTGGCGAAAAGCGTCAACAACGGCTGGGTATACGGCTGGATGAAAAACGGCTGGCTGAAAGCCGATAAAAAGCCCGTTTCCAACCCCGAACTTTGGCGCGAACTGATGGAAGGCCTGTCCAAACATCAAGCGGAAATCATTTGGATTAAAGGCCATGCGGGCCATCCCGAGAACGAGCGGTGCGACAGCCTCGCGGTGAGTGAAGCCGTCAAATTTAAAGAATAGCCCTCTTTCGGCGAAGAAAGGTGAACGGAATGCGAATCGCTTTTTTAATCCATAATCTGAACAGCGGAGGGGCGGAAAGAGCCACATGCGCCCTCTCCGGCTATTTTGCATCCAAAGGGCATGAAGTCGGCATCCTTACCATCGACGGCGATAAGCCGTTTTATTCGCTCGACGAGCGCGTCGATCTGATGAATTTAAACCTGCCCGAAATTAAAACCGGATCGCCTGTGAAAAGAATAACCGCCGTGCTGAGGCGGTTTTCAAGTATCCGAAAAGGCATCCGCGCGCTTAACCCGGATGTTATGATCGGCATGAGCCATGTCATGAGCGCATATGTTGTCTTTTCGACTCGGTTCAGCGGAATTAAAGCCATCGGCACCGAGAGGAACAATCCCTATACCTACCAGAACACCCCGGTTATGCGGTGTTTGAGGCGTTTTTGCTCAAAATCAGCCGAAGGATTTGTTTTTCAGACAAAAAGAGCGATGGCCTTTTTCCCGGCAGGCACACAAAAAAAAGGCGCGGTTATCCCCAACGCAGTTTTCAATCCGCTTGTAAATGAAATGCATATTGCCGGGAACAGAAGCAAAATAATCACCGCTATGGGCAGGCTCACCTATCAGAAAGGCTTCGATGTCTTAATCAACGCATTTGCCAAAATCGCCGCGGACATCCCCGAATACACGCTTGTCATATACGGAAAAGGGAACGATAAAGACGCTCTCGAGAGATTGGTCGGCGAACACGGCCTGGCCGGAAGAGTTCTTTTGCCCGGGACCTCCCCCGACGCGATCAAAAAGGTTGCCGGGTCTTCGGTTTTTGTTTTGTCTTCCAGGCTCGAGGGGATGCCCAACGCGCTGATGGAAGCGATGGCCTGCGGTGTGCCCTGCATATCGACGAATTGCCCCATGGGGCCCGAAGAACTGATCGAAGACGGCGTCAACGGGGTTCTCATACCCGTCGACGATGTCGGCGCGTTAGCGGAATCTATGTTGAAAATTTTGACCGACGGCGATTTTGCCGCCAAGATTGCCGCCAACGCTTACAAACTCCGGGAAACGCATTCCATTGAATCGGTCGGCGAGCTTTGGCTTAACTACATCGATAAAATTATAAACGGCTGAATGATGTCTTTCAGGGGCTGCGGTGTTTGCCGCAGCCCCTGAATTCATTTTTGACCTTATTAAAGGATGATGCAAATCAATCCGCTGCAACCCTCGTTGATCACCTTCTCGAGTGTCTCCTGTAATTTCATGCGCGCGTCGGACGGCATTCTGAACAGTTTGTTGTGGAGGCCTTCGTTGACAAGCTCGTGAAGCGATTTGCCGAAGATGTTTGATTTCCATATTTCGGAAGGATTCTCCTCAAACTCTTTGAGCAGATACATCACGAGTTCCTCGGACTGTGATTCCGACCCGACGATGGGCGCGACCTCGGTGGTGATATCGGCTTTCATGATATGAAGGGAAGGCGCCGAGGCTCTCAAGCGCACGCCGTACCGTCCGCCCTGCCGCATGATTTCCGGTTCCTCAAGGCTGAGCTCGTCAAGCGAAGGCATAACAATGCCGTAACCTGTGGCCTCCACTTCGTCGAGCGCCCCTTTAATCCGTTCGTAGGCTTTCTGCGTTTTTGACAGTTCGGTCATTCTGGCCATCAGTTCCTGCTCACTGTTGATTTCCAAACCCGTTTCTTCGGCCAGGATTTTATAAAACAGTTCCGGCATGAGGGAAACGATAATCTTCGCCGAACCGGAAGCCAGGTCAACCGAAGCGACCAGCGCCGTTTTGATATGCTCACAGCCGCTTACCGCGTCGGCAAAGGAAGGAACATCGCGGACGCGGACAAGGTTTTCCGCGGCGTCTTTAATCGCCTTATAGGTGATGGCGCGCAACCAGTGTTCCCTGTTCAGCGATACCATCCAGTCGGGCATATCGATTGACACTTCTTTAATCGGAAATTCAAACAGAACCTGTGAGAGGATTTCTTTGATTTCACCCTCGTCGAGGTCCAGGCAATTAACCGGAATCACCGGCACGCCGTATTTCGCCATCAAGTCCTGTGCCAAGTTCTTCGCGGCTGCGCTGTTATGGTTCCTGCAGTTGAGGAGCACAATGAAGGGTTTCTTGAGTTCTTTGAGTTCGTTGATTACCCGTTCTTCCGCCTCGGCGTACTCTTCGCGCGGGATATCGCTGATAGAGCCGTCGGTCGTTACAACAAGGCCTATAGTCGAGTGTTCGCTGATAACCTTCTTTGTGCCGATTTCGGCGGCCATATTGAAAGGTATTTCATTCTCATACCAGGGCGTTTTGACCATCCTGGGCTGATCATCCTCGATGTAACCCAAAGAGCTCGGAACAATATACCCTACGCAGTCGACCATTCGAACCTTAAACTGCGCCTGGGAAGGCAAGGTGATCTGCACAGCTTCTTCGGGTATGAATTTCGGCTCCGTAGTCATAATGGTTCTGCCCGCCGAGGATTGCGGCAATTCGTCCACAGCCCTCTCCCTTTGGGAATCACCGCTGATATTCGGCAGAACAAGGGTATCCATAAACCTCTTAATAAAGGTGGATTTACCGGTTCGAACCGGACCGACAACTCCTATATAAATATCTCCCTGTGTTCTCTCGGCGATGTCCTTGTAAATATTGCGTTCTTCCATCGAGTTATCCTCCTTGCGGTATGAGATTATTCTTTTGCTACGCCGGGGATCAACAACATCGCGTTTCCGTCCAGAATATCGGATGCTAAATTGTTCTCCTGCATGACCGACTCAATTGTCGTGTTGTATTTACGGGCGATTTCCCAAACATGCTCGCCCGGGCCGGGGAAGTATATCGTTAAAGCCGATGAGCCCGATTTCTTTTCCTGAAGTTCATTCGGCTCCATTGCCGTTATCAGCCTGTCGGAATCCATTGAGTACACAGCCCCGTTAACATTGAGCTCGACGCGAATATCCACTTTGTTTTCACCGCTCATGTTATAGCCGCAGGCGGTCACGATGAGGGTCGGTTCGCAAATCAACCTTGTGATGGGGGCCTTCAGGCTGCGTTTATTCTCAAAACCGATCTGCCTCTCCGCATAACCGGGCTGTGAATCCTTGTCTTTGTAAAGAATGTGGACGGTAAGGGTTCCGCTGACAATCAACTCGTCATCACGAACATAAGCCGTACCCGTCGGGTCGCCGCACCAGATATCCAGCAAAGAAGAAACTCCCATTCCCGACAAGTCCAACGCGCTCTTTGCCATAAAAGCGTCGTTCATCATATCCGCGAGTTTCAGGAAATCAACTGTTTTGTGGTCCATCTTCAGTTCGTGCCTTGTGGAATAGGCGTCCGAGACAACCGGGATTTCCATGCGCGTGCTCGCGTGGATATCCGCGCACACTCTCGCGCTGATATCGAGAAGCCGCATTTCACCCGACGAATCCGCTTTCGGGCAGACGTCAACGGCCGTGACAAAAAGCCTTGTGTCACAGTCACAGTCTTCCGTGATTCCCTCAAGTTCAATAATCTGGCTGATCGGCATGGAGTGGTCAAAGGTTTCGATCTCGTTTTCCTTGGTGTCGGCGCAGTACAGAATATTGAGAAGCAACTCGCCTTTTAACAGCAATTTATTGTTGATCACCTTGACATCGTTGAGAACCGCCACGGCGTTGCAACGAATAATTTGCGCGGCGGGAGGCTTTGATTGGCCGATTTCGATGACCTCGCTCATGGGAAACGCTCTCTCGACATCACCGATAACACTTGCGGCGCAGAAGTTCTGCTTCTTAAGTTGTATGCCGGCCCCTTCGGCGCCGCATACGATTTTTTCTTCTTTTTTTCTTAAAGCCCTGAATGTAACCGTTATCATACCATGGACGTCCGCCCGGCGGGGGCTGATTGCCCGGCAGTTCGCGTAATCGGTTTTAGCCCTCACAAAAACGCAGGAACTGTCAACGATGTTTTTCATCTCGACGAACTTGGAGAACGGATAATTCTGCTCAAAGCAGCGTACCTTTCCATTCTCGCAGACATATACGATTTTCACCAAAGCGGCGCCGTCCGCCGTAACCCTGTCTCCGGCGGTTTGAACCCCCGTGATTTTCGGAGTTATGCTGCATTTGAGTATCCTTTGAATATCGGGGCAGTAATCGGGCAGCGTGATATCGCTGTCAACCTGCTGCTCAACCCCGCCCTCATAGGTTATTTCGTTCATTCCGATGGCTTGTGTAAGTACTTTATAATCCATAGCATCCCTCTCCTTTGCGGTTTTACAATGGTTCTATGACATCTATATTCACATCATGTCCTGTGTATGATAAAAAAATAAACCGCTTCAAATTTCCGTTTGAAGCGGCTTCGCACGTGATATTTTGATTTGCTATTCCATAAAAAACACTTTGTTCATGAGGGGCTGCGCGCCGGTTTCGGGGTCAAGCTCCATCACCATGACATCTTTCATATACTCGTTCCATTTATCGACAACGGGGTTTGATGCCTGAACTTTTGCGGCGTATTCCTTCCCCTTCTCGCATTCGTAATACCCGAAGAGGTCGCTGCCGTTGTTCCAAATGGTATAGTTGCGGATTCCGGCTTCCTTGAGCACTTTCAGCATTTCCGGCCATATTTCGTCATGCCGGCGGATATACTCGTCAAGTTTGCCGTCAAGAACTTTCGCTCTCCATGCGTAGCGCTCCATAAAACGCCCCCTATTTCACCATATTGGCAACTTCATCGGCAAAATTGTCTTCTTTTTTCTGGAGCCCCTCGCCCTTGGCGAACCGAACAAAACCGGTCGCCTTGATATCAGCGCCAAGTTCTTGAGCGACGGACCGGATATACTTGTCGACAGTCATCTCGCTGTCTTTAACAAATTGCTGCTCCAACAAGCAAAACTCTTTGAAATACTTTTGAATCTTACCGCTAATAATGCCTTCGATAACCTTCTCCGGTTTGTTTTTCATCTTTTCGTCTTCTTTGATCTGAGCGGCAAGAATCTGTTTTTCATAAGCGATCACGTCGGCGGGCACGGAGTCCCTGTCAAGGTACAGCGGGCTCATTGCCGCGATTTGCATCGCGACATCTTTGCCCATTGTTTTGAAAGCTTCGTTTGAAACCAAAGCCTTGTCGGCGTCAAAGTGGACGATAACGCCGACCGTTCCGCCGCCGTGAACATAGATTGTGGCGACGCCTTCGGAACGCACAAAGCGCCTGATTTTCAGGTTTTCACCGATGGACAGAATCTTGTCTTGAAGATTTTCCTGAACCGTTCTGTTGCTTCCCGCAAGTTTCATACTCATGAGGGAATCAAGATCCGCGGGGTTGACATCGGCGATTGTTTTGGCGATGCTCGCCACAAAACTCTTAAACTCTTCGTTCTTGGCGACAAAGTCGGTTTCGCTGTTAACTTCGACGATAACGCTTATTTTCGTTTCTTCGTCATAGGTCGCCAGAACAACGCCTTCGGCGGCTATGCGGCCGGCCTTTTTTTCGGCGGCGGCAAGGCCTTTTTCGCGTAAAAACTCAATTGCTTTTTCCATATCTCCATCGGAAGCCGCAAGCGCTTTTTTGCAGTCCATCATACCGACGCCTGTTTTTTCACGAAGGGTTTGAACATCCTTTGCTGTGAAAGCCATGAATTAATCCTCCTCTGTCTCTGCTTTGTTTTCCTCTTCGGTAGCGGTTCCCTGCTCACCCTGGCGGCCTTCAATGATGCCGTCCGCCATTGCCGATGAAATCAGCCTGACGGCGCGGATAGCGTCGTCGTTGCCGGGAATGACATAGTCGATTTCGTCGGGGTCGCAGTTTGTGTCCACAATCGCCACTATCGGAATACCGAGCTTTTTCGCTTCGGCAACGGCAATTCTTTCTTTCCTGGGGTCGACGATAAACATGGCGGCAGGCTGCTTTCTCATTTCCGTAATGCCGCCCAAAAATTTCTCCAGGCGTTCAATTTGAAGTCTCAGTTTTATAACTTCTTTTTTGGGAAGAAGATCGAATGTGCCGTCCGCCTCCATCGCTTTGAGCTGAGCGAGTCTCTTGATTCTGCGTTGGATGGTGTTGAAATTGGTCAACATACCGCCAAGCCAGCGAGCGTTGACAAAAGGCATGCCGCAGCGCGACGCTTCTTCACGGATGGAATCCTGCGCCTGTTTCTTTGTGCCTACAAACAACACTTCCTGCCCATTCGCTGAAAGTTCACGGATATACATATAGGCTTCCTCGAGTTTTTTGACCGTCTTTTGAAGGTCGATGATATAAATTCCGTTTCTTTCCGTGAAGATGTATTGGCTCATTTTCGGGTTCCATCTTCTGGTTTGGTGCCCGAAATGGACACCCGCTTCAAGTAATTGCTTCATGGATACGACTGACATAGTTTACCTCCTATAGTTTTTCCTCCGCGGTGCCGGGTATTTTACCGCAACGCCGTTCTCACAGCGCACCGGCGGTATAAGCCACCGCGTGTGTTTTGCCCGAGAATTGTATCACAGGTGAGATGGCATTGCAAGAAATATTTATGATTGCTCACCATTATTGTTGTCGTTATTGTCAAAAAGATTTAAATACATCTGAAACGCGTCATTTTTCCGGCTTTCTTCCTCTTGCGTGTCAAGCGTAACGCTTTGGTCGTCATTTATCAACAGAATATTACCCGGGCGTATCCGGCCGGGCAAGCCGGAAAGCGGCATATCTACAAAAGAGCCGTTCTCTTTTTCACAAACGGCGAACTCCCCTTCTAATCGGTCAACCGAAAGCCTTTCCATATTATACCTCCGAATTCTCATAGTAAACAGTCAAATCTTTCCCGTCGCTGCCGATCACTATATTACCGCAAAGATCGGTCCTATAAACCTCGATGTCCGCTTCTTTCAGCCTGTTGAGTATTATTAAATCGGGATGGTTGTAGAAATTATCCTTGCCGACGGATATGACCGCGATTTCCGGCCTTGCCGCTTCCAACAGTTTTTGGCTTGTGGAACTGTTGCTGCCGTGATGAGCGACTTTAAGAACATCGCATTCGCGGATGAAGCCGTGCTCAAGCAGATCTGTTTCCTCTTCATACTCCGCGTCGCCCATGAGCAGAAAGGTATTGTTGCCGAAAGTGATGCCGGCAACTACGGAATTGTTGTTGGATTCTCTGCTCACCGTGTATGGGCCCAGCAGTTCCAGACCGGCTTCTCCGAAACCGAACTTTTGCCCGGGCGAGGCCTTAATGACTGTCGCTTTTGTTCGAGCAACGGCGTTCATGAGGTTTTCAAAGACCTTGGTTGTTGGTACATTCTCTTTTGTAATCGGCGGAAGAATCACATTTATAACCTTGAAAGCATCGAGGACTTCGGGCATGCTTCCTATATGGTCGGTGTCGGTGTGGGTGACGACCGCGTAATCGATTGTATCGACGCCGATGTTGCGCAGATACCGGATAATATCATCGGCGTTGCCAGTATCACCCGCGTCGATCAGCACGCATCCGCCCTCTGTTTTGGCAACAATACAGTCGCCTTGGCCGACATTAATAAAATGTATATTGAAAGGAAGCCCGGAAACGGGAGTTTCGCTTCGCAATCCGGCCTCTTTAAAGATTTCCGGCCACGATGGAACATGAAAAGGCAGGTTTAAACGCGGGGCCGCCGTTATGAGCAAACTTATAAGAAAGACGGCTGTTAAAAGAACAAGTTTCCAATTCGGCTTTAAGCCTGTCTTCGGCATGTCGGCTTTGCTCCCCTTTTCACGGCTGTCAATCTTCTGCCAAAGCGCTCATTTCCATCCATTGCTGTTTGCTAATCAGGACTTTTCGAGGCTTGCTGCCCTCAAAAGGACCGACGATGCCCTTCTCTTCGAGCGCGTCAACGATTCTGGCTGCCCTGGCATAGCCCAGTTTCAGTTTTCGCTGAAGAAGGGTCGTGGAAGCCATTTGCGCTTCAACCACGACTTCAATTGCTTTGGGGAGCATTTCATCATCTTCATCGTCTTCGTCCTCACTGTTCGCCGCGGCTCCTTTTTTCTTTGTGGCAGCGGCGTGGCGCTCAATCTCCTGCATAACATCTTCGTCATAAGCCGTTTCGGACTGGCTTTTAATAAACCCGACAACATTTTCAACTTCCTGTTCGGAAACATAACACCCCTGAATTCTGACCGGTTTCGATATCCCTACGGGGTTGAACAGCATATCGCCGTTCCCCACCAGTTTTTCCGCTCCCGCCATATCAAGAATCGTACGGGAATCGACCTGAGAGGAGACCGCCAACGCGATCCGGCTGGGTATGTTGGCTTTGATAATTCCCGTTATTACGTCAACAGACGGCCTTTGCGTCGCGATAACCAGATGCATTCCCGCGGCCCTGGCCATTTGCGCGAGTCGGATGATCGAGTCTTCCACCTCGTTTGGCGCCACCATCATTAAGTCGGAAAGCTCGTCAATGAATATCACAATGTGGTGCATTCGTTTCATATCGACAATTTTATCAGCGAGTTTATTGTATCCGGAAATGTCTTTAACACCTTTTTCGGCGAGAAGCTTGTATCTGTTTTGCATCTCCGAAACAGCCCAACCGAGAGCGCCGGCCGCCTTGCGCGGATCGGAAACCACCGGCACTTCCATATGCGCTATCCCGTTATAAGCGGAAAATTCCACCTGCTTCGGGTCAATCATCAACAGTTTGACCTCGTCAGGCGTCGCGTTGTATAAAATGCTGACAATCATAGCGTTAAGGCAAACCGATTTGCCGGACCCGGTCGTCCCGGCAATGAGCAGGTGGGGCATTTTTACCAGATCGGTGCAAACGACATTGCCGGTGATGTCTTTCCCCAAAGCGACATTCAGTTTGCTTTTTGCCGAACGGTATTGCGCGGTGTCAATGATTTCCCGAAGGGATACGGAGGCCTTCTTGATATTGGGCACTTCGATGCCGATAGCCGATTTGTTCGGTATCGGCGCTTCGATTCGGACACCCGAAGCGGCCAGGCGCATAGCGATATCGTCGGCAAGATTCGTTATCTTGCTTATCCGCACGCCGGCGTTCGGCTGAAGCTCGTAACGGGTTACGGACGGGCCTCTGCTGATCATCACGATTTTCGCCTGGACGCCGAAACTTTGCAGCGTTTCGATGAGTTTCTGGCCGTTTACCTTCAATTCTTCTTCGGCGCCCGACCCGTCAAAAGTCCTTGGTTTCGCGAGGCAGTCTATCGGCGGAAGCCGGTATGTTTTGAACACTTCAAAAATGTCATCGTCGTGTTTCTCCTCGGTTTGTTGGACAGGCTTGGGTTCGCTTTTCTTTTTGGAGGCCGCCTTATTCAAAATCGCTTCCAGGCCTTCCGGTTTTAACACGTCGGCAGCCGGTTCGGGTCTATGTTCCCCTGCGAAAAACTCGTAGGTTACCGGAATCGGGGTTTCGGAAATAGCCGGTATAAACTCCGCTTCCTCGTCAGCCGTATCTAACTCATCGTTCGATAATACTCTCGGCGGGTTAAACGGCTTTTTCGCATCCTCGCCGTAAGCTTTCCCTGCCTCGGCTTCCTCCCTTTTTCTGTTTCTCTGTTCTATTTTCTCTTCGGTAAGTTTGTTAACCTTTTTAACCGGTTTTGACAGAACATGAAAGACGCCGTAAAGCGTGGTTCCCGTCAACAGCATAGCGGTGACAATCAAGAGGATAACAACGGTGATTCTCGCGCCGGTCTGCCCGAACAAAATGGCCAGAAACCCGCCAACAAGCGCCCCAAAAGCGCCGCCGTCATCTTGCGAGGACCATGCTTGTTGTATCTGATCCCATAATCCCACGGTTTCAATGCTCTTGGTTCTGAATATATGTATTGAGCCGCCGATTAACACAATGAAAAAAGCGATGCCCACTAAATTCGCCGTTATACTGCCCAACGGTTTGTCCAACGCGTAAACGATAGCCATATAGATCAGCATAACCGGCCATACGTAAGCGCAGTAACCGAAAAGCCCGAGCAGCGCGTCGTGCATTAGAGTCCAGACATTACTGCCTTCAAACAAGGAAACGCATATGAGAAAAATAGCGGAGGCCATCAGTATAATGGCCGCTCTTTGTCGCTTGGCGGCCGAAGTTCTGACAGAATCCGTGTTTTTTGACGGGCTGCTTTTTTTTGTGCTATTGTGCTTCGGCTTTGCGCTTTTCGCTTTTGTACCCGCGCCGGACTTTGAATTCGCCATATCATTTCCCATCCTTATTAATGCATATCAACCTTTATATTTGCTGCCCGGCCTTAGACCGGGGTTTAAATAATCATAGGGATTCGTGGAAAAAAGCGAGTTTACATACAGACACCCGGAGATGTTTACGAGCGATACAAAACCGTTTTTTCTGTTGGTATAATGCAATTCCGTTTCGCTTTCTTTGAAATATATATCGTGATACGAAATAACGGTGTGCAGAGTCATGACTAACCCTCCGTTTTATTATCCGAACTGCCGGGTTCCTGTTCAACAATCATATCGTACAAGCAGTCAAGAGCATCCGAAAGGCTCCCGAGCGTATCGATAAGGCCTTCTTTGACCGCTTCCTCCCCCGCTAAAACCGTTCCGACATCCATAACCAGTTTGCCTGTTGCCAGCATCAATTCTCTGAAACGGTCACCGCTCATCTTGCTGTTGTCACAAATAAAGCGAACGATTCTTTCCTGCATCTGTTCGAAGTAGGACAGCGTTTGAGGTATTCCGAGAACCAATCCGTTTAATCGGACCGGATGGATGGTCATCGTCGCCGACGGCGTTATAAAGGAACGCCTCGCGGAAACCGCCAGCGGTACACCGATGGAATGGCCGCCGCCCAAGACCAGCGATACGGTGGGTTTTTTCATGCCGGCCACCAGTTCGGCGATAGCGAGCCCGGCTTCTATATCGCCGCCAACTGTGTTGAGAATGATGATTAGGCCTTCGATATCCTTGCTTTCCTCAATCGCGACGATTTGCGGTATGACATGTTCATATTTGGTTGTTTTGTTCTGGGGAGGCAATATATAATGGCCTTCGATTTGGCCTATTATGGTAAGGCAGTGAATAAAATGCCCCTTTTTGTCAACCGTTATGGAACCTGTTTCAACAATTTGCTTTATCGCGGGGTCGGTGTCGTCCGCCGGATTAGGCCGGCCGGGTTCAGCGGCGGGCTCGGCCGCCGGTTCGCCGTCGGGAACTTCCGGAACGTACCCGGGCATCGCGGTATCGACTGATTTCCGCTTGCTTTTTGTTATTTTACCGAAACTCAAAAACAATTCCCCCGCCGGATTGTATTTCAATCTATTTTGCCCCGACCGGGAAATATTATCAGAGCGGCAAATTATATTTTGATTATAACATATCCCGGCTTCCAGAGCAAGAACAAAACCGTCTATATTTGTCCGTAACGCTCGGTATTCGTCTGTTCATTCATTGACAAAAACACGCGGTGGTTATAAACTATTAAAGAATCTGAATGGGGGGGAATTGTTTTGGGTTTGACTTTATCCGAAAAACTGATAACCAGCCATTTGACTGCCGGCGAAATGAAAACCGGGGCTGAAATCGGTATTCGTATTGACCAGACTCTCACGCAGGACGCAACCGGAACAATGGCATATCTCGAATTCGAAGCTTTGGGAGCCAAGCGGGTCAAAACGGAACTTTCGGTGGCCTATATCGACCATAACACATTGCAGACCGGGTTCGAAAACGCAGACGACCACGCGTTCATACAAAGCGTTGCGAAAAAAAGAGGCGTATTGTTTTCGCGCCCGGGGAACGGAATTTGCCACCAGGTTCATCTGGAACGGTTCGGTATCCCGGGAAAAACACTCATCGGTTCGGACAGCCACACGCCGACAGCCGGCGGAATAGGTATGCTGTCTTTCGGCGCCGGAGGCCTCGACGTCGCCGTAGCGATGGGTGGCGGTCCCTATTACATCAATATGCCGAAAATTGTACTGGTGAAGTTGACGGGTTCGCTGTCACCCTGGGTCTCGGCCAAAGACGTTATTTTACAAATTATAGGAAGCATGTCCGTCAAGGGCGGTGTCGGCAGAATACTGGAGTATGGCGGCGACGGTGTGAAAGCCTTGTCCATACCCGAAAGGGCTACCATAACAAATATGGGGACAGAACTCGGCGCGACGACATCGGTTTTCCCTTCGGATGAAACAACGAGAAAGTTTTTGGAAATGCAAGGGCGCGGAAAGGATTTCGTCGCGGTTTCGGCCGACGCCGATGCCGTTTATGACGAGGTTATCGAGATTGACCTCAACCGTGTTGTCCCGCTTGCGGCTATGCCCCATATGCCGGACATGGTCAATCCGGTCACAGAGATTGGAAGAATAAAGATCGACCAGGTTTGCATCGGTTCCTGCACCAATTCGTCCCTGCTTGATATGATGAAGGTTGCCGCTGTTTTAAAAAACAGAAAGATACACCCCGATGTCAGCCTGACAATCTCCCCCGGTTCAATGCAGGTGCTGAGTATGCTTTCCGCTAACGGCGCTTTATCCGATATAATCGCGGCGGGTGCGAGGGTCCTTGAGGCGGCCTGCGGTCCGTGTATCGGCATGGGTCAATCTCCAAAATCCTCCGGCGTTTCTTTGAGAACATTCAACAGAAATTTTGAAGGCAGGTCGGGAACACCGGACGCCGGCATCTATCTGGTCAGCCCCGAGGTCGCGGCCGCTTCTGCCTTAACGGGTGTTTTAACCGACCCAAGGGATCTCGGTAAAGCGCCGTCTGTCATTATACCTAAGAGTTTTGCCATCAATGATAATTTAATCGAAAAACCGGCCGCGGAAAGCGAAGCCGGCAGTGTGGATATCTATTACGGCCCGAACATAAAACCTTTTCCAAACGGAGAAGCATTGCCCGATGAGATGCGTGTAAAGACAGTTATTAAGGTCGGCGATAATATTACAACCGACCACATCATGCCCGCCGGCGCCAAAATTTTACCGTATCGGTCCAACATCCCTTATCTTTCAAGGTTTTGCTTCAGGCAGATTGATGAAAACTTCGCCGAACGGGCAAAAGCGGCGGGCCGTGGATTGATCATTGCCGGTTCAAACTACGGGCAAGGCTCCTCAAGGGAACACGCCGCGCTTGTCCCGCTTTACCTCGGGATAAGAGTCGTCGCGGCCAAGTCCTTTGCGAGAATTCACGCCGCCAATCTGATAAACGCGGGCATCACCCCTTTTACTTTCGCGAATGAGAAGGATTTTGACAAAGCGGAACAGGATGACGAGGTGTTGATACCCGATATTCGAAACCGTATAGCGGACGGTGACCGGGTGATTATGATGAACATGACGAAAAACGAGTCGTATATTCTTGATTACAACTTTACGGAAAGACAAAAGCAAATCCTTCTTTCCGGCGGGTTACTGAATTATACCAAAACAAACGAAAACCGGTAAAACGAACGGAGGATCATCATGACGGAAAATGCAATCATCAACGCGGCAGAAAAGTTCTCTGCTTTAATCCGATCGCAAGCGGATAGGTCGGAGAAGATCAAAGCCCAAGGAGACTTTCTCGACTTCAACGAACTCGATAAAATTATAATCGGCGTCTGCGGCGGCGACGGAATCGGCCCGATTATCACAAGAGAAGCCGCGCGTGTGCTGGAATTTATTATGGATGGCGATGTAAAAATCGGTAAGGCGGAGTTTAAAACGATCGACGGCCTTACGATTGAAAACAGAGTCGCGGTGAACAAAGCCATACCCGACGATGTATTGGATGAACTGCTCGGTTGCCATGTTATTTTAAAAGGGCCGACGACAACGCCGCAGGCGGGTGACCCGTGGCCCAATATCGAGAGCGCGAATGTTGCGATGCGAAAAGCCTTGGACTTGTTCGCAAACCTGCGTCCTGTGAAAATACCGTCCCAGGGAATTGACTGGACTTTTTTCAGGGAAAACACGGAAGGCGCTTACGCTGTCGGTTCCATGGGCATCCATGTGACCGATGAACTCGCGTTGGATTTTGTGGTAACGACGACAGAAGGAACCCGGCGGATAGCCCGCCTCGCTTATGAGTACGCGAAACGAAACGGCAAAACCAGGGTTTCCATTGTGACAAAAGCGAACGTAATAAAAACGACGGACGGTAAATTTCTCAACATCTGCAAAGATATAGGCAAGGAATACCCGGAGATCGTTACGGATGAGTGGTACATCGACATCATGACAGCTAAACTCATCGATAAAAAACGCAACAGAGATTTTCAGGTAGTGGTCTTGCCCAATCTTTACGGCGATATTATCACGGATGAAGCCGCCGAAATGCAGGGCGGGGTCGGAACCGCCGGCAGCGCGAATATCGGAAAAAAATACGCCATGTTCGAGGCGATTCACGGCAGCGCGCCGAGGATGATTCGTGAAGGAAGAGGCCTGTACGCAGACCCGTGCTCCATGCTCAGAGCATGCGTTCTGCTTCTTTCACACATCGGGAAACAAAGAGAATCCGAACTTCTTGAAAGGGCGCTTGACATCTGTATGTTTGAGGACAGGCAGTTGACAGTCACCGGACGAAGCGACGGGTGCACCTGTTCGGAATACGGAGATTATGTTATGAGCACCATCAAGTCCCTTATGGTTTAACAGTATAAAGCTTCGGAGCATCCGGTTTCAAGAATCGGATGCTCCTTTTATGTATTCTACAAACAATTATGTGTATGCGCCGTCCTGTTTCTTAATGCCGAAAATCAATCGCAGCAATCCGCGAAACACCTTAGGGCTCCTGACCACAACAATTTTCATAGTGTATCCCCTTCCGATTCTGTTGTGTTACCTTCTGCACAGAGCGAGACCGGCGATAACAAGTATGGAAGCAATAATAACAATGGTTACGGAACTCGGAAAACAACAAGCCACGAACAGCCCGATCCCGAAGGCCGCCAGGCAAAGTCCTTTTGAGTTTTTCCTGCAACACATTTTTTCATCTCCCCGGTGTAACGCGCTCAATACAGTATACACGGCGAGGAGGAAAACTGTGCCAATTAATAACGGTTGTTAACCGTTTTTGCTGTCCCAATCTTTTCTGGCATTGAGTTCACGATACATGGCGGCATAACTGGCATGCCTTGATTCGGCTATCTGTCCACTTTCGACGGCTTGTGTTATCGAACACCCCTTGTCAAGGATATGAGCACACGACGCAAAACGGCATGAGCCTAAAAAGGGCTTAAACTCCTTGAAACAAAACGGCAGGTCTTCTTTTGTTATACCGCCGGCTTCCTCGAACCCAACTGTTCCGAAACCGGGTGTATCCGCGATATAACCTCCCGCCGCTTTATACAGTTGGGTATAGCGCGTGGTGTGCCGGCCGCGGCCAAGTTTCTCGCTTATATTGCCTGTTTCAAGGTTTAATGCAGTATCAATATAATTGAGCAGCGTAGATTTTCCGACGCCCGAGTTGCCGGCAAGCGCGCTTATATGCCCTTGAAAAGCCGTTTTCAATTTTTCAATGCCTTTGTTTGTTACGCATGATATAGTGTGTACTTCATAGCCTGCTTTTTCATATATGCCGGCCGGGAACTCCGAATCACACAAATCAATTTTTGTAAAAATAAAAACCGGTTCTATACCCTGACGACAGGCTATAGCCGCCATCTTATCGACCATATAGGTGTTCGGCTTTGGTTCGTCAACCGAGACCACGATAAAAAGCCTGTCAATGTTCGCGATCGGCGGCCTCGACAGCAGACTTCTTCTCGGGAGAATCTCGTCGATTGTGTTTTCTCTTCCCTCGGAAACGGCGATAACGACATTGTCGCCGGGCAACGGTTTGCGGTTTGTATTGCGAAACAGTCCCCTTGCCTTGCATTCAAACAACTCTTCGGCGGCTTCCACATAGTAGAAGCCGCCGATACCCTTTATAATAATGCCGTTTAAACGCATAACTCCATCACCGTGCCGGAAATCACATTAAAAGGATTCCTCGGAAGTTGATTCATTGGTCGCGGAAGTGTCGGTTTCGTCCCGGATGCCGATGACCAGCGTTACCATGATATCCGTGTCATATAATTTGAAGTAGTTATTGGGGTCCTGGGATAATACTTTTCCGACGAGGTCAGACCTGTATATGTCAACTTCCTCGGTCTGAATATCAAAATTTTCAAAACCGGAGTCTTTAAGCGCCTTTGTTGCTTCGCTTTCCGTCATACCGATCAAACGGGGAATCCTGTTTTCCGTAATAATCGAAATGCTTGTAGCATCGTACACCTTGGCCGGATTGGTGGTAAAGTCAACTTTGCACTCGTAAATAAGGTCGGAATCGGCAAACACCTGCAGAGAATTGGATTTTCCGGAACCGGTGACATCGAAACTGTAATCCGCGCCGTCAAGATACACGCTTTTTTCCCGAACGACTTCTTTATTGATGGTAACCTTCACGTTTCTGAACTCATTGAGAGACGGCAGTTGAATAATTATGGTTGCGTTTGATTCGGGCGGAACGCCGTCGCTTAAGGTAACCTTAATTTTTGTTCCCATCGGAACCATGTCGTTTTCCTTATAATCCTGGCTGATAATGATTCCTTTCTTCTGTGTACTGTGTTCGTACTTCACATTCTCGTCCAGCACAAGATTCATGGATTCCAACGCGCCCTTGGCGTTATCAACGGTCATTCCCATTAGCAGAGGCACCGGTATTAGGTTCTCTTCACTGGCATAGTACAGCAACACTTCGGTACCCGTTTGAACTTGCGTGCCTTCTACTGGATTTGTTCGAATAGCCTGGAAATTATCGTATTTTGTGTTTGCTTCGGGGACGGGAATCACCTTAAAACCAAGATTTTCCAATGTTCGCTTTGCGTTGCCGTAATCCATTCCGCTCACGTCCGGCAAACTAAGGAGTGTTTCGCCCTTTACGACGGTGAGCTTAATCTTTTCACCGGTATTAATCTTTTTCCCTTTTACCGGATCCTGCTGCAAGATATAACCGTCGGGATGGTCGCTGTTCTGGACAGGCGTAATATCAAATTCGAACTTACCATATTCATCATCGTCTTTTATGTCATTATAGTTTTTTCCGGCCAAATCCGGAACAACCAGTTTATCGCCGTTACCTATTAATTTATAATTGACAAAGATAATCCCGACTACGATGAGCACCAGAGCGATAAGCCCAAAAGCGATTCCCGTCAGAACAGGAACGATCTTCTTTCTTTCCCCTTCGGATTCATCGTCATTTTCATAATCCTCGGGCGAATTGTGTTTAACGGCCGGAGTGTTGGTTATCGGTTTGTTGACGAATTTTGTAGGTTCCCTGTCCACAAAACAGTTGTATTCAAATTTTATGGAAGGATTTCTTCGAAACTCTTCGAGATCTAAAAGCATCTCCGCGGCCGATTGGTACCGCTCTTTGGGATTTTTCTGCATAGCCCTCATAGTAATCTGCTCGAGTCCGGGCGGTATGGTGTCGTTGATTTCGCGAGGCCTTTTAGGATCGGCCTGAACCTGCATAATCGCTACGGAGACCGAATTGTCCGACTGAAACGGCAACTGGCCGGTAAGCATTTCATACATCACGACACCGACGGAGTAAATATCTGCCTTGTCGTCCGTCAAGTCTCCCCTGGCCTGTTCGGGGCTGATATAGTGAACGGAACCGATCGCGCTCTCGGTCATGGTTCTTGTTTCGCTGCGGCTGAAACGAGCAATCCCGAAATCGGTTACTTTAATATTCCCGTTCTGAAGAAGCATGATGTTTTGAGGTTTTACATCCCTGTGTACAATGCCTTTGTCATGAGCGTGCTGGAGCGCCCTTAGTATTTGAGTAACAAAATGAACGGCTTCTTTCCAGTTGATTTTTCCGCGTTGAACAATGTACTCCTTCAGAGTGATGCCCTCAACATGTTCCATGACAATGTACTGAAGACGGTCACCGTAACTGACATCAAATACTTTGACTATGTTCGGATGTGAAAGCACGGCGATCGCTTTCGACTCATTTTTGAACCTTCTGCGGAACTCTTCGTTTGCCAAAAACTCATCTTTCAGAATTTTAACGGCAACGATTCTGTCATCAATGCTGTCATACGCTTTATAGACGACAGCCATTCCGCCGACGCCGATAATTTCCTGCACTTCATACCGGCCGTCCAGCCGTTTTCCCACATAATTCTCCATATTTACTCCCCCGAGGTTCATCAGCGAGCTAAGGTAACCACGGTTATATTGTCGCCGCCTCCGTTTATATTTGCCTGTTCAACCAACTTATCCGCCAGTTCATAATAATGGCTGCTGTTTATGACTCTGTTCATTTCTTCGGTATCCACAAAGTTTGTAAGGCCGTCCGTGCACAGAATTATCAGATCATCGTCCTCTAATATTTCCTCATTGAAATCCGCTCTTATTTCGTAGTCGGCGCCAAGCGCCCTGGTGATGATGTTCTTATTCGGATGCGCTTTTGCTTCATCCTGGGTTATTTCTCCCTTTTCAACCATAGCCTGTACCACGGAATGATCTTTCGTCAGTTGTATCAGACCCTCTTTTGTGTATTTATAAGCCCTGCTGTCACCCGCGTGGGCAATATAAACCGAACTGTTTGTCACGATACAGGCTACAACTGTGGTTCCCATCCCCGCCAGCGTTTCGTTTGACATCGCCATATCGTATAAACTCGCGTTGGTGCCTTCAACGGCGGATATGAGCATGTTTTTAACAGAATGCCCGCTCATACCTTCATGAAAGCAGGCGGTAATCTTCTCCGATATAATTTTCACTGCGACCGAACTCGCTACATTTCCGCCCGCGGCACCGCCCATACCATCGCAAACGACAGCCCAAGCCACTCCTCCCGGCAGTTCGCCGGCGGCGTATGAATCCTGATTCTGTTCCCTTACTCTGCCAATATCGGTTTTTGCGGCAATTTTCACGGTTCGCCTCCGGTCAAGGGTTTTTCAGACTTTCTGTTATTCTTCCTCGAAGTTGGCCGCAGGCAGCGTCAATGTCTTTGCCCAAACTTCTTCTTATTGTTGCGGTAATTCCGCTTTTATTCAAAACAGACGAGAACCTTTCGATTACTTCGCGGCTGCTCCCTGTATAAATGCTGCCTGATACCTTGCTGCATGGTATCAGGTTTACATGGCACAGCATCCCTTTTAAAATACCGGAAAGTTGCTTTGCGTAATCCTCACTGTCATTCACGCCTTTAAACAGCGCGTATTCAAAGGATATCCTACGCGAAGTAATCCGCGCGTATTTGGCGCAGGCTTCCAGCAGACTGTCAATCGGGTATCGTTTATTAACCGGCATGAGTATATCGCGAATCTGATCGTTTGGCGCATGAAGCGATACGGATAATGTGAGCGGAATCCTTTTTTCAAGCAAACGGTAAATCCCCGGTACGATTCCGCAAGTTGACAGCGATATGTTTCGCATGCCAATGTTTAGACCGCCGCTGTCTGCCATAAGTTCAATAAAGCGAACCACGTTGTCGAAATTATCCAGAGGTTCGCCCATACCCATGAGTACAACGCGCGATACTTTTTCTTCCGTATCTTTTTGCGCCGCGTGAATCTGGCCGAGCATTTCGGAAGGCGCCAGGTTTCTTGAAAAACCACCGGCGCCGGTCGCACAAAAAACGCACCCCAGTTTGCAACCGGCCTGTGAAGAAACGCACAGGGTGCTGCCGTATTTATAACTCATCGAAACCGACTCAATCGATTCGCCGTCGGAGAGTTTAAACAAGTATTTTATCGTACCGTCGACTTTCGAAACCTGTTTATTGATGATTTCACACAAAGGCAAAGGGTATCGTTTCCGCAATGTGTCCCGCAGGATTTTTGGTAAATTACTCATCTCGTCGTAGTCGGCGATACCCTTAACATGAATCCAATCAAATATCTGTTTTGCCCTGTATTCCCGTTCACCCAAAGCAGCGATTGCCTCACACAATTGAGGAAATGTCATGGATTTAATGTCCGGATCTGCCAAGGAATCACTCCGTCCTGACAAAAAAAGCGATAAAAAAGCCGTCTGTCCGGTTAATATGGGGCAACAAGGTTAATTCGTTTTGTTTTCCGAATCTATTTTCAATGTCCGGAAGGACAGGTACGGATTGAAATTGTTCGTTTGTCTTCAGAAAACGCTCACAAACAGCTTCGTTCTCCGCCGGGTTAAGCGTACAGGTCGAGTATGCCAACAGGCCTCCGTGCTTTACATACCTTGAAGCGTTACAAAGTATAAAATACTGCATTTCAGGTAATTTGTCAATATCTTCTGCCCTTTTGAACTTGATCTCCGGTTTGCGCCGCACAACACCGAGCCCGGAACAAGGGACATCGCACAACACCTTGTCTGCCGTTCCCAATCGGCTGTTATAGACAGAGGCGTCGCCGATGGATGCTTCGACACTTGTCAAGCCAAGTCTTGACGCTCCGTTTTTTATCAAATCGAGGCGGCTTTCATGAATATCAAACGCGCGAACGATTCCTTGGTCATTCATCAGTTCCGCTATCGTTAAGGATTTACCACCCGGCGCCGCGCACAAATCAAAAACCGTCTCTCCCGATTGAGCGCCAAGAGCCATGCATAGCAGTTGGGAAGCTGCGTCCTGGACATGGAAAAGCCCTTTTTTGTATGAGTCAAGTTTGTTGGGAGCGGCTTTCATATCAAAAACCAGGGCATCCTTCACATCGGGGTGCGGCGAACAACCAACCCCTTCGCCTTTCAACAACAACGCCAGTTCGCCCGTTGAAATTTTAGTTGTATTTACTCGAACGGTAAAGGGCGCCTGTTTCAACGCGTCCTCCATGATGCCAATGGCGTTTTCAAGCCCGTAACTCTCCATCCAAAGAGAAACCAACCATACGGGACAAGAGTATTTTATGCTGTAATAATCCACAATATTATCATTCGGGTCCGGTAAGGATAAACCTTCTCCGGCTATTCTTCTGAGAACAGCGTTGATCAGACCGGCGCTGTAAGCAAATACCGTGCCTTTGACCAACTTTACACTTTCGTTTACAGCAGCGGACTTCGGTATTTTATCCATAAAAAGAAGTTGACACGCCCCGATTCTCAGAGCGGTCAGCACTTCGGCGTTCAATTTTTTTATCGGCTGTCTCAAACGCTTCGATAAATTGTAGTCAATGGTCAGCAGCCTTTCGAGCGTACCGTAAACCAAAGCGGAAACAAGTGCGTTGTCACGGTTATCAAGCCCGCCGGATTCGATTGCCGTGTCAATGGCGAGATTCGAATACGCACCGTCCCGCTCGATTTTTAACAATATATCAAAAGCGACATCGCGTGCGTTTTTCATTCTTTTTACCTTCTTCTGTTGAATCGCAAGAATAGCCTGAGCAAATTCGCGATGGATACCGCGAGAGCGGCGACGTAGGTAAGCGCCGCGGCTGTGAGCACTTTCTGCGCTCCCGCCTTTTCATCCTCATCGAGCATGCCGGATTGTTCTATAATCCGGACAGCCCTTCTGCTGGCATTAAACTCAACCGGCAGAGTGATTAGTTGAAATATCGCTACCAGTGAATACAGCGCGAGGCCGATGGTAACCAAAAAATCAAAACCGGCGAATAAACCGATAACGGCCAAGGGTATGCCTAAAGAGGAGCCTATATTGGTAATCGGCAGAATTGCGTTCCGGATCTTTATCGGCGCGTATTTTTCATAATGCTGCGCGGCATGCCCCGCCTCGTGACAAGCGATACCGATTGCCGCGATGGAACTGCTGCCGTAAACCCCTTGTGACAGCCTTATGACGCCGCTTCTCGGGTCGTAGTGGTCGCTGAGTGTGCCGCCGACCGCCTCCACCCCGACGTTGGGTATCCGGCAGTGGTTAAGCATCATTTGCGCCGCCTGGGCGCCTGTAATGCCCCGGACGCTGTATACGTTTGACATTCTCTTATATGTGGATTTCAGGTAAAACTGCACCGCAAGCGATAGTATAAAAGCAGGAACAACCAGAATCAAAAAGTAAATATCGTATCCGCCGTAACCGTATAACCAACCCATTTTTACCCCTCCCCAAAAATCTATTTGAATCTGCTGCCTCTGGCGATCTTGTGGCCTCTTAGAAAATCAGCGGCGGGCATCGCTCTTTTTCCTTCCGCCTGCAAGGTTTCAAGGATGATCGCTTTTCCGTCTCCACAGGCAACAGTGAGAATCCGGCCGCTGTCAAGAACTTCTCCCGGTTCGCCGCTGCCGGCTTCATCGCTGAGCCGCGCGGAATGAATTTTAAGCATTTTGTCTTCCAGGAATGCCGTTGCTGTTAAAAAAGGATAAAGTCCTCTGATCTTATTGTGAACAGCGGAAGCCGGCTCATTCCAATCAATGCGACAGTGTTCCCTGCCAAGCGCAGGCGCGTAACTTGCGTATCGGTCATCCTGTTTGCGCGGTTTGAGGCTGCCGTTTTCAAGGCCTTTCAGTGTTTGCAGTAGAACTTCGCCGCCAAGATGAGAAAGCCGTTTGTACAGTTCGCCCGCTGTTTCATTTTCGCCTATACAGGTTTCTTTCGTTTCAAGGATGTCACCGGTGTCAAGGCCTTCGTTCATGAGCATCGATGTAATTCCCGTAATTTTTTCACCGTTAATCACCGACCACTGAACCGGCGCCGCGCCTCTGTATTTCGGCAGCAAAGATGCGTGAACGTTTACGCAAAAGTATTTGGGAATATCAAGAATTTCGACCGGAAGTATCTTTCCGTAAGCGACCACGACGATGACATCCGGTTGCATATCCGCCAAAAGCGCGGCTGTTTCGTTATCTTTCAGTGTTTGAGGCTGATACACCCTCAACCCGCATTGAACCGCGGCTGTTTTTACAGCGGATTCGCCCGATTTCAAGCCTCTTCCTTTCGGCTTGTCCGGTTTTGTAAATACGGCGGATACGGTATAGCCGGCGGATAGAATCTTTCCTAAGGAAGGCACGGCAAAATCCGGTGTGCCCATAAAAATCGTATTCAACAGTCGCCCCCCCTTATTCTTCGCCGGCCACCATTCTAACCGCTCTTTGCGGAAAAAGGATACCGTCGAGATGGTCAATTTCGTGGCAGAAGCATTTGGCTTTCAGCCCGTCGGCTTTATGAATATACCATTTGCCGTCCCTGTTTTGAGCCTTGACCACCACATTTTCCGGCCGCACGGTTATTCCGCACTCTCCGGGCAGGGATAAACAACCTTCACGGCCTTCCTGAACGCCTCCCGATTCAATGATCTCGGGGTTTACAAGTTCAAGCAAACCGTCGCCGATATCTACCACGACCGCTCTTCTCAAGACACCGACCTGAACCGCGGCTAAACCGGCGCCGCCGGCTTTATACATCGTTTCAGCCATATCGTCAAGCAGTTCGGCAAGGCGGCTGTCAAATTTCTCAATTTTTCTGCTGGTCTTGTTTAATATGGGGTCACCGATTTTTACGATATTCCTGCTAGCCATTCTTTCAGCCCTTTCACCATCGGCCAATTGGCCACAATCCGTTATCTTTTATTATAATATGCTGTCCGGGTTCATATCGGCATATGCCGATACGCCTCCGAACGTATTTTTATTGCGGAAAATAATAAGCAATTCCGAAATCAAATCCCTGAATGTGTTTGTATTCCTGCATTTGATAATGATTCTGTGCCGAAACTTATTGTTCATCTTTAACAATCTGGCCGGAAGCGGCCCGAGCACAATAATCTTCTGTGAACTGTATTTTTTTGCGGTAAGTTCTTTGAGTTGTTCGAAAACGAACGCCGCCGCCGCCTTCACTTTGTTTTCTTCTTCTCCGCTGAATCCTATCAGGCAGATGTCGCAAAAAGGCGGATAGACCAAAAGCTTCCGAATTTGTATTTCGTTTTTATAAAACGCTTCGTAATCCTGTTTCTGCGCGTATTGAACAATTTCGTTTTCGGGGGTTAAGGTTTGAATAATCGCTTTGCCCCGCAATCTTCCGCGGCCGGAACGCCCGACGACCTGTGTCAGAAGAGCGAAGGTTTTTTCAAGGGAACGGTAGTCGTCGTTATGCAGCTGCTGGTCAACGGAAATAACACCGGCAAGCGTCACACTCTCGAAATCCAGGCCTTTGGCGACCATTTGTGTGCCAAGAAGTATGTCGTAATCGCCGTTCGCGAACTGTTCAAACCTTTTGCTGTAGGAGAACCGCGACATTGTCGTATCGGTGTCCATCCGAAGGACTCTGGCTTCGGGCAAAAGTTTCGCTACCTCGTCCTCAATTTTTTGCGTACCGAAACCGGAGAAACGGATATCTTTCTTTTCACACGCGGGACAAACATCGGTAAATGGGCGGGAGTACCCGCAGTAGTGGCACATCAGCCGGCTGTTGGCGCTGTGGTAAGTCATGGAAATGCTGCAATTCGGGCAAGAGACCACATGGCCGCACGACACACAGGCCGCGAATGTGTTATAACCCCTTCGATTAATAAGCAGAATTGTTTGTCCGCCCGCAGCGAGGTTTTGCTTAAGGTTGTTTAACAGTACGCTGCTGATTGCTGATTTGTTACCGTTTCTGATTTCTTCGCACATATCAACAGTCACGACTTCCGGTAAAATCGCGCTGCCGTAGCGGTTTTTCAAAACATTCAAAGTATATTTTCCGTTTTTTGCGGCGGCGTATGACTCAACACTGGGCGTCGCGGAAGCAAGGATCAACAGCGCGTTATGTTTCGCGCATCGAAACCGCGAGATGTCTTTGGCGTTGTATCGAGGCGTTTGTTCGGATTTATAGGTATGCTCCTGCTCTTCGTCAATAATAATCAGGCCGAGTGAATCAAAGGGCGCAAATACGGCTGAGCGGGTTCCGACGGCAATTTTCGCGCTGCCGTTTTTCACTCTTTTCCATTCATCGGCGCGTTCTCCAACCGAAAGAGCGCTGTGAAATACCGCGATTTTATCGCCGTATCTCTCCTCAAACAAAGCGATTGTCTGCGGAGTCAAAGCAATTTCCGGCACCATGACAATAACGCCTTTTCCCTGTTGCTCAACCTCGTCGATCATCCGCATATAGACCTGCGTTTTTCCGCTTCCGGTTACACCGTAGAGCAGTGAAACACCGCCATTTTGGCTTCTGTATTGATTCAGTAAACTGTCAAACGCCCTTTGTTGTTCTTCGGTCAGCGCGATTGCCTTTTTTTTGCCCGATTCGGCTCTCTCCCCCGTGGGTCTTCTGCAAACGGTGTTTTCATAGATTTCGACAACGCCTTTTTTTTCCAGCGCGGATATCACGGATGGCGTCAAGCCGGTAAAGTAACAGATCTCCTTTACACTGGCAGTTCCTGTGTCGGTCAGCAAATCGACAATATTTTGCTGTTTGGGTGTCAACTTCGGGAAGTTATCGTTTTCTTCGCCAAACAATTCGGTAAGCCTGACCATTCGAACTGTTTGGTCGCCGATTCTTTTGACCTGATTGTAATTGTCCGTGACAAGGCCTTTTCTGACCAGTTGTTCGGGCAACGGCGAATCGTTTTTCAGTCCATTGGCGTTGAGCAGCGTGTCCCTCTTGACAAACCCCGGCTTGTTCAAAAGGTACTCGTATATGCGCCGTTCATCCTCGGTGAGATTTGCCGCTTTTTTATCGCAGGCATCGGGCAAAGCCGTATAGGATACAACCGTTTTATAATTTATGCCGCTTGGGAGCAAGGCTTTTGCGGCTTCAAACAGAGTGCAAAACGTTCTGTTTTTAAGCCATGCAACAAGGCTGAGCATTTCATTATTAAGAAGCGGCGCTTCATCAAGCACCGCGAGTAGTGGTTTGATTTTTTCGCTGCTCGATTCACCGCAAACTTCTAAGATTAAACCGACGCTTTGCCTTCTGCGCGCGCCAAACTGAACCGCGACTCTGCAACCGGGCTTTGCCGCCTCAAGGAGATTTTCGGGAATTCGATAATCATAAGCCTTGTCAAAACCGTAAGAGGCGCTGTCCACGGCGACTTTGGCTATATCCAGCGGCAACCCTCCACCTCCCGTCCGGTTTTTATTCGTCACAGATTGCGGATTTCCTCAGGTTCAACAATCACATAATTTTGTTTCTTAATCTCGTCGACAGCCAGGCTTACCGGTTTTTCCGTCAGAATTATTCTCTTTCCTTCGCTTTCTTCCGCGATTTTCCTCGCGAGTTTTGCGGTCGCCGTCACAAGGGAATACCGGCTGAGATGGTTTGTTAAAACATCCCTTAAATCAAGATTCTCCACTGTTTATCACCTCGCTTATAATGGTTTTCATTCGGCTCGTTCGTTGTCTTTCCGCTTGTATGATGGAACATATGTCGCTGACGGCATAATTCACCACATCATTGATTACGCAGTAATCGTACTCTATCGATCGCCTGATTTCATTCACAGCGATGGAAAGTCTTCTCTTAATCTCATCCTCGTCTTCCGTTTCTCTTCTTCTTAGGCGCTCCTCGAGAACCTGCATCGATGGCGGCATTAAGAATATGCTAACCGCGTCGGGGTAAATTTCACGGATTTTTTGAGCCCCCTGCACCTCAATCTTCAGCAGAACGGTTTTACCCTCGGCTAGCCAATGATCAACCGGCGCTTTGGGCGTTCCGTAATAATTGTCGCCGTATTGGGCGTATTCAAGAATCTGCTCACTCTCCAGTTTTCTTCTGAAGTAACTTTCCTTGACAAAGTAGTAGTTTTTTCCGTCGATTTCCCATTCCCTCGGTGTTCTTGTTGTCATGGATATGGACACGCGCACATTTTGTTCGCGTCTGACAAGTTCTGTTAGTATGGTATCCTTTCCGGAGCCGGAAGGTCCCGACAGAACAACAAGCAGGCCGCTTCTATTCATTCTCTTCTTCCTCTCCGATTTCGACATCGCTTTCTTCATCGATAAGGCGGTTTGCCACCGTTTCGCTTTGAAGATAAGTCAGGATGACATGATCGCTGTCCGTTATAATAACCGCCCTCGTCCTTCGCCCATGTGTAGCGTCGATAAGCGTTCCCCGCTCCTTACAGTCCTGAATGATACGCTTGATTGGCGCGGATTCGGGACTGACGATCGCGACAAGGCGATTGGCGTTTATCATGTTACCGAAACCAATGTTAATCAACTTCATTTTGATGCCTCCGTTGCGGAATTTGTCCAAGTTTATTCTATATTCTGTACTTGTTCACGAATTTTTTCGATTTCCGCTTTCATAGAAACAACCTTGCCGGCAATTTCCGTGTCCTGCGCCTTTGAACCGATTGTATTGGCTTCCCTATTGATCTCCTGAACCAAAAAATCCATTTTTCTTCCAACGGCCTCTTTTGAACGCGTGAATTCTTCAAGTTGCGCCAAATGGCTCCGCAACCGCACCGTTTCTTCCGCGACAGCCACTTTATCCGCGAAGACGGCTGCTTCGAACAGAATTCGCTGTTCATCTATACTTGTGTCATTAAGTAGTTCCTTCATCCTTTCAAAAAGCCGGCGATTATATTCCGACACGGTTTGGGGTGAACGAGTCTCAATGAATTCAACACTTTTTTTGATCTCTGCCGCGCGAAACAGAATGTCTTCCATCAGCGTTGCGCCTTCGTTTTGACGCATATTCAAAAACCCTTCATACGCTTGTTCCGCTACGGTTTTTACTGCCTGCCAAATCCCGTCCTCATCTTCCTGCCCTTTGCGAACGGTAAACAAATCACCGTATCTTGCCAAAGTCGAAACCGTCAAGTCGTTCTCCAGATTAAAACTTTCCGTCAGTTCTCCAAACGCTTTGATATAACCGGCCGCGAGCGAACGGTTCAAAACAACTTCGGTATTTTCCTGTTCCGATGTGTCTATTTGAACAAAGCACTCGACCTTGCCGCGCGATATTCTGGCCTGAAAAAAGGATTTCAGTTTTTCATCGAGGAAACCGTATGCGCGCGGAATCCTTGCCGAAAACTCAAAAAATCGATGGTTCACGCTTTTTATCTCCAGCGATATCGAGAAACCGCTGTTTGTGCTTTGTGCATGTCCGTAACCCGTCATGCTCCTTATCATTCCATCATTCCTCTTTCAAGTTAAAAAACATTTTACCAATATCGAACCGGGTTGTCAATTTTTTGTGATACCCGCAGCCGAAAGCTTTAACAGCATGTCCACTTCTTTCGCTGTCAAATCGCGCCATTTGCCTTGAGGAAGCATCACGAGTTTTAACGAACCGAACGCTATTCTTTTGAGCCGCGCGACCTCCAGTTCAAGTTCTTTGCACATTTTCCGGATTTGTCTGTTTTTTCCCTCATGCAGAATAATTTCAAGAACGACCCGCCCCGGTTCCCTCTTCAGGACTTTAACATTGGCGGCCGCCGTCATTTTTCCGTCAACCTGAAGGCCCGTGACCATCGCCGTAATTTTTTCATCACTGATATCCGGCCGGACGGTTACTCTGTATATTTTTGAAATATTGTGCTTGGGGTGCATCATAGAGTGGGCGAAAAAACCGTCGTTTGTCATCAAAAGAAGCCCTTCGGAATCTTTATCAAGACGCCCGATCGGATACACTCTTTCTTTTATTTCACCGATAAGCTCAACCACACATTTCCGGCCGAGTTCATCGTCCATTGTTGTCACATAACCGCGAGGCTTATGAAGCATTATATAACGCGGCTTAGAATTATGCAGTACTTTTTTCCCGTTAACCGTAACAATATCTTTCTGCGGGTCAATCTTGTCGCCCAGTTTTGCCGGTTCGCCATTGACCTTCACTTTATTATCCGCTATCAGTTCCTCTGATTTTCTGCGTGAAGCTATGCCGCATTCGGACATATATTTTTGAAGTCTTACGCTGTTATCCGCCATCGTATCATCTCCGGCAAAGCGGACGGCTTTCTAAACCAGCCGCTTATTCTGTCTTCCAGTCTTTTTAAAAAGCCTTTTTCTTTTTCAACGGGCTTCGGAAGTGTTTTTATATCCACACTGTCCGAGGCGATTATCGGGGCTTCGCATATAATATTGTTGTTTTCGTAATATACGGCATAGCCGACAATATCGCCTGTATTGACGGGCGCATACTCGAAATGCTTCAGATAGATTTGTCTGTTAACCGTATGCCCGCCTTTTTTCATAACTGCGGTCGGAGTTGCCGGAAAACCAAGGCGCACATTTTCGCTTTTTCCGCCGGCAACAGGCAGGCGCAGATCGTTCAAATCATCATCCAGGTTTTTCAGTTCGAGCAGGGAAAAGCCGTAATTCAACAACTTTTGATGGTCATTCCAGTCATTTGGAGCGTTCAGGGTTACCGCCACCAGTTTAACGCCGTCTCTTTCCGCGGCGGAGACCAAACATCGTCCGCTTTTTTTTGTAAACCCTGTTTTAATGCCTGTTGTTCCGCTGTAAACCTTTAACAACCTGTTATGATTCCAGAGAGTTCTCGAATACGGCGGATTGCCGTATTCAACACCGGCTTTCGATTTTGAGCATATCTCGGCAAAATCGGGATTTTGAATCGCCTCGCGGCCAAGAAGAGCCATGTCATAAGCCGTTGAAAAATGGTTCTTGTCATCGAGGCCGGAAGGAGTAACAAAACTGGTGTTTATCATCCCGATCTCGCGGGCGCGGTTGTTCATCCTCAACGCGAAATCCCCAAGGCTTCCCGCCAGCACATTCGCCGTCGTATTTGCCGCGTCGTTGCCGGATTCAAGCAGCATACCGTAAACCAACGTTTTTAATGTAACAATGTCGCCGGGTAACAGCCCCATGGAAGTGCCTTCAACTCTGACCATATCTTCTGTGACGGTAACGGTTTTATTCGGCATTCCTGCTTCAAGAGCCAGAAGGGATGTCATAATTTTGGTAGTGCTGGCCATTGGCAAGCGCTTGTTTTCGTTTTTCCCGTAAAGCAGGCTTCCGCTGTCAACATCGATCAGAGCGGCGCTTTGAGCCGACACATCGGGTACGGCATGAGCGGCAACCGATAAGAAAAAAAACAGAAAAACAACCACAGCCGTCTTCTTCAACAGCATGAAACCACCGCCTAATCTTGATTACTATAAGAATATGCGGCGGTTATTCATTCTATCAGTTAAATCTCATCGCCTTCAGGTTGATCGCTCTTCTTTCCTTTTACCGCTTTATTGATCACTTCCGTCACTTTATCCACGACATCGGGTACCATACCGATGATCCTCTCCGTGGAGTTGTCACCGGTCGATATATGCTTAATGCTAATCTCGCCGTTGTTGATGATCAGGAAGGCAACGGGTGTTATCGTAATCCCCGCTCCGCCGCCTCCGCCGAACAATTCCGCATTGGTTCTTGAAGGAAAATCCGAACCTCCCGAAGCAAAGCCATAGGTAACTTTTGAAACGGGAATGATCGATATACCTTCGCCTGTGACTATCGGTTCGCCGACAATCGTGCTGACATCCACCAAATCCCTGATTTTTTCTATTGCCGTGCCGAGAATCCCGGATGCAGACTGTTCTTTCATCTTTTCAAACCGCCTTTCCTTTTTGTATCTGTGTTATGTCCTTTGGCTTTCTGGATCCAAAATATAACTTGGGCAGGATTCCGAACAACAAAACGGCTGCAGCCGCCACCGCCGCTGCGGCTATTCTTAAAGGGACCACGGCTATCACGGCGTTGAACTTCGCTTTGCTTTCGCCTTGCAGAAAATCCGGCCGGACTGTCACATCGTACTTCCTGACCCTCATAACCGAGCATACAGCGCCCGCCGCGGGAAAAACCGTTGCGCAGGTTTTTCCGTAATCGATTGCGGTTTTCGCCGCGTCTCCCCCGGCGACGCTCATTTTGACGTAAAAGTTTTTAACCACAACAGCCCGAAAGACTCTTCCGAACATACCGGACAACAGCCTTTCCGTTCTGCCCAACAACTCTAAAACCGCAAGGAAGCCCTGATTAATATAAAAGTTTTTTAAAATACCGCTTTTCTTTTTTTCCTCTTTTTTCTTTCCGGCTGCCTTTTTTGTATCATCTTTCTTTGGGGGTTTCTCCTCTTTTATCTTCTTTTCTTTCTTGGGATATATATCATATCGTATAAACAAATATTTCGCATAAAAAACGAATGTTTCATCATAATCCAAAACAACGGTAACCCTTATGCAAAGCAAAAGGAGAATGATCGCGATTATAGAAATGAAGATGTAAAGAACAATCAATGGGCCAGTATCCTTTCCGCAAAGGCTATACCGTCATTCGTCACTGCTCTCGTCGCTGTCAAATGTCATCTGAGTACCCTGTTCGCAGGCTTGGTCGGTCTTGTCCTTATCGGGCAATTCAGGCAGTTCATCAAGCGATGAAAGACAAAAACAACGAAGAAACTCCGGCGTCGTTCCATAAAGAAGAGGCCTGCCCGGCAATTCCAGCCTCCCTTTTTCTTCGATAAGTCCCCTTTGACACAAGGTCGATATCACACCCGAGCAGTCAACACCTCGGACCTGCTCGATATAGGACTTCGTAATCGGCTGGTTGTATGCCACAACGGCCAAAACCTCAAAGGCCGCGGACGACAGCGGGATGTTTCGCTTAATTTCCAGCACGGAGCGAATAATGCCCGCAAAATCGGTGCGTGTACAAAGTTGGTATTTCTCGGCCAGTTTCAACACGCAAAGGCCGCTTCCCGCCTCTTCGAGTCTTTCTGCCAAACCTTTTAAAACGAGTTCCGCCGCGTCGGTGTCTATTTCGAGAGCTTCCGCGATGCGAACGGTTTCGATAGGCTCCCCGGCGGCAAACAATACGGCTTCAGCCGCCGCCTGCATTTCATGAATGTTCAAGACTTTTCAATCCCTTTGAGGTTTTAATCAGCGTTATGTTGGATTTTTCTCCGGCGCCATCGACCTTAATCCGTTTTGCTTTAACCAAAGCCAGCAAAGCAAGGAATGTGGCGACCATTTCGGAACGGGTTTCGGATTTTTCGAACAATGACAAAAACTTTTCTTTGCCGGTTTTCGACAGTCTTGAAAGCACAAAAGAAATGCGCGACGTGATGGAAACAACTTTTCTTTCAACAATCTCCGAAAACGCTTCGGCCGGCGGCGGCAGTTTTCGCATACCCTTCCCCACGGCTGATATATACGCTTTGAATATCTCAACGGGCTCATGGCGCCTCTTATATGTCATATCCACAGGAAACTGCTGTGGAATCCGGAAGAAAAAATCAAAACCTTTCGCCTTGCCCGACAGTTTTTCGGCAACCATCTTGCAATCCAGATACTCCGTCAACTCCCCTCGGAGTTCTTCGGCAAGCCTGTCCGCTTCCTCGTGAACCGGCAAGAGCGATACCGTTTTTATATAAACGAGCCTGGCGGCCATCCCAAGGAACTCGCTGGCTAAATCGAGGTTTTCCTCTTTCATTTGGTGAACAAAGTTCAAGTACTGTTCAATAAGCTCAAATATCGGCACTTCATTGATGCTCAGTTTTCGTTTGCTGATCATCAGAAGCAACAGGTCCATCGGGCCTTCGAAATTATTCAGTTTATAGGAAATCGCTTCCATGTCATACTCCGTTTATCAATGTATCACTAACCGTATTATCCAAACAAACAGATCCAGTATTTTACCGGAAAGAAAAACCAATGGACGAGTCAGTCCGCCGGAGACCAAAAGCAAAAGCACCGCAATCATAATATACCGTTCATACTGCATGATTTTATAATAGATGCGGTCAGGCAAAACAACCGCGGCAATTCGCGACCCGTCAAGAGGCGGAACAGGTAACAGGTTAAATACCGCCAAATTAATATTGATAACGGCGTTGAAATAAAAGAAATACCCTGTAACCAACATAAGAGTGGTTTGACTCGGAATTTTCATAACCAGCAACCAAACAATGACTGAAAAAAAGGCCATAACAATGTTAGACACGGGACCGGCGGCTGCCGTGATGGCCATCCCCTGCTTTCTGTTTTTAAAGTTCCTGATGTTGACGGGAACCGGCTTCGCGTAACCAAACCCAGCGAATACTATCATCAAGGCGCCGATGGGGTCGATGTGCGCGAGAGGATTGATTGTCAGCCTGCCGCTCAAACGCGCTGTCTGATCGCCCATTTTTGTCGCCAATAACGCGTGCGCGTATTCGTGAATAGGCAAAACACAAAAAATAATAAAAACTCTGGTTAGCAGGTTTATGATTGTGTAGAGACTGAAACCGTTCCGGATAATGTCCGTTATCATACCGTTAATTCTCCCGTAGCGATAATTCGGCCTGTGTTGCAGTTTTTACCGAGATGATTCTTTGAATTCCATTAAAATCGTTCCGGATTTCGATGGTGACCGAAGGTTCCTCAAATAAAGCCGAAACAGCGCTGGCCTGCCCGTCGCCGCATTCCATAAGCAATATTCCTTGGCGTTTCACAAAAGGCCACCATAAGGTGTGGATAGCTCTGTAATACTTCAAGCCGTCATTACCGCCGTCGAGCGCCTCAGCCGGTTCGAAAAGCACTTCTTTCTGCAAGCGGGGTATCTGCGCCGACGGTATATAGGGCGGATTCGCAAGAATCATAGTCGGTTCGGGCAGCCGAAAAGACAAATAACCGTCAAACATGTCGCCGGCAACCGCCGCCGTGTTTCTCAAGTTATGCCGGCCGATGTTTTTTTTAAGATACGCGATAGCAGATTGGGATTTTTCCACCATATATACGCAGGCATTCGGGAATCGAGCCGCAATGCTGATTCCGACGCAGCCTGTTCCTGCGCACAAATCGATCACACCGATTTTTTCGTCAACGGGCAGTTCTCGAATGGCGCACTCAACCAAAAGCTCCGTTTCCGGTCTCGGTATAAGCACGCCTTCACCGACTGAAAACGGCATACCCATAAAATCCCATTCGCCAAGTATATACTGAAGCGGCTCCCCGCGGGAACGCCTGTTAACCATATTATTGTATTGATTTACGGTCTTTTCGTCAACCCTATCGGCAGCGTGCGCAAATATAGAGGTTTTTGTTTCGTTCAGGCAGGTTTCAAGAAGGCACATCGCATCAAACGCCGCGTTTTTGTTGTTTGCCGCTCTCAAAACATTGATTCCCGATTGATACAATGAATGCTTCGTCATACGGCCGGCGGCGTTTCAGGCAACACCGCTTTCAAAGCGGCAATGCCTACCTCGATAACATCGTCGTCCGGTTCTTTTGTGGTTATTCTCTGCATCCACAAACCCGGCGCGGAAAGCACCCTCACCAACACATTGTTATGTTTGCCGGCATATCGAATGAATTCATAGCCCAAACTCATGATGACCGGAACCAGCGATAGTTTTACCGCCATCCACAAAGCGGTATTCTTTGTTAAATCGGGAAATGCGAACGCGATAACAGACGATAAGAGAATGCTCAAAATAATCATTACGAAAAGAAAACTTGTGCCGCATCGCGGATGAAACCGTTTTTTTGTCCGTACATTTTCGACGGTCAGTTCCTCACCCGCTTCGTAGCAAAAAATCGTTTTGTGTTCAGCGCCATGATACATATACAGCCGTTTAATATCTTTCATTAGCGTAACGGCGGACATATAGGACACAAAGATAACGATTCTTATCCCCCCCTCGACAACCGTGCGCCAACCGTCCATGTCGCCTCCCGACGCTTTGTTCATAAGGTTAAACAAAGCGGTCGGCAAGAAGAAAAACAGACCGAAAGCGAGCGCAAAACCGATAACGGCTGACAGCACACCGATGACGGACATCATTTTCGGTCCCAGGTGTTTTGTGAGCCAGCGATCCAGTTTCGACATATTTTCCTCGTCATCAGGTTTGTCGAAACCGGTTTTTTCAGCCGATTCCATGAGGCACTTATAACCGAAAACCATCGATTCGATAAAACCGGCCACACCGCGAATCAACGGCCAGCCCAAAGGACGAAATCGATCCTTCAGGGGTTTTGTATGTTTTTTGGTTACTTCAATGGTTCCGTCAGGCAGGCGCAACGCCATCGCCGCGATGCCGGTGCCGCGCATCATAATCCCTTCCATCAGCGCCTGCCCGCCGTAACTCACCGGCTCTGTTTGGCATTTATTCCTCATCTTTGGGGTTCCTTTCCTCTTCAATCGACACTTCTTCGATTGTAAACGAGATTGTTGCGGTGGTTCCTTCACCGAGGATACTGTCTATTTCCAGCGTTCCGCCATGCAGTTTGATGATCTCATCGGCTACGGCGAGGCCGATACCCGAACCTTTTACGGAGTTGTTGATTTTAAAGAACTTTTCTTTCACTCTCGGGAGGTGTTCGGCGGGAATACCGCAGCCGGTGTCGGTGATGGATATAGTCAGTTGATTGGCGTTGGCAATCTCGGCATGGACGGTTATTCTGCCGCCCTGCTGCGTGTATTTCAGCGAATTGTCCAGTACGTTTAAGAATACCTGACGGATTCTGTCGGCGTCAGCGTTCATGGGTGTCGGCATGTGCGGAGCGTTGTAAATAAGTTCAATCCCCTCCCGAACAGCCATTTCTTTAAAAGTATAAACCGCCTCGTCGAGTTCGGCGAGAACGTCGATTTTTTCTATTCTTAAATTCATTCGGCCGCTTTGCATCCGGGAAAAATCGAGAAGCTCCTCCACAATGATGGAAAGCCTTGAAACTTCGCTGATTATCACGCTCATTCCTCTTTGCGTCAGCGCCGAATCGGTATCTCCGACCTGAAGAAGGGTTTCCCCCCACCCCTTTATGGCGGTAAGCGGCGTTCTCAGTTCGTGAGAAATTGTCGAAATAAAATCGTTTTTGATTTTATCCGCTTCACTGAGTTCCCCGGCCATATTGTTGATTGTTTCGCTGAGCTCTCCGATTTCATCGTTTCGAGTGTAATGGTCTATTCGCGCGTTCAAATCACCTTCCGCAATGCGCTTGGCCGTGGAGCTGATGTTTTGAATCGGCTTAACAATCGATTGAATAAAAAACAAGCCGGAAACAATAACAAGAAAAATCGCCGTTAAACAAAGCAAAACAATCAGCAGCGTTATTGCCCATAATTGCCGGTCAATATCTTCAAGGGATATCATATATCTTACGGCCCCCGCGTTTCCGCTTTCGGGCGACGCCAGCACGGTGGTCAGAGCCATGACTTTTTCCCCGGAAGGCAGCTTTCCGATCCATTCGCCTCTGCCGGTTTTGGAGGTTACGGCAATCTCATAGTCCGGAATTTCCACATCGTTATCGACAACAAATCCGCTCGACGAAATGATAACCTTGCCGTCTTTGTCAATAACCCAGATTTCCATAATATCTTTATCGCTTGAATTTTCGACAAATTTCCTCGCGCCGTTATACAGGCTTTCGCTCGAAGAACTAACATAAAAATTAAAAAATGTTAGTACGACATCGCTCGCCCGGGAATACAGCGTCGTGGAAACCGTGTTGTAATAATAGTTTTTAAATGAAGCGGACGCCACTGTCGCGGCAATAACAAGCAATGTTACGATAACGCCAAGGGTGTTTACAGTCCACCTTTTTGTTATACCGCCCAGTTTCACCGCCGCAACATCCCTTCAATGAGTGTAACAATCAACTGATCCATTTGTATCCGATACCCCAAATGGTAACAAGGTGTTTGGGGTTGGATGGTTCATCTTCCACTTTAATTCGCAGACGCCGTATATTAACGTCGACAATTTTTTCTTCCCCGGCATATTCTTCGCCCCAAACCTTATCGAGTATCGTCGTCCTGCTGATGGCCGCGCCCGGATTCGAAAAAAAGTAATCCATAATTTGAAACTCGACTTGCGTCAGTTCGATAAAACGGTCATTTTTTGTCAAGGTTCGGTTTCTTGTGTTTAACACAAAATCACCGGATACTTTTACATAGTCTTTGTCTTCTTTTCCGGCTGTCATGGCCACTCTTCTATAAACAGCATCCACTCTGGCCATCAGTTCCGAAGGTGAAAAAGGTTTGGTAATATAATCGTCCGCGCCCATGAGCAAACCGGTGACCTTGTCCATTTCCTGCGTTTTGGCAGTAAGCATAATAATTCCGATGTTCCGGCTGGAAGCGCGCAACCGTTTGCATACCTCCAAGCCATCAATGCCGGGCATCATAATATCCAGCAGAGCGATTTCAAAATCACCGCCGCAATTGTCATATTCGTTCAGGGCCTGCTCGCCGTCTTCCGCTTCCACTACTTCATACCCGCTGCGTTGAAGGTTGATAACGATGAATTCCCTGATGGACGCTTCGTCTTCTGCCACAAGAATGCGTTTCACCGATTAAACCTCCTTTAAAAACAACACATAGGGTAACAGGAATTTGTCGTTGATACCCAAGGACTTCCCCAGTTCGGTAACGCCGCAAAAGATCGTAATCCCGCTGTTTTTTCGCAAAACGGTATATTTCTCATATATTCCGGTACGGCCGGGTGACTCCTTGTCGGTGAAAGCGTCGATGGTAAACAAGAGTCCGCCGCTGTCCGTGCTGAAGACATCCCATCGATTATTATCCGTATAACTTTTCATTGTAACGGAATTCAACAACTTATCGGGTATTACAAACATATACGACAACGAAAAATCGACAGCGGAAAGCAAAACATCTTTCGCCTCGCCATGTTCATTCAACTGAAGCCATTTGAGCGTATAAAAATGCGCCGGCTCAAAAAGGATGTTTTCTTCCGTTAACGCCTTTGACTCGTCGACTTGAGCGGGTATCTCAATAACCCCGTCATTGTTAATGTCGCTTGAGGGAATACCGACGCTGCGCCAGGTTCTTAAGTTCAACAATGTCAGCGAATCCAGCAGCGGCGCGACAAGCATTTTCTTTTCACTGTCCCAATAAATAACTTCCGTGATCATCTGCGTTTCGCCTTTATTGGCGTCAATATAAACCCTTAACGGGTACTTGTCGGACACCTTTTCTGTCTGAACGGACCCGTAACTGCCGACATTGCCGTCAAGCCTTGTTTCCCCGGCCAGTTTAATCGTTCCGTCCGGCAGCATTTTCAGCATTCTCGCAAAAGAACGGGGCACATCGGAAGAAGTGTCTGTTATCACGGTCAGAATTTCATCACAACCGTCACTGTCCAAATCCAGCGGTTTCATAATCGTAAACGCTTCGGAGGAAACCGCTTTGACAGACAGGCCGCCTCCTGTCTCCGTAGTGCTGAATACTGTAAGCATTTTATTGCTTTTGCCTTCAAACAAACTCCAGCCAACAATAATTTCCGGCCCGTTTCTATCGTCCATATTTATAAAATCGACAAAATACACACTGTCGCCCGAACCGCTGACATCGTTGACCGAAACCCATTCATCGTCTGTCAAGTCCAGCACATTCAAATGAACAGTCGTTTTCTCATCATTTTTCACATAAAACGCCAGCGCCTCTTCCGTGTCATCATCGTCAATGTTTTGCAGGATAAAAGCCGAGCGATAATTGCCGGTTTCCGGCGATTTCAGCAGTATGTCTTTCCCCACGGCCTTTTCGAGCGCTTCCTGCAATCCCGAATATTTCCCTTGTATTTTCGGGGGCCGCATGATGGTTTCAACCTGTCTTATTTTAAATGAACAGCCGGCTAAAAACGGGATGATGAAAGCTGCCGCAAGGATAAAAGCCGGTAACCTCCATTTCAAATGTTTCGCCCCCTTATATTGATGATGCTATTCATTCGAAATGTTAACTTCAACTGAGTATTGGCCATAAACCCAGCAGTTATCAGAGCCTTTTATCGTAAGTTTTACCGGAACAAAAGCATTACCCGTCACGGTATTTGAGGATGTTACATCGGCCTCGGCATAAATATCGTCCTGCGTGATTGTCTCCAAATCTTCCCGGGGGCCGACAACAGTAATATTCTCAATTCCGTCGCTTTCGAGAGCAGCCTTGTACCCGGCGGAAATGTTTACCATGGTAATGTTTTTAGCCGGCACCCGTGACGCCAATTCGCTGACCGGTCCCGCGTCGACCTCTATCCGGAAGGCATCAGCGCCGCTTATCACCTTTGCCTCTGCAATGTCCTCCGCTTTTACGGTAAACCGGTTGACTCCGGGTTTTATTAGGCTGAAGTCGATGGTATCTATGATGATCGATTCGTATGTTTCGTTATCGACACCGAATGTGGCTCTTCCCGGTGTTATGGTTGTTTTTAACGGGTTTGACAAGTAGTAAGCCGGCTCACTCTTGAAATCAACGGTAACGGGAAGCTCGGCAATTCTGTATACCGGAATCGTCATAGTGATATTCTCGTTCCCGCCGTTGACCGTCAGATAATGCAGCGGGCTGCTGAATTCACCGACCGGAAGGATTTCGGCGTCAAAGGTTTTTGTTGAAGTCAGTTCCTCGTCAACCTCCACGCGCGCGATAACTTTTTGAATTTTGTTGATTTCGGTCGCCGGCCCGGATATCGTGACGACATTCGCGGATAAGACTTCTTCATCCTGATAGTACCCTTTTGGTATTATTCCGTCTTTCGAGACAATCTCCGCTTCAAGCGTATATTCATCTTCTTTATACTTATCAAAATAAACATATATGGAATCCGCGGATAAGTCCGTTATCTCAAAATTGGGATTCGCGCTTTTGGGCTTGACATCAATCTGCAGAATTTTCGCGCCGGGGGAATCCACATAATTGGTTTTTGCGGTTACAAAAAAGTCGTCAGCTTCAAGAACCCTTGACTCGACTGCGTATCTTCTGCCAAAAACGGTGATATCAATAAAGTATTCCTCTGTTCCCCAAGTCATTAAATCCAGCGTTTTTACATTGTTTGAAAGTTCGATTTTGACCGGTACATTCTTAATGACGCGCTCGACTTCGGGGCTAAAAAACAGGGCAACGACCAACCAGATAATTACGGCGGCGATAATCGAAAAAACCATGGCAAAACGGTTGTTGTAAAAAAGCCTGTTGATGGGCAGTTTTCGTTTTTTCATTTTTTAAACCCTCCGAAAAGCTTTCTGAACAACCCTTTTTCAATATTCGGAGCGCCATCGTGTTCAAGGATATATTTCAACAGTTTCTCTCTTAATTCGGAATCCTGTACATTCCTGTGCATAACACCTTTGCAGGCATACGATATGAAACCGGTTTCCTCGGAAATTACCGCAATAAACGCGTCGCTTTGCTCGCTCATCCCGAGAGCAGCCCGGTGCCTTGTACCGAGTTCATGGCTCAACTCATCGTTTTGTGTCAGGGGCAGAATGCATCCGGCTGCGTGAATCCTTCCCGCCCTGATAATCGCGGCGCCGTCATGCAACGGCGACATCGGAAAAAAGATATTCTCCGTCAATTCCTTGGTCGCGTGCGCGTCAATTATCGTTCCTGTTTTTATGACCTCGCCCAAAGGAGTTCCTTTTTCAAAAACGATCAGTGCGCCGATGCTTTTCGAACTTAAATCGCCGCAAGCTTTGCATATTTCGATAATAGCATCTTTGGAATCCTGCATTCTTTGCAAATCTTCGTTTCTCGGGCCAAAGAAACTGAATTTCGACAGATTGCTTCGGCCCATACTTTCAAGAGCATGGCGAATTTCCGGATGAAACAGAATTATCAGTACGGTTATAAGATTAGCAAAAAGTCTTTGAAAAACATAGTTGCTCGCCTGCATACCCAATACGGTTGTCAGCATGTAAACGATTCCGAGCAAAACCATACCTTTTGCCAGTTGAATTGCCCTTGTTTCCCTGATGAGTTTTATGGCGTTGTAAACGATAAACGCAACGAGGCAAATATCCAACAAATCAAAGATATTGAAAGATATCAGTATCGTGGATATTTGATCCCAAAGGGAACTGATCTTTTCCAATGTTTCCGTAAGCGGTCTCTCCTTAACTTCCGTTACCGATACGTACCTAACAGAAAAATATTCTACCACAATCAAGAGCGATATATAATATTTATTATGAATATTTACGCATTGTTCAATAATTGTTTATTTTTGTGTCAAAAGGCAAACGGAATGAGCCGCGATGCCTTCGCCGCAGCCCGTGAACCCAAGGCCCTCCTCGGTGGTAGCTTTGACATTGACGCAATTCCCGTCCATGTCACAAGCGCCGGCGATATTGCTTTTCATTTGTTCGATATAAGGCATAAGTTTCGGGTATTGCGCGACAACGGTTGAATCGATATTCGACACACGCCAGCCTTTTTCGTGAACTCGTTTAATGACGCGCGCAAGCAAAACCATGCTGTCCGCGTCTTTGTATGACGCGTTGTTGTCCGGGAACATCCTGCCTATATCGCCGAGAGCAGCCGCGCCAAGAAGCGCATCACACACGGCATGGAGAAGAACATCCGCGTCCGAGTGACCTAAAAGGCCTTTTTCATAGGGTATGTCAACACCGCCGATTACAAGCCTTCTGTTCTCGACAAGTTTGTGCACATCGTAACCATATCCTATTCTAAACACTTTCTCCGCTCCCTTCCGCGCACTTTTTCACAGTCGCTTTGTAATCCTCGTATGTCAAAAACACATTCAGCATTTGCAGCATCGCGTTTGTGGACAACCTTTCAGGCAAGCCGACGGTTTTAAGAAACAGCCGTTTTTTTTGCCGGCTGTTTTTGCCACCGGTTAATCCGTCTTCGTAAAGGTCCGTTTTGCTGATTGCCCTTCCGGGTTCCTTTGTTTCGACGCAATCCACTCCGGATTGAGTGAGAGCGTTCAGTATCACATGAACGGGCACACCCTCGACTCCGAGTTTTCCTTCTTTGGATGGCTCTCGTTTTCTGTGTTCCTTGCCCAATATATCCGGTATATACGCGTGCACGATGTTTTCGCTCGGCACAGTTCCCCCGATATACGACCGGATTTTAAACCCGGCCGAATCACTGTCGGTCAAAATCAGCAATCCGCGTGTTTGAGCGAGTTTCCTGATTAGTTGCTGCTTTTGTTTATCTTTAAATATTTTAAAACCGTCCGTTTCAATAATGACCGCGTCGAGAATCGATTCAAGTTTGATCTTGTCGTATTTTCCTTCCACAATCACGGCCTGTTTGATTTTGATCATCCCTATCCCCGTCTTCCTGCCATTATCAGGATGGAATACAAACCGGCAAGGACCTGTTCAACAGCGAGTTTATCATCCAAATACATGCTTTTTATTGTACGGTCCGCTTCGCTTAAAAGTTTCAGACAGTCGCTGATGATTTCGGCGGTCATTCCGCGGCTTTCCGCGGCCGCGCGGTCCAAACGAAACCCTTTTTTACCGGAATAATCATAGTATTTCGCGACCGCATGAGCGCCCAAGCCCGCGTTCAGAGCCGTTTTTACCCTGTAAAAATCCACAAACGTCGCTATCAGCGCACCCATGATTTGTTGTGCCGATGTTTTCATTGAAATCAACAAATCCAGCATCATATACGCGCTGTCCATGTCACAAGCGATTACCTTTTTATACATTTCAAAAATCCGGTCATCAACCGATCGCGTGACAACCGCATCAATATCCCCGCGCGTTATGACCCGTCCGGACGCGTAGGCGCAGACTTTATCAAGTTCCTTCGAAAGAGTTCGTGTGTCAAGCCCGGCGGCTTCGACAAAGTACCGCGCTGTATTTATATCAATGGGTATGTTGCGTTTTTTCGCGCCTCCGATAACCATATCGACAAGGGCTTCTTTACTTTTTCTGTTAAGTTCGATCACCGTGCCGTATTTTTCAAACAGTTTAATAAAAGAAACCCAAACCCCCGTCTTCTTATCTACTTCATAGTAATCCATCAGCACAATCAAAGCGCAGTTCTTCGGAACGCCGCGGACGATCGCCGCCAGTTTTTTCTGCTCGTCTTTCTTCAGTTTGTTGTATGGCAAGTCTCTGACCAAAACACAGTTTTTCTCACTGAACACGGGCAAGGTTTCAACGGCTTCCCAAATCAAATCCAAATCGGCGTCCTTGCCGTTGAATTCGTGAAAGTTAAAATCTTTAAACTCGCCGCTGACCGCCTTTTTGACGATTAATCCCGACGCGTACATTTTTAAGTGGGAATCCATACCGAAAACGAGGTACGGTCCGCCGACATCGTTTTTGAGCATCCCCTTCAGAATATTTTCGTTTTGAACAATTTTTATTTTTTCACTATTACTATTGATTCTTAACACCTTCCTACTGAAAAAACGGAATCCCCTGTTGTTTTAATGACAATGTCCCCCAAAGAGGCCGTGGCGGCCGCGTTGCCGCCTTGAATGTTGATGGCGTCCGCAGTTCTCAATGCGGGTTCCTCACCGGCAATAACCACCGCGCCGAAGCCGCGGCAATCCATGCGAGCGGGAGGTTTCGAACGGCAAACGAGAACATCCGCGCAAAGCCACGCCGACGGAATGGCATCCGGGTCGACGCCTGGGTAAAAAACAAACAAAACGGTCGTGCCTTCCAGGTCCGTATACGCACAACTCACATCGTCTTCGTACATATATTCAATACGCGCATTATCCCAGAGATCCGTCTTGTAACGGCTTGAAAATGTTACATGGCTGTCTCTTGAAAGGGTTTGCAACTCGTCATTGAGAAACGGCGCGACGATCTTTTGAGGCGCGACAGCATTGAGAATATCAGCCGCCGCTCCGGATTCGGATTCTTCCGGACGGGGTATTAACAGCAGTTGTGTGTTGCGCACATTGTTTCCGTCCAAAATGCTTATGATTTTGGACGCGGCCAGCGCTTCTCCGCCGCAGCCCAACAAAACAGCGTTTCCTCTTTTTGTAATTACAGCGGCGCTCGCGTTGCCGATATCCGCCACGGTTATTTTTGTTATATTTCTGTTCACCGCTAAATGCGATAAGACTCCGGACACCAGCATGGCCGTGCTTAACACAAGAACGAGCCCTATACGGCTTTTTTGCCTTTTTACCGCCAGTGCAGCCGATAGAGACAATAAAAGCAATGTGCCCGAAAGCCATAGCAACACATAACCTTCTCCGGCGTAAACACCCGCGTACGGTACCGCGGCGAGGAGCCGGGAACAGGCAAGGATATATTTCGCTAAAATCCCGGCGGCGAACGCAAGCGGATAAGCGAAAACATGGAGGTGCGGTATCGACCACAGAAGGGCGGATAATCCCCCCGTTATCATTGACGCCGTTGAAGCGTATACCAAAAGCACATTCGCCGCCAGCGAAATGAGCGACACGCGGCCGAAAGAGACGATCATCACCGGCAGCGTAAAAAGCGAGGATGCCGTGGTCACTGTCAGGGTTTCACCGAGAAATATGCCGAATTTTTTAATTGGCTTGTTTTTTATTCCCGCCAACGCTCTGTCTATGGGTCGCATAAGTTTCTTTTGAACCAACAGGATCCCCAACGTCGCGAAAAAGGAAAGCTGCAAGCCCAAGTTGCCGGCCCCGAAAGGGTCAAAAAGGGTCAGCGCCATCACAGAAAAGCCCAGGGAATTGACCGCGTCGGCTTCTTTGTTTATCAGTTTGCCGAAGAGAAAAAGCAGAAGCATCGCGCCCGCGCGCATAACGGAAGGCGAAAAGCCCGCAAGAGCCATAACAAGAAGCACAAAACCGGACGAGGCTGCATATACCGCTTTTTTATTCAATCTGGCTCTTTCAAAAATGTTTATAAATATTAGCAGAAAAATTGACAAATTGAGCCCGGATACGGCTACGACATGGGATATGCCGATTTCCCTGAAATCCTCGGAAGTCCGGTTTGAAAGTCTTGATTTATCGCCAAGCAGAAGGGCGGTAATCAACCCTCCGTTTTCGTCGGGTAAGAGTTCGGATATGTTTCTGCCAATGACCTGTTTGAGTTTAAGAACATAGTACATGGGCGGTTTTTTCTCGGCGCTTGTGACCTTAATATCTTGACGGGTATAGGCGCCTAAATACACGCCGGCGCTTTTTAGCCGGAGGACGGCATCATCGCTTTCACCGCCGAGAACATAAACTACAGCCTGCATTTCAACCGTATCAAACGGTTGAGCGTCAATTGGCCTCGGGCAGGACAGTCGGATTTTTACCCGGACGCTTTCGTTGTTGACGGAGCGTGTTTTCAGTGTGTAATACCACCGCCCGTATTCCTTTGCCGGCAGGTCCGTAACAGTGCCTTTTACAAAAACATTTTCCCCGGCTAATTTCAACGCGGGTTTATAAACATACGCTTCCGTGCACAAAAACAGGAGGCAAGCCGAAGTTGCCGCGAGGAAAGCAACCGGTAAAACAACCGCCTGTCTTATACTCCCGATCAGCATGCTTGCTATAAACGCCGCGCAACAAAACAACAAAACGGCGAAAGCGGTGTTCGCCCGCGTTTTCATGAGTAAAGCGAGAACAATAAAATAGGTTATGCCGATTACGGCAAAAGGCCTCGGCACGGCTTTCACTCCGTCGCGTAATTTCAGGAGATGCCGGTCATCCCGGCGGCCAGGTGAAATCCCTTCCGCCCAACAGATGAAAATGAAGATGCCCGACGCTTTGTCCCGCGCTGATGCCGCTGTTCGTTACCACACGGAAGCCTTCCGAAAGGTTTCGTTCGGCAGCGAGCCTCGCGACAGTTTCAAAAACAGCCGCCACCAAGCCGCTGTTCTCCGAAGAGATATCCGCGGCGGACGGTATATGCTCCTTCGGGATAACCAGAATATGGACCGGCGCCTGGGGGTCTAAATCATAAAAAGCCAAAACCTTATCGCTTTCAAAGGCTTTTTTCGCGGGAATCTCACCGGACGCTATTTTACAAAACACACAGTCCATCCGCTCATCTCCTTAACGAATCATTTGTTTGAGTATTTCCTCCGCCGCCTCAACCGCTTGCCGCGCTTTGTTTCCGTCTTTCGCACCGGCAGTCGCGCTGTCGGGCCTCCCGCCTCCGGAACCGCCGGCGATCGCCGCCGCTGCTTTCACGATGCTGCCGGCATGCGCTCCCGCTTCAATGGCTTTCGGCGAACAGCCCGCCGCAAATGTCACCGAACCTTTTTCCGTGTTGACAGAAGCCGCGAGCGCGACGGCGTTTTCGCCTTTTGCCTTGGCAATGTCGCACATAGAGCGCAGTTCCTCAACGGTAATGTCTTCATAAAGCGCGGTGAAGAGCCTTAATCCGGCAACATTCCGCTCGTTTTTAATCATGCTTTCCGCTTTGGAAGATACAGATTTTTCATTTAATTGTTCGATGATTCGCTCTTTCGCCTTCAATTCCGACATGACTTTCGTCGCTTTTAAATCCAGTTCCAGCAGATTTCCCGCTTTTAGTGTTTGGGCGGTGTCACGCAGGACACCTTCGAATTTGTAAATCCATTCAAGCGTCCCGAAACCCGTGACGCCTTCTATCCTTCGAACACCCGCCGCAACGGAAGTTTCCGACAGTATCTTAAACAAGCCCAATTCCCCGGTATTGCCGACATGAGTTCCGCCGCACAATTCAACGGAAATGTCGCTTGATTGGACTACGCGGACCGTATCGCCGTACTTTTCACCGAAAAGCGCCATGGCGCCCATTGCTTTGGCTTGTTCCAACGGCATTTCGACGGCGGTTACCGGAAAACAAGACAGCACCATTTCGTTGACCATGCGTTCGATGCTTTCGATCTCTGCCGCCGTAAGGGCGGAAAAGTGCGTAAAATCAAACCGTACCGTGCCCGCGGTAACCATCTGCCCGGCTTGTTCAACATGACTGCCCAACAATTGCCGAAGAGCTGCCTGCAGAAGGTGGGCCGCTGTGTGGTTGCGTTGAGTCGCCCGCCTCTCCGCCGCGTCGACTTTCGCGACGGCTTCAACGCCCGTACGCAAGCCTTCCCCCTCGACGACCATGCCCCGGTGAAGGTATACCCCGTCGTTTGTTTTTTCCACAGCCATAACTTCGAAAACAAAGTCATCGTTTGCGATGGTTCCCTTATCGGCTGCCTGGCCCCCGCTTTCGGGGTAAAACGGACTTGTGTCAAGGATGAGTATTGCGTTCTTGCCGTTTTCCGCAAAATCGATCTTCCGGCCGTCAGCAATTATCTGCAAGATTCCGCTTCGTGTTTCAAGTTCCTCATAACCGGTAAAGACTGACGGCGGCAGGCCTTTCGTTTCAATACCCGTATCCTTCCAGCCATCCTCACCGGCGTTCTTTCTCGCTTTCCGCGCGCGCTCCCTCTGTTGGGAAACAAGGCGGTTAAATTCTTCGGTATCAACGGTCATGTTTTTTTCCGAAAGAATTTCACATGTCAAATCGATGGGAAACCCATAGGTATCCGACAATTTGAAAGCGGCTTCTCCGCTTAACGCCGCGGAATCGGATTCCGCAACCATCTGTTCAAGCAGTTGAAGGCCGGTGTCAATCGTTCTGCCGAAGTTTTCCTCCTCGACGCCGATGATTTTGACAATATAGTCATGTTTTTCGAAAAGCATGGGATAGGCTTTTTTATTCTCCTTTATAACGGTTTCGCAGACCTCCGACAAAAACGGGCGCGTTATTCCAAGCAGCCTGCCATGGCGGGCCGCTCTGCGCAGTAAGCGTCTGAGAACATAACCCCTGCCCTCGTTGGAGGGCATAACGCCGTCGCCGATCATAAAGGTCGTGCTTCGTATATGGTCGGTGATCACCCGGAGGGACACATCGTCTTTTTCATTGTCGTGGTACTGAACCCCCGCGATTTTGACAATATGCCTCATGATGTTTCGAACCGTATCCACCTCAAACAGGTTATCGACGCCCTGCGATATACAAGCAAGCCTTTCCAGACCCATTCCGGTATCAATGTTGCGTTTCGCGAGGTTTGTATAGTTGCCGTTGCCGTCGTTTTCAAACTGTGTAAAAACCAGGTTCCAAAACTCAACATAACGGTCACAGTCGCAGCCGACTTTGCATTCCGGCGAACCGCAGCCATACTTTTCGCCGCGGTCAAAATATATCTCCGAACACGGGCCGCACGGCCCCGCGCCGAGTTCCCAAAAGTTATCTTCTTTGCCCATACGAGTCATATGGTCCGGGGATACGCCCACTTCTTTTGTCCAAATATCGTACGCTTCATCGTCTTCCACATAAACGCTGACATAAAGCCTGTCCGCCGGCATCGCAAGCACCTCGGTGCAAAACTCCCAGGCCCAGGCCGCCGCTTCTCTCTTAAAATAGTCGCCGAAAGAGAAGTTGCCGAGCATTTCAAAATAGGTGCCGTGGCGGGAAGTTTTTCCCACCCTTTCGATATCCGGCGTTCTGATGCATTTTTGGCAGGTCGTTACCCTGACGCTCGGCGGTGTCAACTCACCGGTGAAGTATTTTTTCAGCGGCGCCATACCGGCGTTGATCAGCAACAGGCTTTTATCGTCTTGCGGGATTAACGGAAAACTCGGCAGCCGTAAATGGCCTTTGCTTTCAAAAAAACGCAGATACATTTCGCGCAGTTCGTTTAAGCCTGTCCACTCCATAAACTACTCCTCCAAAAACAGAAAAAGCGCCGTGTCAACATGGGAAGGAAACACCCTCGGTCCACCCAGATTGCGTAAACGCCGCTCTTCTTTAACGCGGTTAACGCCGCCGTTTGCCGCGGCATAAATTTGTGTTTCATTATATAATTAAAACCGGGATGTGTCAAATGTTATTTCAGTCCGCCACCGTGCCCGCGCGGCGGCGAACCGAAACGGAAGCCACATCATTTTCATCGTACTGCGTCGAAATAATTTCGTGATTGGACTGCCTGGAATAGATGCCCGCGAACTTGCCGTTATACATATACATACCGGTCAGGTTGCTGTATCGGATAAACCGGGAGGGACTTTTTTTAAAGTCGATGTTGAACGATTTGTATGGTTGAACAAATTCCTGAAGGATATAGTCCGTATTCTTGTGTTTATCAAGGATAGCGAGCCACTCGCTCGCGGTGTAACTGATACCCGCGTAGACACCTTTGGCTCCGTAGGAGTCTTCCGGCTTGATCAGCCAGCGGTCTTTGTAAACGGCAACCTGTTCACGGCTGATTTCCTCATCCGTCAGTTTCAGAGTGTAGGGGATGTGTTTTTCGATGAAGTCGATTTCATCGGCGGATAAAAACGCCGAGGTTTCCGGCAAACGCAGAATGAGAAAGAGAATCTTGTTATGTATTATCTGGGTGCAAAAACTGCCTATGAGGCATACTTTTCCTTCTGCAACCGCATTCATGAAAGGCTTCACCTCATGGATATGCTCAAACACATCCGAAGTGACGGCCCTTCGGTAAATGGCGTCAATCGCCCGGCCGGACGGAGAACGTAAAACCGACCCGTCAAACACCAAATCCCTTATCTCGGCGATTTCCGCGCTGTAACCGCAGCGGATAAAGGCGTTTTTAAATTCGTTGAATTCTTCCATGGAGCAGCCTTTTTCCAAAAAATCGACAATCGCGATATGAGGGTTCTCCGTCTTTCCGGGATAGGTGCTGTAAATATCCATGAATTCCCTGACCCAAGAGTCAAAGAGCTCAAACGGTTCGAAGTCATAATCTCCGCTTAATTCCTGATACGCTTTTGTCATTTTCAGGGCAATGTTCAGTTCCCTGTCCTCGTTCATCGAGCTGCTTCCGTCGGCGTTGAACTCGCAAAACTTGAATGATAAATCCGTTTCATTGAGGAAAATATCCAGTCTTGCAATCGGAAGAATATTCCGGTACCCCGGATTCATCAGAAGCCATTGCTCCTGCTCGGGTTTAAAGCCGAATAGTTTCCTGTAACCTTCGTCCTCAAAAAAACGCTTCATTACTTTAATGAGGATACCGTACATGGTTTCCGAACACACCCTAAGGTAGGAAACGGTTTGCTCGGGAAACGCTTTGGGCATATATAACGAGTAAATTGTTTGCCCATGGTACTGCGCGGTCGAATTGGCCAGATAGTCCAACGACTTCATGGCGCTCTGCCTGTTTCCCTCCATATCGGCTTCCACAGTTCTTTTATACAACGCATTGAATTCAGCCATGTTCATCGGGGACAAACCTCCCTGCAAATATTTCTGGGCAACTTCTTATCCTTAAGAACCAGGTCCATCAAAGGGTTCAGATACCGCTTCTCGTCCGGCGGCAGATTGCCGGCGGCCTCTTGAAACATGAGGGAGATAATCTCGGCGGCGCTCGTGCCGTAAACGGAAGCGTCCAGGCCGTGTTCCATAATGTTTTTTTTCGCTTCCGCCGCGCGGGCAACCGTTATATCGACATCGGAACTCGGACCGAAAACACTGTGTAAAACGGGCTGTCGGGCAAAAAGCCCTTTGATTAACGCGAGATAGGACAGAACATACGCAAACGGCATACTGTCCGCGCACCGGATTTCTATGTATTTTTTCAGGCGAATGTCCGGGAAAGACATCGACAAAATGTGTTCGATATCCTCTTGCGAAAGCGGTTGTTCTGCAAAATAAGAATCGGCCTTTTCAGCGACCGGTATCTCGCGGTTGTTTTGGATGAAAAAAATAAGGGGCGAAGACATCACAAATTCCGCGTAGGAAGCGAACCCGATGCCTTTCCCGCTTAACCGCTCTGCATATTTGACCCTTTCGTTGTCGACATCGTCCCAGATACGCGACCTCAACAAATAACCGTCGAACGCTTTACCTTCAAAAACAGGAGCATTGTCCGTAATCAGGCTGAAGACAGGCGTTAACAGAAGCAGCGTCCGGTATTTTTCCGCAAAGTCCTGTTCGCTGTAATAGTCGATGGAAATCTGTGTCGCGGCGGTGCCTTTCATCATATATTTACCCTTCGACCCGGCTTTCGAAAAGTGTTCAAACATAAACCGGTATCTGTTTTTCGGTATCATGCTCAAACTGTCGGCCGTGCTTACCGGATGGTAACCACGTTCGACAAGCCTGCAATTGAACCGTACCAGTATCGGTTCGATCTCATGTCGGAAGGATTTATAAGCCTTCTCAATTTCCGCCAAGCCGCTTTCCGGGTCGATGCTCGTTTCCAGTTGAGCGGCCGGTTCAAGAGAAATTGCCAGGCCGTCCCTTTTCAATCCGATAATATGGCCTTCGGAGCGATAAACACGTCCGAAATAACCGCTCATTTCGTCAAGCAAAGACTCGATTCCTCTTTCACCGAAATAATCGAGGGTTTTGTTCGTGTCATTGTCAACCACAAAGTGTTCCAATTCGACGCCGAAGGTCTGCTTCCGGAAAGGTTTTTTGCATCCGTCCTCGAAATACCCGGCCATCAACTCTCTGTTGCGAAATATATAATCCATACAATTAACCTTTCGCTCCGATTCGGAATTACTGTCAAACAGTATATCATAAGCCGGCGCCCAAGAAAAGGGGAAACACTCTAAACAAGAAGCCCCGTTATAAGCCCGGATAGAGCACCGCGATGCCTTCGGCAATCCGTTTGAAAATGGGGCCGCAGTCAATCGCGCCCGATTGGCCGTTTTCCTTCATAACCACAATAACAAAGCGAGGCGACTGCGCGGGTACAAAACCGGCGAACCACGCGTGCAGTGTTTCCGTCGAGCCGTCATACCAACCGCTTTGAGCCGTCGCTGTTTTTCCGCCAGCCGTTGTATTCGAGGGTTTCGCTTTTCTGCCGCTGCCGTTCTCAACCGTATCAATGAGAAAGCCCTGCAACTTATCCGCTGTTCGCGCGCTAATTACCCTTTCCGGCGCTGTTGTTCCGGCGGTTTTTGTCAACACGCCGTTTTTATCAACGATCCCCTTGATTAATACGGGCTTTCTGTATTCTCCGCCGGAAGCGATTGAAGCCATCATCGCGGCGATTTGAAGCGGCGAGGCCATCAACCGTCCCTGGCCGAAAGCCAAATTGGCTATGGCAGCCGGGGAATCGAGTTCATTCACCGCCGGAAGCCGGCCGGCCGCGGCTGTCAGCCCGGCTGCCAGTTCAATACCGCCGCCGAAACCCATCGATTCCGCCGTTGACAGTAAAACGACCGGGTCAATCTTTTGCGCGAGGTTGATAAAATAAACATTGCAGGAGTCCATAATGGCGGCGCGCATATCGACGACACCGTGCCCTTCTTCTTTGTGGCAGTTGAACACAACACCGCTTGTCGAAACTGATCCGTCGCAACGAAATGTCAATCCGGGGGACAAGCCGTTTTCTAAAGCAACTGCCGCAACAAGGGGTTTAAAAACCGAGCCGACGCTGTAAGATGTAAACGCACGGTTGATAAACGGGGAATCCGGTGATTTCAAACTATTAGTCAGATTGTTGGCGTCGATGACCGGTCTACTGGCCGCGGCCTTGATCTCGCCCGTATTAACGTCCAATACCACGGCGGCGCCGCACTCTAAACCACACCGGTCTAAACAATTTTCAACCAGGCGTTGTATATCGATATCAAGAGTCAGGCATACCCCTTGCTTCGAGTAGTACTCGTTTTCCTTGACGAGAATATTCCCGCCTGCAAGCACGCGCCTTTGCGCGTCAACGGGGAAAGAAACGCTTATTCTGCCTTTCTCAATGGCGAGGATGTCATCAAAACTCTTTTCGATGCCGGAAGTTCCTCTGCCATCGCTGCTTAAATAACCGATAATGTGCGCTGCAGGCTGACCGGCCGTATACCTTTTTTTAACACTTATGACCTTTATGTCGCCGCAATCAATATTTTTCACCGGCACAGGCACCGCGGCCGGAAAGCCTTTGCCAAACCGTGAACTGACCGCGTCGAAATCTGTTTTGGAAAGCAGGTTTCTCAATGCATTCATAGCCGGTACGGAAGGCTTGCACGCGGCAATATAACCGGTCTGCGTGTTAACGATTTTTTTAAGGTTGCAGTCATAGATTTCTCCCCTGCTCTCGGCGATATCTATGCTCATCGTATTGTTTTGAGTCGCGTTTTGCGCAAATTCGCCGTTGCCGAGAGTCAAAACTTTCAATGAAACAAAACCGATTATTACCGTAAACGCAAGGAAAACCACCGCAGATCTTTTAGCCATAAAAAATCCTCCCGAAAACACGCCATACAACTTATTGTTGACAGGAGGATAAAAAATAATTCGGCGGTACGGTTGTTTAAAGCAATGTTTTCTTTCTCAACAAAGCTCCCTTTTGAACAGATTGACCGCACCGAAAGCGGACTTTCATCATCGCCCGGGGTGCGGATTGGATGGGATGGCCTTCTTCGTCCTCAAGATCCTCGACCTTTATTTCAAACGGCTCCCTGCCCGGCTCCAGAATCTCAAGCGTCTCATTTTCAAAAAAGCGGTTTCTTTGAACCGCGGTGAGCCGGCCGGCCTCCCAGTTTTCGGCTACCGCAGCGACTTCCCATTGTCTTCGATAACCGCCTTCGAAGAATATCCCGGCATTTCGGTTCGGGCTGTCAAAATAAAAGCCTGTGCAGTATTCCCGGTTGCTGATTTTGCCGAGTTCGTCCACGATCCATTGTTTGGGTTTATAATCCGGCGACGGGCAAGCCTTCCAGCCGTCTATGGCGCTGCGGTACGCGTTGGTGACAACGGCGGTGTAATACGCGGATTTTGCCCTTCCCTCAATTTTGAAACTGTTAACGCCGGCGTCTGTCAACGCGGGGATATGCTCTATCATACACATATCCCTCGAATTCATAATATAGGTTCCGTCCGCATCTTCCTCCACCGGCAGATATTCCCCCGGCCTCGTTTCTTCCACCAAGCGATATTTCCACCGGCAAGGCTGCGCGCAGTCACCCCTGTTGGAATCCCTGTCCGCCAGATAATTGGAAATCAGGCATCTTCCCGAATACGATACGCACATGGAACCGTGAACAAAGCATTCAATCTCCATATCCTCGGGTATTCGCCGGCGAATCTCCGCTACATCGGTTAAAGGCACTTCCCTTGCCATAACAATCCTTTTGGCTCCCAACTCATAAAGCGAGCAGGCTGCCGCATAGTTGGCGACGCCTGCCTGAGTGGAAATATGTATGGAGACCCCGGGCGCGTATTTTTTCGCATATGATAACACGCCGAGGTCGGCAATGATAAACGCATCAACGCCGCACGCGGCGGCATTGATCAAGAAGTTCGGCAGATTTTGTATTTCTTCGTTTCGCGGCGTCGTGTTGCATGTTAAATACAGTTTTACACCTTTATCGTGCGCCATGCTTACCGCGTCGGCAATCTGTTCAAAATCAAAGTTTTTCGGCGCGGCTCTCATCCCGAAGCGTTTTCCGCCGATATAGACGGCGTCGGCGCCAAAACCAATGGCTGCCGCAAGGCTTTCCTTGTCACCGGCCGGCGATAAAAGTTCCGGATCTGTTTTTTTGGTTGTTTCCGGCAAACCTTTACTCCTCAGTTATTATTCACTTTCAAGACTTCAATCGAATTTCTGTTATGCTCATCATGCGTTTTTGCCATATATATTTTACCGAAATCATCGTGTTGAAAATAGAAAAAATCTGTATCTTCGGGGTAAAGGGCCGCCTCGATCGCTTCTATTCCCGGGTTGCATATAGGCCCCGGCGGAAGCCCTTCGCGGAAAGTATAGGTGTTGTAACTGCCGTAAAAGGATGACGCCACTTCCTCACCCAAGACCGGTTTGATATAGTTTGTAATATAGTCTTTCGTCGAATTGCACTCGAGAGCGGGATATGTGTGCGTATTGTTGAGCCTGTTGTGAATTACGGAAGAAACCTCGGCCATTTGTTTATCATTGGCGGCCTCTCTCTGAATAATCGAGGCGATAATAATGATCTCGTCTACCGTTAAACCGAGTTTTTTTGCTCTGTCCGCGTATTGATCCGTCCATTTCTCATCAAAATTCGACAATAACTTCCGAATCGCACTGTTAGCGTTTTCATTTTCATAAAAATCATACGTGTCCGGGAAAAAATACCCTTCCAGTTTCAACGTCCGGTTGTTTTCATCGTTGATGGAGGAAAGAAACGAATAATTGAATTTCGTTTCCTCAAGAGCCGCTGTTAAATAGTCCATTCGGCAAACATTGTACTCGTCAAGTTTATCAAACATTTGATAGATCGTCCAGCCTTCGGGAAAAACGAGCCTGACGGTCTGGGCGGTTTTCTGCACCGATTTGAACTCGTTGAGCATCGCCTCAACACCCATATTCGCCTTGATATAATAGACACCGTTAAGATATTCCGGTTTACGGGATTTTTTTAATCGGGCGGACGCGTCAACAAAAAGTTTGCAGAAGAGTCTTTGTTTAATCAAGCCGTTTTTCTTTAAAATTTTAAGAATGTCGTCGGTGTCCGACCCTTCCGGAATATTAACCGTAACGACATCGCTTTTTCTGCCGATCGCGAGCACATCGTTTATGCAGGAAACGGCAACCGCGGATAAAATCAGAGCGCTTGTAAAAATCACAATTAAAACCGAAAACAGGGCGATATTCGCCGCGAAAAAGCCTTTTTTCTTTCTTTTTTTACCGGTATTCGAGCGAAATCCGGTGTTGTTTTGTCTGGGTGGGTTGGAAAAGTAAACTTCGCCCTTATAAACCGGTTTTTCCTCCGGAACATCGCCCGAGCCCGGCGAAGAACGCGAATAGGGGCTATAATCGTCACGGGGACGCTTGCCGTCTGAAAAACGCCCCGCGCCCGAGTTTTGCTTTTTTTGATTATCATTGTTCATAGTCGATCCCTCGTTGGCGAAGTTTTGTCGGAATACAGAATGCGGCTTTGGGTGACGGTCAAATTCACTTTTCGGTCAAATTTGCCATGGGGCAGGTTGTCATAAATGTCGTCATCATAGCATATCCCGACCGTTTTCTCTTGAAATCGCATCAGAAACCGGTCATAGTATCCTTTGCCGAACCCGAGTCTGTACCCGTTCCTGTCAAAGACAAGCGCAGGCACAATACACAAACCCTCGGAAAACTCATCCGTTTTTTCGCATTTTTCAAGCGAAGGCTCCGGTATGCCGTAAGAACCGGGCTCGAGATCGTTCATGGATTTAATACTATAAAAATCGATTTCCCGGGTATCCTTCACACAACGCGGAACAGCCACTCTTTTACCGTGCGTCAGCGCGTGATGTATAATCAAGGCAGTGTCGATTTCATACCGGTTTGACACAAAAGCAAGCAGCAAAGCGCATTCCCTGTAACACCATAAGTTCAGAAACCGGTTGGCGATCTTAAGGTCCAGCCTTTGTTTCTCCTCTTGACTGACAGCCAGTCTTCTTGACTTGACCTCGTCCCGAATCGTTCTTTTCACAAGTCTTATATCGTTTTTTACGGACATTGAAGCGTATCCCCAATATTTTTTGCGACAGACTCGCCCTTAAAATGCTTCACGATTTCAAGCCCGAAAACAATAGCGGACCCCATCCCCTTCGCCGTGATAAACATGCCGTCTTTGCAAACGAAATCCGGCGTTATTTCGGCTCCGGCAAGCTCTTTTTCAAAGCCGGGGTAACAGGTGGCTTTCACGCCTTTTAAAAGACCCTTTCGGCCCGGCACCAACGGAGCGGCACATATGGCGGCTATAAGTTTTCCTTCCTTGACGGCGCGGTCGATCATCGCGTCGACAAAGGCAGATGCCGCGAGGTTTTCAGTTCCGGGCATGCCGCCGGGCAGCACCACCCCGTCAAGGGCACACACATCGGGGTCGGCGTTTGAAGCGCAGTCGCATTCGATTTTTATGCCATGAGCGCCTTCCACTGTTTTTGCGTTCACACCCACGGTTTTCACAGGCAGTTGAGCCCTTCTCATAATGTCAATCGCGGCAACCGCCTCGACTTCTTCAAACCCTTTTGCCAGGAAGACATAAATCAAATGAAGCACCTCCGTTATCCCTTGCGGTATTCGGCCGGATCAAAAGCGTTAAACACGATTCTGTTGATATAGCCGCTGATTTCCTCAATCGGCATCGGTATTCCGTCTTTGGCGCACGGCACTCTAACCCAGCCTAACGATTCGCACGCGAAATCGGCCGCCAAACTGCATTGCTTTAAATATTCCAAATTCTTTTCGTGGATATCCTTTTTCACCTCGTCGCCATGGTACCTGGACGACAAAAGATGTTGGGAAACTTCGACGGGCATATCCAGATAGATGACCAAATCCGGCTTCGGTATGCCGATTTTTTGATACTCATAATCCTCAAGCCACTCCAAATACTCTCCCCAACGCTCACGGGGCAGCTTGATGGCCTGGTGGCAGGCGTTCGAAGTGGTATAGCGGTCGGAAATGATCATCGTTCCGTTAAGATAGTCATTTTTCCAGTAACAGTTGTAACTGGCGTAGCGGTCGACGGCAAAAAATGAGGACGCCGCATAGACATTGACGTCGCCGGGGTCTTTGCCGAAGCGGCCATCGAGATACATTTTCACAAGAGAACTCGACGGGTCATCGTAGTTCGGCAGTTTAATTCTGCGCGCAACGATGCCCCTTCCGGCAAGCGTCTTCGCGAGTATCTCTGCTTGTGTCGATTTGCCGCTGCCGTCAAGCCCTTCCAAAACAATCAATTTACCGCGCACGATAACCTCCGGCTGACAAATATTGTACCCCGTACACTCAAATAATACCAAAAAAAGTACATTCTGTTCAGGCGCGTTCTCGCCAAGAGTCTCAATATGTCAAAATGACCGCGGCGATAACCAGCGTTTCCGCGCTCTCCGCGTTGGCAATGGAATGTTTCTGGCCATCGAGGCAAAGGCAAGCATCCCCTTTATTGAGCACGGTTTCCTTACCGTTATCGTTATAAAGCGCTTTGCCGCTGATAATATAAAACACCTCTTCCTCGTTCTCATGGACATGTTCGCCGATGGAACAGCCGGGCTCAAGGGTGATGGTCGCAATCAGCCTTGCTTTGCCACGGTATTCGCCTTTATCGAGCATATCGGTAACCAGGGCTTGTCCGTCACCGCCTCTCATCTGCGGTTTTACGGTTTTTACCATATCGTCGGCGCGCTTAATCATTTTCGATGCCTCCTCCTCTTGCTTCCAATATTATAGCATATACCCGGATTTTTACAAGATTTTTCGCAACGCGCGAAACGCGAACCCGACGCGCATGGCGCGCAGGGTTCGCGTTTCATTTGTCCATTTACAATAAAACGGGTTGAAGTTGCGTTCCTTCCAACGCGGATTTCATGGCATCATACGTCTTGGAAAAATCCGCGATAATGGATTTCGGCTTTTTTTCGCAGTCGTCCTGCTTCATCGGGATAAAGTATATATTCTTCGTGTTGAGAAGCCGGCCAATGTTTAAAGCCGAAGTTCCCAATGCGTCGTTTGTCGATATGCCGATTAAAATAGGCTTGTTGTTTCGGAGATGGGCCTTCGCCGACAAGGTCACCGACGTATCCGTTATGCCGTTTGCCAGTTTTGCCGCGGTGTTTCCGGTGCACGGCGCGATTATCAGTATATCCAGCATGCTTTTCGGGCCGATCGGCTCGACGGCTGTTTGCGTATACAATACGCTTTGGCCGCAAATATCTTCAATTTCGCTGACAAAATCCGCCGCTTTGCCAAACCGCGTATCCGTATCATGCGCTGTTTGCGACATGATTGGAACAACCCGGACCCCCTTTTCGACAAGTGCCTTCACCTGTGGCACAACACTTGAAAAAGTGCAAAAAGAACCGCACAGAGCAAAGCCGGCCGTTATTTCGCTCATTCACTACCCTCCTTGATAATATTCATTATCGATTCGGCGATAATTTCCCCGGCTGTTTTTGGAGCGGTCTTGCCCGGCAAAGAGCCGGGATTGATTACTTTTAACCCCAAATCCTCGGCCGTAACGAAATCAATGCCATAAGGAGCGGAAGCGATTTCTATGATAAGGCAGTCTTTTTTCAAGTTTCTCAGGATGGACTCGTCAACAACAAGAGTGGGGACTGTGTTGACAAGAATATCAAACCCGTCCGCGGCGCCCGGTAAATCCTTTAACAGTACTCCGGCGTATCCTTCGGCCCCGGCCCAGGCGATGTCGCTGAGTTTTCTGACACATATGGTGACATGCGCTCCGAGTGCTCCGAACATCCTCGCGATGACCCTCGCGGTTCTGCCGTAGCCCGTAACCGCGCATTTAGAGCCGTGAATGGTTATCGGCAGATTTTCAATGGCGATCTTTAAAACTCCCTGCGCTGTCGGGATCGCGTTTTTAACGACCAATTCCTCGCGCTCAAAATAATCGAAAACCGGGATTCCTCGTTTAAAGAAGTTTGATTTCCATGAATGGTCCATCATTCCCGCGAAAACAATCTGGCCCCTTTCCAGCATTTCCGAAAGGTCCGCGAGCGTTCCGACATTTTGACAAAAAGCGGTGTTGATTTTCACGCCGTCCCTGCTTACCGGAAGCGGCAGAATAATCGCGTCGGCGCTTTTGACCGCTTCGGCGATGCTGTTATGACGGCTCTGGTGACCGCCGGTTTCCTGCGTTTCGCCAAAACCGAAAAGTTCAACGTCAAAACCCTGCGAAGCAAGACTTTGCGCCATGTAAATCTGGCGTCTGTCGCCGCCGATAACCAGTAATTTGTTTATTTTCCGCATTTCAGCACCGCCTTGACGTGTTTTGCGGCAACCTGTTGTTATATACTATGAAAGGCGGTTTTTGCATGTTCCTTAAATGAAAGCCGTTAATTTTAATTATCTGTTTATTTTTCGCGCCGACTGCAATATAATAAGAAAGTAAAATTATTCCGAAGGGGTGGATGTATTGTACGATATCGAAACTTTGCTGAAAAAAGTGAAGCGCATACACTTTATCGGAATCGGCGGTTCGGGAATGTGCCCGTTGGCGGAGATTCTTTTCAGCGAGGGCTATGAAATCTCCGGTTCCGACAACAACGAAAGCGATACGCTCGAGCGCGTGCGCTCGCTCGGAATCCCCGTGTTTTTCGGCCAGCGTGCCGATAATATAGCCGGCGCGGAAATGATCATATGCACCGCCGCGCTTCTTCCGGATAACCCCGAACTGCTTGCGGCGAAATCCTCGGGTATACCCACTTTTGAAAGATCCGCGCTTTTCGGCGCCTTAACCAAACGCTATTCAAACTGCATAGGCGTAAGCGGAACCCATGGCAAAACCACAGTAACATCCATGCTGACCCAAATTTTGATTTACGCGGGGCTATCCCCGACGGCCGTCATCGGCGGGAAACTGCCGTTGACCGGAACAAACGGGGTCGTCGGGCAAAGCGACACCATGGTGTGCGAGGCTTGTGAGTTTGCCGACACGTTTCTGGCCCTTTCGCCGGATGTTGCCGTCATTTTGAACATCGACGAGGACCACCTTGACTATTTCAAAACGCTTGACAACCTGATCGCTTCCTTCCGAAAATTCGCCGGTTCAGCGACAAGGTCGCTGATTATCAACGGCGACGACGAGAATACGCTCAGAGCGGTGGAAGGTATTCGTAATAAAATAATTATCACATTCGGGTTGAACGAGAATTGTGATTATTACGCGAAAAACATAAGGTTCGACGGCGCGTTTCCCCGATTCGACGCGTATCGTAGGAAAGACTTCCTGGGAGAAATCGCTTTATCCGTGCCGGGAGGGCACAATGTTCCCAACGCGCTCGCCTCTATCGCGGCCGCAATGGATTCCGGTGTCGAATTTAATCAATGCAAGGAAGCGATTGAGGATTTCCGGGGCGCCGGAAGGCGGTTTGAAGTCCTCTGCAACCACAAGGGTATCACCATCGCGGACGATTACGCGCATCATCCCAAAGAGTTGAAGTTAACGCTGGAAGCCGCGAAAATGATGGGTTTCGGCAGAGTCTGGGCGGTTTTTCAGCCTTTCACCTATTCGAGAACGGCAACCCTGATGAACGATTTCGCCGATGTGCTGAAACTTGCCGACAGGACCGTCCTGACGGAAATAATGGGTGCCAGGGAGGTCAACACATACGGCGTCTATTCCTCCCAACTGGCTGAAAGAATACCCGGCAGCGTTTGGTTTAATACCTTTGAGGAAGTGGCGGACTATGTCACGGCCAACGCGCGGAACGGGGATTTGGTCTTGACACTCGGATGCGGTGACATTTACAAAGCCGCGAAAATGATGATTAAAAAACTTAAGTCATAAAAAGCAGGATATAATTATTCATCATACAAGGAGGTTACAACGTGAGGTACACGGTCAACAAAACAAACTACAGGGAATTCGATGTGTATGAACTGGACAAAAGACCTGCCCGGGCGTATTTCATTCCGTACGGCTCAAAAACGGCGCTTGAGAAAACGCCGTTTGCCCAAGAGAGGTTCAGTTCGGATATGGTCGAGGTGCTTTCCGGGCAATGGGATTTTAAGTATTACCCGAAAGAATCCGAAATACCGGACTTGTTTGACACCGAAAAGGAGCAGTTCGATAAAATTTGTATCCCTTCAACCTGGCAGCGGACAGGCTACGAACCCCCCGCCTACCTGAACTGTCCGTACGAATACGAAACCCTGCCGCCCAAACTGCCCAAAGAGATGTCGGCCGGTGTTTACCGCAAGATTTTTCACGCCGGAGCAAACGGCGGCAGCGTAATTTTAGCGTTTCTCGGCGTAATTCCGTGCGTGGATGTCTACATAAACGGCGAGTTCGCCGGTTACAGCGAAGGCGCCCATAATACGGCGGAGTTCGATATCACAAAATACTTAAAGGACGGGGAAAACGAACTGCTCGCGGTTTTGCGCAAGTGGTCGACCGGCACCTTTTTGGAATGCCAGGATATGTTCCGCGAAAACGGCATATTCCGCGATGTATTGCTGTATAAAATGCCCGCTGCGTATATCAACGACTATTTCCTGAAAACCGAGAATGAGAACGGCAAGTGGAAAATCAGAGCCGATATCGCCGTCTGCGGTGATTTTAACGGTTACGATATTGAGCTCGAGCTCAAAGACGGCGAACAAACGATTGCTTCAGCAAGCGCCGGGGCGGCCGAAAAGGCTTTGCTCGAGCTGGACAACCTGCCGGTCGAAGAGTGGAACGCCGAAATACCGAAGGTATATCAAGCGTACATCTCCTTGAAGAAGGATGGGCGTGAAATTGAGGCCATCCGGCAGGTTACCGGTTTCAAGCGCGTTAAAATTGAAGGCCCGGTCTTTAAGTTCAACGGAGCGAACATCAAATTGAAAGGCGTCAACCACCACGATACGCATCATAAAAACGGCTATGTGATGACCTATGAGGACCTTGAAAAAGATGTCCGGCTGATGAAAAGCCTGAATGTCAACGCCGTTCGGACTTCGCACTATCCTCCCGACCCGAATCTGCTGACGCTTTGCGACCTTTACGGCCTTTATGTAGTTGACGAAGCGGATATCGAAACCCACGGCTGCTGCTTATATCCGATTTTCAGGATGAATTACATCAGCAACAGCGCGAAATGGATTCCGCGCTATCTTGACAGGGTTTCGCGTATGTACTACCGGGACAGAAACCACGCCTGCGTGACCATGTGGTCGCTCGGCAACGAAGCGGGCGGCCATAAATGCCAGGACGCGTGTTATGCGTTCCTCCACGAGGTTTGCCCAGAAATACCGGTGCATTACGAAGGCGTCATCCGCACCCCCAGGCATTCCTACGATGTTGTTTCGGAAATGTACACGCATCCCGATGATTTAAAGAAAGTGCGCGACGGGAGCAGAGGGCCGAAATACAAAAATAAGCCGTTTTATCTCTGCGAATACTGCCACGCCATGGGAGTCGGGCCCGGCGCGCTTGAGGATTATTGGGATATTTTCTATTCGTCGGATATTTTTATGGGCGGCTGCATTTGGGAATGGGCTGACCACGCGGTTTATCACGAGGACGGCAAGCTGAAATACACATACGGCGGCGACCACGGTGAGCGCAAGCACGACGGCAACTTCTGCGTCGACGGTTTGATGTACCCGGACAGAACGCCGCACACCGGCGCGTTTGAAATGAAAGCCGTTTACAGGCCTGTCCGGGCGAGGTTGGCTGAAAACGGAAGCTTTGTGTTTACCAACACAAACCGTTTCCGTGACGCCTCTTACCTGACCGTCCGGTGGGAATTGCTGAAAAACGGCACAAAAATCCAAAACGGCGAATTCCCGCTTGCTGTTGAGCCGCAGGCCGAGCAGGAAATACCTCTTGATTTGGATATGCCCGCGGGCTGCGACCTGCATATCAACTTCCGTTACATCGACGAAATCGGTCACGAAGCCGCTTTGGAGCAGCTGGCGCTGCGTGAGGAATATGCCCTGCCGGCCATCAAAAACGGAAAAAAACTTGACTACTCAAAATCGGGCGATTTGCTGACGGTGTCGTTCGACAGAGGATGCGCGGTTTTCAACAAAAAAACGGGCGCTTTTGAGCAATACACCGTTGACGGCAAAGATTTCTTTAACACCGTGCCCGTTCAGGGAAAAGGGTTCATTCCGAACATATTCCGTGCCCTGCTCGACAATGACATCCGCAAGACGAAAAGCTGGCTCAACAGCGGGTACGACAAATATTCCTTTAAGCTGAAATCCTTTGAGTTTGAGGATGAGGACGCGAAAGCCGAAATCGAAACGGAGTATGTGATCAAGCATTCAAGAACCCATTTGTTTACCGTGAAACTGGAGTATGAAATAGAAGCGAACGGCTCCGTTTTTGTCAACGCCTCGTTAAAGCCCTGTAAAAATAAAAAACTCGAAACGGACCTCCCCCGCTTCGGCATGATGCTTGAGATGCCCCGGGAAATGGAGAACGCCGAATACTACGGGCTTGGCGAGCGTGAAAACCTCGTCGATTTCAAAGCCCAGTCCACCGTCGGCATTTTCAAATCCAAGGTTGAGGACATGCACGAACCGTATATCAAACCGCAGGATAACGGCAACCGCGGTGAAGTCCGCTGGCTGAAAATCACCGATAACGGCGGCAAAGGGCTGATGTTCGGTTTTGTCGATAAACCGTTCAGTTTCAGCCTTCACCATTACACACAGAAACTGCTTCAAAATGCCAAGCATCAAGAAGACCTGAAAGACGAGAACACAACCGTGTTGAGTATCGACGGATTTATCAGGGGCACGGGCACTTCAAGCTGCGGACCGGATACCCTGCCGGAATACACCTTCGACGCGCAAGACGGTCTTTCATTCAAATTCACAATGTCGCCTGTCGAATAGGCATAAAATTCAACAGGCCGCGGCTTTTTTTGAAGCCGCGGCCTGTATTCTTTGTGTTTATTCGTGTTTGAATTGCGGAAGATACTGCTTATGCGCTTCTTTCATTTCGTCGAAGCATATTGACGCTTTGTCCCAGTCGCCGACCAGAGGATGGACGAGCAAAGCCTTCATAGCATCGCTTTCCGACCCCGAAATCGCCGCCTTCACCGTGAATTTTTCATATTCCTTGACGATTCTCATCAGGCCGATGATATGGCGGTTGTCAATCGCCTCGACCGTTACCGGCTTCGCTCCGTCCCGGCCGACGCGGGCCGCGATTTCGACGATATCGTCATTCTCCATAAACGGCAGCGTGCCGTCGTTTTTGATGTTGACGACATGAATATCGTTTTTGTCGTTGGCAATCGAGTCAATGAGTGACACGGCGGCCAAAGAATACTTATGGCCTCCCCTTTTGTCAAGCAAATCGGGTTTCACGGTCAGGCTTTCGTCCGCGTACATCTCCAACAACTGTTCCTCGATTTCCATACAAACCTGCGCCCTGCTTTTCTCTTCCTCACGCAGGTGATTCAGCTTCGCTTCCCGGCCGTAATAATACTGCAAATACGAGGACGGAATCGCGTTGACGGCTTTGAGGCATTCCATCGAAAAGCCGTCGTCGCGGATGTTTTCCATCACCTTGGCGGAAAACCCTTTCGCCATCATTTCGGGCAGGATATTCCGCCCGTCGATTTTTACGGAGGTTATCCAACTTAAATGGTTTAAGCCGACATAGGTGATATCGCTGCCTTCTCCGGCAATTTCCCTGGTGTCGTCAATCATATTGATCGGCACATTGCATAAGCCGACACACTTGACATTCGTGTGGTTCAGAACAAATTCCGTGATAATGCCCGACGGGTTTGTAAAATTAATCAGCCAGGCCTGCGGGCATATAGTTTCAATTCTGTCGCAAATATGCTTCATCACGGGCACTGTGCGCAGGGCTTTGAAGAAACCGCCTATCCCCGTCGTTTCCTGGCCGATGAGGCCGTATTTGACGGGGATGGTTTCGTCGAGATGCCTCGCGGGCAGTTTGCCCACGCGGATTTGGGTCACGACGAAATCGGCGTCTCGCAGCGCGTCGTCGAGGTTGTCCGTCATTAATATTTCACAGCCCTCGCCCGCTTTTTTCAGCATACGTTCGCAAAGGCTACCGACAATAGTTCTCTTTCTTTCGTCGATATCCATCAGCGCAATTCTTTTTAGTTTCAACGAATCGCGCGCTTTGAGGAAACCGTCAATGAGCTCGGGGCAATAGGTGCTGCCGGAGCCGATGACGGCGACGGTTATTTCTTTCATGAATCTCCCTCCCCACGCTTTGCCTGTTTTATAAATTCTTGAAGAATCCAGTTGATACACCCAATAACGGGCGGCTTGTCAAGTTTAATAAACTGAAACACGCGGGAGCATCTTTCCCCGAGCTTCTTCTTCATCAGCTCGATATACACATCCGAGGGCAGTTTGGTGTGTATCGAGCCCGATAAAACCACTTCGATGATGTCTCCCTCAAAACACAGCTGATTGGCATGCGCCGCTATCAATTCCGAGCCGCGCTGCGCCATTTCATGGACGGCTTTCATTACAGGCGCGTCGCCTTGGTTGGCAGCGTCAAAAAAGAAGTCGATGAACCGCATGATGATTTGCTCGGCTTTTTCACCCGTGAGGCCTTCGAGAATGCCGAGGAATTCTTCCCGGCTGCCGATTTGATACTCCTTAAAAACCATGGCGGTCAGCGATGTCTTTTCAAGGCCGAGGTAAAGTTCATCATATATGAGCTTGAAAACCCGGATAGCGATCCAATGACCGTTGCCGACATCGCCGGAAAAATCGGAAAATCCCGCAAGCTGCAGCATGGCGCCTTTGGAGTCAATGGCGTTGCAGCAGGTGCCCGTACCGCAGTTGTAACCGATCGCGGCACCGGTTTTTGAGCCGGCTTTGACGACGATGAACCCGTCGTTGAATATCTCAAAGTCTTTCAGGCCGTATTCCTTTAATTTGCCGCACATGATGTCATACTGAAAGCGATGGTCGATCCCGGCCAGCCCCATAAGGGTAAATTTCACGTCCTCAAGCCGGATGCCGCCCGCCTGAGCGACCTTATTTAAACCGTCCCAAAGAATCGGCGCGGCTTCGTCAAACCCCTTTTCATAATTCTCGTGGTTGCTGCCGGGCCCCTTATAACTCGCGACTTCCCTTTTCTCACCATCGAATAGCGTGTATTGAGTTTTTGTTCCTCCTCCGTCGACGCCTATGTAAAAATCCATGTATTCAACCTCCGTCGTGTTATTCGAAGAATTCTTCGCAGACCTCTTCAAGGCAATACTTTCCTCTTCGGATGGGCTCCCTGTCAATCCACATGCCGTTGGTAAAATCCGGGATAGGAACGGGCATACTGCCCATCGCGGCGGATTCCTCGGACAGGCAGGTTATAGACATCCACGCCGCGGTGTCATAAACATCAATGGGCGGCTTCAGATCGTTGACGGCGCTTTCCACGAACGCGCACAGCACGAGATAATCCATACCGCCGTGGCCGCCCTCGTGAATCCCGTCTCTGGCATATTGCCGCCAAAGGGGGTGCTCGTGTTCGTTTCTGTAGGACGTAAAGGATTCCCAGTCATGATTCGGGCTGACGCCGTCAAAGTAAACCTGATCCTTGTCTTCCATATAAATGCCTTTTGTCCCCTGAATACGGTAATTTCTCGAATACGGCCTGGGCAGAGTGCAGTCGTGTATTAAAAATATCGTTTCGCCATGGGCGCACTTGATCATCGTCGTCACAATGTCCCCCTGCGAGAAGTTGCAGTCCTTGAGGTCATAGTCTTTAGGGAGGTATTCCAAAATCCCCTCGTGCAAGCCTCTGGCCTTGCTGGCCATGGAAGTCAGTGTCAGCATCCGGTTGCCTCTGTTGATTTTCAGCAGTTTGCATATGGGCCCGAGCTGATGCGTGGGGTACAAATCGCCGTTGCGGTTCATAAAGTTGAAAAGCCTGCCGTGCCTTGTTTCGCGCCCGTATGTTATCTCATCCCTCAAATCGTGTTGATAGCCGCCCTGCGCATGAACGACTTCGCCGAACAGGCCTTTTCTCTGCATATTAAAAAGCGCGAGTTCGTTTCTGTCGTAGCAGCAGTTTTCAATAATCATGCAGAATTTTCCGGTCTCTTCGGAGGCGCGCACCATCTGCCAGCATTCCTCGACGGACGCCGCGCCGCCGACCTCGATGGCGACATGCTTCCCCGCCCTCATGGAGTCGATCGCGATGCGGCCGTGCGTTATCCAGGTCGTGCAGCAAAGAATCGCCTTGATATCGTTTCTCGCGAGTAGTTCTTTGTAATCGAGGTACATGTCCGGCGTGTTGCCGGCTGTTTCCCGGACGATTTCAACACCGCGTTTGGCCCTGTCTTCGTATTTATCGCACACCGCGGTGACATTGACTCCCTCAACCGAAAGCAGTTCTCTGAGCATTCCGCTTCCCCTGCCGCTGAGCCCGATCACACCAAAGTTGGTCTTCTGGGAATTCATTTCTATGTTGACCGCCTCCACATTTGTTTCTTCGTTTGTAATCCAACACATTATACAAAAGTCCGGCTTAAAAGACAAGCCGGACAAGCCTATATATTAGCGATTATTTAAACACGTAACTTGCAAAGTTAAATTCCACTTTTAAACGGGAACGAATAAATTGCGAAAGTAATTTCCAGAACTCAGCACAAGAAAGCCGAAACAAAAGGGAATAACGCCAAAAAGAAA